>Ga0134104_1000246_pt1 | contig 66345 bp, 53 predicted proteins | sample 15_3_2metaG_FD_94455 | JGI IMG/M metagenome (GOLD analysis project Ga0134104, IMG submission 94455) | Switchgrass degrading microbial communities from high solid loading bioreactors in New Hampshire, USA - 15_59_3.3_214_A2 metaG | ecosystem: Engineered > Bioreactor > Semi-continuous > Anaerobic...
CCTGAATATACAAAAATTGACGGTCCTGCAGGATTGACATTCAGTACTTGATTATCAACAAGAGGTATTACAAAGAAGCCAAAATTTTCGGCTTTCACATCCGGGAAAGCATTTTCTATTTGTTCCGGTAGACCTTGATTGTAAACGGTCATGGCATACTTGCCGCTTGCCATGTTCTTTTCCGTATCCGCATAAGTATTTGACATATAGTTATCGCCAAAGTAGCCCAGTTCTACAAGTTCCTTTAGCTGTGTAAGCGCCTTCAGCATGGTTTCATTTTCTGCAAATGTAGTCTCATTGTTATTCAACTTTTCAGCCAGGCCAGGATTAAGCTCCTCATACCTGCCTCCAAGTTCCGGGAACCACAACACATGATGCCATCCGTCCGAAACACATTCATAGATGGGTATCACGCCTGAATCCAGTATTCTCTGACATATATCCTTGAATTCATCATATGTGGTAGGTACTTTCAAATCTAACTCATTAAAAATTGTCTTATTATAAACTATTGCCCAGCATGCCGAAACATCATTTAATGTCATACCATACAACTTGCCGTTTACAGACAGCTGTTCGGCAACAAGAGGGTCAATTCTGCTGGCCCATTCTTCGTTTGAAAGATCAACACAGTTTTTTTCTACATCCAGTAGCGACACGATGTCGAACTTACCACTCTGATTACCGAATAAATCGGTACACTCTCCCGCATTGAGCTTGGTTTTTAGAAGGTTTTGATATTGATCAGAGGGCACTATCTGATAATCAACCTTTATCCCGGTTTCCTGCTCAAATTTGGCCCCAATATCTTGTTCCGCCTTCTGAACCCAGTCCTGACTTGCCATGTAGGAAATCGTAATATTCTTGTTTACCGGTTCTTCCATGCTTGTCGTATCCTCATCTTTATCACCTGTTTTAGTTGAAGAACCACATCCAGTAAATAGACCACAAATAAGAACTACGGCCAGAATTAATGTTAAAATCTTTTTCATGTTTCAACCTCCTTATAATTTGTTAGATTTGACATTTAAATTGTACAATAGTTGACATATTAACTTTATAACTGTACAATTTAATTACAACCTATCTCACGTATAAATTTATAATAATTTCATTAAAAAATACATGCATAAAAAGGTCGGGTTATTTATACTATTTTAACCAATTGATTGCTATTGTTTATTAAATCTCCTTAATATGGTTTTCATCCCGGAGGATCTTATGGGAAAAAGAATTAAAACAATTCAATCAAACCTGTTTTTTACTTATTCACTGATAATAATAACTGTACTTGCACTATTCGTTTCTTTCTTTTATTTCTGGGTATCCAATTTGTTAAGAGAAAAAGCCTTTGAGGATATTACAAACCTTTCCGTTTCTACTTCCAATAAACTTGACATTGAAATACAAAAAATGGATTACGTATCAATGAGTATTTTATATTCAAGCGCAGTTAAAGACCGTTTCATTAAATATATCAACGAACCGGGGGAAATACTCTATACACCGGATAACAAAGACCAGGAAAAGTATGCATATACCGATAACACAAAAGAGCTTATAGACGTACTCTTTGCCATCATCGGTCCCAACAGGCCTGTCCAACAGATATATCTTTACGATTTTAACGGCAGGGTTTTCGGCACAGGTACAGATAACAGGCAGCGAAATATAAATGTGGGCGAAAAACCGTGGTTTAACGAAGTTATGAATCTCAACGGAAAAAAATACATTTCCATACCAATGAAAGATGAGGAATTGTCAAAGTTCGTCACGCAGAGCGGAAATCTCTATTTTATATCTCTGTGCCGTGTATACTTTGATAATTATGATGTACCCCAGGGCATTGTAGAAGTCAAGCAGTACTACAATGAGATATTCAAGGGTTTTGAAGGGAACACACATAACAGGGCCGATGAAGCAAATATTTATGTTTATGACAACAACGGGTCTTTGATTTATCCTTTGGAGGAAAACACTTCCGAAAAAGACTACTATTATTTCAAGCTAAGAAATTCAATGTCGCATCAATCTTTTCGAAAAACATCCAAAAATCCTTTTACTAATGAAAGAGAGCTGCTCTATTACAAGTATTCCGATTATACAGGCTGGACAACAGTTGTGGTAGTATCAGAGAACAAACTCCTTTCTCCCATTTTAGCCTTTACAAGAATTGTCCTACTGGTTACTATTATAATTCTCTTGTTTGCTTTGGTACTCTCTTTTTTCGCTGCAAAGAAGATCACAATCCCAATCGCAAAACTCAAGAAGGCAATAAAGGAATTCAATCTGGAATCACCTGTAGCCGCTTCTACTTCAATCGAATTTAGCAGCGATTTGAATGAACTGGAAAACCTGATTCAGGCATTTCATAAAATGGATATAGAATTGAAGAGGTCACATAATGAACTCATGCTCTCTCAACGGCAAGAAATGCAGGCAAGAATGCTTGCATTGCAGGCTCAGATGAATCCCCATTTCTTGTATAATACATTGGCTACGATAAGTGTAATGGCTGAAGAATCCATGAATGAACAAATTATTGAAATGTGTGCAAATGTTTCGGATATGCTAAGATACATATCCTCAGATAAAATTCCTCTTGTTAGGTTAAGTGCTGAAATCGAATATACAGAAAGATATCTTTCATGCATGAAATTTCGTCATGGTAATAAGTTATCATATTCAATTGAAATTGATGAGGATATGAAAAACATAAAAATACCTAAGCTTGTAATACAGCCTCTGGTTGAAAATGCTTTAAAACATGGAATCAAAAGGACGCCGCCATGGAAAATTAATATATTCGGACATAAAACAAATACTCATTGGCAAATAAGTGTTCAGGACAATGGAATCGGTTTTGATCCGGAAAAATTGAAAATTCTCAATGAAAAAATTGAAGAGATTGAAAGAAACGGACTATTTCCAAGTCTTGAATTGGAAGGCATGAGCCTTTTAAATATATATATTAGATTGAAATTGTCTTATAAAAGTGAAATGATTTTTCAGATCAAAGACAACATTTCAGGAGGGACGGTCATAACCATCGGAGGAAGTATTTAATCAATCTTCTTATTGGGAGGATGTTTGAGCATGGAAGATAAAGTATTATACAGAGTTGTTATTGCAGAAGACGAACCCTTAATTCTCAATAATATAGTAAAGAAAATAACAAATATGAAAATAGGATTTCAAGTTGTAGGAGCCGCCGAAGACGGTAAAACGGCTTTGGAACTTGTAGAAAACCAATCCCCGGATGTTTTGGTTACTGACATCCGTATGCCGATCATGGATGGCCTTGAGCTATTAAGGGCTGTTTCTCTGAGATATCCTAATATAAAAAAAATTGTTATAAGCGGTTATAGTGATTTTAAATTCGCTCAACAGGCACTTAAATATGAAGCTGCCGATTATTTGCTTAAGCCTTTAAAGACAGAAGAACTGTTTCAGACATTGAGTAGAATTCAGATTTCGCTCGATGCCCAAAGAAATTTTATTAAACAGAATGTACTACGGCTGAATGATAATCATTCATACTCTACTGAAGAAATAGCCCATTTAGTTAAAGACTATATAAAAGAAAACTATACCCATGATATTAATTTTGATCTGATTTCACAGAATTTCAACTTCACAGCAAATTATTTAAGCAAAATATTTACAAAGCATATAGGGATGAACCCTTCCAAATATCTAATGTCTCTGAGAATAAGCAAAGCTAAGCAGCTTCTCCTTAGTAACAAAGAACTTTCCATAAAAGATATCGGTGAAATCGTAGGTTATCCCAACCAATTTTACTTTAGCCGGATATTTAAGAACATCGTTGGAAAAAGTCCCTCAAGCTATAGAGATGAAAATTCGGTGCTAAATTGAGACAGTAACAGTGGATTTAAGAATTTCGGTATATTTAAATCCCAATACAGGCCAGGTCATCCGGCTGTTTAAAGTAATAATTGCTATCTTTGACGAAATGGTCTGTCTATATTAATCAGTTAAATATATAAATCATTCTATTTAGAGAGGAAATTTAAAGAATGAGGGCTTTCAATCAATTTGATTGTGTTCATGATGTATACCACAATAATAAAAAAAGCCGGCAGCAAAAACCACCAGCATTTTTAGTATGTCAATTTACCCCAATTCTAGCATGTCAATTTACCCCAATTCCTGCAACTGAACCTTTATGCCACTGGAATCGACAGTATACTGCTCGTCATATACTTTTACAGTGACATTTGAGCCGCTCAACACCTTAAATTCAGCTTTTTCCTTGTCAACACGTACAGAAAGGAGGGAACTCTTGTATAAAAGTCTAAAACTAAAGGAGTTCCATTTTTCCGGAATAGAGGGCTTAAAAATCAACACATCCCCGTCCGTCCTTAAGCCGCCAAAGCCATAAACCATATTAAGCCATGCACCGGACATGGAAGTAACATGAAGCCCCTGATCCGTATTCTTGTTATAGTTATCCAAGTCCAGGCGCGCCATGTATTTGAAAAATTCATAAGCTTCTTTCTTCTTTCCCAGCTCAGCTGCCAAAATTGAATGGATTGACGGTGAAAGGGAAGACTCATGAATGCATCTTTCTTCATAGTATTCATAATTTACCTTCTTTTGTTCGAAAGAATACTCCGTACTGAAAAAGAAGGGCAGTAACAGTACGTCAGGTTGCTTAATCATGTTATAACGGAAAATTCTTACATATGCCCAGTGCTTATATATGGGAATCTGTGATTCCGGTATGTTTTTGACATCAACCTCAGGCAAGTCGAAATATCCGTCATGCTGTTCAATAAGCCCTGTCTCTTTATTCATGGGAATTCGCATCTTCTCCGCTTTTACCTTCCAATCCGACGGCTCATCTTCTTTTAGTGCAACTTTTTTGGATACCTTTTCAAGCAAATCGGGAGCATTTTTCTTCATCTCCTCCATTACTTCCAGTGTAAACTCCATAGCCTTTTTTGCCATTACATTTGTATATGCATTATTGTTTACATTCATATGGTACTCGTCCGGACCCATAACGCCGTAAAGGCCAAAATCGCCATTCAAAGGACTGTATTCTCCACGGTTTGCATAATAACGGCTTATTTGCATAAGCATTTCAATTCCCTGGTTATAGAGGAATTCCTTATCACCACATAATTTGTTATAAAGCCAAATAGCATAAGCAACCGCTGCACTGACGTGTATTTCAAAGTCACCGTGCTGCCATGTGGCACAGCTTTCAGTTCCGTCAATAGTACACATCGGGTAGCGCGCACCAACACAGTCGAGCTGTTCTGCACGCCCACAGGCCTGGGGAAGAAATTTGTGCCTGTATAGCAGCAGATTTTTGGCTGCTTTGGGATTGTTAAATATGTAGAAGGGCATACAATAGGACTCCGTATCCCAGAATACCTGCCCGTGATAAACCTCAGCTGTAAGGCCTTTGCATGGAATATTCAAATTAGCGTCAAAGCCATGATAGGTGGAATACAGTGAAAATATCGAAAGCCTTACTCCCTGCAGGTTCTCATCATCACCGTCGATGGGTATGTCTATGTTTTCCCAGGCATTTTCCCAATACTCTACCTGGTCATTGTAAGCATCTTCAAAAGAAATATGCTTATAATCAGTTGCAAGCTTGATTCCTTTAAACCAGACTGAGTTAATGTCATCTGACTTTTCCCAATAATGCACAGCCACTTTTTCAATGAAGGAAGTTTTGCCCTGTTGCAAATTGAGTGTGACATCCTGGGCTGCCAGTTTTTCTTCTGTCACAAAGGCTGTATTCAGTTCCGTATTCGAACTGAGCCTGAAGCTGGAGAACAGCTGATGGCCACTCTTTATTGTCTTTCCCAGTGCCATGACCATTCCGTCTTTTTCTTCTGCCCTTTGCATGGTCCAGAAATTCTTTCCTCTCACCTTAAATTCATTGTTTGCTGTTTCAGTCTGATCCCAGCCCTCAGCTATTTCGTGGAGTATTGAATAATCCAACCCTGAACGTATTTTAATCTCTCCGCTGAAATTAACAGGTTCAAAAGAAATTTTCTGCAATCCCATATTGGGCCTATCCATACTAAGGAAACGTAAAAATATTATCTTTACCTTTTTACCGTTGCTGGTTTCCCACACAAATTCTCTGGTCAGAACTCCTTTTTTCATATCAAGGACTCTTCTGAAATCTGAAAATTTGCTTTTTGCCAGGTCTAATTGCTCACCATCAAGAGTAATTCGCGTATAAAGCCAATCCACCGAATTGACACCGAAGCAAACTCGAGTGGCCATTCCCTTAAAATACTGCCAATGCTGGGCCTCCATTTCCTCATATAGATGATTAAAATAACTTCCCAAAAGCCTGTTTCCGCTGTAGCCCTCCTCGAAATAACCTCTGATGCCCATAAACTCGTTTGCGAGACAGAAAATCGACTCTGAATTCCTGCCGTATTTCGGTACAAAGCCTTCCTCAATAACCTTCCACGGATCAACTTTATAATATCTGTCTGCTACTTTTGTAGCCATTTTTATATACCCCCTTTTATGAGTGTTTTTCCTCTATTCTTTTAAGAACATCTTCCAACGTCCCACTGAAAGGCCCGGGTTTTTCCATCTTAATAGATACCAGCGCTGCAGCAAATTTAAGTGATTCAGCTGCATCATGATCCATCCTGTAGGAAAGGTATGCCGCAAACGTAGTATCACCTCTCCCTGTCCGGCCTACATTGCTGCTGTTTGAGAATTTTTCGTAATAGCTTTTACCCCCAACCCTGGCTAAAACGCCGTCAGCATGTGTTATTACAGTTTCGGGACATCCCCACTGCTCAAAAATAACCGCAGCTTTTTCCAGGTCGTCTGTACCTGTCAGAACTTTTGCTTCTACAATATCCAGTTTGATTTTGCTCATCAGCTTGGCTATTTCCTTTTTATCCGGAACATCCCCGAAAGAAATTTCTTTTGAAACAGGGTCTACCTGCCTGACAAAGCTCTGCATATCTATTGACAGATTGTATCCTTTAGCTTTCAAACCCCTGATAAGATTCATATCAAATTCAGTGCTGGATATGCCTGCCAGATGCATATATTTTGTCTTGAGTAACGGAATTTCATCTATATCAATAATCCCGGCACTTTTTTTAATTATCAGCCTTCTCTCATCAACATTTTCAGAAGGATGAATAACTGCAGAAAAGGTAGTTTCATCCGAAGGGATGAGAAAAATATCTATTCCCAAATTCTCCAAAGGCTTTAAAATGTCTTTATCTTTTTCAGACATTTTTGTTACTACAGCTACTTTTTTTCCAACTCTTGCAGCAACCGAAGCTCCACACAGTACAGCACTTCCCGGAGCTATCCTTGTTTCTCCCATGTATGGAGTTATTTCGTCATAGCACATATGCCCCACAAAGGTAATATCATAAGAATTCATCTTCTGACCTCCAAAAAGTTATTTTTCAAATATTCCAGTTAATTAAATATTTCAGTTATTTCAAGCTGCTCATTAAAGATCTGTCTTTGTTTTTGTCTTTATGATATAATTATAATGCTGTATATTTTCTTAAATCTTGCTTGTTTTTGCTAATGCATAACACAAAATTGCTGTTTATATACCGGTACATGATAATATTCTAAAAAGCGGAAGTGTGATTTGATTTGAGTGATAAAAAATCTCTGAAGGAAAATGTCAGTCACGGAAACAGCTCTTTCCCCCTGTGTGTATACAATAATGACCTTGGATACAAGGAGCATTTGTTAGATTACCACTGGCATGATGAAATTGAATTTTTATATATGAGCAAGGGTAAGGCTGTATTCCAGATTGATTCTGTGCCTGTAGAACTGCATGAAAATGAAGCAGTTTTTATAAACAGCGGAGAAATACATTCCGGGTATTCTCTCGACCATTCTTATTGCGTATACCACGCTGTAGTGTTTTCACTGGAATTACTGTACAGCAGTCCACAGGATATATGCTATGACCGGTATTTCGTCCCTTTAGCCAGCGGCAGGCACAAACTTCCACAAAAAATAACCGGGGAGAAAAACTGGGAAAAGGAAATCCTGACGCATATAAGACATATAATCAGCTCATTTTCCATAAAAGCCGAAGGCTATGAAATGGACATCAAATCCTCAATCTTTAAGATTTTTTCTCTGGTCTTCGCAAACAATGCCATAGCCTTCTCACCCCAGAAAAATACTGCCAGGCAGAGTAAAACCGAAAAACTGAAAAGAGTGTTGAATTTTATAAAGGAAAACTACCATGATAAAATCAGTATTGATGACCTTGCTAAAGAAGCAAATTTAACCCGTTATCACTTTTGCCGGCTTTTTAAATCCCTCACAGGGCAAACCCCGATTGAATATATTAACTGTTTCCGTATTAATCAGGCAATAAGGCTTCTGGAGGATGAAAATCTCAAAATCATGGATATTGCTTTTGAGGTTGGTTTTGATAATTTCAGCTATTTTATCAAGAAGTTTAAGGAATATAAGAATTGTACCCCATCTGAATATAGAAGGTTGATGTTATAGGGGAATCATCTTTTGCTTCATTTCAAGTCCATAGTGGATAATAATTGCAGCTATGGAAAGTGCATATCCTCTATTATATTTTGTTTAACTTGTTGTGCCGGGTAATGAAAATGCAACCCTTTCTATCGAAACGCCGGCACAACAAGTTAATTTATAATTAATCATAATAATGTCCTTATACTTAGTATATTTTTTATATCATTAATAATCAATTACCATCCTGTTAAGCAACTATCAACATATACAGCAATTTACTATATTGTTGTAATCTCTCCATTCAAATCCCACAGGTCTTCCCATCCTTTAGCTCCATCCCACAAGAATACCTGTCCTTTAATAAGCCTGCAATTCTTGTCGGCCGTAGCAAGCTCTTTCATTTCATCCTCAGTAAGAGGATCTTCAGTCACACACCTGATATTGCTTGCATACTCATTTCGGTAAATAGAGAACGGAATTGGAATCTGTCCACGCTGGACTGCCCACTTGATACAAATAAGTGCCGGATGAACATTATGCGCTTTCGCTATTTTAACAACTATAGGATCTTCAATATCTACTGCATCATCGGGTGTCTTATCACGGTCAGGACGTGTTGGTGAGCCAATAGGACAGAATCCGATGGGCTGTATGCCATGGTCAAGGCAGAACTCAAACAACTCAGGCTGCTGGAAACATGGGTGCAATTCCATCTCATTGGCTACAGGCATAATTGTGCAGTCACGCAGCAACAGTTTCAATTTCGGAATGGTCATATTGGATGTTCCAATATACCTTACATAACCGGCTTTTTGGAGACGTTCCATCTGGTACCAGGTTTCCATATACTCTTCGTGGTTATATGGTTTTGCGTCAGGATTGTGATAATCCGGTGGTGCCCCCTTGGGATGGAAGTTGCGGAACGGCCAGTGGATGAAATACAAGTCTATGTAATCCAGTTTCAGGTCTTTTAATGATTTTGCACAGGAAAGCAGGACATCGCCTTTTCCATGCATGTCATTCCATACCTTTGATGTTATAAATAGTTCTTCCCTCTTTATCCCGGATTTCATAACATCCTGAAGAACTTCGCCGATTAAGTCTTCATTTCCATAAACCGATGCACAGTCAAAGAGCCTGAAACCAACCTCAGCCGCACCTCTCACAGCTTCAGCTATCTGCTCGGCTGAAAAGCGGTCCGAACCAAATGTTCCCATACCAATGGCAGGTATTTTTTCTCCTCCGCGCAAAGTCCTCTGTGGCACTAATTTAGGATCAATTCTGTCATTTGTCATAATAACCTCTCCTTCACATTTTAAATTCAATTATTCTAATTCAAATTTGTATTTTCACATCTTAGTTAAAATTTCTTCTGAGCATTTTAAATTCAAATAAACTTAATCTGCTATTCTACTACGACACCTTTTTTCAAAATTATGTTTGCATACAGTGCCTTTTCCCCCGTAGCTACAATAGCGTATGCTTTCTTTGCCCTTTCATAGAAGGCAAACCTTTCAATGTGCTCAAACTTATTGTTAACGGCTTCGTGTTTTGTGACGATTTGTTTATATACTTCCCATATGGGCGTTTCTACCTTATCCCCGGGAACAACCTGCATAAGTGCTACAGGAGCATCTACATAGGAGTCCAACGGGAAAAACTTTAAAATAGCATCCAGGAGCTCGGGTACATTATGTCCGTCACAGCGGATTAGCCTCTGTGCATAGTTGGCAGCAGGAAAATTACCGTCTGAAATAACAATTTCATCTCCATGTCCCATTTCCATTAATACTTTTAAAAGTTCCGGTGACAAAATAGATGGAATTCCTTTTAACATTTTTCATTCAGTCCTTTCTTATATTTTCTTATCTGTTTACTTTTACATTTTCTAATTTATTTTTATCTTGCGTTTTCCAAAGCATTACCAGGAGTTACTGCATATAAATAGTCATCAATACAATCCACAATGCGGTCCTTCAAAAGTGCCTCCGGATCGTTTTTCAAAAGTCCGTTTCTGATCTTTCTGTACTGGAGGGGCATAAATGCACTTATCAATGTAAGCGGTATCTTGGTACTTCTTAGATTGCTAATCATAAGCTCAAGGGATTCCCTCACTTCCTTCAATGGAAGGTAATAGCGGCACCGGTCGGAAAGACTGTATTTTCTGGCAATTCTTATCTTGCTTCCGTTTCCGTGATAGTGGCTCTTCCAATACTTTGGATTTTTTGCCATACAGTCATCAAGTACATTTATAAAATTGGATAATATTATATCAGGATTATATCTGAAGAGTTCATTTTCAATATGGTTAAGGGCAAATAAACCCTCTCTCAATGCAAATGTTAATGCAGGTCCTACCTTTAAAATGGCGATGCCGTCTTCCACCATTTGTTTTAAAGCCTCTGCCGTCTGATAGTCTGTTGAATGGCCCTCAAAAACAAGATTGGGGTACTTTTTGAGCGCCTTACAAAGCTCCTTTGCCGATTCACGGCTGTACTCATGAATTGTATCATCCCCGAATTCAACCCCAGGCTGAACGACAATGGCAACTACATTTTCCCATGCGTTATTAAGATTGTGTTTTAGAAAAGCGTTTTTGAAAGTCTCTACTGTTTCCTCGAAGTCTTCGACCTTTGTAACCTGTATGCCTTCATCCTCATCCTGGCTGCCTCCCGGAATAGGGACTTCACTTCCAACAACATACACAGGTTGTACCGCATTAGGATTTACTTCCTTAAGTTGGGCAAAAGCTCTCTCGGCTTCACTGCATAGCACTGCCCCTCTTTCTGCAATGATTTCAGTATCAAGCCGTTTTTCCTTGTTATCATCACCAAGGTGCATGCTGGTATCAATATGTATCTTGGTAAATCCGGCAAGGACATACTGTCTTACCAGCTCAACCGATTTTTCCATAGCTTCGGCAGCTTTCTCATTCTTCCATGTTAATGGCCCTAAATGATCACCTCCAAGAATAATCATGTCGACAGGAAAATCTACTTTTTTCGCGATAGCGTAAACAAATTCCTTAAAGTCTTCAGGAGTCATACCTGTATAGCCGCCAAACTGGTTTACCTGGTTTGCAGTAGCTTCGATAAGCACATATTCATTGCGTTCACGGGCGCGTTCCATTACTGCCTCAATGACATAATCGTTAGCTGTGCAGGCTGAATAAATCCCCATTGGAATTCCACTCTTCTGCATTCTTACAATTTCCCTCAAAGGATGTTCCCTCAAAGGATGCTTCCTATCCATCTTCTCCCTCCTTTTTCAATCATTAATAATCATGATCTTTCCCTTTACAAAGCCCGGCATTTTGTACATATCAAAACCGTCTTTTATACTGCTTAAGGGCAGCTTCCTATATATCAGACTTTCATCAAATTTTAGTTCACCTGTTGAAAAATAATGGGCTGTTAATTTCCATTCCTGTCCCGGGAACGGTGCGCTGTAAGACATCCAGGAACCTGTGAGGATAAATTCTTTACGGTTCATGTTTTCAAAAAGACTGGGTGTAAACACAAGATCTTTGGTGGGCGTTCCTATAAAACAAACTTCTGCCTTGTTCCCTGCAAGTTCAAATGCAAGCTTCATTGTTACATCCACGCCTGCAGTTTCATATACATAGGCAAAACCCCTGTTATTTGTCAGGTCTTTAACAGTTTCTTTGAAATTCTTGTCAAGGGTGTTAATTATGACATCTGCACCAAATTTCCTGGCAAGGGCAAGCCTGTCGTTGTCTATATCAAATACAAATACTCTTTTTGCTCCAAATATTTTTGCCCACTGGGCAGTGAAAAGTCCAATTGTTCCCCCACCTAGAATCGCTACATCCCGTCCGCCTTTATAGTTGACGCGGTTCAGACCGTGCAGGGCAACGGTAGAAGGTTCAAAGAATGCTCCCTGCTCAAAAGACACATTGGAATCAAACTTTACAACATTTCTTTCCGGTACTTTAACATATTCTGCAAAACTTCCCTGAATTCTCGATCCAATAAACGTATAATTCTTGCACAGGGAATAGTCTCCCTTCTGGCAATCTTCACATCTTAAGCATGGAATCAGAGGAACTCCTGCAACCCGGTCACCACATTTTACGGAAGATACTCCTTCTCCTACTTCCACTACTTCACCAGAAAATTCATGTCCAAGAATTATAGGAAAATAATGAACCATACCTTGATTGACTCTTGGAACATCCGACCCGCAAATGCCCGTAGCTCTTACCTTTACCAGAACTTCACCGGTGCCTGTCTGCGGATCCTGATAATCTTCATATCTCAAGTCCTCTTTTGCATATAAAACAGCTGCTTTCATTTCTACACCTCACAATTAAATTTTTTCTCCATATTGTTTTTTCTTAAGCTAACTTGTTGTGTCATATGATGAGATAGTATTGAGAAGAGCTTTGGAGTCAGTTGAAGCTAAAATTGTATTTTTCTGATCCTATCTACTTTAGCCATTGTGTCTTTTAATTTGTCATACAGTTCAAGATAAATTTCATAATATTTCTTATATATCTCATTGTTTTGCATATCCGGTTCATGGACTCTTGTAATACTCACAGTCCTTTTTACAGCATCATCAAAACTTTTATATTCTCCGATTCCAACTCCTGCAAGAATGGCTGCGCCCAGGGTTGTAGCCGTATCTGAAGCGGGCACTCTTATTCTTTTCCCTGTCACATCGGCTTTTATTTGGGTCCAGAGCCGACTGTTGGCTGCTCCTCCCATTGAAATAAGTTCCTCAACTACAACACCAACTTCTTCAGCAGTCTGAAGATTGTGGTACAATGCATATGCACAGCCTTCAAGCACTGCCCGAATCATATGCTTCCTTGTTTTGTCATACCCAAGTCCGAAAAATACTCCCTTTGCATGTTTGTCCCATATTGGAGACCTTTCACCTGCCATATATGGAAGAAAAATCACACCTTCAGAACCAGGGACTACTGAGCTTGCTTCTTCATCCATAATTTGAAATACATTGGCCTTGCCTGTTTGTTTCGCCAAATTCTCCTCAAATGCTCCCAACTGATCTTTAAACCATTTGATGCTACCTCCTCCTCCGACAGTCCCTCCCTGGAGAAGCCAAAGGTTTGGTACTACATGAAAACTCAGAATTAATTTGGGATGTGCTACTGCTTCATCAAGACATATACTCATACCGCCTGCCTGACCGCCTTGTTCCTGAGTCTGTCCTTTCTGAACCACGCCAGCTCCTAAAGTGCCACAGCAGGCATCCAAGCCACCTGCAACGACAGGTATTCCTTTTGGAAGGCCCGTTTCCTCAGATGCTTTATCTGTAACTTCTCCAACGATTTCATGGCAATTATATATTTCAGGCAGTTTTTCTCTTTCGATACCTAACTCTTCACAAAATTCATTTTCCCATTTTCCTGTTTTCATATTGAAGCAGTGAAGGCCATAGCCCTGTGAAATGTCCTGGCTTACTATTCCTGTAAGCCTATATATGATATAACTGTTACTTTGAAGAAATTTGAAAGTGTTTTTGTAGATATCAGGTTTATTTTTCTTAAACCATAGAATTTTTGGAGTTGAATATGTAGGTTCAAAGGAATTGCCGCTTACTTGAAATATTTTCTCAAACCCAACTTTTTCTGCAACCTCAGTACAGATATCCGACGATCTGGAGTCCATCCATATGGGTGTCCTGTGGAGAACTTCGCCGTTCTTGCCGACGGGAATTGCTGACCAGCTTTGACCGTCTACTCCTATACCTGCAATACATTCCACATCAACCTTTCCTGTTTGTATTACTTCTCTAATAGCTTCACAAACTGCTTCCCACCACAAATACGGATCCTGTTCTGCATAGCCGGGTGCCGGATAATACACAGGATATAGCTTTGTTGCTTGGGCTATAACTCTTCCGTCAAGATCAAAAACAGCCACTTTGCATCCGGAAGTACCAATATCAATTCCCAGCAATAACCTGCTCATATGCACATCCCCTTTACATTTAACATTATTTAAAGCAATGTATTTGGATGATATTTAAACGCCTTACACATGATGCTATATTGATGTTCTATTGATGTTCTGTTTTTAATTACAACGTTATGTCTATCTTTTAATATTTAGGGCTAAACGTTTCGTTTTATGATTAAAAGGTATTTTTCTACCTGGAATGTAGAAATAAACGATATTTAAACCAGGTGAAACTGAATTATACCGTAATACTGCTTATCGAATCTCTAATCAACACTTCTGTCTTTAACCTAAACATGGATGGATAATTGCTCATATCGCCTTTTAGCCTTTTTAACAGGATATTCGCCGCAGTCTCCCCTATTTGCTGCATTGGCTGTACTACTATTGAAAGTTTAGGCTTTACAATCATCGCCATGTGAATATTGTCAAATCCAATAATTGAAAGCTCGTCAGGTATGCTTACGCCCCTTTCATTTATTGCCATTATTGCCCCTAAAGTCATTTCATAATTTGTCACATATACAGCTGTAGGTCTTGACTCCATATCAAGTAATTCGTTCAGTAATCTGTAACCGCTATCTATCTGATAGTTTCCATACTTTATCAGCTCAGGATCTATTTCTATCGAATAGTCCTCATGCACCCTTAAATATCCTTTAAGTCTTTCCTGGGATGTATATATGTCTTTTGAACCACAAATTATGCCAATTCTTTTATGTCCTCGGATTATAAGCTGCTCAATAGCATTGTATGAAGCATTCAAATTATCAACTAATACAACATCACAATTTACATCCTTTATTGGCCTGTCCAGCAGAACAACCGGAATATTCCTTTCAAGGACTCTTTTTATGTGCTCTCCGTTATTTGAATATGGCATGGTTATTATACCATCCACCATTTTACTCAACAGAAATTGAGTTTTCTCTTTTTCTAATTTTTCATTTTCTCTATAATCACAAATAATAGTGCTGTATCCGTTTTGTATAAGTATACTCTCTATATTTGATATGATGCTGGTAATAAAAATATTCTCCAAACTGGGAATAAGAACACCTATTGTCATTGTCTTGTTTGTCTTAAGTCCTCTTGCAATTTCATTTACTTTAAAATCAAGTACCTTTATTGCTTCTTCTATTAATAACTTATTCTTTTCAAGAACGTTGCCACCATTTATATATTTTGAAATTGTTGCTATTGAAAGGCCAGTATATTTTGCTACATCTTTTATGGTTGCTGCTATGTTGATCACCTTCTATCGCTAAACGTTTAACTCTATAATTACATTCTAGCAAAGTGGTATATTTATTGTCAATGGTATTAGTTCATTTTTCTATACAATTTTTACTATACAATAATCTTATTCTGTTATAATGCTGCTATAACGCATCTATAATGCTTCCATCATTCTTACATTGAGATAATAATTTTCACACATATATTCAGTTGTGCTCTCGTCTTTAAATTTATAATACTAGTATTCATTTTTATAATGCTTCTATAATACTTTTTATAGTTTTAGTACTCGCTTTCCATACGGAGCACTGTCTCATATATTTTTTGGTTAACAGGTGTTGAAACACCATGCTTTTTTGCCAATGCCAGAACGGTACCGGCAAACAATTCAATTTCTGACTTCCGGTGTGCCAGACCGTCTTGTCTCATGGATGGCATGCCATTAGGATTCATTCTGTCTATCAGGTTTACGTATTCGTCCAGATCCTTTTCAGTTATTTTTACATTTTCCTTTTCTGCCAGCATCATAACTTCCCGCATTGCTGCTATCATTAATTCCCTGGCTTCGCCGGGCTGCTGCACGGTGGCATAAGTACCCTCGTATATCATAACAGCCTGATTGACACCGACATTCACCATAAACTTACTCCAGAGCCTGTGCTTAATATCCGATTCCAATGTATAAGGAAGCCCCGTCTTATCAAACAGGTCCACAACTGCCTGCAATTTCTTTTTCATGTTTTCATCCTGATCTATAATTCCTATACAAGTCTTTCCAAACTGGGTATATTTAAGCTCATTCCCAATCTTCACCGCATCCATTCCCTGGGCCACACAATATAGCATTTTATCCATTCCATAAACCTGCCCTATTATTTCCTCACTGGATATTCCATTTAACAGGGATAATATGATTGTATCCTTTGAAACCTTATTTCTTGCAGTCTTAATTGCGTTGTCCAGAGCAGTCGCTTTTACTGCAAAAATCAACAAGTCTGCAGGCTTTCCCTCTTCAGCCTCGTTTACTATGTTAAAATCACATGGAACTCCGTTGCAGACAACCCCTTCCCGTCTATATCTTTCAATTCTTCCTTCATCCGCTACAAACTCAACATGCTCTTTTCCTAATTTTCGTGTGAAAAATTCACCGTATAAAACTCCTAATGCTCCCATTCCAATAATGCTAATTCTCTTTATATCCATATTCTTTCTCATTCCTTATCTATTTTCGTTGTAATTAAAACATGTCAAATTAACTTGTTGCACAAGGTAATGAGACAGCATTGCGCAAAGCTTTGGAATACCCTCCGCACTCCCCGGATTAGAGAAAGTGTCCTTTTATTCGAGTTATTGGAGTGAATTGTTTTGCCCTGCAACGAGCTTATCAGTACTTATGCTCGTTACTCCTACAGGGAACTCCATCTCGAAACTCCTGCTGTCGAAATGCTGGCACAACAAGTTAATTTACTGTCTTTTTGAGAATCTATTATACATCAAGTACCTGTCTCTTTCAATTCATTAGCAGATTGATTCAGCAGCGGTGAAGGATTAACTTTATGCCATATACTCTGGTATTCCTTTTTCCGTAAACGTCCTACAAATTGATAAAATCCAAAAAGTTGAGAAACGTCCCCAATCATTATCCACAATCATTAAAAAGTTAAAAACATACCAGAAAGAAACGTGCCCAATACGATTATCTGTAGTAAAGTCCGGCAAGCTTCATCTGCTTAGTAAAGGAAATTGTAAATGTAAAGGTTTTAATTTCATATTTTGCTTTCGCAACAACAACGGCAAATTCTTCCTCACTTGCTTTGTCAGTGATTCCTGCTACGCTCATGCCTTCAACTTTCACAAAATTGCCGCCCTCGCTGATACTTTCAAATACTTTCTTCATTGTATCATCAGTAAGTACTCCTTTCATTTGCACAGTACAAATCTCTTTAAGTCCATCCGAATCCTGATTGTTAATGAGAGCAATAACGTTCTCTGCAGCTTTTTTTACTTCGTCCTCGTCAAAATCGCCTGATAATTTCCGGCTGTCGCAACCATTCATCGACGTTATACATATTAAAGCCATAAGAACTAAACAAATATATGATTTAAGCCTTGATTTCTTCATGACTATTCCTCCCCCGGACATAATATTTTCTTGAATGATAAGAATAAGCAATCATTAAAACATCAATAGCCGCCAAAGACCCTTCAATCAGCATTATTGAATTTGGAAATAACGAAAAAACAGGAATCAAAGAGTTTACAAACCCATGAATTGTAATAGCTATAAGTAAGTATATAAATTTTTTCTTCTTTTGAAAGCCATTCCACACAACGATTGTCAAATTTATATGCAGAATTATTGCCAAAGCCCTTTCCAGAAATGCTAATCCCAATTGTGAAACAAGTGCTGACGATAAAGCAGGAATTAAAACAATCAGTGCTTCGGCAATCCCATGCCCCAAACCGAAAATTACCGGCTGCAAGATACTGCATTCATTAGGCTTTATTAGAAATTGTTTGAATAAAAACCGGAACCCTTCTTCGAATATTCCTGCCGACAGGGCAATCAAAATACCGGTTATTAAAGGATTCAAGACATAAGCCAACGTAAAACCCGTTGACTTTTGGATATACTGAAGAATTGGCATTCTCAGCAACGGTTGTGATATTATAAAGCAAGATGCGCCTAAGAAAAACCAGATAACCCTTTTCCAACTCAATACACCGTCACCACCATAACCTCAAACACTGATTTAAGTATAGCAAACTTCAAACATTGGTTTAACATGTCAAATAATATCCGGATGTACATACCTTCCTTTCCTGACAGTCGCCTTCCCATATTGAATGGCGTGTACAGGGCAGCGGTGTATACATGCAAGACATTGTGTGCAGGCCTTACCCCAAACAGGTTTGTCTTTAACTGTAATGGTGTGCATGGGACAAACCTTTTCACAAATGCCGCAGCCGGTACATTCCTCAGTTGCATAAAAACTTTTTGTATTTCTGGCGAAACGGTTAAACAACGGATTCACAATGGCAGTCTTAAGGCCAGGCAACCTGCCGGGGATTAAGTCAAATACCCCCTTTTGCCTATTTGAAATAACAGAGTTTATTATCTGCAGTTTTTCTTCCGCCTTCCTGAGCTTTTCTGATTCCACATCTTTGCTGTCAACATCAAAGCCAATTATATAGTTGTTGGGCATTATTACTGTAAAGGCACTATCAACTGGAAGTCCTGCTTTTGTAAGGGCTTTCTGTAACAGACGTGTAGCATAACCTTCATCATCACCACAAGTGCACACTGAAAACACATACGGCTTTCCACCGGATATTCTTAGCTTTGAAATAAAATCAATGACTATTCCCGGAGGTCCCCATGCGTAGACAGGAAATACAAAACCCAATAGTTCCTTTTCTCTGAATTCATATTCAAATACGGTATCTTTTCGGTCAAACTCACAAGCTACTGAAACAAGCCTTTCCCCTTGAGTTTCTGATATTTTCTTTGCTACATATAAAGAATTGCCGGTTCCGGAAAAATAAAATATCAAGATATCACTTCCACTTCATTATTTTTCATTACTATCCTTATACTCTTATACTATAGAAATTATTATTTTTAATTCCGTCTGTTTTTTCTCTACTCTTAACAGTCAAAAACAGCTATCTTGATTTGCTTTATATTAATTTAATGCTACCGTCTTTCAGGCCCAGAATCTGCTCAATTAGTGTTGCATGCACATAGGGCTCGGTAATTCCTTCAATATATATGTCGGCCAATCCTCTAATAATTATTTTCAGTAAATAATCCGGATACTTGATGTGCAGGATACCAAGCTCAATCCCAAGGCCTATCAGATCTTTAGCGTAAAGCATCGCTAAATCAGATAGCCTGTTTCTTACAAGGGAAAACATTTCAGGATCACCAGGTAAATAGGATAGTATTGCCTGATTGGCTTGAATGGATTTGAAATAAATATTAAGGATTGTAGAGAGCTTCTGGTAAAAATCCAGGTTTTTATCTGCTATATTTTTTAATGCTTCATCAACATCACCGATAAATTCATCCAAAACAGCCTTCAACAATTCTTCCTTAGATGAAAAGTAGTAATATATCAGTCCTTTGGCAACACCAATATTTTCTGCAATATCATTCATCGATGTGCTTTTGATTCCCTTGCTTTGAAATAGTTCTCTTGCCGAATCAATAATTTCTTTTCGCCTTAAATCAGGATCTTTGGTAATTCGCATGATGACCTCCTTACCAATTATTTAATTCCAACAGCTTATAAACAACCATTAATCTTTAACCATTACCTGCTTCCTCTATCCTATATTTACTCCTTCATTTAGTAGCTGTTTTCTACAAACCGCTGCTACTGGTTGCTGTCCATTATCCGCCCTATTCAATTGATTTTAATGCCTCTACCATATTAACATTTTTAAGCTTATGATGTACAAAATAATTCACAAATATTGAGAATACTAATGTAAGTATAATTGAAAGCAGATAACTTTTCAAATGGGCATATTGACCAAACATCATCGAATCAATTTCCATAGTTTGTATAACATACCTGTGAAGCCAGAAACCGAGAATTAATCCTGTAAAGGTTCCTATTAACGTAAGGACGGTGTTCTCCCTATAGACGTAGGCTGACACTTCCCTGTCTCTGAAGCCCAACACTTTAATTGTTGCAATTTCCCTTACCCTTTCGGTTATATTTATATTCGTAAGATTATACAGTACGACAAAGGCAAGAGTACCCGCTGACATTATAAGGATCATGACTACATAGTCCAGGCTTTCCATAGTATCTTTTACTTTATCAGCAATACCGCTTGTCATAGCAACACCAAGAACCACATCCTCACTCATCAGATCTTCTACCAGGGTATCTTCATCAATTTGTTCAGATTCAGTAGTATTAAATACAACAGAGTTGAATCCCGGACTTTTCGATGTAATACTTTTATAATATTCCGGAGTTATAAATATATAGTGGGTAATATAGTTTTCTGCTATACCTGTAATATAAATTTCATAAGTTATATTATTTGTGTCCCTGTATTGAATAGTATCCCCTACTCCCACATGAAGAAGATTTGAAAGCTTTTCCGTAATAACAGCCCCATTATTTGTCAGTTCAATTTTATCCTTGCTTTTTCTGTCATGCAGGCTTATAAAATTCCCTAACAATTCAGTATTTTCAGGTATATACAAATTGACTTCATAGCTCCTGTTAGATTTTTCAGAAACAGCCTTACCGCTTTCATTGAATACTTTAAGATATGAGTCTATATATTTATTTTCTCTCAGTATATTATCCGCATCTCTTTCATAAGATTCTATTTCTGTATCCATCATTATCTGGCCATCATATGTAAATATCTCATCAAATTGTATGTCCAGTATATCATTAATAGAATCTTTCAACCCAAAGCCTGTTAAAAGAAGGGCAGTACAGCCGGAAATGCCAATAACCGTCATTAAAAACCTGCGCTTATAACGGAATATATTCCGGGCAGTAACCTTGTGCAAGAAAGTTAACCTGTTCCATAAAACAGTAATTCTTTCCAGAAAGATTCTTTTCCCGGGCTTTGGTGCTCTTGGCTGAATCAATACTGCCGGTGTTGCGCGAAGCTCCTGCAATGTTGCAAGTAATGACGCGGAAACCGTTGTAATAACAGCAAGCAATGTGGAAATTAATGCATAATTCATATGATAAGGTGTTATCCTCTCAGGTATATCATACATAATTCCATAGGCATTCATAATGGCCGTCGGAAATAACTTAAAGCCTACACTTATGCCCAATATTGAGCCAGATAAACTGGAAACCAGCGCATAAACCAAATATTTGGATGATATGGTGATTGTACTGTAGCCTAAAGCTTTGAACGTGCCAATCTCCCTTCGTTCCTCCTCAACCATTCTGGTCATTGTAGTCAGGCACACCAATGCCGCAACCAGGAAGAAAAACAATGGGAAAACTTTTGCTACAGCTCCAATCCTTTCTGCATCATCTCCATAACCGGCATATCCCGGGTTGTCTTCCCTGTTATATACAAACCACTCGTCAGGAATCCTGTTAATCAGTTTTTCCGCTTCAGTTATTTCATTTTCGGCATCCTCTATTTTTTGAAGAGCTTCAGCCCTTTCTTTTTTATAGGTTTCCCAACCGTCTGCCAGTTCTTTTTTTGCTTGTTCCAACTGCTCGCGCCCTTCCTTCAAACGTTGGTCAAGTTCCCCGGAAGCTTTTGTTAAAGCTTTTTCTCCTTCAAGAATTTCCTTTTCCCTTTGCTGTATTTCTTCCTTTGCCCTGTCAAGTTCAATCTTGCTCTCATCAAGAGCATATTTGGCAGCCTTCAGCCTTTCCCGTTCAGTTTCATATGTCGCCAGTCCTTCATTATATTCATCTACTGTTTTAATACCTTGTTCATACTGGGATAACCCCTCCTGGTACTTCTTTTCCCCTTCTGAGTATTCCGTTTCCATTCTAGTAATAATACCTTCTAAATTGCCTCTTAATTTCAGCACAAAATTGTCATCGCCGTATTTTACATTACCAGCAATAAAGCCGGCTGCTTCCGGTGAATAGACCCTGATATCATCAAGAAGCTTGTTATATTCTTTTACGCTGGCAGGAGGATTGGAAGATATCTTTTTATTGATTTCTTCAAGCCCTTGAATTGACTGCTTAACTGCATTTAACTGGGCTCTGCTGTTGTCCAGCTGCTTTTTTATTTCAGGCAGTTCTGCTTCCAATTGCTTTATAGAAGATCTTGCTTCATCCAGCTGTGCTTTGGCACTGTCAAGTTTCTCCACACCCTTTTGATATTCTTCATATCCTGCAAGCCATTTATTATAGTTTTCTTCATACAATACTTTCCCCTTTTCAAGCTCGTCTTTGCCTTTCTGCAGCTGTTCCCTTTGTTCTTCAATCTCCCGGGTATATTTTTCTTCATTCTGACGGAGCTCTTTTTCATTTTTATCAATCTCTTTTTCAGCATCCAGCAATTCTTTTTCCGCGTCAGCCAGTTCGCTTTCCGCTTTTATTCTATTATTCTCAAGTTCTTTACGGCCTTCCTCCAACTCTTCTTTTGATTGGCGTATCTCCTCTGCCATTGATTCTTTGCCCAGTTTTTCAAGAGAACTTTGAATGGGTACCAAATGCTCTTTATATTCGCCTGTATATGCAATAAAATTATCTGATTCCACAGTACTTATAAAAAGGTCGGTATACTTCTCCATTACAAAATCATCTTCCCACAGATACGCGAAAAAATCTATAGAACCGTCGCCTATATTGGTTTGGCCCCTTTCGAAATCAATGTACATAGGAGATTCAATAATGCCTACAACAACAAAAGTGTCAGTTTTAAGATAATCATCCAACTCTTCTTCCTCAGGAACTGAAAGCACAACCTCACTGCCAACCTTGATCTCATGGGAAATACCGGCACCATGGTCCACAGCAATTTCACCGGACTTTTCAGGCATTCTGCCGTCTATAACCACCGGTACATTTAATCCATTACCGTCTTTATAGTATTTCCTGTTATAGCTATAAACTCTTACAACTGCAGTATTCTCTTCATCAGCAGATAAAAAAAGATCCTTGGAATAACCTTCTTGTACCGTGTCCACTCCATCCGTTTTCCTTACATTTTGGATATCTTCTTCCTTGAATCCCAGAGGAGCTACTATCCTGAAATCAGAGAGGTTATTTTGTTTGTAATATTTATCAGCAGAAAGTATCATGTCAGGTTCCGTCGCCCTGATACCTGCATAAAACCCTACACCTATGGCAATTATAACCAGTATAGAAAGAAACCTTGCCTTGCTTTTATAAATTGTCCTTAAGAGGTCCTTGTAAAAGGATTTTTTTCTCATCACCATTCAATCCTTTCAACAGGGAGCGGGTTTTCATTTATTCTTATATCTGTAACCCGGCCGTTTTTCATTTTTATAACCTTATCAGCCATGTCTGCCAATGCAGAATTATGAGTGATCATAACCACCGTCATACCGGTAGATTTACACGTGTCCTGTAACAACTTTAAGACTGATTTGCCTGTCTGGTAATCAAGAGCACCTGTCGGTTCGTCGCATAGCAAAAGTTTGGGCCTTTTTGCCAGTGCCCTGGCTATTGCCACCCTCTGCTGCTCTCCGCCGGATAACTGTGAAGGGAAATTGTTCATCCTTTCCTTCAGCCCCACCATCTCAAGCACCTCTTCAGCATCAATAGGGTCATTGCAAATTTGAGTAGAAAGCTCCACATTTTCCTTTGCCGTAAGGTTTTGTATCAGGTTATAAAATTGAAAAACAAAACCAATATCATATCTGCGATATTCAGTCAACATCTTGTCTGTATACTCACTTATATTTCTGTCTCCTACAATAACAGTTCCTTCATCAAGCGTATCCATACCGCCAAGTATATTAAGTACCGTTGTCTTCCCTGCGCCGGACGGGCCGACAACTACCGCGAATTCACCTTTCTCAATGCAAAAGCTTACGCCATTTAAGGCATTTATTATAACTTCACCCATTTTGTATCTTTTATAAACATTGTCCAACTGAATATAGCCCATAATTCACCCTCTACCTATAGCTGATTATCATAAACCTAAAGTTGATTGCCATAAACCTGGCAAAATCTTGAATATTTATCAAGCCTAATAAGTTTTGTCTTAATTATATTTATTGACTGACCGTAAGTCAATAATACTTCAAAATGTTTTTTTAAGAAAACAAATTTTTCTTATGAAGACATTGAAAAAATAAGGACAAGCCTGAAGTATTTGCTTGCCCTGTTTTCACTAATTCTTACTTTGCAGTCCGAGCTGTTATGGTATATAATGCCCCAATATAATTTTTAATTGCCCGTCATTTCCTATGATAAAATCATAATAGAAATCCTTGTAATTTTCATATTTCTTTATATAGTTTTCATCCAACACAGGCATTTCGTACATCCCATAGGAATTGTAATCTGGTGGCACAAGCGGTGCAATGTTCACTCCAAAATCCAATGGATAGCTTTCAGTTTGTTTTAAGTCTTCTATGGTGAAACCATTAGGGTAATCACTGTTCTCACCAACGGATAAAAACTTCATTACATTCACACGCACAGCTACAGGCTTTCCATTTTCAAACTCAAAATCCTGTATTGTCCCAAAAATTTTTCTGCCACCTTTTGCAAGGTATTGCAATGCATTAGACTGCAAGTCAACTATATTGAATGGCCCTTCAACAAACTCAAAACTGTTCTTGATTTTTGCCATTATGCCTGCATCTATATCCTCCGAATTAAGAGTGATTCTAACTTCGCGACATATCTCATCATTAAGTAAATACTCCTGCATTATGTTGCCATTATCTGCGCTTTCGTTTTCATACCCTTCACTCCTATATGGTATCAAAGCAATTGTACCCACTAAATTATCTCCATCATATATGCCCCAACGGGGTGATAACACATCTAATGCTTTAACATTCCAAGCCTCTGGTATCTCCACAGTAAAGAAACTCGAACCCACTACCTTAAATCCTTCATTCAATGCTACCGGTTTTTCATCTCCCAATAAAGACATCCAAAGGGGAACATTAACAATCTGCTCAGACATGGTTTCATAATCACTGCTGACTTCCTCATCATCCGGGGGATATTGCATATCTGATGGCCTCCTGGTAAAATAGGTATACCCATTGCCCTGCAGAACAATTTGTTGTATAACAGGTTCCTGCTGCATATCGGACTCTGTTATTAATTCTCCTACAGCCCTTTGAACAGTAAAAAGCAGGCCTGCACCTTTGTATTTCTCGTATACTTTCTTGCAGAAAACAGATATGTTATTATCTGATTCCTCAATTATGTACCTGTCTCTCCATTCCACCGGAAATTCCAATGAAAATCCAAGCTTTTCATTTTTATATAAAACAGCTTTATTTGTTTCTCTTTTGTCAATCTCTTCAGGGTTTTTATCCGTTACTTCAGCGCTTTTATCTGTTTCCCCAGCGCTATTATTTGTTTTCTCAGCTCTTTTGCCTGTTTCCAAGCCCATATTTTGACTACAACTGATGCATAATCCCATGATACTAATAATCAGTACAATCACAACCAGAGTTATTATGCCTTTCCTTTTTTTCCGCAAATCAAAGAGGCTTGCAAACCTCTTTTTCAACATCCTTTTTCCCCCTCCAAAATTGGTGGAAAATACAGCTTTTGACGCCTTACCATTGTGAATAAGCGACAATATTGCCTCACTGTAATCCTTTCGGTAATTTATATCCTGATTCTCTACCACTGCAGCATCACAGGACAGTTCCACATCTTTATTGGCTTCCATGGCCATAAGGTGTACCAACGGATTAAACCAATGAACCGCTCTGGCTGCCAAAATCAATATTTTATATAAAACGTCCCTGCGTTTTACATGAATTAGTTCGTGACGGAGAATCATTTTAAGATGATGAGGAGGAATAGCCATATCAGGTAATAAAAGTACCGTGCTCCAGAATCCCAGAACCATTGGGCTTTCGATTATTTTGCACTTCATAATTGGAATTGGCTTATTTATCTTTATTTCCTTGCAAACGTCCTTATATATTTCCAATATGTCCTCTTCCTCGATAGGCTCACACCAGGCCTTGACATTATTACGGTACAAAAAATATATAATTAGGTAATACATGAAGAATATAACCGTCCCTGCAATCCATAGGGCAGTTAAAATATATGTAATGTCAAAATTGTTGACTGAAGATAATTGATTATTGGCAATTGATTTTTGACTGTGTTCAGATTCAATCCTTGACGGTATATAATTTTCATTTGACGGTTTATTAACCGTAGCAGTTTCTCCTATTGCCAGTATGTTTCTATGGTTACCGGCCAGACCTCCGGACACCGTCATCTCAGGTGCAGATATGTTTATTGGGGGATCCGGCAATGTGATATTAACAGGTATAATTAAACGTATGGCAAGAATCAGCCATAGCCAATATCTCCATTTAGCAGTATAGTTTTTGTCCAGCAATTTTGAAAGCGCTATTAATAATGCAATAACAACAGATACGGATAAACTGATCTCTATTATATTTTCAAAAACATTTTTGATCATGATACTATACCTCTTTGGATTTCTCTTCAATAAACTCTTTTAACTCTTCCAGGTCCTTATCGGAAATTATTTTATTATGATATAGTTCTGCTACCATGTTTTTAATAGAGTTATTGTAAAACCTTTCCAAAAAACTTTTATTATTAATTTTCAAATACTCCTCTTCTCTAATCAGAGGGACGTAGATATTGTTTTTACCCTGGCTCTCACATTTTAAAAATCCTTTTTTTACCAAACGGGCAAGGAAATTTAAGACCGTAGTCTTAGCCCACTTTTTTTCTTTCATGCTTTCTGCCACATACGAAGAATTTACCGGGCCTTCAGCCTTCCATATTGCAAGCATAATCTCTAATTCACTTTCGGACAGCCTTTTCATTCTTAACCTCCTTATATTCTACATATGTAGAACGTCATTGACAATTATATTCTACATATGTAGAACAAAATTGTCAAGATAAAAACATTGTGAAAATGTGTAACTGTTATTGAATAATGTTAACATAACATACTTATTCATATAATTCTCTTTATATACATTTCTTCATATAATTCTCTTCATATGCTTTTCTTCTGACCGCAAACATATTAATTAGTTGTAACAACTAAACGAAGGATTACATAATATAGTATTGCTTAAGTAATTTGGCTATACATTTATATCTATACATTGCATCTGTATGTTATATTATGTAAACATCATTGTGGTAACATACTATCACTTTAAAATCTGATCTGCATGGAGCGGTTGACATGAAAGATAGATTAAATTTTGCTGATTATTATAAAAATTTTAATAAGGCATTTGCCAAATACGGTACACCATGTAAAACAAGCCGTAAGATTATAAAAGACAACCCGGATATTATTCCTGCCGATGCAAATGATATATACAATTATGTTGCCCGTTACGATATGGCAAATTATCAGATTCAGGCCATAATGAAACTGGGCGGGAAGCTTGATTTCAAAAAATTAAAAAAAGCGGTAAGATTATCAGTTGATGCAGAACCGGTTTTAGGTTGCAGATTTGTTAAGAGAAGTACACCCTATTGGAAGCGTTGTGAAGACATTGATAATATAGAGTTTTGTTCCTTTGTAGAGACTGATAATCCTGATGAAGCTGTTCAGAAATTTCTTGAAAGTCCACTGGATATGGATAACGATCCGATGGTTAAAGTAATACTTATACGCTCAGGGGCAATTGATACTTTAGGTGTGAAAATGAGTCACGTATGCTGCGATGCAGCCGGTGCCAGAGAATATATTCACCTTCTTTCAGACATTTACTGCCGTATTGATAACAGAGATAACGAATTTGTTCCAAATCCGAGTAAGAGAGATAAAAACGATCATTACAGATTATTAAACTCCCTTACTGAAAACCCTGCACCGTCTTGGGATCCCCTGGCCCAAACTGCAATGCCTACATGGAAATTTCCATGGAAAAACAGCAGGACCGGCGCTACAGGATTTGCGGTATGCAGGCTGCCCCAGGGTCATCTGGACATAATGAAAAGTTATGGAAAAGCCAGAGGAGCAACAATCAATGATTTGATTCTGACTGCAGTTTTCAGAGCTATGTTTGAAATATCCAGACCGCCCTATGGTATACCGATGGATATCCCTCTTACAATTGATTTGCGAAAGTTTCTTCCAGATAAAAAGGCTGAGGCAATCAGGAACTTATCGGGCGGAGTTGTTATAAGACTGGACAGGAAACCAAAAGAAAATTTTGAAGATACCCTGTCCAGGATTGTAGCATTGACAACGGTGGTGAAAAACGGACGTCCAAGCATTAGAAGTCTTAAATGGGCGGAATTTATTGAATCAATGAACTTCCATCAGATCTGTGCTTACTTTAAAGCTGAATCACAATTAATTAATATGATGTCCCAAAGTCCTGTTAATGTCTTCGATAAGTGCTGTCCCATATTATCCAATTTTGGCTTTATCTCGAAATCCCTGATTAAATTTGGTGAGAATGTTGTAACTGACGCTTACATTATTCCGCCTGTTGTACGCGCACCCGGTATTCTGCTTGTTGCCAGCACATATAATGGTGTAATTACACTGGGAGTCGGCTATTACAAATCTTCAGTCAACAGGTCTCATATGGAAGGACTTCTTGACAAAATCAGAGATGAGCTAGTGGAAGGATGCAGGGCTCAGGAGTGAGCCTTTTTTATTACAACGGATGAATGAACAAAAGCAAAACCGATAGCAATTAATCTTCTTTATATGCGCATGCTAACAGTTTGCACCGCAAACAGGCTGTTGCGCATAATATTCAAGCTCAGCTTGAGTATTAGTTGCCACTTTAAAATACTCCTCACTAAAATAAAAAATGTTGGGATTATGCAAACTGCATATGAAAGCTAAAGTAATGAAATGTAGACATAAACGTTACTTCAAAAAATTCTCACACTTGCTGCTTAAGTGACATATCTTATTATGTAAACGTTTTTTATTATCTTGTCGCAGAAAGGGGTTTTTTTATGACGGTTAAAGAAAAGCTCAATATTTTAGAGGAACTACTGTCCATCGAAAAGGATACATTGGATGAAAACAGCTTACTTGAAGATATCGAAGAATGGGACTCCATGGCTGTCATATCCTTAATCGCTATGTTTGACGGTGTCTTCGGCAAGGAAATTAAATCTGAAGAAATAAAGCAGTTTAGGACAGTAAAAGACATTATTGACAGAATGGAATGAGGTGCAGATAATTGGCTACCGGGATATTAAAAAATGTGGAAATAAAAGGCATAGCGTGTGCGGTACCCGATCATGTTGTAAATAGCGAAGATTATTTTGATGTATTCGGGGAGGAAAGCGTACGCAGGTTTATTAATATGACAGGTGTTAAAACGAGACATGTTGCTTTTGACGAGCAATGTACTTCAGATTTATGTTATGTTGCTGCTAAAAGCCTTATGAAAAAGCTGGACTGGGAACCTTCTTCCATTGATGCACTGTTCCTTATTACCCAGACACCAGATTATGCAATACCTGCAACGGCATGCGTCCTGCAATACAGACTCGGACTAAGTGAAGACTGTATAGCCTTTGATATAAATCTCGGATGTTCCGCATATGTTTATGGCCTATGGCAGGCTGCTACAATGATTTCTACACAAAATATCAACAGGGTTCTGCTCCTTGTCGGAGATACCAGTAATTTCGGTATTAATCAAAATGACAGTGCTACAGCGATGATATTTGGTGACGGAGGAACGGCAACTGCTCTGGAAAAGACTGAGGGCAAGGACTTAAAGTACTTCTTAAAAACTAAAGGCAGTGGATATAAATCCATAATTGTTCCTGCCGGCCACGCCAGAAGCAGAAGTCAAATCAATACAGATTCTTCAGAATATGAACTGTACATGAATGGTGCAGATGTTTTTTCATTTACCATTACCGACGTTCCAAAGGCCTTGAACAGCTTTATGGAGGAGCTTTCCATCGATAAAAATAAAGTAGATATGTTTGTGTTCCACCAGGCTAATCTTTTTATTCTTAAACACCTTGCTAAAAAGTTAGGTATTCCCATGGAGAAAGTGCCCATATCCATTGACAGATATGGGAACACCAGCGGTGAATCCATTCCACTTACACTGGTTGATGTTCTTGGCGGAGAACAGTCAGATGATACATTAAAGCTGATACTGTGCGGCTTTGGTGTGGGTTTGTCCTATGGAGGGGTTTATCTCGAAATGAAAAAATCAGCCTGCATTCCTATGATATACACCAATTATTATTTTAAAGGAGATGTAAACAAAGAAAGGGATGAAAACATATGATAAACCCTATGGACCTGAGTGGGAAAAATATATTGGTTACCGGTGCATCTTCCGGGATTGGAAAAGGTATTGCCATTTTCTTAAGTAAACTCGGTGCAAATATTATTATGGTTGCAAGAAATGAAGAAAAGCTGAAGGAAACACACGAAGAGTTGGAATCCGGCAACCATTCCTATTACCCGTTTGACTTAAGCAATTTAAATGAAATAGAAGGTTTGATAGACAATATATGCAGCGATGGCAAAAAACTTAACGGAATTGTTCATTCAGCCGGTATATCCCGCACAGTTCCCCTTCAATACTTAAAATTTGACGATTTGAACAGTATTATGTCAGTAAATTTTTATTCCTTTATAGAGCTGGTAAAGCACTTTTCCAAGAGAAAGTATAATGATAATGGCGGCAGTGTCGTAGCAATATCGTCAATTTCAAGCAAAGTTGGGGCCAGGGGTTTATCTGCATATTGTGCAAGTAAGGGGGCACTTGAAAGCGCTATCAGACCTATAGCATTGGAAATGGCGCCAAGAAACATAAGAGTTAATTCTGTTGCCCCTGGCATGATAAAAACTCAAATATATGATGGGCTGACTGATATTGTCAATAACAAAGACTTTGAAAAAGACCTGAAAAAAAGACAAATTCTCGGGCTGGGAATACCTGATGATGTCGCTTATGCGGTTGCTTTTCTGTTAAGTGATGCAGCTAAGTTTATTACAGGCACAACTATTATAGTTGATGGGGGCTATTCGGCACATTAAAGTATATTTTGGGGCGAGGTTTGCGATAGGGGACAGCCCCCAACCTCCCCGGCTGTCCATTGAATTCTGCGAAATGGGACAATCACCACCGTCCGTTGCGCTCAAAAAATCTCCTTCTTTGCATAAACTCCTCGTTAGCGCTACTTTGTTAATTACTACCGGAAAGGAGTCAATTTCTCATATCACTGATAAGATTATGTCACTAATAAAATTTATTATATTTTCTAATTTGTATTATATCGCTCTTTGTTTAATTGAAGCCGGCAAGTATCTGAACTAGTTCATTGTTCATTAATCACCGCTTACAGCATATAGCTCATAAATTAATCCATAATTTAGTTCAAAATACATACTTCATGCTTTATATTTCATATTTCTTCATTTATATTTCATCTATATTTCATCCTTACATGCTTCAATAAGCTCATCTCTGATTCTGTTGACGAGTTTCTCTATATCTTTTCCGCTGACTGTATATTTATAATAGCCAACAGCCAATGTCAAAACAGAGTTATAGGAGCATGCCATAAGCAATAGTCCTGGTGCTCTCACTACCGGCGGTAAAATATAAGCATCATTTACGGTTTTATCACCAAACTTTATTAAAGACTGAGAAATATTGCCCAGATTCGATAAAGTCGGCACACACTTATCACCATAATACAGGGGGCAAAAGAGTGATGTTTTTCTGGATTCCGGTGAAACCTGGTAATAAGCGAGTGTATCATGAAAACTTATCCTTTCAATGCGCTCCAGTCCAATAGCACTCTGTAAACCCGGATATCCTTCTTTTATTTTCTTCATCATACCGGCAACTCTTTGCAAGGTTTCATCAAATGGTTCATCAATTATCATAGTAAGCCTTGTTTTTTCCGAACCTGAAAAATTTCTTATTGCCTGGGTTTTTTTGTCAGGAAGATAACGGCGCAAGTCGACTGTAATCGGAATTTCCATAGGCAGGCCGTATATAGGCTGCCCCATATCAAGCATAGCCCTATAAAATGCCGTAAGTATTAAATCATTAACAGTAGCATTTCTACTTTTGGCATACCTGTGGATTTTCTCAAGATGTCCATGGGGAAGCCTCTTAACTACCATACATGCAGTATTAGATCCACCTTTCTGCCAGGGAAATGGCCACATAGGTACTGAAATATCAGATCCCGGTGTGAATAATAAGTCCGGATCTGTTATACCCAATTCTGCAAATAATCTGTCCTGGTCTTTTCTTCCGCCTATTCTGGGTTCCAGTACGAAGCCGTCATCCTCTCTATCAATTTTATCAATATTAGAATATATTTCTGCCAGAAGACGGATATAATCCAGGGTGCCTCCCCCATCACAGCAAGCATGATTTATCTTTATGCCTATAGCATCATATTGCTCTGAACGTATGAGTTTTACTTTTACCATTGGATCACTATCTATGTCCAAAGGGCTTTGTATAAAATTTTCAATGGCCTGGTCAATATCGCCGGTCTCTTCCATCGAGCAAAAGTTGATTACACCAATATTCTCCATAGGTTTCCAATAAGGAGGATCATCTTCAACGAACCGGCATTTGAAAATAGGCTCTGCATCAACTGACAGCCTTACGGCTTTTTTTAGTTTTTCAAAGTCCAAATTCCCATTGAGTTTTAATATGGCCTGGATTTGCAAGTTTGACATGTTATAGCGCGCAACATAATTGAAAATATCATGCCCGTTAGCCGGGAAAGTGTTTTCTTTGTCTTTTGCACACCGGCAATATTGATTATATGCATTAACAAATCTCTCTACCGCTTTTGTGCTGTATTTAAAATAGTTGGCTGTATTTTCAAATAACTTGCTATAAAAACTCACATTATATTTATACATATCTTCCAGAACCCTGTTCTCTTTAAGATATTCCTGTAAGCCCTCAAAAAAAGCTTGATAATCATCATCGGATTTAAATATGTTTTTCATATCTCTTCGCTCCACATCAGCCAGAATTTTTCCTTAAAAGCCGTACCATTTTTTAACTGCATGTTGCGGTTATCAGAAGAAAATCACTAAAGCCGTAACAAGTTGAATCCCAAAGACCGCAACATATTGATTTGGTATTTTTGACCTGATGCAAATAAGATATTCACTATATTTACATCAGTGCTGCAATACTATAATACTAAGTTGAGCAGATATATGTTACATTAAAACGCCATATTAGGATGAAGGGGATAATATAACGGGTTGCTATAGCGCTTTATATATCAGAAAGCCATTTTGATATTTAATTAAGCTGTTCCAGACGTTTATCGATTATATTTAACAGCCAGTCTCTCTCACCGGGTAAATTGTCACTGAGCTTGGCTGCAGCTATAGGAAGCTCCCAGGCATCAATGTCTTCAAATTTGACATCAGCAAGTTTCATATACTCATTTATATAGATCCAATAACCAAGAAATTTGGGGTAATATGACATCATGACCAATATATCAGGAAAACCATAAGGTCTGGCAGGTGAACGAATGATCATGCATGTCCTGGCTACATCCCCCAGCGGGTTTCCTTTATAAGCGCTGCCCCAGTCGATAGGCACCAATTTATTGCCTGAAACTATGATATTATTTAAATAGAGGTCGCCATGGCAGATATTTTCGCCATCCGGCAAACTTTCCAAATAGTCTAGTATTCTTTTTGTCCTGTAGCCGAGAACACGGGAAGAATACCTTATTATATAAGTGAACTTTTCCTTCTGTGACGGCAACCCTTTTGCCGAATATTTATGTATATTATAGTGCAAATCTGCCGTCTGTTTCATATAATAGTATATTTTCCAGGGTTCTGTTATGATGCTCTCTACCATGGATTTGCCATGGATTCTTTGGAATATTATTCCTTTCCGGCCATCAACTTCAACCGTACCATATACTGCCGGTGAAATGACTCCCGATTCATGAACTATTTGTCCAACTCTTGCTTCGTTGTTAACCCAGTCATCATTGCTAAACTTTTCTAAAAACAATTTTAAAATTTTATCATGTCCCCATTCATATACTTCAGCAGTTACACCACTGCCCAGCAATCTTCCTTTTTTCATAGGTTACTCCTTCAAATCAAAGTTGTAAGAATTTTTACACGCTTTTTTAAAACTGCAAGGGATTCTCTATTCCTTCTATTGTTTTACTTATGTTTTACTTCTGCTTTATTTCTGCTTTACTGTTGTTTTACTGCTGCACGGATGCCTTAAGTAACGCATATATTTGAGGTGCTTCCTTTTCTATGTTGAGTGGTTTAATATTTTTGTCTGTCCAGGCATGTATGGTTTTCCCCACTGCTAAGGTCTTACCGTTTTCCTTATTTAATATTCTGTATTCAAATACTACTTTTACGCAGGATATTGACGTTATTCTTGTAATTACTACCACTTCATCGCCACATTTAGCGGGGCTTTTATACTTGCACTCTATTTCAGAAAGCGGAAGATAGAACCCTTGACGGTTTATGCCTGAATGAGGAATACCTGCTTTTCGCAGGTAATCCCTCCTTCCGGTTTCAAACCACTTCAGATAAACAGAATGGTGTACAATAAGCATTTTATCTATTTCAGAGTGTCTCACTTTAAAAGAAGTTATGGCTGTCATTTTATACCTCATCAACTGTATTACATGTACATTCTCTAATTAGTTCATATTTTATTTTATTGAGCAGCACTTCCATGTATCTCTGGCTGACTGAGTTTCTGCTATAGCCTACCGACAACGTCAATATGCCATTATAGATGCCGGCGAGAAGGAGAAGGCCGGGTGCGCGTATAACCGGAGGTACAACATATGCATCTGTAACAACATTACTACCAAAACTTATTAATGAATCTGAAATATGACCGATGTCGTAAAGCCCTGGGAAACATACGTTGCCGATATAATTTGAGCTTTGTGATGTAATCTCAGAATCCTGAGACATGTGCTCAAAGAAATTGTTAAAATATGTGAAATACGCTTTTTCGGAGTTTTCTTCACCTGTAATGTTACTTTCCCCCGGATGCCTGTTTTTCATTTTTTCTGTTGCCTGCATTACCCTTGTTAAAGTTCCTTCAAAAGATTCATTTAGCACTCTGGGTATTCTTGTCACGAATCCCCCGGATAAATTTCTTACAGCATGGTTCTTTTTTTCCGGAAGAAAATTCCTTAAATCAACGGTTGAAAAAATATCCATTGGAACACCATATCTTGGCATTGATGTTTTAAACATCACCCTATAAAAAGCTGTAAGAATTAATTCATTTAGTGTAGCCCCTTTTAGCTTTCCATATTGGCATATTGAATCCAAACTTTCCCTGGGAAATCTGCATACTGAAAAAAGTACTGAATCTCCGCCTCTTTTTAACCATGGGAAGGACCACATAACCTTTCTTGGCTCCTGTACCGGATTCCATCTTAAATCTGGCAATGTTACAGTCAATTCTTTAAACAGTTTACCCTCATCATGCCTGCTGTCTTCTCTTGAAAATGGCATAAAGGTGCAAGTTCTCTTATCAAGGTGTGAGTATATTTTCGCCAGCAGCTGTATATACTCCTTAAATCCTGTACCATCGCAGCATATTTGATTAACCTTCACAGCTAATATATCATTTTCCTTTGAACGTATTACTTTAACTTTTACCATCGGATCATTATCCATATCCAATGGGCTTTGCAAGAACATCTTAACAGCCTCATCAGCATAACCGGTCTCTTCAATGGAGCAAAAAGCAATTTCATCGATATTGTCCAGGCGTTTCCAATACGGCGGATCATCTTCAACAAAACGGCATCCTAAAACAGGTACTGCGTCGACGGACAATCTAACTGCTTTTTTCAGTTTGTCGAAATCCAGCCTGCCATCAACTTTCATTACAGCCTGAATCTGTGCTTTTCTCATGTTATGTCTTGTAAGATAGTTGAATATATCGTGCCCGTTAACAGGTAAAATATCTTTGATTTCATTTTTATTGCATTTATTATATTGGAAAGATGTTTTTTGGCAAGTTTTTTTACAACAGGAAGGTTTATTTAAATTAGCAACTTTTTCATATGCCTTACTACAATTTCTATAATAGTTAAACATGCTATGTGACATGCCTTCATAAAACTTATTTAAGGCATTCAAATTGTATTTATAAAATGCAGTATCAAAGGGATTAACCCATTTGCATCCTGTCAACTTGTTTTTACAGGGAATTTTATTCTTTCTGTCACCGGAATCGAAATCTGCTTTCATAACAATTCTCTCCATATATTCAGTTTATTAGCCACGGCTATTGGTATCAAAAGTAGACATAAATAAAATAGCCGTAACTTATGGCTAATATTATTATATGAATTGCGAACATAAATGTTACATAATGCAGATTTCCATAATGATAATTATGAAAATAATCATAAAGATAAATTATAAATTAATCATAAAAATAATATGGTATAATCCTGCCTGACTGGTTTTGCTGGCTGATGCGCAAACAATACCTTCCAGGCAGATTATTCCATAGCGTCATACCGATTATCACAAAACATCAATGCTGTCTCCAGCTTTTACTGTGCCACCTTTGATCACCCGGGCAAAAATACCTTCCTTAGGCATTACGCACTCACCCACCTGGTGGTATATGGCACATTTCTGATAGCATTCCTTCCCTATTTGTGTGACTTCAAGCAAAGCATCCCCTATTTTAAGCCGGGTACCGACCTTAAGCGAGTACAGCTCAATTCCTTCTGTTGTGATGTTCTCTGCAAACTTTCCGGTGCAAAGTCCTTTAATACCCAATGCCTTCATCTTGTCTATGCTTTCCTGTCCCAGAAGGCTTACCTGCCTGTGCCAGTTACCCGCATGGGCGTCTCCTTTTAAACCAAAATTCTCAATAAGCTCACCGGCTTCAATGGTTTTCTTCGGCACTCCTTTTCTTTCACTGATATTTACTGCCACCACTCGTGCCATTCTATTCACCCTCTCCGTTTGTTCTTTTAAAATCCCCGCTTTTTCCACCTGTCTTATACATCAGCATCACTTCACTTATCGCCATGGTCTTGTCCAATGATTTACACATGTCATATACGGTCAATGCTGCAATTGAAACCGCTGTCAGAGCTTCCATCTCCACACCCGTCTTCCATGTACACCGGACGGAAGCGGCAATTTTTATACAGTTTTTCTCTAAATCCGGAACCAGATCCACTTTGACGGAATCCAGCGGTATGTTGTGACACATAGGTATTAATTCATTAGTACGCTTTGCAGCCATTATCCCCGCAATCCTTGCTGCAGCCAGCACATCACCCTTTGGCATACTGCCATCCATAACTGCCCTGAGGGTGTCAGGCTTCATATACACCTTGCCTTCAGCTCTCGCTTCCCTTACGGTGGCTGCCTTTTCAGAAACATCCACCATTCTGGCGTTACCCTTACTGTCTAAATGAGAAAATTCCATATTATCCTCCAATCATATTCATGCTCCTGATAGAGTTAAAATTATTTTCAAAATTGTGTCCTCTGGGCTTTTCAAATATTGCCTTTTTTAATGTATCAACAAGATTCTTTGGCCTGTCCCTCAATACCTCCAGTATATTTATTTCACCGTTGCTCCCAAGGCACGGCCTGAGCTTTCCATCACAGGTCAGCCGGATTCTGTTGCAGTTACTGCAGAATTTATGGCTCATAGGGCTGATAAAGCCCACTCTTCCTTTAAAACCACTGATTTGATAATAACACGCCGGCTGGCCTATGTCTTCCACAGCACACGGAATAAGCCAAGGCCGTCTTTCTATAATTGAGTCATTGTACACAATTTTGTCTGTATTGTCCTCGCCAAACCTGCCTATAGGCATCAGTTCAATAAACCTCACATCCAGAGGCAAATTCTCCGTCAGTGCTATGAAGTCGTCCACTTCATCATCATTTACACCCTTGATAAGTACAGTATTCAGTCTTACAGGGTTAAAGCCCTCTTCGAGGGCAGTATTTATGCCCCTCAAGACTTTATCAATATCTCCTCCTCCTGTCAGATAGGCAAACCTTTCTTTTTTGAGAGAGTCAATACTGATATTTAGCCTCATAAGGCCAGACTTTTTCAACTTCCGTGCAGCCCTTTCAAGGCATATTCCATTTGTTGTCATCGATATGTCGGCAATACCCGGTATACTTGAGATATTGCTGATGATTGTATATATATCCTGGCGCAGCAGAGGTTCTCCCCCCGTTATTCTGACCTTTTTAATGCCAAGTTCCGCCAAGGCCTGAATGACTATTCCCATTTCTTCAGTGCTCAGCATTCTGTCGCATTTTATATTCTCTGATCCGGTATTATCAGGCATGCAATATATACATCTGAGATTGCAGCTTTGTGTAACGGAAAGCCTCAGGTATTCAATTTCTCTTCCGTATATATCTTTCATGATATTTCTCCCTTCGCTTGCTTACAACACCGAAATGTTGCCGGCATTTTCGGTATTGTATCCTCCCATGGCCTGAAGTGTTTCCCGGAACTCATCTGATTTAAGAATTTCAATAAAATGCTCTACCAATTTCATATCCATATACTTTTCCGGCAATATAAAATCATATTGCTCCTCACACACAGGTATAAAATCAAGGCCATATATATTGGCAGCAGAATATATACCCATTCCGGCATCGGCACTTTCCGATGCTACAAGTGCGGCAACCGACATATGAGTAAACTCCTCTCTGTCATATCCATATATATCCGAGGCATTTATTCCATTTTTTCTGAGAAGGAAATCCAGCAGTATTCTTGTCCCTGCACCTTTCTGCCGGTTTACATATTTTAGCTCCGGTCTGGTCAAATCTCTTATTCCCCTTATTCCCATAGGATTGCCCTGCTTGACCATCAGACCCTGTACTCTTTTTACGCAGTTTATCAGTATTATCTTTCTATCAGGGAAATACTTTCTTATATAGCTTATATTGTACTCACCGGTTTCCTCATCCAGCAGGTGTATTCCTGCCATATGAGCCTCTGACCTTTTTACCGCCATTATTCCACCCATGCTTCCAACATGGGATGATGAGACATATTTCCCCCTCCACGTCCTTTGCATAATATCTGCTATAACATCTAAAAGCGGATCATGGCTTCCTGTAACCACAAGAGTGTTTTTTATCTCATCTTCACGTCTAAGCAGTTGTACATCAACTGTCTGCCCTCCTTCAAAACCTTCAGAATTCATTGGAATGTGCAGCAGTCCGTCAGCCTTTACAAATGAAGTAACTACACCGGCACCACGATTTAGCGGAACAGCTACAAACCTGTCATCTACAGATCCAATCTTGACTCTGACAAACTCTTCATACTTCAGGGAGGATACAATGCGTTTAGATAAAACCGCCTTTATGGTTTTGCCTGCCGGCATATTATTGTGGTTATAGTATTCAATTAAAGGTTTTACCAGCTTTTCCATCACAATAATACCGGAAACCGGGTATCCTGGTACGCCAATGACGGGCTTGCCTTTTATCAAGCCTAATACCGTGGGTTTCCCAGGCCTTATTGCTATTCCATGCACGAGTAGTTTGCCCAGTTCTTCTATAGCCCTGGCAGTGTAGTCATCTCTCCCTGCTGATGAACCTGCATTGATGAGAACCAGGTCACATTCTGATACCGCTTTTAGCAGAGCCCCTTTAATCAGCTCTATATCGTCAGGTACAATATCATAAACTTTTGATCTGGCATTCCATTTATAGAGCATGGAAGAAAAAATTGATGAGTTGAATTCCATAATTTTACCTTCCTCCGGGTTTTCTCCTGGAGGAACGATTTCATCGCCGGTAGGAATTATTCCAGCCAACGGCCTTTTCCACACACAAACCTCTTGTATTCCTCCTGCAAGCATTGCGCCAATGGTTGCAGGTTCAATCACTGTATTGGAGGGCAATAGCATGTCACCGGCACATATATCCTCACCTATCTGCCGCACATGCTGCCAGGGAACTGCTGATTTCAGCAACTTTACAGTACCGTCGCCGAGATTTATCACATCTTCTATCATCACAACAGCATCGAAACCAGCAGGCAGCGGGTCTCCCGTATCCACCATCTTATAGTCCGTCCCTTCTTTAAGCACTACAGGTGTTGTATTGGTAGCTCCGAAGGTGCTTCTTGCGCAAACCGCTATCCCGTCCATGGCACTGGCGTTATAATGAGGCGATGAAATACGGGCATAAACAGCCTCTGATGTAACACGGCCACATGCCTCCCCTACAGGAATTTTTTCAGTCTGTGGTCCGTCCCCGCTTTCTATAGCAGCATTGAGCAAAATATCCAATGCTTTTTCAAGCTCTATATTGTTTAAATATGAATAAGCCATAATTACCACTCCCGTTAAAAAAGGATTACCTCTGTCTCTTGTCCGGCAGTCAGTCCTTCTGAATTTCTGCATATTCTCACATATCCGTCTGCTAGACTCAAAAGGGATATAAGTCCCGATTTGCTGAAAACGGGCCATGCCAGAATGCCTTCGCTTCTCTTTTCCAGCTTTACAGGTAAGAACTCTTCCCTGCCCTCATTGGACGGGTAGTTAACTGCCATCCTTGCCTTTACATACCGTACTTCTTTTTCTTCCATACCGTTCATTACTTCCAACAAACGAAGTACAAATATATTAAATATAAAAAATACTGATCCCGGATGGCCAGGTAGCCCTATCAGTGCCTTGTTCCTCACTTTTCCGATAATTGTTGGCTTACCGGGCTTTACCGCAATACCATGCACCAGTATTCCCGGTGTGCCGAAAGAATCTATTACCTTGCAGGTCTCATCCCTGGCTCCTACCGAGCTTCCACCGGAAATCAGGCCAATATCGCACTCATTCAGCATTCTTTCCACTACTTGTCTTATTTCTTCATAACTGTCCCGAACCACTCCGTAGAATACCGGCTCAGCCCCATAATTCAAAAGGGCTGAGTGCAGAAAATATGAGTTCACATCCCTGACCTTTGCCCCTGAAAGTTTTTCAGTAATATCCACAATTTCATCTCCTGTGGACACGATTCCTACTTTAAGTTTCTTTCTGACACAAATACGCTCTTTTCCCACTGCCGCCAGCAACCCAATATCCTGAGGCCTCAACCTGTGGTTTGCCTTTATAACAACAGAACCCGACCGGACATCATCTCCCCTGAATATTACTCCACTGCCTGGCGCCACAGCTTTATTAATATATATAAAGCCGTCATCATAATTGTCCGTGTACTCCAGCATTACAACCGCATCTGAATTGGGAGGAAGCTCTCCACCTGTCGGTATTACCGCTGCCTGTCCTCTTTCAAGTCCAAATAGCGGCTTTTCTCCCATAAATACTTCTCCTGCCAGTTCAAGCTGTGCCGGAAGCGAATCAGAAGCTCCAAAAGTATCTGCAGCAATAACAGCGTATCCATCAACAGTAGAGCGGTCAAATCCCGGAATATCCTCATCAGCAATGATATCCTCTGCTGTGACTCTTCCCACTGCCTCCCTGATGTCCACAAACTCTGTTCCTACAGAAAAATCCCCGAATGAACTGCCAATAATCTTCATAACCTCATCTACACTTTTCACATCAAGCATAACGGCTATATCCTCCAATGCTCCATTAGTTATATCCACCAGTTTTCTTATATTCGCCAATTTTCCAGGAATTGTTTGGTTTCTTCCCTGCAGGGCGAAGAGAAAACACTTTCGGGCGACCCACGTTCAATAATACGGCCGTTCCACATAATCACTACTTCGTCAGCAATTCTTGCTGCCTGAGAAGGATTGTGAGTTGAAAGTAACACAGTAGCATTATGATTTATTTTAAATTTTTTGATAAAGTCCTCTACCTGTCTCATGCTGTATATATCAACTGAAGCCGTTGGTTCATCCAGCAGCACCAGCTGCCTCTTGCGTGCAAGAGTTCTGGCAATTGCCACCTTTTGAGCCTCCCCTCCCGACAAGGTAGAAGCTTTGGCGTTAGCATACTTTTCCATTCCTATTTCTCTAAGGGCATCCATGGCAAGCTTTTTACCAGCAGAATCCTTGCCACCGGTCCCCAAAAGCACATTTTCCAGCACAGAAAAATCAAACATATATGAATCTTGCAATAAAAAAGCTATTTCACCAGAAGGAGCTTCAGGTTCCAAATCAAATCTTATTTTCCCACTGTCCGGCTTTTCCAGCCCGCTTATTAGGCGCAGCAAAGTAGTCTTTCCTGAACCGTTGGGGCCTAATATCCCGTAAATCCTTCCTTCAGCAAGTTCAAGCTTCGCAATATCCAATGTAAACCTATCGCTATATGATTTTTTTATATTTTCAATTAAAACCTTCATTTGCCCTCCTGTAAACGGTAAAGTATGCCATTGATTACAAAAGAGAGGCTTATAAGTACAATCCCGATTGCAAGCGCCTGATCATAATTGCCTCTTCTCGTTTCCAGCATAATTGTTGTGGTCATAACACGTGTATGATACTGAATATTTCCTCCTACCAGTGTTACAGCGCCAACCTCTGATATGGCCCGCCCGTAACCGGTAAGGATGGCTGAAAATATTGGGTATCTGCATTCATGCAACAAAAGTCTGAAGGTCTGCCTTTTCCCTAGTCCAAGGCCTTTGCAATTTTCCTTCACCACTTTGCTTTTAAGACGCACAGCAGCAATCGAAAGGCCTGTAACTATCGGAATAATGATAATTACCTGTGCAATTACCATGGCTGCCGGAGTGAAAATAAGACCTAAGCTGCCCAAAGGCCCATTTCGGGACAGAAAAATATATACAACCAATCCGGCCACAACCGGCGGGAGTCCCATAAAAGCATGAATAATCTTAACAAGAAGCTTTTTGCCATAAAAATCATAGCTTCCGATTGCAATACCGGCAGGTACCGCTATTACAGAAGCAATAGCGGTACTAGACACGGTCACAGTTAGTGTAAGCCATATGATACCATAAACCTCGGCATCAAAGGAAAATATTAGATTGAATGCCTCACGAAAACTATTCACAAACTCATTCAATTTATCTACCCCTCATAATTAACTGTAAACAGGTTTGCACCATATTCCTTGACGCCATACTCAGCAATCATTTTCAAAGCTTTTTCAGAGGTCATCCATTTGATGAATTTTTCAGCTCCTTTACTGTTTATCCCTTCATGCTTTTCCGGATTTACCTGTATTATGGTGTACTGGTTCTTTAGATTTTCAGCACTCTCCAGTAATATTTCAAGACTCAGCTTATCCTTCAGGGACAGGTAAGTAGCTTTGTCAGTAAGGGCATATGCCTGCTTTTCCTCTGCCATTAGCAAAACGTCAGCCATTCCTTTTCCGGCAGAAATATACCAATCACCTGACGGCTCAACACCGGCTTCTTTCCACAGCGAATTCTCCTTCTTGTGAGTACCGGAATCATCCCCTCTTGAAACAAACGGTGCCTTGTTTTCCATTATCTGTTTCAATGCAAGGGCTGCATTTTTTTCTTCAAGCTCACCTATCTTTGCAGGATCGTTTGAAGGTCCAACGATTACAAAATAATTGTACATCAATTCAATTCTCTCTACACCATGACCTGCAGAGACAAATGCTTCCTCGGATTTTTTGTCATGCACCAATAGAACATCAGCATTGCCGTCTTCAGCCGTTTTAATTGCCTGTCCTGTACCCTGGGCAACAATTTTTAACTCTAAACCTGTATCCTTTTCAAGAGTCGGCTGCAAGTAGCTTAACAGCCCTGAATCATATACACTGGTAGTAGTTGCCAGAGTAAGAGTTTTGTTTTCCTGCTCCTTTTTGCATGCTGTAAAAGAAAACACCATGATTACTGTAAGAAGTGTTACAAGCACAACGCTTATTTTTGAATTGTTAAAAAAAGTATTCGTATTTTTACGCTTTGACATAATCAATCCTCTCCTTTCCAAAATGGGAGGCAGATCCATTTCTGGAACTACCCTAACGGCCTGCAGTTCATAACAGCATGTAACATATATGAATGCAAGTAAATAGCATATGACCGGTCTTACATACTGCATTAGAACCTCCAGGCTCGGAGTTATACTAATTTTTTTATATTTTTTATATATAAACAGCAGTAAACTGCCAAAAAACAACAACCATAAAGATTATTGAATCTTGACGAGTTTCCTGGCTGTAGATTTTGCAAATCCCGTTTTAAATCTTCCCGGACTGTGTTACAATATTCCGGTAAACGTGGAAATTCAAGCGAAGCTTGAATATTATGTGCATCTGCCCATTTGCGCAGCAAACTGTTAGCAGGCACATTTAAAAAAGATTAATTGCCATCGGCTTTACTTTCGTTCATTCTTCCGCTGCGGTCATGCGGAATTCATTTCCGGAAGCCGCAACGCGGCAACACAATAGGAGGATAAAATACAGATGAAAGTAGGAATATTAACAGCAAGTGATAAAGGTTCCCGCGGAGAGAGAACCGATGAAACCGTAAAAGTGATTTCGGACATAATCCGTCAAGCAGGCGGTGAAGTAACAGACTATGTGATGGTACCCGATGAACGCAGCCTGATATCAGCAAACCTCATAAGGATGTCCGACCAGCTTCAACTCGATCTCGTACTTACCACCGGCGGAACCGGTTTCTCCCCAAGAGATGTTACTCCTGAGGCAACTCTGGATGTTATTGAAAGACAGGTTCCCGGAATACCGGAAGCTATGCGCTTAAAGAGCCTGGAAATTACGCCCAGAGCTATGCTTTCAAGGGCTATGGCCGGAATAAGGGGCAAAACCCTCATTATCAACCTGCCCGGCAGTCCGAAGGGGGCAGCCGAGTGTCTTGACGTGATCCTGCCGGTTCTCGGCCACGCCCTGGAGATCCTAAGAGGTGACTCTGGGGATTGCGCACGCTGAAACGTGTCAAAATTTCACAACCGCCACCTAAAGGTTTGATTTGTGGCTTACTGTCATTATGACCTGCAGGCAAAGTACTGTTTCCATTCAGGAACGTACTATTGCTCTACAGGTCTGAAAAGCCAGTAATCAGAAAAACTTTACAATTATTAACCCCCCACTATTAATGGGTAAACCCTGATAATATCATTTTCTTTCAAGACATAATCAGGGTCAACCTTTTGTCCGTTTACTGCAATAAATCCGATTTCCTCCTCAGGCACGCCTACTGACAGAACCACTTCAGCGGCTGTTTTATCTCCGCTGACATCTATTTCAAGGCTTTCCTGTTCCGATGTGTACCTTTTTAGAAAAGATCCCACTTCCAAATATATTTTCATTCAATCACTCCTGTCAATGCTCAGGCATTTTCTTTTGCCATCATTTCCTCAACCTTTTTATTGTACATATCCAGAAGTTCATAAGCAACTTTTTCATCAAGCTGTCCTGACATGCTTGGAGTCTCGAACACTCTCTTCGGAAATCTTACATTCTTGCTGTCATAGCCCATCATCTTCTTAATGCGCAGCTTGGTTTTGTAAATTCTCTCACCTATCGCATCCAAATCCTCATTGGTTAATTCATAGCCAATAGAGTTAAGTGCTGCAAGTATAGTCTCCCGGTCATATACCTTCCTGGCAAACAGGCATATTATCAAGGAGTTCAGCATGCACCTTTCTTTTTCCTCTTTGAACAATTTCTCCACCAGTTTCTCCTTGTCGAACTCTTTCATTGACTGGTCTATTGAATAACCACCATTGCAGAGATGGGAATGCCTTGCTCCGACAGTCGCTCCAATAACAGCGCCGTAACCTGTATGGTATCCCGGCATTTCATTTTTGCCAAAAGTCATGGCAAAGTCCTTGCCCCCATATACATCTGAAGCCTTTTCTGCTCCTTGTGCAAGTATAGAGTAAAATTCATTCTTCTTGCATGCAATGTACTCAATTGCAGTTATATAATCTTTGGTATTGCCAAAGGCAAGTGGCACCAATGTCTGTTCCAGTGTAATCAGGTTCTTAGCCAAAGCCTCAGTAGCCCATCCCAGGACTACTCCTGTGGACATAGCATCCAGGCCCAGATTCTCTACCACCTCAATGAGCTGCAGAACCTCGTCTGAAGATTTTATGCCAAGGAAACTTCCCAAAGCAAAAATCAGTTCATAGTCATAACTTACACTGACAGCTTCATATTCATGCCCCTTATCAAATTCCCGCCTGAACTGGCCGATATGTATACATCCAACCGGGCAGCCGGTGCAAGCCATTTTTCTCACCAGATTCTTATGGGCAAAGGTTTCGCCGGAAATCTTATCTCCATGTTCAAAAACACTCTGTTTAAGATTCTTAGTAGGCAGTCCCCCTGCAGCATTGAGAGGCTCAATATTAATCGGGGTACCTGCATCATGGTACTTAGACATAATTGATGTATCTGTAACCCTGTTATATAACTCCTGATACACCTTGAAGTATTCCTTGAAATTCTTAATAGGCAGATCCCTGTCGCCGACAATTGAAATGGCCTTTAGTTTTTTACTTCCAAGTACAGCCCCAAGGCCCAACCTTCCAAAATGCCTGTAGGTATCAACGCATACGCATGCGTAGTTTACAAGGTTTTCACCCGCCGGACCAATCCTGATAATACTCCTCTTTCCGCCACCGGGCTCCCTTTCTCTCACAACTCTTCCAACTTCATCGCAGGATAAGCCCCATAATGCCCTTGCATCCTTAAACTCTACATTGTTCCTGCTAATGGCAATATAGGTTGGCTTATCTGAGCTACCGGTAATAACTATGGCATCATAACCTGCCAGGAAAAGAGTCATGGCCATCCTGCCTCCTGCATAACTCTCTCCAAGTTCACCGGTAAGAGGCGACCAGAACATGGCTACAGTCTTTGTTATTACGGGAAAAATGGTGGAAGCTGCCCCGATAGCAAATATAACAGGCTGTTGCGGATCCATGGGATCAAGCTCCGGTTTCAGATTTTCCTCAAGGAGTTTCGACGCAACACCCACTCCACCAAGATAGCTATATAAGTCTTCTCTGTTTTCAATGCGGATTTTTTTCGTAGTTAAATCCAGATACAGAACCCTGATATATTTTTCATAAATCATTGGTCGTTTCCTCCATTTCAAGACACTCATGCGGACAGAATTTTGCACAGACACCGCAATGCTTGCAAATTATTGGCTTATTCTCATCCTCGTCAAAATGTACAGCGCTTACAATGCATGCACTCTCGCATTTCCTACAGCCTATACACTTTTCCTTTTTCAGTATTACTCCGCCGCCTGGCCTTTTTTCCAGTGCTCCGGAAGGACATGCTTCAGCACATGCTCTTTCATCTTTACAAGCAAGACATACTACGCTTACAAATTTACCCTGGAGTCCTCCGCTGGTTCGAACTCTTATTGCACTTTTAGAAATAGAATGATTACGATGGTTAACACCCGCACAAGCAAGCATACATGTAAAGCATCCTATACACTTGTTCATTCCTTCAGCCTTCAAAACCTTTGGCATATAATTCACCTCACATTGTCTATTCTGCTAGCCGTATAAAATATCTACGCCTGCAAAACCTGTACTACGGATAGCATTTTGATATAAATGCATACCTTTCTAAGATGCAGACGTTTATATGAACAATCCTTTGATATATTTTAAAATATATCTTTGTTGCTTAACGCCGTTACTTCACAAATAAAAAGCATTTTACTATGTAATTAAATTACATTCATTGTATATATTATAATGGTAATGTTTGTTAACAAAATAACAAATTTGTTTGTTAATTTTGTAACAAATTTATGTATTATATTATAGTTCTTTTTTCACAAAATGTAAACATATAATAAGGATTTCATTAATTTATAGAAATGCCCGTTTCATGCATTATCTTTCATTATTTTTATATATACTTTTCTGTTTCTTGGACCATCAAATTCACAAAAATAAATTCCCTGCCAGGTTCCCAGTTTCAACTCTCCGTTTTCAATAATAACAGTACATGAAGGACCCATTAATGAAGCCTTTATATGGGCATGGGAATTACCCTCAATATGTAAGTATCCGTTATTCTCAGGAAATGTTTTATTTAAAGCTGATAAAATATCTTTAACAACATCAGGGTCAGAGTCTTCATTTATTGTTACTCCAGCTGTGGTATGAGGAACAAAAACTATTGCTATCCCGTCCTTTACTCCACTTTCCCTTACAGCTTTATTTACAATACTTGTTATATTGATAAACTCCTGCGGTCTGGTTGTTTTTACTGAATATTCCACATTATCACCTCAAATCAAGTATTATACTTTAATATTGTGTTAATCTTAACTTTCTGCGTATTAATCTTGCCTTTTACGTATTAATCATGCTTTTTTGCGTATTAGGCCTGCTTTTGTGTATCAATCATTCCTTTTGCCTATTAAGCCTGCTTTCGCATATTAATCCTGGCTTTCTACGTTTATAATTACCAAAATCTTTTGCCCATTAACTCTTCAGCTTCTTTAAACATCTCTTCTATTATTTCCTTTGAACTCTGCTCTTTGTGCAGAAGCCCTGCAATCTGTCCTGCCATAAACGAACCATTTTCCAGGTCTCCGTCAACCACAGCCTTTCGTAAACTCCCTACCCCAAGTTCCTCCACTTTTTCCGGATCAGGGCTATACCTGTCTATAGCTTCCAACTTCTTTGCAATCTTATTCTTCAGAACTCTTACGGGATGCCCTGTACACCTACCTGTAACTATAGAATCCGTGTCCTTTGCATTAAGTACCTTATCTTTATAATTCCTATGAATATTACATTCATAGGCTGTAAGAAATCTTGTACCAACCTGTACTCCACAGGCTCCCAACATAAATGCTGCAGCTATACCACGTCCGTCGCCTATTCCACCTGCTGCAACAACAGGTATTTTCACTGCATCCACCACCTGTGGTACCAACGCCATGGTTGTGAGCTCGCCTATATGTCCTCCGGCTTCACATCCTTCAGCAATTACAGCATCAGCTCCTACCCTCTCCATTCTCTTTGCAAGTGCTACCGAGGGAATTACCGGTATTACCTTTATACCGCTTTCTTTCCACATATCCATGTATTTCCCCGGATTTCCTGCTCCTGTAGTGACAACCTTGACTCCCTCTTCACATACTAATTCCGCTATTTCCTCTGCATGTGGGCTCATAAGCAATATATTAACTCCAAAAGGTTTGTTCGTTAGCTCCTTAGCTTTTCTTATTTCGATTCTTACATAATCGGCAGGCGCATTACCACTGGCAATTATTCCAAGTCCACCGCCTTCTGACACTGACGCTGCAAGGGTACTGTCGGCTATCCATGCCATACCGCCCTGAAAAATTGGATATTTTATTCCAAGCAAATCACATATCTTGTTTGACACAATAAGTCCTCCTCACATGTTATAAAAAGATTTAATATTAAAAAGATTTGTTGTTCATGCAATATTCTATAAATAATATCCATTGAATTTTATTTTATTACTTATAACTAATAGTTTACCCATTTCCTAGGGATTACAACATTTAAATTTATATCAATGTATAAAAATTGTCCAGGTCAAATATCTGGATTTTCCTCCCTAATAATCCCTTCAGAATTAAAATATATAATACGTGCTGAAATAACCTCATCAATTTCCATTAGACCGAAAGAATAGTACCTGTTTCTTCTCTTATCTGTTGGTGAGCCAAGATTAAACAGAAGAATTTCATTATGAAATTGACAGTAAGGTATATGACTGTGACCAAAGATAATACAATCCACCCTATCGTTTTCGAAGCATTTTACGGACCTGTCAATTGTTGTACCTTTGGTCCCATGTCCATGAAATATTCCAATATTGAACTTACCCAATGTTAACACCTTTTTGTATCCAAACCTTTCAAAAAATTCAGATGGATCTGTATTTCCTGCGACAGCAGTAACCGGCGCCAAATCTTCTAATTTATATATGACATCCATACTAATTATATCCCCAGCATGAATGATATGCTCTACATCCTTAAAGTTTTTCACAACTATTTCCGGTAAGGTTTTTGCTCTCTTAGGTATGTGGGTATCAGATATAACTCCGACCTTCACTTCCAGCATCTCCTCAAAACCTAATTTGTTCTTAAAACCGTATTTGGCTTTTTAAACCTATTTTTAACAATTATAATAATAAGCAATTATAAATTGCAACTTTTACTTACCACCACATTTTTTACTTATCACCAACCCCTCATTTTAACTGCCATTTGAGTGCTTAGTAAAAATAAATTACTAAATAGGATTGACATTATACACAACAAATTGTACAATAATATCATCGAAGTAAACGATTAACTGAATCAAATTGCACAATTTTGTTAGTTGATTTGCTGCAAATGAAAATTTAATTTTAATATTTTTTATGACTTAGTAAAAATTTTTTACTTAGTTATAGTATATTTTTGTTATTTTTTTACGTAATTATGTAAAGGGGCTTTTTTGTGAGCTATGAATCATCAAGATATGAATGACATTAACAAATTCATACTGCTTAAACAAATAGCAACACAGGGTCCTGTATCACGTATTGAACTTACAAAGCGAACAGACCTTAGCAAGATGACAGTTACAGCTATTGTAAATGAATTTATTTCCAAAGGTGTCGTCCGGGAATGTGGAGCATCATATTCCACAGGGGGGAGAAGACCCATACTGTTAGAGATTGTACCAAATTCAATGCTAACCCTTGGAATTTCAATTGGGAGGGATATACTTCAGGCAGGTATAATAAATTTGAGGGGGGAAATTCTACAGTCTGAAACACTGCCAATGGCCCCTATCAGGAACAGTGAGGCATTACTTAAAAGCATTTTCAACCTTTGCGATCATCTCATTAAGAACAAGTTAAGTGGAAACATACTAGGCATCGGTGTTTCATCTGTAGGTCCGCTATCCGTCGGTACTATTCTTAATCCTCCTGATTTTAATAACCTGCATAACATTCCTGTAACTTCAGAACTTAATAAACGCTATGGATTACCGGTATTTATGCAAAATGATATGTATGTTGCAGCACTGGCAGAAGTGTATTTTGGTGATATGCAGGATTTAAACAGTTTTATCTATATAGGAATATCTTCAGGGATAGGTGGAGGTATCATATTAAACAGGAAGCTCTATACAGGTATTTCAGGCCTCGCAGGTACAATAGGCCACAGCATTGTTGTTCCGGGCGGCATTCAGTGCGAATGCGGACGAAGAGGCTGCCTTGAGAAATACAGCAGTACCAGGGCAACACTCCACTGGGCAAAAGAAAACGGCGCCGGCGATAATATAACCTGGTGGGATCTGGCTGATGGTGCCGTAAATGGGAATCCGTTATACATGCAGGCTATTGACCGGATGACCCAATATCTTGTAACCGCTATAATAAACTTTCAAGCTGCATTTGACATTGAGTGCTTTGTAATAGGTGGGGATTTGTATATGTGCAAAGATATGATTGTTGAAAGTATAAGAAGTAAACTCAGAAGCCAGCGCACAATTTGGGACCAGCAGAATGAAATAACCATTAGACCGTCATCTTTTGCCAGTAGTGCCCCATTTATTGGAACAGCAGCATTAGTTATGGAAAACAGGCTTGAACCAATGCCTTAAATCCTGTTTGAAGCAGGAATAAAATATTATAACTAAAATTAATATGAAAGGAAGTGAAAAATAAGGCTATCAATATTGCAACACGGTTGTTCGCAATGCAATATAGTACTTTAAAAAGCAATTGAATAATCTTTGAAAAGGAGAGAAGGAAAATGAAAAAAATCTCAAAAATCCTAGTAATGGTATTAGCTTTATCACTCTTAGTATCTATGGCAGCATGCGGAAAAACATCCGACCAGAAAAGCGACACTTCAGGTAACAGCACATCAAGTAATGACAAATCAAACGATAATAAAACTAGTAATGAAAAAGTTACATTGAAAGTTTGGGGAGACCCCGACAACCAGGCAGTATTGGAAGAGCCATTTAAACTAATCAACGAAGCTTTTGAGAAAAAATATCCTAATATCAAACTTGATTATCAATTTTCAGGCAGCTTCGACGCATTAAACGTTGCTGTTCAATCCAATTCACTTCCCGATTTGTTCTGGGTTCAGGGAAACAAGTCAACTAAAATGGCTGAAATGGCAAGAAACGGCTATTTACTCAACCTTGACCAGTATAATTTAGATACCAGCAGATATCCTCAGGGATGTATTGATTATGCAACTGTAGATGGTTCAATTTACTGTTCTTTCCCTGCATTTACTGACTACGTTACAATTTACTACAATAAAGATATTTTTGACAAGTATGGTCTGACAAAGCCAGAAACATGGGATGACTTCGTCAAAGCTTGTGAAACCCTCAAGCAGAATGGTGAAATACCGGTTGCATTAGGCGGAAAAGGCGATTGGGACCGCTACTGGTTCCTTCAGTTAACTGCACCTGTATTCTATAACGACCTGCTTGGTTCTCTCTCAGAATTCAAGTTTGATATTGACTATGCTCCTATGGCCAAAGGATTTAGCACTTTCCGTGAATTTGTAGAAAAAGGATATTTCGGCTCTGATGTTGCAGCTACTGATGGTGCCGGTGCACAGCTTGCATTCACAAACGGTAAGGCTGCAATGATAATTGACGGTACATGGAATAACAGTATCTACGAATCAACTGGCATGAACATTGGCCGTTTTGCTATACCCGATAATAACGGAAACCGCTATTCACAGAGTGGATTCAGTAACTTCTTAACTTATGCTGCTTCCTCGAAGACACAATATCCGGACGAAGCAGTAAAATACATTGAGTTCTTAAGCAGTAAGGAAGCTCAGCAGATTATGCATGATAAAGTTGGAGGAATACCTGTAATAGATGATATAGAAAGTGCCAGCGATGCAATAAGAGAAATGGCAGACTTTAATATAATTGGTTACAATGTATACCATGTATTATCTGCAGTAGCTAACGAAAACAGCAAACCTCAGGAAATATTGATCAGTGACATAGGACCTAGGGTAATGCTGGGTGAACTGACAGGTGAACAAGCTGCCGAAACAATAAAGAATGAAATCGCAAAAAGATAAATAAAATAGTTTCCATATTTAATTTACATTTGGCTTCTGTTAATTAAGTGTATAAAGATGCTCCTTATGTAAACAAGGAGCATTTTTATACTGACTGTCATTCATTATCTGTTAGTTTTGTACGGAGGAGGAGTGAAATTGATAGCATTTTTCAAGAAAAGACCCTATATATTTTTCTTACTGCCGGGCTTTATATTATACTCAATTTTTGTCATTTATCCAATTTTCGCTGCTATAAATATAAGCTTCTTTGAATGGAATGGAATAGGCGAAAAAGTCTTTGTGGGTTTAGGCAACTATATTGAACTGTTTACAAACCCTGAGTTGATGTCGCAAATGACCAACGCATTGGGACACAGTTTTACGTTATTTGTGCTGACTGTATTATTGCAAATACCAATACAGATTATAATGGCATACATGATTTATATAAAATCAAAAGGAAAGAACTTTTTCCAGGTAGCAATATTTTCTCCGCAGTTTATTTCAACACCGATTATAGTTTTTATTTTCACTCTGCTATTTGACGGAAATATAGGCCTTTTTAACAGAATACTGGAGCTGATTGGCCTTGGTCATCTCACCAGGTCATGGCTTGGTATCCCTGAACTCGGTATTTATATTGTATGGATAATGATTACATGGGCTGGTATCGGCGTCGGTATGGTATATTTTATCGGTGCTATGAAAATGATATCTTTCGATGAAATTGAAAGTGCATACTTGGAAGGAGCCGGAGTGTGGAGAAGGCTCTATTATATTGTAATACCACAAATAAAATCAACTATTCTAAATCTGGTACTGGCTGCTTACATTTTCGGTATGACTATTTTTGATTTCAGCTATATCCTGGGTGGTATTTCAGGAGGTATAAACCGCAATGTTGATGTAATGTCGCTATTCTTCTATAGGATGGCCTTTGGAGACCAGAATCCGTTGGGCGGAAGAGTAAACGAAAACTCAATGGGAATGGGAACAACTATTGCGGTGGTTTTGTTCCTTATGCTGTTCATAGTAGCAATATTCCAGATATCGCTAATGTATCGGAAGGAGGAAGATTAAGCCATGGATAAACATCATGGAATTGTAGCAGGGATTATAAAAGCTTTTCTATGGGTATATTGCTCGTTTGCAGTTTTTATCCTGGGTTATATATTATATAATTCTTTCAGACCCAAAAAAGATATTTTGACCAACACTCTTGGATTGCCAAGCGGATTTACATTAGACAATTATAAAAAGTTGCTGGTTGATGATAAGTTTCTCAGATTTTTTCTAAACAGTGTAATCATACTTGTGGCAAGCCTGATTCTGATAGTTATAATATCTTCTTTAACCTCATACGGAATTGCACGTTATAAGTTTAAGCTTAATAAAGCAGTACGTATATATTTTCTTATTGGTTTGATGTTCCCGTCACAACTGGGTATTGTGCCAATATTTCTGCTCATGAGCAAACTGAACCTTGTAGATAATTTGTTATCTGTTATTATTATATCGGCATCCGGTATTTCCATGCCTGTATTTATGCTGTCAAACTTTTTTGCAAAGCTTCCTGAAGAAATCCATGAAGCGGCAATAATAGACGGAGCAGGCGAATGGACAACATTCTACAAAATTATGTTTCCGATGGCAAGTCCTGTAGTGTTTGCCGTATGTATAACGGTTTCAGTGCAAATATGGAATCAATTCTTCTTGCCTCTTATCTTCCTGACGAGCGAGAAGTACAAAACTGTACCGTTAATAGTTATGAAGTACACTAAGAACCTCTTTATAACTGTTGATTCAGCCATGGCCGTATCCATTCTTTCAACTGTGCCAATACTGATACTGTTTATAATATTCTCAAACAGAATTATTGAAGGTGTAACAGCTGGAGCTGTAAAAGGTTAATTTTAAAGACCGGCATGTACTCACAGCAAGATATTAAGTAAAGCTTTGAACACCCTCCTAACGGTACTGTAAAATTTAACTGAATGTCCGTCAATTATCTAACAAACGACTAATTAACTTGTTGTACAAGTTAATTAAGATATATAAAAGCCTCAACGCTGCATGCGTTGAGGCTTTTATTTGTTGGATTTTAAGATTGTTGGATTTTATACTGGACTTTAAGTTGGACTTTTAAATTGAAAACCGGCTTCATCCCCTTCCATATATACCATACTTTTCAGCACAATTATACATTGCCAGTGCATTTTCAGGCTTTACAATATCCACAAGAATGTTGCATGAACTTAAGATAAATCCACCACCGGGTGCTGCTATATCAATAACCCTCTTAACTTCATCTTCCACTTCCTGAGGACTTCCGAAGGTCAGCAAATAGTCCAGGTCTATGTTGCCCATAAGGCATAAATCCTTTCCATAATTAGCTTTGATTTTTGCAATGTCCATACCTGAAGACGGCTGGAGAGACTGCAATCCGTCAAAGCCACACTCGATTATTTTGTCCATCACATCATATATATAGCCATCTGTATGCATGAAAACAGGAACATCCTTATATTTTTTGATTTCATTCACAGCCCATTTTAAATAGGGGTAAACAATCTGATCCATAATTGCAGGTGGAAGAAAGGGCCCTGAATTGAAGGCGATATCATCTGCAATGAGTATTGCATCTGCGCCGTGGTCCAGGAACGTCTTAGCCCGTTCTATTTCGTACTCCATGATTCTTTCTGCAATAATGCCGATTTCCTTAGTATTTGTAAGAGAATAAACCATGTAATCTTCCATACCCATGCATAAATACACGTTACTTGCAGGTCCGCCTATCTGGGCTACTAAATACATATCAGAATTCTCTTTATAAAAATCAAGCTTTTCCGTGGGACACCAGTTCATATCCGGTACATCATAGTTATCTGCATCTTCAATATCGTCAACCAAAGGCTTAAAATTATGGCTCGACTTGCCATTATCAACCATCTGGTTCCCAAAAGGGCCCTGTATTATATCGTACCCTTCTTCAGTTTGCCCAACAACTTTGACAGGAAAGTCATTGACAAAAGCAATATCCATATTAAGCAGCTCGCGTGCGGCCAGCTCGCTCCCCAGTGGACCAAGCTGGTCATGACGGCCAGCTCCAATTAGTTTTCTTGTCAGGCTATCGTCTATCGCTATTTCACCTTTTGGCACCTTATCAGGTTCTTTGTGATTGATGGCCAGGGCAACCCTTTCTTTTTTAGTCATGCTTAATCCTCCTGTAATATGAGATTTATTTTCTAATACCCTACCTTAATTGTTTTAATTTCAAAGGGACGGAAAGTAAGCTGTATTTCATTATTGCACGGCAACTTTTCTATCGTCTCTTCCAGCATATCAGTCAGTTCAACACTCTGCGGCTGCAGCCCAAGCTTCAATGTACTGTGGGTAAAGCTTCCTTCAGCCTCATACAGTCTTATGATAAAGGCCTTCTGATTATCTTCACAGGGTTTGACCGTCTCAATGATAATATTGTCTGCATCTGTCATTGCAAGGGACGGAGTTTCATCACGGCCGTTTATCACAATTGGCGGAACATTCAGGCAGTATGCAGGATGAACCACGCTTTCAGCCTTAAAGCCGCCGTTATGCGGCAAGAATGAATATACGCACTCATGAATGCCTATGTCCCCTCGAGGGTCAGGATTGCATCCACCTTTGTGAAGTGACAGCCGGATAGCTGAACCCTCTACCGACACACCATACTTACAGTCATTCAATACAGAGACACCATACCTTGGCTCTGATAAATCAGTATATTTGTGGTTGAGCACCTCGAACATAGCCTGTTCCAGAGTATTATTCCTTGTTGTAGGCTTTTGACAGTAGCCGAACTGAATCTCATGGCGGGCAGTGTTACTCCTGATAGTTGTGTCAAAAGCAGTCTTGAGAAATCTATGCTTTGCATTCCAGTCTATTACGGTCTCAAAATCAACACGTGGTGTATGGGCATAAAAGATCATGTCCTGTGTTATAAACGAACCTTCGCATATCTGATAACGGCTGCGAATCCTGAATTCAAGAGGACCGGTTGATATTACCCGGCGCTCAAGCAAGTTGGATGCGTTCACAAACTTCATCTGTATGTCTGCGTCAACATCCCAGTTGTCCCATAATGCCGGTACGTCTTCAGCTATGAGGAAAGTATTAAGCGGGTACCCATTACCTCGCAATTCCCTGTTGACACGGGTATCAACAAAGGAACTGATTGTGCCGTTGTCCCCAAATGAAATTTGCGCAAAGGGTGTGGAAAGTTTTGATCCGTCATAACAGAAAGTATTATCTTCAACTTTTGGTTGTGGTTTCTCTTTGTCAAATTTAATTGCAATACTGCCCATAGGCGGTAGTTTTACAGGACCGATACAAAGCATCTTTCGTCCCTGCAAATCCGTGTACCGTTGTACGGACAGACTGCCATCCACAGGTGCCATGCCTTCCATATCAGGAACTCTTATTATCTCATTTCTTTCAAACCCAAGTGTATTTATAACAGTAATAACATTGTCTTCTGCTTTTGCCGTCACCAGTTCCGGAATCATGTCCTTTCCTTTTCTCAGTAACTCAAACATATCGCGGCAAGACCGGTCATGAACCTCAGCAATGCTGGAGCCTGGCAATATATCATGAAACTGGTTTACAAGCAGAGTCTCTACAAGTGGTCTTAAATGTTCATCTGTCGCAGCTTTTCCCTCAGATATAGCCTTTTTTACAGTCAAAAGCTCTAAATCATGGATCAGGAATTCAGCTTTGCGGTTATTTCGTTTTATATTGTGCATATTTGTCAATGTACCGCGGTGCATTTCCAGATACAGTTCTCCCTGATGCAAAGGTGGATCAACAGCTTTTTTCTCCATATCCTTCATAAACTGGCCTACCACTACATGCTCAGCCTTCGGACAGCCTTCCAGATCCCGGACACGCCGTGCTGCTTCTATCATTTCAAATTGAGGGCCTCCGCCTCCATCTCCAAAACCGTATGAAATAAGCCTTTTATTTACTGTTCTTTTATTCTGAATATAATTGTCACTTTCCCGTCCTTCCAGAGATTTTATCAATGTCTCAGCATCAGGCCAGCAGTGAATTGAATTAAAGTGTGTAAATACCCTTGTGCCGTCTATGCCCTCCCAGTAGAAGGCTTCGTAGGGGAACCTGTTTGTATCGTTCCATGACAGCTTGGTTGTCAGGAAATAGTCCACATGACATCCTTTCATTATTTGAGGAATAGCAGCACTATAGCCAAATGTGTCAGGCATCCATAAGCAGTTGGAGGTAAAGTTAAAGTACTTGCGTGTAAAATTCTGTCCCCATAACATCTGACGGACCATGAATTCGCCTGAAGTAATATTGCAGTCACATTCTACCCACACAGCACCATTAGGTTCATACCGTCCTTCGGCTACTTTGCTCTGAATCATCTCAAACAGCTTTGGATAGTGGCGCCTGAGCATTTCGGAATGGTAAGCGGAGCTCTGTATGAACCGGTATTCCGGATACTGCTCCATCAGGCTTATCTGATTGGAATATGTGCGTGCGCACTTTTTCAAAGTGACTTCAAGTGGCCACAACCATGCAGTATCCATATGTGAATGCCCAATAAGGCCTGCTATTGGAGCAGACTGTGAGTTTTTAGCGTTCAAAACCGGCTCCATTATTTCTCTGGCTTTTGCAAGCGCAGTGCGCCATGTACTCTCCGGCAGGTCATTAATTGAATAGTATACGGTTTTATGAACCTCTATAAGGCAATTCAATACATCTGCTCTTCTGAAGCTGAATTTATCCATTGACTTGGCCAACTGGATAAGTGCCCGCAAATCAAAGATAAAATCAATAATATCCTGATTTTTTACACACAATGAAATATGGTCAAAAGTAAAGGTAAAATCCGGCACCTCATTCTCTTCCAATGGGTGCATTCCATGTATATAATGTCCTGCATAAAATTCAATAGCTATGTCATATTCCTTACCGGGTTCAGCATTATTCGTTATCAGGCCATATTCATGAAGGGATGTAATCTGATTGGAATGTTTCGTAGTAAAAATACCCTTCGGAATGCCATTTACCCATAAAAATCCTTCAAAGCCGCCCAGTACCGGATGAACATAAACTGCTTTACCGCTGTATTCCTCAGGTATACGTGCGGTACCGCGGAACCAGCAGTATGACCTTTCTCCACCCCAGGTATCACCATGCTTGGTACTTACATATAAGCTTGCATCATCAGGTACCTGATGATACTGTTCCATAGTTTCAAAACGGCTTACTTCCAAATTCCCTATGGTGGAAAATTTATGCTTTGAAAGAGTTTCTTCAAGCCTTTCCAATTTTTTTACCGTTCTGTCTAACTGAGAATCGTTCAGCATTTCAAAGCTCCTTTCAAAGGTAATATTAAAAAGTAATATTTTAAGCATGCTTCAAAGCAATATTTCAAAGCAATTTTCAAAGTAATATCTCAAAGCATGCTTCAAAGCAATTTTCAAAGCAATTTTCAAAGCAGTTTTCAAGGTAGTATTTCCAATTGGTATCGCAAAGCAACATATTTAACGTAATATTTTTAAATAAAAATTTTTTTAAGTAAAATTTTTAAGTAAAATTTTATTATTCGTGTTTTTCAGCTTAAAATTGCTGTTGAGGAACGTATAACCAACTGAGTTCCAATTAATACCCTGTTATATTGCATTCCGCTACCGGCAGCAGCGTCTAAAAGAATCTTGGCAGCATAATAACCTTCTTCCTCAAAGTGTTGTCTGACAGTGCTGAGGGGGATATGCGCAAGTTTTGAACTTTCATAATCATCGAAACCCATTACCGATACATCACCGGGAATTTTTATTCCCCTGCCGGTAAGTACGTTCATTAGCTCCAATGCCTTAAGATCATTCACCACAAACAGCGCAGTTATGTTTCTGTTTTTAATTTGCTTTTCCAGGCGGTCATAGTCCACCGGTGAGTCTAAAAACAGTAGGCCATTATCAACTTCTAATGAGGCAAACCTCATTGCATCACAATATCCATCGAACCTCTCTTTCTCTGAACTGAGATGAAACCTGTCTGCAACAAAGCCAATTCTCTTATGCTGCAGTTCCATTAAATACTGTACTGCTGAAAAGGCGCCATCATGGTTGTTGCACGCAACAATATTTGAAGGATAATGTTTAACCGCCCGGTCTAAAAGCACAAAGGGCATATCCATGCTTTTTAAATAAATATAATTGTCAATTGACTGCTGCGGGTCACTGGAATATATAATAAATCCAGCAATATTGTCACCAATATGCTTATTAATTGTTTGAAGCTCCTCCTGTGGGTCCTTTGGATTCTCAACAATAAGAGAATAACCTTTTGAAGTGAGAAAGCGCTGCATGCCAAGAATAATTCTTGCGAATGAACTATCATTTACATTCTGGGTGGACAAAAGGAAAACCACCAGATTTTTTGGGGAAAGTTTCTGAGAGTCTTGAATATTCCTGACATAGCTACCCTTCCCTTTCTTGCGGTAAATAAGCCCTTCGTTCACCAGTTCTGTCATGGCCTTTTTTACAGTAGTGCTGCTAACCCCCAGAATATCAGATATTTCACTCTCATTAGGTATCTTCTCATCGGGAAGAAATTCCCCATTCTTTATTCTTGTTTTAATATAATCCTTGACAATGTTATACTTATGCACTTTTCTCACCTGATAATCCTCCTCATCACAAACTCTTGAATATGATACGATAAGTCTTAATCTCCCAGGGCTTAAGCTCAATTTTTAACATGTCGCCATCATAAACCACCGCCGTTGTCAGATTCTCTTCAAGTAAATTGGTTTCATAAGCTTTCTCAATGGGATACATGCAGCGGAGTAAAGCTGTAGAGCAGTCATCATTATAATTGGACACACGGACAATAACGCTGCTCTGCTCCTGATCTTCAGGCCTCTTTATCAGCGACAAAACTACATTATTTCCTGTTAGCGAAAAAGCACTGGTTCTTTCCAGCGGTAAACCGCTTTCCTTCACCCGGCTTGACACAGCACGCACTCCCGCTTGCAGACAATCCTTGTAACGCACAATATCCGCAAAACTGTCTGACGGTCTCAACGGAACCAGGCGGTACTTATACTCCAGCAATTGCTGAAGCTGCCCGTCAGGCTCTCCATCTGTCAAAAATGTTTTTGAAAATGAACGAAGAAGCGTAATTAATATTGTGCCATCTTTATCATCCAATGCGGCACATTCATGAAGCCCTGCTTCTGAAATAAATGCAAGCCCTTCACCGTTATTATTCCTCTTCATAACAATGTTCTCAAAGGACTTTTCTGCAAGGGAAGGTTCCTTCCATTCGCCCGTATTACGGTCAAAGCCTGTTTTTCTTTTTACAAAACAGAAGGTCTGGCTCGCATAATATTCGTCCGCATCAATTCCTGTTGGTATCTTAAGCTTGAGCCGGTGGTCCAGAGCAACATTGTCTACCGTTGTCTTTACATCAACCCACCTGTTTGCGGCAGCCAAGGTGATTTCAGAAGAAATTTTCAGTTCAACCCTTTCATCGGAACGATAATTTCCATGCAGGCTCCGTATAACTTTTTCAGGTACCTTCATGTAATTGGTCACACGGAATGTACATGCAGCAGGACCATCATCAATTTTTTCAATAACACAGCTGCTTCCAATACTGCTGACAGCCCTGTCATTCACAAGACCTGCATGGTGCCAGCCGTCACCAATTTCACCGTCATCTATATAACTTAACAACTTTTTATATTCTTTTCCTGTTTCCTTGTCCAGTATATTTATTGTCCCATCTGAGTTTATATTAAGGCGGATGTACTCATTCTCGCATGAAGTATCAGACGTTGCCATCTCATTCAAATAACGTACCGGCTTATCATAGGGAACAATAAGGTATTGAGTCATACCCATGGGCGAAAGATCCGCTGTAAAGGATATAGTATACAAATCCGCTTCATTCCGGAAGAAATAGCCTGGTCTTGATGTAAAGCTGTTATATGAAATACTTGTAAGATTGTAAGGTATTTCTTCACCTTTCTCATTAATGAGCTTGAATCCGTTTTTAATTTCGTTTCCTGCCAGTTCCTTAAACTTTGATTTAAAGTCCTGGTTAAAATCAATGGTAACAGAAATTGTCTCATGCCTTGGATATGGCAGCGGGTTAAATATGGTCAGCAAACGTGTATCAGAAGTTTCGTCGTCTGATGTATTCCTGGACAGATGACTGATAACTGCATTTGTAACCTCATTTCCAATAGATTTTACCTGACGGAAACGGTAGTGCATATCTTTATGTACCGCATCTATTGAACAACCGCAAATGGAGTCGTGAGCATGGCATTTAATAAGATATTTGTATGCAATATCAATGTAAGTCTTTTGAATACCAAAACCATTAAGCTCTCCTAGCGCCATCATGGGCAGCATCCACTTTTCAAGCAGAATCTGGCATGTATCATTTTCTTTTTTAAGGTCATATCTGCTGGATACAGTATTTGTAATCAACATATTGTGATTGCTTGGCATTTTTGCGGTCTCATTCAGTTCTCCTCTTTTAACCGGCATTTTATCTGTATATTCCCTTAATTCCTTGACAAGGTTCTCCATATTTTCAAATACCACAGGACACCCGTATATTTCAGACAATCTGGAAGCCACCCACGGTGCCAGTGCATGAATTCTCTCATGGTCCATACCATCCATTAAAACAACAAATGGCACATCCGAACGCTTTCTTTCTTTATCAACATAAGAACAAGCCCGCTTGATTATATTTTCCTTGTCCTGATCTCTTCCAAACTGGCAGGGTTCATATACATCGTACCAGAATGTGGCATATCCCATTTCCTCGGGTACCTTGAAGGTAATACACCTGCTGCCGTCCGGGGATTCCCATATGAAAAATGCAGGACAATTATGGTAGTTTGTTCCCCTTCCAAGCAGGGCACCTTTAATGTTGAAACCATTAAGAATCTGAGGCATCTGAGCAATATGCCCGAAAATGTCGCATATATATCCATACTTCATGGCGCTGCCACCATAGGCCTCAGCCAGGCTATGGCCTATCATCAGATTACGTATAAGGCTTTCTCCGGACACCAGGAACTCGTCCGGCATGGTATACCAGGGTCCTACTACAATACGTCCGTCTCTGATAAGCTTCATCAGTTTTTCTTTTTTATCCGGCTCAATCTCACAATAGTCCTCCAATACTATTGTCTGACCATCCATTATAAAGGTTGTAAAAGACGGGTCTTTCTCAAGTACGTCAATTATTTCATTGATTCTGCTTACGAGAACAAATCTGAAGCCCTGAAATGTCTTATGCCATTCACGGTCCCAATGAGTACTCGCAAAATAATAAATCTTTTTTATGTCAGGCATTATCCCCCAACCTCCGCTTATTTGATTCAATTTGTCAAGCTGGTACTTCGATATCGGAAGTTCCGAGCTCAAGGTCTAATAAAAGCTGATTCTAAAGCAATCCACAATGCTATCTCATTATCTGGCACAACAAAATAAGTTACATAAATATTATATATTTATATACTAAGTATGTAAATATAGTATAATTTATTTATCATTAATTTACGATTCTATTTAATAGAAATATATTATTCTAATTTAGATCATAGAGCTTTATACTTATAGAAATTTATGTTTACAGATATTTATGCCCGTAAAATTCATGTTTATTGGGATTTTTGTTTATTGGGATTTGTGCTTATAAGGATCTGCGCTTATCAGTATTTGCTTACCGGGATCTAGGCCTACTAGTATTTTGCTTATTAGAATTTAAGCTTATTGGTATCTATTATTATTAAGATTTAGGCTTAATTTAAATTAACTTGTTGGAACTACACACTTTTGCTATCTATTGCTTTGACAGGGTCAGTAAATATATAATACAATAAAAAACAAAAGCAATGGGGAAGGTTGTATGGCATTCAATCCTAAGTACAGAATGATAATAGAATATGTCATTGACAAAATTAACAGTAATGCCTTAAAAAGCGGCGACAGGATTCCAAGCGAAAAAGAATTCTCTGATATGTTTGGCGTTAGCAATATAACTGTAAGAAAAGCCATGTCTGAGCTTGTGAATTCCGGTGTTATTTACAGGGTGAAAGGAAAAGGAAGCTTTGTTTCAACTCATGCCACCCAAAGGGAAAAGCAGAGCAGCAAACTGGTTGTATTCTTATGTTCAGGATTCAGTTTAAATGAAAATGCCTATATGCAACTTATGCTTAGTATACAAAACTGCTTACTTGAGAACGGATATTCACTTGTCATTGAAAATGTTGATAATGACAAGAAAGATGAGTTTCAGGTCATTAAAGAATTAATTGAAAAGCACGTGGAAGGGTTTATTATTATCTCAAAAGACCCTGAAAAAAGTATACTAAGTTATGAGTATCTCAATAAAAATAACATACCTTTTGTCCTTATTGACAGGTATACACCGCTGTTCCCCACTAATTATGTTGGCAGCAACAATCATGACGGTGCCTTTGCATCCGTAATGCACTTATTGGAATTGAATCATACCGGTATAGCATTCCTTTCATACCATTTTAACCTTAGTTCTGAGGCTGAAAGATACAGCGGGTACTGCGATGCTTTTGCCAGAAAGGGACTTTCTGTCAACCCTGATTATTTGTTCAAAAACAATAATACTGATATAGAACGGTTAATGTCGTATATAAGGATAGGAAAAATTACAGCAATTGCTGCTTCTAATGACCGCTGCGCTCTGGATGTAATGAGTTCTCTCAAACAAGCAGGAATCCGTGTTCCTGACGATGTATCCATAGTTGGCTTTGACGACTCAGATATAATTACCCAGGCTATGATTCCCCTAACAACTGTCAAACAATTTTTCAGCGAAATCGGCCGCACGGCAGCAAATCTCCTGATAGAGAATATTAATGCTGACCAGAGAGATTATACTCATATTAAGATTGGCACCAGGCTTGTAGTTCGAAAATCGACACGCCCTATTTAGGGTGCTTCAGACGTAATCACCTATGTATTTGAATTTAATTATCCATGTATTTACATTTAATCACCCATGAATTCGCATTTAATCACTCATGTTTTTATATCTAATCACTTTTGCTTATGTATTTGATCATTCTTTTTTTGTATTTGACCACTCATGCTTTTGTATTCAATTATCCATACGGGGACAGTTCTCAACTATCAGTTTGATGGGGATAGTTCTTAACTGTCACTTACTTATTTATTTGACATGGAACGGTTCAACATCAAATTTCAGTGAATTTTATTCTCTTCCCTAGGTATTTCCTCACCTGATCAAGAAAGGCTGTAAAACTATTCACAGAGAAAGCGATCTTATTCACAAAACGGAATTGGTTTACATAATATATAGTATATTGGAGGTGTGAACTATGCATTCTCATTCTTATGCAGGAAAAACTTCATATAATGATGGTCATTGGCACAATTATAAGGGAATGACAAGCAGAGCTCCTGATGTTCCGGGGCATGTCCATTACATGGCAGGATGTACTTCTTATGATGACGGTCATGATCACAGATATAGGTCAACAACCGGTCCGGCTATATATGTAGGGGGTAAGCACTATCATATGTACTGTGGAGTAACGGAAGTCGCGGACCGGCATGTTCACTGCTACGGTGTAGCCAAAACATCATATTACCAACCATGTTGCAACTTCTGGGTATAAACCCCGTAAGAGGCATGCTGCGGCTTTCGGAAATTAATTCCGTATAACCGCAGCAGAAGAAGCTATGGACTGTGTGAAACTTTTATGTAAACTGACTTTCTTTGATAATTTACAATGGGCTTTTTGCAAGTTAATTTATTACAAACAATGTTACCCTTCTGTTACCCATGCAAATAATACCACCGTTGCACAAGCTGCTCATTCCGGGCAGCTTGTTACTTTTAGCAACTTGTTATCCTGCTATTTAAAAGTCAATTATTTTGTGCCCTCCATTTTCTC
>Ga0134104_1000251_pt1 | contig 66019 bp, 67 predicted proteins | sample 15_3_2metaG_FD_94455 | JGI IMG/M metagenome (GOLD analysis project Ga0134104, IMG submission 94455) | Switchgrass degrading microbial communities from high solid loading bioreactors in New Hampshire, USA - 15_59_3.3_214_A2 metaG | ecosystem: Engineered > Bioreactor > Semi-continuous > Anaerobic...
CGGCCAATCAAAAAGTCAAAACTTCCTTTTTTGTACGATAAATAAGAAAAAGTTGGAAAATCTAAAGAAACAAAGTCAATTCTTGGGAGATTAAAAATATTATAATTCCCATATTTAAAATATGTGGTGTCTCCTAGTCTAAAATCAGCTATAAATTGTGCGAAAAAATCGTTCCCATAATAAGTTTTAAAACCAAAATTAAATAAATTACCATTTTCAATCACAAAATCTCTAAAAAGAATATCAGTTAGATTAGAAGGTCTATACCATCCTCCCTCAAGTGTGTAAGAACCTATAATTCTATTTTCATATTTTAAATCTATAGAGGTATGTATATAATTTCTATATTCTTTTGGAATATTTTCAGATTCATAATAAATTGGATATTTTAAATTTACACCGTTTAATACTTGATAGTAATATTCCGGATCATTTTTACTTAGCAATCTTGCGGATGCGAACCCACTTATAAAAATAGCAGATAAATATAAAAAAAGAGTAATTTTTTTCACTAAAAGCACCTACTTGTTATTTTATTCGCACAACCCAATATTCCCAAAAGTTAATAACATAGATTACCAAAGGAAGAGCTATAAGAACACCTATAAAACCAAATAATTCTCCAAATAACAGAGAGGCTATGAGCACTATAAACCAATGTAAATTTAATACCTTACTTTGAATTTTCGGATACAGGAACCACATTTCTATTTGGTTACTAATTAAAGCAATCAATAAACCTATTATTAACCCTGGCAAACCTTTTTCTGTGAAACCTAAAATAGCAAGAAGAATACCTGCTGCTATAGAACCTAAGTAAGGTATAAAATCTCCTATCCAAGCGACTATACCTATAAATAGTGAATTAGGTATACCGGCTACATAAGTTGCTATCCCTATAACGAACCCTACAATAGTAGCAGATAAAAATCTACCATGTACGAATTTTTCAACTTCACCATAAAAAGATTTTAAAAATTTAACACCTTTATCCCTTTCATTTACAGGATACAATTTCCACGAGTTGTCTTTCATCAATGATTTCAACGAACCTATAGCAATAGTGGTTACAATAAGAACAATTGTTGACATTAATAAAGAGGGGGTTACAGAAATGAGCTTGTTTATCAAATTAATACCAAAGCTAGATATGTTCTTTGAAAATTCATCCAACACGTCTAATATCCAAGTAGGAAGATTATCCATTTCTCCTGTATTTGGAAAAGCAAAGGTTGAAAGTACAGAAAACAACTTTTTACCTTCATTTATCACTAAAGGAAAAAATGAAATTGCTGCATAGAAAAAAGCACCTAAAACTAATAAATGTGATAGAACTGACGCAACATTACTGTTCATTTTTTTTGAAAACAAATTTGTAGGAACATTTATTAATAAAGACAAAAAAAAGCCTAATATTAATGCCCCCATAACATAAGGAGCATAATGCGACAAAACAAGAAAAATAATAAGATAAATTAGACTTAACCAACCACCTAATGACATAATTCTATTCACCGTCCATTTTAGAATAGCGAGACCATAAACCTTGTTGTTCAAGAATCAAACTTTTTTCTTTTCTTTAAATAATTGTTTCTTATAATTTCTAATTCTTTTAGGTAGTTTGGATCTCGAAAATTAGCATAAGTATATTCCAAAGGTTCCCATTTACCAAAATTGTACATTAAGGTTATTTCTGCATATATGTTTTTTCCTATATAAATTCTGTTTCCCCAATGTTTTGTACTTGCTAAAACAAATTGAGTGTGGTGAATATATCCAATGTCTATATTGACTTTTCTTTTATTGTTTACAGAAAATCTTCGTTCAATATCATTTGTGATTAACTTTGCATTTGAGAGAAAAGCTGGTGAACTCAAATATTCAAAACTTATCATTCTTGCTTCAATCAAGATATTTTTTCCCATTTCTTCATTGTAAAAGTAAGTGAATCTTTGAAAGTCAAGTACAGGAGATACATAATCAATAGGGCCAAAGTTCTCTTCTAAAATGCCTTTTAATCCCATTTTGTATAACCATAGGTCTGAATCTCCAGCGGTAAAAATATGAGCTACATAATTTACAAAATCAGGAGGTTTAGGATTTCCCATTTGATAAGATCACCTCAAAATTCTCAAGATTTATATTATAAATGGCGTTTGGTGTAGTAACAACAATTTCCTCATTATTTTTGTTTCCTTTAACTTTTATACTTTGTCCAGGTGTGAGTTCCATTTTTATAGAATCTTGTGGTGCTAGTTTAGTTTCGTTAACCATTACTTCTGTTGAAGCATGGTTTGAAATAGTAAGAGTGTAAAGATTTTTGTACAGTAAACCAATGTAAAAATTTAAATCTTTGACTAAAAAGTAAAGAAAAACCAGGTTAATTATTAAAAATGTAGAGATAATTAACTTAAAACTGATCGACTTGTTGAAAATTTTTTTATTCATGCTTTGAACAGGTTTGGTTGTTTCATCATCTTCACAAATTAAGAGTATTTCTTCATTTAATAAATGACTAAGTCGATTTGCTATATCTTTTAATGAAACTACAGAAAAGCCTTCAAGTTTTCCCTCTAGTATTTTTTCTAAACTAGAAAGCGGAATTTTTAATTTTAAAGAGATTTCTTTTAATGAATAATTAGAATTGTCTATAAGGGTTTTAATATTCTTGTCAAAATAAATATTTATGCGCTTCACCTCGATCTAATAAAGAAAATAATGCATAAAAAACATATCTATATTATATCATAGCACAATTACTGAAAAGACTTAAAAAATATTTTGATTGTAAATTTAAAAACAATAAGGTAAAATAGCTATAAGAGATACATAATGAAATTTTTTTCAAAAAATTTCGGGAGGTCATACTGATGTTTGATAAAAATAAGCTTGAAGAAATTGAAAACAAAAAAAACGAATGGAAAGAAAAGACACTAAAAAAAACGATTCAACGTTTTCCTGAGAGAAAACAATCATTTTTAACAACCTATGATGAAAATATAGACGTGGTATATACTCCAAAAGATATAGAAAACATAAATTATTTAGAAGATGTTGGATTCCCCGGTGAATATCCTTTTACAAGAGGGGTACAGCCCACCATGTATAGGGGGAAATTATGGACAATGAGGCAATATGCTGGATTTGGAACTGCCGAGGAGTCAAATGAGCGATATAAGTATTTATTAGAACAAGGCCAAACTGGCCTTTCTATTGCTTTTGATTTGCCTACCCAGATAGGATATGATTCTGATGATCCTATATCAGAAGGCGAAGTAGGTAAAGTAGGTGTTGCAGTAGATTCTTTAATGGATATGGAAATTCTTTTTGACGGAATACCTCTTGATGAAGTGAGTGTTTCAATGACAATTAATTCTACTGCTATTATTCTTTTAGCCATGCTTGTTGTTGTAGCTAATAAGCAAGGAGTGCCTTTAGAGAAATTAAGAGGTACCATCCAAAATGATATACTGAAGGAATATATTGCCAGAGGAACGTACATATTTCCTCCTCAAGAATCTATGAAGATAATAGTTGACATTTTTGATTACGGAAGCAAACATCTTCCAAAATTTAACCTTATAAGTATTAGCGGATATCATATCAGAGAGGCAGGAGCAAATTCTGTTCAGGAGGTTGCCTTTACATTAGCTGACGGAATTAGTTATGTTGAAGCTGCTATTAAAGCTGGATTAGATCCAAATGAATTTGGAAAAAATCTTTCTTTTTTCTTTAGCTCTCATAACAACTTTCTTGAAGAAATAGCTAAATTTAGAGCATCAAGAAAATTATGGTCAAAAGTTATGAAAAAACGATTTGGTGTAAGCAATGAAAATGCGATGAAATTGAAATTCCATACCCAAACTGCTGGATCAACGCTTACTGCCCAGCAACCATTAAACAATATTGTAAGAGTAACACTTCAAGCTTTAGCTGCAGTTTTAGGAGGTACTCAATCTCTCCATACTAACTCTTTTGATGAAGCATTGGGATTGCCAACAGAACAAGCTGTAACTATTGCTTTGAGGACACAACAAATAATTGCTCATGAATCTGGGATTTCAGATACTGTAGATCCATTTGCAGGTTCTTATGTTATTGAAAAAATGACATTGGAAATTGAAGAAAAGGTAGAAGAATATTTAAAAAAGATAGATGAACTAGGTGGAATGGTTAAGGCTATAGAGATTGGTTATCCCCAGCAAGAAATACTAAACACAGCATATAGAACTCAAAGACGAATAGAAGAGAAAGAAGAAATAATTGTCGGAGTTAATGAATATAAATCTGAGAATGATGAAAAAATAGAAATTTTGAAGTTAGATGAGGATATTGAAAAGAAACAAAAAGAGCAATTAAGAGCACTTAAAACAGACAGGAATCAAAAAGAAGTTTATTATTCCTTAGAACGTTTAAAAAAAGCTGCCTGCGAAAATGAAAATTTGTTTCCATATGTTATAAAATGTGTGGAATCATATGCAACTATAGGGGAAATAACAAAAGTTTTAAAAGAGATATATGGGGAATATCACGAAAATTTGTCTATTTAACAAAAATCAAAATTTTATAAAATTAACCCTCATTTTTATATGAAGTTTTAGAGATCTAGATTGAGGTTAAAATTTTGTTGAATTATAGCTTTGGAAAAGAAGGTTTTCTAAGAGTAAGCATTTGAATTAATAATGGGTCGAGGGCGTAGCCCTTCCACCTTACTCTGTACAAGCACCGAAAAGGTTAAGAGATTAAGAGTTAGTAGGGATTAGAATTGAGGAGGTATTTTGTAAAAAAATCAACGCAAAAACATATATATAATGCAGTTTTTAGAATTTCTAATGACAGAAAATTTTTTTTAGAAAGGAGGGTAGCTTTCAAGTATGAACAAAAAAATTAGGGTTATGATTGCAAAGCCAGGTCTTGATGGGCATGATAGGGGCGCAAAGATAATAGCCAGAGCATTGAGAGATGCAGGAATGGAAGTAATATATACTGGGATAAGAAGAACACCAGAAGAGATAGTAGAGGCTGCAATACAAGAAGATGTTGATTTAATAGGTCTATCTATACTCTCAGGTGCCCATAAAATTTTATGTAAAAAAATTATATCGCTTTTAAAAGAACGGGAAGTTGAAATTCCAGTTATTTTAGGAGGAATTATACCAGAAGAAGATGTATCTGAACTCAAAGAAATGGGAATAATTGAAGTTTTTTCTCCTGGAACTTCTATAAACGAAATTGTAGAGAAGGTGAAAGCTATTGCAATGGCAAGAAAAGTATGAACAACTTATACATCGATTTAAAGCTAAAGATAAAGTAGCTTTAGCTAAGATGATATCTCTTGTAGAAAACAATATAATTGAATCGTGGGATATAATATCAAAATTGCAATCAGATTCTCCGCCTAAAAATTCTTATGTTATAGGAATAACAGGGAGTTCCGGAGTTGGAAAAAGCACATTTATTTCTAGACTAGTTCAATTATTTGTAGAAAGCGAAGAGAAAATAGGAATAATATTGATAGATCCGAGTAGTCCTTTTTCTGGAGGAGCTTTTTTAGGGGACAGGATAAGAATGTTTGAACTTTCCAAATTTTCGAATGTATATATAAGAAGCGTAGCGAGTAGAGGTGCACTTGGTGGATTATGTAACTCAATTTATGACATTATAGATATTATGAAATCATTTGGTTTCGATAAAATAATTGTTGAAACGGTTGGAGCAGGACAAACAGAAACCGAAATTTTTTATGCTTGTGATTCAGTTATTTTGATATTGTCTCCCGATTCAGGAGATGAGGTACAGATTTTTAAAGCAGGGATTATGGAAATAGCTGATTGTTATGTAGTAAATAAAATTGATCTACCTTCTTCTAAAAAGTTTATGGTGCAAATGGAAAATTTTATCAATTCTGAAAAGAATATTCAAAAGAAGTTATTCGGTGTAAGTGCCTTAGAAAACAAGGGATTAGATAAGATAAAAACCTGGATAGAATTGCAACAAAAAGAAGAAAAAGAGAATACTCCAAAAAAAGAAATAAGGAGAAAAATACGAGTAAAAAATTATCTTACAAATGCCATTGAAAATATAATAAATGAATTATCAAATGATAATAATGATGATATATATTCTTTAAGAAATAAAGTGTTGAATTTTTTGTGCGGTAAATTAGGGGGTGAATGGTACGATGAAAGTAAAAATTGATCACATAGGTATAGCTGTTAGGTCAATAGAAGAATCACTTAATTTTTATCAAAACCTTCTTGAATTAGAGAAGAGTGGAGAGAAAGTTTTAGAAGATAGAGGCATAAAAGTAACATTTTTATATATAAATGATGTTAGAATTGAATTAATGGAACCAATCAGAAATGATTCTGAAATTTCTAAATTTTTAGAAAAAAGGGGTGAAGGAATCCATCATATTGCTTATCAAGTTTCAGATATAGAGCATTTTCTTAAAAAAGCTAAAGAATTGGGATACAAAACATTATCAGATAAACCTGAAGTTGGTGCTGAAGGAAATTTGGTGTTTTTTCTACATCCTAAGTCTGTACATGGGATATTAACAGAATTTGTCGAAAAATGAAAATTATAGGAAAGACTATTGATAGATGTTTAAATTTGTTATAGTAACTTTTGAAAAATAAGATTTTCTAAAAATGGGTTCAGGGCGGAGCCCTCCCTCTTTCCTAGTTACAAGTACCGAAAAGGTCAAAGAAATTCAAATAGTGACTTTTGAAAAATAAAATTTTCTAGAAACGGGTTCAGGGCGGAGCCCTCCCTCTTTTCCAGTTACAAGTACCGAAGAAAAGTTTAAATGAACTAAGAGTTAGTAAGTATTTAAAGTAGGAAAATATTTAGCAAAAAAATCAAATACTAAACAGATATAATGCAGATTTTAGAATTTCTAAAGACAGTATAAATCTATTAACAGGGGAGGATAACTAATGCCGGATGAAGAAATGCAACAAAAGATAGATGAATATAAAAAAAGGAAGGACAAGCTTTATCTCGGTGGTGGAAAAGATAGAATAGACAAGCAACATAAACAAGGAAAATTAACGGCTCGTGAAAGAATAAGCCTTCTTGTTGATGAAGGAACTTTTGAAGAAATAGATATCTTTGTTAAGCATAGATGTACTTATTTTGGGTTAGATCAAAAAGAATTTCCATATGATGGAGTTGTTACTGGATTTGGAGAAATAAATGGTAAAAAGGTCGCGGTTTTTTCACAAGATTTTACAGTTCAGGGTGGATCATTAGGAGAAATGCATGCTAAAAAGATCATGAAATTGCAAGATCATGCCTTAAAATATGGTATCCCAATAATAGGAATAAATGATTCTGGAGGCGCTAGAATTCAGGAAGCGGTAGATGCGCTTTATGGTTATGGAGGAATATTTTATAGAAACACACTATCTTCTGGTGTGATTCCTCAGATCACCATCATAGCTGGACCATGTGCTGGAGGTGCTGTTTATTCGCCAGCTTTAACAGATTTTACTATCATGGTTGATAAAACTTCTCAAATGTTTATAACTGGTCCTCAAGTTGTAAAATCTGTAACGGGTGAAGATGTTGACAAGGAAACACTTGGAGGAGCAAAAATACATAACTCCAAAAGTGGGGTAGCACATCTTTTAGCATCAAATGATGAAGAAGCAATGAAGATAACAAGAAAATTACTATCGTATCTTCCTCAGAATAATATAGATCCAGTTGAAATTTTTCCTTACGATGAGACTTATAGATTATCAGAAGATATTAATTCAATAGTATCGCCCGATCCTAAAAAGAGCTATGATGTTAAGAACATAATAGAACTTGTTTTCGATCCTGATAGTTTTTTTGAAATACATCCCCATTTTGCAAAAAATATAGTGGTTGGTTTTGCAAGACTTCAAGGACAATCAGTAGGAATTATAGCAAATCAACCAAAGATTCTTGCAGGTTCTCTAGACATAGATGCGTCGGATAAAGCCGCTAGGTTCATTCGATTTTGTGATGCGTTTAATATCCCTATTATAACTCTTGTTGATACCCCCGGTTATTTGCCAGGGGTTAATCAAGAACATGGAGGGATAATAAGGCATGGTGCCAAACTTTTATATGCATATTCTGAAGCGACTGTTCCTTTAATAACAGTTATATTACGAAAAGCATATGGAGGAGCTTATATTGCAATGGGATCACAACATTTAGGTGCCGATTTTGTATTTGCTTGGCCTACTGCAGAAATTGCTGTGATGGGACCTGAAGGGGCTGCAAATATAATATTTGCAAAGGAGATAGAAAGCTCTGAAAATCCTGAAGATACAAGACAAAAATGCATCCAAGAATATAAAGAGAGATTTTCAAACCCATATGAAGCTGCATCAAGAGGGTATATAGAAGATGTTATTGAGCCTAAAGAAACTCGAGAAAAATTAATTAAAGCTCTTTCCGCGTCTTTTTCCAAAGTAGAGTCGAGACCTTCAAAAAAGCATGGCAATATACCTTTATAACGTTAATTTATTGAGGGATAATATATGATTAATGTGTGGATGTTAACAATAATGGGTATTTTGATAGTTTTTTCTATATTAATTGTATTGTATTTTGTAATAATGTCATTTAAATTGTTCTTTAGACCAAATAAAACAAAGAAAAAACAACAAAATATACCCATTAAAGAACCTATTGAACCATTGAAATTAAAAAAGATAAAAAGCAAAGAATTAGATTTGACTGAAGAGGAACTGGTTGCGGTTGTTGCTGCGATCAGTATGTATTTTGTTGGTAAAGAGTTTGAAATAAAAAGTATAACTAGGATGGACCTTCTTTCAGAAAGATATAAAAAAAATAAATTAAAAGACTTCAATAGAACAAAATGGCAGAAACATAATCCTTCAGTTTCATGGATTCCCTATCGTAAAAAAAGGTGGAGGTAATGGAGGTTATCTATTATGAAAAAAAAATTTAAGGTTACTATAAACAACAAAACCTATGAGGTTGAAGTTGAGGATATTGGCACTGAGCTTTCGATAAGTGAAGATGCACGAACAGAGATTTCAAGAAGGGTAGAAGATGATACGAATATAAAGTCATTAGAAAAGAGGAAAAAGAAAGAAGCTAAAAAAAGAAAAGAAAAAGAAGTTTTTTCGAAAGAAGTTAATCAATTATCAGAGGAAATGGCATCGACTTCAGGCTCAGAGAAAGAAGTTAAGGCTCCTCTTCCTGGGATTATTATTGATGTTTTTGTTAGTGAAGGACAGAAGATAAATGTTGGAGACACTTTAGTAGTTATAGAAGCAATGAAAATGGAAAATGAGATACCCTCAGAATACAGTGGAACTGTTGAAAAAATTTTTGTTAAAAAAGGAGATACTGTTGAAGGAGATCAAATCTTGATGTTAATTAAATAATATATTATAATAATACATAATATAGTTAATAAATGAGGAAGGGGGTTGTAGCATGCTTAAAAAAAGAACTTTGATTATGGTCATATGTTTGTTCTTTACTTGTTTGGTTTTTGCTGTTAACTTCGAAATTGGCTTTCAAGGATTTTATGATTTTGAGGAATTTAACGACAGAATAGGAGTAAAGATTTATCATTTAGCTCCTAACTTTGATTTTGTAGCTGATATAGGTTTTTACAGTGATGATAAATACAGTTTCTACGAATCAGACTACTATTTCGATCATTACTTTTTGATTGAAAATGGTTATATAACCTTTCGAAGTTTTAATAACAGTATAAAATTTAGTTCAGGAATAAAAGATTTGCAAGATGAGGTTAATTCTCCATATTCTCTGTTTTTCTCTTCTGAAAGGATATCCCAACCTTATCTAGAATTTGGTTACGAAGATGAGCATATGTTTTATGATACCCGCTGGATTCAGTTAGTTAGTTCAAGTAATAATTATTTTGATGAACCAAAAAGTATGAATTATAAAACTTATGGACTAAAATTTGGTGATTTTAGATTTGGATATCAAGATGCAGTTGTTTACAATAGAGAGTTTGATTTCTTTTATCTTTTTAATCCACTGCCGGTGTATTTTTCACAAGAAATTAGAGCTTCAGAGATCATTATGCCATGGGCAGAGAAATCGAAAAACGACAATTCTTTGATGGGTTTTTTCATTGATTATGACAAACCAACTTATTATTTTTATTCTCAAATATTAGTTGATGATTTAAACACTAACAGGTTCTTTTATCCAGAAGAAACTCAAAATCCCGACAAAATTGCTTTTTCTTCCGGAATAACATTTAAAACCAGCGCAGGCAATTTTGGTTTACACGGTGCCCTTGCTACTCAATATACGTTTGAACCTGGAGGAGGACCTTCATATACAGTATATCCTCTAAATAAATATTACGATAAAATAATTAACTACAAAGAAAATTATATTGGATATAAATATGGAGAAAATGCCGCATCTGTCTTGGTAGATTATCTATACACTTATAAAAATAGATTTGACATATATTCGTCTTTTGAAACAGTATTCTCGGGAAGTAAATCTCCTACAAAGAATATTGCACCTCTTGTTGAAGGGACACACTTTTTAGATGAAGATACATTAGAAAAATCATTTATTTATACAATTTCCGCAAATTTATATTTTAAGTTTTTTGAGCTTAACTTATCAGCAAATCTTGGAAAAATTTTCAATGAGCTTATATATGATGATACTAATGATTGCTTTGTTCCAAGCAATACAGATAAAGATTTACTTAACGTTGACTTAGGATTCAAAGTAAAATTTTAATATAATTTTTAAAGAAATAAAATAACAAACTTCATTTTTTCTGATATAATCGTACGTGAATTATCAAGAAATAAAATTCCTGCCTCTGAAATAAAAATATTAGAATCAGAGGCCATAGACCACAGGAGGAGGTATACAGTGAGTAAAAGGTATTATGAAACAATGTTTATTGTAAGAACAGATCTTTCAGAGGAAGAAAGAGAAAATTTAGCGCAAAAGGTTAAAAACTTCATCGAAGAAAAAATTGATGGTGAGGTTGAAGAGTTTACAAGATGGGGCGTCAGAAGACTGGCATATAGAACCCAGAAAGGTAAATTTACTGAAGGTGATTACACCTACATAATCTTTAAAGCAGATCCAGACAAACTTAAAGAGTTAGAAAGTTTCTATAGGGTGACTCAAGAAATATTTAGATATCAAACTATTAGGAGAGAAGATCTGGAAAAAAAGCAAAAAAATAAACAAAAAGAATCTAAAATAAAGGTAGAGGAACCCGTGCAAGCTATCGAAGAAGATAATGAACAAGATAGTGAGCAAGATAATGAATAACAATTAGGAAGTGATTTAATGTCTATTTCGTATAATAAGGTTATTTTGGTAGGAAGATTGACGAAGGATCCCGAGGTAAGATCAACTGTTAAAGGAGATCCCGTGGCTACTTTCAGGTTAGCTGTTGACAGACAGTTTTCAAGCGATCCAAATGCAACAGATTTTATAAATATAGTTGCTTTTGGAAAACAGGCAGAATTCGCTTCTAATTACTTAAAAAAAGGAAAGTTAATATTAGTTGAAGGATCTCTTCGTATAAATCAATGGACAGATAGAGACAATGTTAGACGGGAAAAAGCTGAGATTTGGGCTAATAGAATGAACTTTATGGAAACGAAAAAAGATGAAGAAGAAAGAATATACTCTAATACCGATATAATTGTGGAAGAAAGTGTCCATAATAACAACGACAATGACAATTTTATTGAAAGTATTGATGATGAAACAGATGCTTCAGATTATGAATTACCAGAATTTGAAACTGATGAGTTGTTTGGATTAAATTTTGAAGATTTGGACAAAGACTTATTTTCTGAAGAATAGAGCATGAAATAATGGAGGTGCTTATATAAATGGCATATGTTAGAAGGGATAGAAAAACTGTTAAACGATGTAAATTGTGTCGAGATAACGTAGAATATATTGATTATAAGGACTTAAGACGATTAAGAGAATATATAAATGAAAAAGGAAAGATTATACCTAAAAGAATAAACGGGAATTGTGCAAAGCATCAAAGAATGGTTAGAAACGCTATAGAAAGGGCTCGAAAGATGATGCTATTACCATATACAAACGATTAATTAAATTGTTTTTATATTAAAAATAGATAGAGGGGTATACTCTCTATCTTTTTTTTAGTTTCAAGATAACATAGATTTTTTAAATAGCGTATAATTAATATATCATAATGTAAAAGATAAGAATTTCGTATGACTAATATGGTAAAATTAAGGAGGTTAAAATATCTATGAAAGTATTGTTATTAGAAGATGTACCAAAGTTAGGTAAAAGAGGGGAGATAAAGGAAGTTTCTGATGGTTATGCAAGAAATTATCTTTTTCCAAGAAACTTAGCCGTTGAAGCTACCAATGGATATATAAAACATATAGAGGAAAACAAAAAAATTGAAGAAAAGAGAAAACAAAGTTTAAAAGAGAAAAGCGAAGAAATTTTAGAAAAACTAAAAGATGTAACTGTAGTTCTTAAAGTTAAAGCTGGCGAAAAAGGAAAGTTATTTGGTGCAGTTACTTCTCAAGATATAGCCAATAAAATAGAAGAATTGGTCGGGATTCAATTCGATAAAACATGGTTTGAAGATAAAGTCAATTTAAAAGAAGTAGGAACCTATATGGTTAAAATCAAACTTCCGCAAGGAGTCAAAGGTGAAATTAAGGTAGAATTAATACCTGATAAATAAATTAACAGGGGTTGTCATAGTTGGAGTTTATAATTAAATCTAAAGCGCTTTATACAACATGGGTTTTTTACAAGCCTCACAGATTACTTTTTGATGCAGGAGAAGGTGTGAGTTCAGAACTTGGTAATAAAATATATGGCATCGAAAAAATTATTCTTACACACTCACACGTTGATCATATTGCAGGTTTATGGGGTATTATAAACACGCGCAATAATGCAATGGGAAGCAGAAACAAAAAGTTAGAAATATACTATCCTAAAGGTTCTACAAATATTACAGAATATCTTAAATTTATAAAAATAATGAATAAAGGGTTAAGATACAAGTTAGAAACACATGAACTGAGTTTAACGGATACAATTGACTTAGACAACAAAAGGTTTTTAAAACCATTCAAAACAAGACATACCCCAGGAGAAGTCTCATTTGGTTATCAAATATTGGAAAAGAGAAAAAGACTAAAATCAATGTATAGAGGCTATCCTCAAGATGTAATAAAAGATTTAATAGTTAATCAAAAGAAAGATATTTTAGAAGAATATGTTGCAAATATTTTAACAATAACAGGAGATGCTTTACCCATACCCCCTGAATTTGCAAAAAATTGTGAAACGTTGATACATGAATGTACTTTTTTTGATGAAACAGACAGAAAAATAAGAAATCATACATCTCTACCTGAGCTAAAAAAACTCGTTAGGGCAACCTTTCCAAAAAGGTTAATTATATATCACGTATCCAGTAGGTATAACAGGCAAATTAATAAAGTAAAAAATGAATTAAGACTAGAGTTTCCGAACATTGACATAGAAATTGTTTATCCTGAAAAAGTTACAAAAATATAGTTGAAATGGGGGTTATTAATATGGGTCAATGGGGTTTATGGGTTATATTTGCTATAATTTTTGCAATTGCAGAAGCCTTAACTCCAACATTCTTTTTTCTATGGTTTGCAATTGGTGCAGGTGCTGCTGCAATAACCTCTTTGTTTATTGCTTCTGTTTCTTGGAACCTAGCAATTTTTCTGGTTGTTTCATTCACTCTTTGGATTTCTACCAGAAAACTAGTCAAAAATTTATACAAGAAATCTACAGATCTAAAAACTTTTCAAGATCAAATTGTTGGAATGAAAGGCAAAATAATAAAAATCAATGAGAATGGCGAAAAAATATTGGTAAAGATTAAAGGAGATGTATGGCGAGCTTATCCTGATGAAACCGAAAAAGAAAAGTTAGAAGTAGATGATGAAGTCTTGATTACGAAGAGATCGGGGAATTTTGTTTATGTAAAAAAAATAAGATCCGAAAACGGTGAAGATAGCAATTTTGAATAAGCGAATTCCTTAAGTAAGCGTATATAAAAGGGGGGCAAAAGGTATGTTAGTTGTATTAATAATAGTAGTGATTTTTCTGATTATTGTGGTATCAATGAGTTTAAAGATTATTAGACCGTATGAAAAGGGACTTATTGAAAGATTAGGTAAATTTCATAAAATGGCAGAACCAGGACTTAATTTCATAGTACCTTTTATTGAAAGGCTTATTAAAGTCGATTTGCGAGAAATGTTAATCGATGTTCCACCTCAAGAAGTTATAACAAGGGATAACGTCATAGTAACAGTTGATGCAATTATTTACTATGAAATAACCGATGCTTACAGAGTAACATATAATGTTGCAGAGTTTATTCCTGCCGCTATAAAATTAGCTCAGACAAACTTGAGAAATGTTATAGGAGAATTAGAATTAGATCAAACCTTAACCTCAAGGGAGAGAATAAATACAAAATTAAGAGAAGTATTAGATGAGGCTACTGATAAGTGGGGAGTCAGGATAACCAGAGTCGAAATCAAAAAAATAGATCCGCCTCAGGATATAATGGAAGCAATGAGTAAGCAGATGAAGGCAGAGAGAACTAAAAGGGCTGTAATTTTAGAGGCAGAAGGTTATAGGGAGGCAGAAATAACAAAAGCTGAGGGAGATAGAAATGCAGCAATATTAAGAGCAGAGGGAGAGGCTGAATCAGTTAAGAAAATAGCAGAAGCAGAGAAATTCAAACTTAGTACTGAAGCGGACGGTGAAGCAGAAGCCATCTCAAAGGTTTTTGAAGCAATACATAAAGGTCATCCTACAAATGAACTTATTGCCATAAGGTATTTAGAGTCTTTGAAGGCAATCTCTGATGGAAAAGCGACTAAAATATTTATGCCATATGAAATTTCTAGTATTTTAAGTACTGTAGCGGGAATAGCAGAAATTTCTAAAGATAATATTTCTGAAGGTAACTAAAACGTAAAGAGGTAAATATGATTTTTTTAGAGATTTTATTGCTCAATACAATAGCAATCATATCTGCTTTTTATATTATTAAATTTCTTATTTTAAGAAATTATCAAATTTTTGCTTTTATTCAATTATTTAATATATACGGAGCAATGTCTTTTGTTCTTTTATTTTCATATTTAAGGTTCTTAACAGGTTATATAATAGTTCTTGAGTTGCTTACTTTTCTCGTTTTACTGTTCTTTTATATTAGGGCATTTGATGCAGCAAATAAAAAGTATCATGAAAGATTTAAAGTTATAATCTTATCGTTTGGTTATACCAAAAAGACTTATTTCAATAACTTCTTATCAAAAAAAATATTAGCAAGAGGGTTCGAAGCTTATCTTGTAGGTTTAGGCTTTTGTTATTTAGTGAATAAATTGTTTTCTTTGCTATATTGGCCTTTGAATCCCGCAATTGCAGTGATACCTTCGATCTTATTTTTTTTAGCTTCTGTTATTAAAGTAAGTAAAAATAACAAAGTATATAAATTTTTAATATAGACTAAATAATAAAATGTTAAAATACCCATAGGGGGTATATTAAATCTAAAAAATGATAAATTACAAAAATTATAATGTAGATAAAACACTCGGAGGTTTAAAAAATGGAGAAATTATTAGATAAAGAAACACGAATTAAGGTACAAGAAATTCTGGAAAACATGGAAGACAATGTTCAGTTAGTTCTAATTAAAGGTAATAATGATTATTCTGAAATTTTAGAACAATTATTGTTGGAATTGACAGAATTAAATGATTTGATTGATGTTAAAGTTTTTTCAGCAGATTCCTTTGATTACGATACGTATGAAGTAGAGAAAGATTTACTTCCTGCAATGTTCATTCTTGATAGCGAAGGTATCGATTATGGAATAAGGTTTTATGGAGTGCCTGGAGGACACGAGTTTATCACATTGTTACAAGATATTTTAATTGTATCTACCAAAAAAATTATGGATTTTAGTGAAGATAACATCGAAAAAATAAAAAGTATAGATAAGGAAATTAGAATTAGAGTTTTTGTTACTCCTACCTGTCCTTATTGTCCAAGAGCTGTGTTAGCTGCACATCAAACAGCAGTCATTAACTCAAACATAATTGGAGAAATGATAGAGGCAAACGAATTTGAAGAATTATCTGTAAAATATGATATTAAATCTGTGCCTCATACTGTAATTGAGGTAAAAGAAAATGGGATATGGGTAATGAAAAACGAATTTATTGGCGCTTATCCTCAAAATAACTATATTCTTGAAGTTCTAAAAGCCATAGAATAATAAAACAGAGTGCATCAACTACATTAACAATTATTAAGGTTAAAATGAATAAAACTTGTTTCTTTGATCTCATTTTTATCTTTTACAATGTCCGATTTATAACATATATTGTTGTTTTTGTAGGTTAGGAAGGAGGAAGCCCAGTGTTTTTTAATGTTGAGTCAGTTAATATAAATAATAAAATTAAAGAACAATACGATATAGTAATAATTGGAGGAGGTCCTGCTGGTTTATCTGCAGCTCTTTATGGGGTACAGGGCGGTGTATCTGTATTGGTATTAGAAAAAGCCTTAGAAGGGGGACAAATGAATACTACAGATGTAATAGAGAATTACCCAGGCTTTGTGTCAATAAAAGGCCAAGAGCTCTCGATGCTTATGAAAGAGCATGCAGAAAAGTTTGGAGCAGAGTTCTATTCTTCAGAAGTGATTAACATGGAGTTTAAAGATGATTTAATACTAACTAATTTGGACGATGGTAATACTGTAAAGTCTAGGGTACTTATAGTAGCAAGTGGTTCTAAGCCAAAAAAATTAGGTGTTAAGGGTGAACAAGAATTTACTTCAAAAGGCGTCTCGTATTGTGCTAGTTGTGATGGACATTTTTTTAAAAACATGAAAGTGGCTGTTGTTGGCGGTGGTAATTCTGCAGTAGAAGAAGCCGTGTACCTTTCTAATATAGCAAAAGAAGTACACCTAATTCATCGACGAGATAAATTGAGAGCAGATAAATTATATCAAGATAGAGCGTTTTCAAGAGATAATATTAAGTTTAAATGGAATTCTGTTGTAGAAGAGATAAAAGGAGATTTAAAGGTAAAAAGTTTAGTTATTAGAAATACACTAACCAACGAAGTTTATGAGGAAGAGTTCGATGGAGTTTTTATTTTTATTGGAATATTACCTGAAACTAGTTTTTTGCCTAAAGGTTTTTTTGAAACTGATGAATATGGATTCATAATTACTGATGAGACGATGTTAACTAATATAAATAGGGTTTATGCAGCTGGAGATGTAAGACACAAGGATATCCGACAGATAGTTACTGCTGTTTCTGACGGTGCAATTGCAGCTTCAAACGCTATTAGGAAATATCTTAATATATAACATAAAAATGAAATTGACAAATTAGAAATATAATTGTATAATATAGGAGAACCTTAACTCAGTTTAGGAATTATCCCTTTACTTGGTTATAGGAATAATTTGCAGGAGGTTTTTGATCGATGTCTAGAGGATTAGAACCAGAAATAAAAGAACAGATCATTCAAGAATTTCAAATTAGCGATAAGGATACAGGATCTATTGAAGTACAGGTAGCTCTTCTAACCGCAAGAATTAAGCATTTAACTGAACATTTAAAGGAACATCCAAAAGACTATCATAGTAGGCGTGGTTTGATGACTATGGTTGGAAGAAGAAGAAAGATGTTAAAGTACCTTAAAAAGAACAAACCTTTAGTTTATCAAGATATAGTTACTAAATTGGGAATAAGAGGTTAAATAAAATTAATCTATAAAAAAGCGGGGCTACTAGCTCCGTTTTGTTTTTATATTTAGCAATAATTACAAATTGAAAATATATAATGTATATTGCAAAAACAGAATGGAGGTAAAAAAATGAAAGTATGGGAAAAAGAACTTTTTGGAAGAAAACTGCGATTAGAGTATGGGAAAGTTGCTAAACAATCGCTAGGATCAGTTGTTTTGACCTATAACCAATCAACTATATTGGTTACAGCTGATGCGGAAGAAGAACCAGTAAAAGGTGGAGATTTTTTTCCATTGACAGTGGAATTTCAAGAAAAATTTTATGCGGTTGGGAAAATTCCCGGAGGTTTTATAAAAAGAGAAGGAAAACCTAGTGATGAAGCTATTCTTGCGGCCAGGCTCATTGATAGACCCATAAGACCATTATTTCCTGAAAACTTCTATAACGAAGTACAAGTAATAGTAACAGTTTTTTCAATGCTAGGTGATGATAGTATTGAAACATGGGGAATAACAGGAGCTTCTCTAGCGTTAAATCTATCGCCAATTCCATTTAACGGTTTAGTAGCAGGTGTAAGAATAGGATATGTTGATGGACGATTTATAGTTTTTCCAACGCAAGAAGAATTAAAACGATCTAAAATGGATATAGTAGTTGCTGGTACTAAAGAGGCATTAACTATGGTGGAAGGAGAAGCTTTGGAAGTTAGTGAAGAAGAGATGGTAAAAGCCTTAATGTTTGCGCAAGATGCAATTAAGGAAATTATAACTTTTGAAGAAGAGATTTTGTCAGATTTTAATGTTGAAAAATGGGAAATAGAAGAAGAAAGAGTTCCAAAGGAATTTATAGAAGATTATTTATCTCTCATAGATGAATTGGAATTAAAGAATGCTTTACTAACTCAAGGAAAAAAGAATAGAGATAAAGCAATTGCTAAGTACAAAGAAGATGTGAAAAGCAAGTTTGAAGAAGAGTTTTTAGATAAATGGGGAGAAAGTTTCTACGCTGAAAAATTTTCCTTTTTGAATAAGGCATTTGAAGATAAACTCCAAAAAACAATGAGGGCACTCATTATTAATGAAAATAGAAGAGTTGATGGTAGGGGTGTAGATGATATCAGGGAGATTAGCTGTGAAGTAGGCTTAATACCAAGAGTTCATGGCTCAGGCCTTTTTACTAGAGGCGAGACTCAATCTTTAGCTGTTGTAACATTAGGAGCTCCTATGGATGTTCAATTAGTTGATACAATATTTAGTGATGAAGAAAAACGATTTATGCTACATTATAATTTTCCTCCATTCTCTACGGGTGAAGTTAAGAGATTGCGTGGAGTAAGTAGGAGAGAAATTGGTCATGGGCATTTGGCTGAAAGAGCTCATAAAAATCTCATTCCAAGTGATATGGAATTTCCTTATACAATTAGAGTTGTATCAGAAATATTAGAATCAAATGGTTCTTCTTCAATGGCAAGCGTATGTTCAGCTTCTCTAGCACTTATGGATGCAGGTGTTCCTATTAAAAAGCATGTTGCTGGTATTGCAATGGGACTTGTTTTCGAGGAAGATAGATTTGTTATTTTGACAGATATTTTAGGTATGGAAGATCATTTAGGAGATATGGATTTCAAAGTTGCAGGAACCAGAGAAGGAATAACAGCTTTTCAAATGGATGTTAAAACAAACAAAATAGATGAAAGTGTCCTTAAAATTGCTTTAGAAAAAGCAAAAATAGGCAGATTAAAAATATTAGATTTAATGTATAAAACAATTGCTGAACCACGAAAAGAATTAGCTTCTGAGGTGCCTATAATTAAAGTTATAAATATACCAGTTTCTAAAATAGGAGAAGTAATAGGGCCAAGTGGAAGAGTAATAAAAGAAATAAGCGAGATATATGATGTAGAAATATATATTGAGCCCGATGGAAGAGTTAAAGTCAACGGTAGAAATCTTGAAAAAGTAAATGGCGCAGTTAAATATATAAAAGATATGACCGAAGAGGTTGAAAGCGGGAAAATTTTTGAAGGAACAGTAAAAAGAGTGGAAAATTATGGCATTTTTGTCGAAGTGTTGCCTGGAAAAGTTGGTATGCTACACAAATCAAATTTAAAGGACAAACTAGATACCTTTAAGATAGGAGATAAGGTAAAAGTCGAAGTTCTGAGTGTAGAAGAGCAAGGAAAGTTTCAATTGAAACAGCTTAAAGAAGAATAAAAAACGTGCGGATTTAAACCGCATGTTTATATTAATTATTGCGGTACCGCAATAATTAATATAAACATTTAAATAGTTTGAAAAGGGGTAGATAAATTTGTACAAACATGAGAGATTAGACAATGGACTAGATGTAATTTTGGTACAAAGAGAGTCGATGATGAGTGCATCAATACTTTTTGGAGTAAAAGTTGGTTCTGCAATGGAAAATGAATCTATTGCTGGTATTTCTCATTTAATAGAACATACAGTTTTTAGAGGTACAGAAAAAAGAAATAGTGTTCAAATTAAAAATCCAATTGAAGAAGTAGGAGGAGAATTAAATGCCTTTACTTCTAAAAATTTTACAGTATACTTTTCAAAGATTCCTACTACAAAAGTAAGTGAAGCGATTGATATACTATCTGGGTTAGTTTTCGAACCAAAATTTAGAAGTGAAGATATTGAGCGCGAAAAAAGTATAATATTAGAAGAAATAGCGTCATATGAAGACGATCCAGGAAGCATAGTTATTGAAAATTTATATCAACATATATTTGATGAGGATTTTGCAAGACCTGTTCTAGGTTATAGGCAGACAGTTACTAATATCAATTATGATATAATTATAGACTACTATAGTAAATTTTATCACCCTCAAAATGTCTATGTCGTAATAGTAGGTAAATTTAATGAAGATAAGGTATTAAATCAACTTAATAGTATTAATTGGTCAAAAAATAATTGTTCAATAAAGAGTGAATTAAAAAGTCCAGAAATAAAAAAAGAAGATATAAAAATCGAAAGAACAAAAAAGGATCTTTCTTCAAACTATATAGTTCAAGGTTTTATAGCCCCTCCTAAATTAAGTAAAGATTATTATGCAACACTTATCTTAAATACATTTTTAGGAAGCGGAATGAGTTCACTTTTGTTTTCAAAACTCAGAGAAGAAAGTGCCCTGGTGTATGAAGTTGCTTCTCATTATGAAGCATATCCCTTGAGAGGGTTGTTACTTTTTTTTGCTTTATCAAATGATGAAAAAATACCGTTGTTATTAGATAAATTTGAAGAAATTATAATAATGATACAAAATCAAAATAAAATTGGTAAATGGTTTAATTATGGTAAGAATCGACTAATAGGTCAGCTAACTTTAAGTATGGAAAACAATTTATCTGTTGCATTAACCATTTTTGATTTATATGTAAATTATGATAAAATTATTACAATGGAAGAGTTTATTAACCAAATTGAAAAAACAGAAATTGAGGATGTTATTAGAGTTGCAAAAAGTATATCTCAAAGCAACAAATATATATCTTTGCTTTCTCCAGGTATATAAATCTATTGAATACAAAGGTAGGTAGATTAGAATGAAAAGTGTTCCTTTCTATGAATTGAAACCTGGTCAAGTCGTCGCAGAAGATGTGTTTAAAGGTTCTACCCTTTTAATTTCTAAAGGTACCGTATTAAGGGCAAGAGATATAGAAAGGCTCAAAAATCATGGCATTAAAACAGTTACAGTTTATGATGAAACTGACTTTGTTACCGGTGCAATACAAGAAAAAATTATCGTTCAATTTGAAGATATACCTTCCTTAGTAGATGAAGAACAATATTCTCAATGGCATGAACAATTTGAAATAGTTAAGGATATCACCTATTTGAAGGAAGATACATCAGAGCTTGAAGAATTGGTTGAAGATATCTATAAAAAATTTTTAAAAGCTGACGATTTGGTTTTGAACCTTTTTCATTCTATAGGGGAGAAAGCATTAAACGCCCATTCAATAAATACAGCAATAATTTCCACGTTAATAGCTTCAAAACTTGATATGCCTGAAATGTTCTTAAACTCATTGTTAAAGACTTGTTTATTGCACGATATTGGATACAGTTTAATAGGTAATAGAGTAATATTTGATTACGACAATTTAGATGATATGACTGTGAGATCGCATATTTTGTCTGCGTATGAGATGCTGAGAAGTATTCAAAGTAAAATTGGTAAAGATGTGGTAGACTCTGTTTCGACACATCACGAACGTTTTGATGGAAATGGAATATTTATGAAATTAAAGGAAAATTCAATAAGCCCGTTAGTTAGAATACTACAAGTGGGGGACGCCTATGATTCTTACATAGAATCAGGTCATTCTCCGTATAATGCTATGAGTTTTCTATTGAGATATTCTGGTTTGATTTTTGATCCATATTATGTTAGTGTCTTTTTTTCAATTGCAGGCTTATATCCAACTGGAACAGAAGTTATTTTAAATAATGGTAAAAAAGCTGTAGTCATTCGTAAAGGGAAAACTTCTTCATTTCCAGTAGTTAAATTTGATAACACCATTGTGGAAACTGGAGTAGAATCAGGCTTGTTTATAAAAGAAGTTGTTCGAAAAGGAGAATGAATTTGGATAATAATCTTTCAGAAAGTTTAGAAAATTATCTTAGAGCAGTATATACATTACAAATAGACGGAAAAGTACCAAGAATAAAAGATATTTCCAAGATGCTCGGGGTCAAAGATGCATCTGCTGCTGAAGCAATTAAGAAATTAGAAAAAGTTGGTTATGTTAAACATCAACGTTATGGATACGTTAATTTAACGGATAAAGGTATGTTAGCAGCTGAAAGAGTTTATAGGAGATATATTATTTTAATCGATTTTTTAGTCAATGTTTTAGGAATAACAAAAGAACAAGCTTATAATTTAGCTTGCGGAATTGAGCATCACATAACCGATAACTTCTATATTGCATTAGATGGACTATTGCTCTTTTTAAAAAGAAATCCAATAGAATTTAATAAGGCGAAAGAGTTCATTTCAAAGTATCAAAAGGCAATGCCTCATGATTTAAAAACCACGCTTTGGGATTTACAACCTTCTGAATCTTGCGAGGTGGTGGATATTTCTGGTGGTGAAAAACAAAGAAAAAATTTGATTAGTAAGGGGACTTCGCCGGGTTTAAGATTAAAAGTACTTGCAAAAACGAAAAATTATATAGAAGTATTAGCTAACGAAATGGTAATAAGACTTACAAAAAATGAGGCACAACATGTTGTTGTTAGTGAATAAGTGAATTTTTAGTACAAGGAGAGAAAATATATGTCTTTAGAGATAGAAAAAGCAACACAATATATAAAAGAAAATATAAAAGTAAAACCAGTTATAGGAATGATTTTAGGCTCAGGGTTGGGGTATATTGCTGACAAAGTTGAAAATTCTATTTCTCTAAATTATAAAGATATTCCCTATTTTCCTATATCAACGGTAGTCGGACATGAAGGAAGCTTGGTTGTTGGTATGATTCAAGGTGTTCCTGTAATAGTACTCAAAGGGAGGTTTCATGCTTACGAAGGGACCGATTTAAAAAAGATTGTTTTTCCTATATATGTTATGAAAAAATTGGGAGTTCAAGGGCTAATAATAACAAATGCTGCAGGTGGAATAAATCGGACATACCATCCCGGAGATATTGTTGCAAATAAGGATTTTATAAATTACACATTTAAAAATCCTCTTATTGGTCCGAATATGGACGAATTTGGTCCTAGATTTCCTTCAATGGTTCAACCAGTTGATAAACAATGGCTTAAATCAATTATAGAAGAATCTAAGAAACAAAATATAGAAATTAAAGAAGGTACTTACCTTTGGACACTCGGGCCCTCTTATGAAACTCCTGCAGAAATAAGATTATTTGATAAATTAGGTGCAGATTTAGTAGGGATGTCAACGATGCCTGAGATAATAGCTGCTAAACATATAGGATTAAAAGTTGTTTCTTTTTCTGCAGTAACAAATATGGCAGCGGGAATTCTGCCTCAACCGCTTAGACATGAAGAGGTTTTACAAACAACGGAAAGGATAAAGAACAAGTTTGAAAAAGTTGTGTATAATGCAATAAAATCATTTTGAGATAGGGGGATTTGAGAAGTTGCATAAGGTGGATGAAAAGATAATCGCTTCAGAAATTAACAAAAGTAACAATATACTTCTTGTTGGACATATACTTCCCGATGGTGATGATGTAAGCTCATTGGTTTCCATGTCGCTAGGCCTAGAAAAACTTGGAAAAAGGACTTTAGCAGTTATAGATGACGATATTGGAGAATATCTATTAGAATTTCCTTTAGTTAAAAAAAAGATTAAAAAATTAGATAGTGAGATCGAACAGAATATCTGTAATGAATTTGATTTAATGATAGTATTGGATTCCTCTTCACCTGACCGAATAGGAAGATTAGAAAATTATTTAAATTTTTTTCATGTCATTGTTATCGATCACCATATTACTAACACAAATTTTGGAAATGTCAATTGGGTAGATCCAACAGTGGGAGCTACCGCACAGATGGTTTATAGGCTATTAAATTTTATGAGTGTTGATTATGATGAACAATTAGCCACGATGAATCTCCTAGGAATCGCAACAGATACGGGTTTTTTTAAGTATGAAAATACAGGTCCAGAAACATTTAGGGTAGCTGCAAGTTTGATAGAAAAAGGTGCAAGTATTAGCTATATTTCTAATAAAATTCATGGCAATACTCCTTTGGAGCATATTTATCTATACAAAGATGTTATATCAAATCTTAAATTAGCTTCACAAGGTTTGATAGCTTATTCTTTAATTACCCTAGATATGCTTTCAAAATACAATATTCTTCCGAAAGATTCTCCATCATTAGTAGAAAATCTTCGTTCAATTAGAGGAGTGGAAGTAGCTATGATCTTTCAAGAATTTGAAAAAAATTTATATCATGTTTCACTTAGATCAAAAGAGTGGGCTGATGTTTCAAAAATAGCTTTAGATTTTGGAGGAGGGGGACATCCTAGGGCTGCTGGTTTTTCTATAAAAGCAGAAGATATCCTTGTTGAAATTCAAAAGATTGTCGAACACATAACTAACTTTTTAAAAAGCTAAGTTGGTAATACATTAATGGATTAAATCATTATATCCAAATAAAGTTATTTATATATCCCCTAAAGAGGAGGAGAGTAAATATTGCATAATAAGAATTGCAAGTGCCCGAAGAAAATCTTATTTATTTTTATTTTGACAGTTTGTTTCATCTTATCAGTTTTTTCACAAGATATTTTAGAATTGGTTCCTTCAAATTCTAAAGCCGTATTTTATTTTAAAGATTTAGCTAAATTTTATAACGATTTGAAGTTGGTGCCAACTACCAAAAGTTTGCTTTTAGAACCATTTAATGGAGAAATGCTAGTATCCGCTTTAACACAAATGTATTTAAGTGCCTTAAAAGTCGATTATCAAAATTTTATAAGTCAGTTAGATACTAACTTAGCGTTTTTTATCCAAGAAAATACTGAAAATAATTACGCTTATGGTTTTGTTCTTGGGCCAATCAAAGATATGAATTCATTTTCCTCTGATTTAAAGGCATTACTTGATCCAATAAAAAGCTCGGGCTATGAATTTACAACCCTTCAAAAAAATATAAATAATGAAGAATATTTTATTTTAATTGCTGATGAGAATGTCTATGAATCTTCGAAAAAGGGTGTTGAACAGTTAAAAGAAGTTATTGAGGATAGAAGTGGATTATATTATATAGTAAATACTTCAGATTATCAAGGAAATGGATATTTTTATGTTATTGATAATTTATTAATGGGAAAAAGCACAGGTGATTATGATCCGGATTTTGTTGATAAAAGCTTTGTTAAAAATCCAAGTGAATATCCGTTTTTCGGAAATTTATTTATTACATCTGGTTTTATACCAAAAGATCTTGACGCATTTGCTAGCCTAATAGACAATTTTGTAGATTATCAAATCATAAAGAATCTCTTGACATTGTCTAGTGGAATAGAAGTTAATGCAGATATATTATCTATTAATTTCAATGACAACTTCTCGCAAATTTCTGAAAATAATTATATAAAAATTAAAACTGAAGCTAATGTTGAGGATATAATTCCGATATTAAAAGAGAATAATATTGAATACAAAAAAACCGCTCAGAATACACTTGAGTTTTATGTTAAAGATGAAATAGTCAAGCAGAATAATAAAAAAGAATCTGTTAAATACACATACTATGTTTGGAAAGATGATTACCTTTTTATTTCAAGAGACAACCAAAAAAATTTGCAAAAAAAGATGAATCAAAAGCCAAAATTATCTGAAAATACTTTGTTTAAAAAATTAAGTAATCAAATAGGAGTAGGAGATATAGCTTATGTATTCTTAGACATTACTTCTATTTTTAGACAGTATGGACCAGGTTTAGAAGATGAAAACGGGTTATTATTAAGTGTAAAAAATATAGGTGAAAGACGGTTAGAGATTAATTTTGTACTACAATAATACAAATAAAATTTTTCTTAGTTTATTAAAAACCAGCCGTTTTAATCGGCTGGTATATATATATTGTTTACCAAACTATTATAAATTGCGTATGATATAAACCTTTTTATCTGCTTTGCTATTCTGTAAGGTTCTTTCACAAACATTTGTAAAATGCTTCTGCATAATAACATATGCTATCTACACCCTGAGCGTTTTTCAAAGAACAAACTCCATATTTTTTAACAGATTCCAAATTAAGGTAAATCATGTTGAAAATGATTAATTCAAAGTGAAATGTAATGCAAAATGCAAAGATTTAATTTAGGGACTTTGGAAATGAATGTTTTCTAAAAGTAAGCATTTAAATTTATAATGGGTTCAGGGCGGAGCCCTCCTACGGTATTGGTATAAGTACCAAAAAATTCAAATAGAGGTTATGGAAATGAATGTTTTCTAAAAGTAGGCATTTAAATTTATAATGGGTTCAGGGCGGAGCCCTCCTACGGTATTGGTATAAGTACAAAAAAATTCAAAAAATTCAGTTCTAAAGCATATATAATTAATAAGAATTTTGGAATTTCTAAAGTTAGTAAGATTTAATTCTCGAGGAGGAAAACTGAAATGAAGATGAAAGATAAAATGCACACAGGAGAGCTTTATTTTCCAGGTGATGAGGAGATTATTGAGTGGCAGACAAAATGCCTAGACAGGCTTTATGATTTTAATATGACACGTCCTACGGAATTTGAAAAACGTCAAGCACTTATGAAAGAAATGTTTGCAGAAATTGGAGAAGGTTGTTATATAGAGCCTCCTTTTCATTCAAATTTTGGTGGGGCACATTGTCATTGGGGAAAGAATATATACGCTAATTTTAATTTGACAATGGTCGATGATACCCATATTTATGTTGGAGATTATACTATGTTTGGTCCAAATGTTACCGTAGCAACTGCTGGACATCCAATCTTACCTGAACTTCGCCAGAAAGGATATCAATATAATGCACCTGTGTATATTGGTAAAAACTGTTGGATTGGTGCCGGGGTAGTTATTTTACCAGGTATAACTATTGGAGATAATGTTGTGATAGGTGCCGGAAGCATTGTAACAAAGGATTTACCATCTAATGTAGTTGCTGTGGGGAATCCTTGCAAAGTACTTCGTGAAGTTAATGAGTACGATAAGGAGTATTACTTCAAAAACAGAAAAATAGATTATTCAACAATAATAAAGGAAGAGTAGTTTGGTTAGGAAAAGATTTGAGAACTAGATTTAAGGATGATATTTTATTGTATTTAACAAAATTATTGTTATTTTACGATAACTTCTACAAGGATCTAAACTTAATAATGACATCTTAAGGTTAAATTGTGCATTAAAGTTTCAAAAATGTGTTGAAAAAAAGCTCGAAACCCTTAAATAGGATTTACGAGCTGTTGTTATTTGGTGCCGAGGGCGGGAGTTGAACCCGCACGAGGTTCTCCACCCCAACGGATTTTGAGTCCGCCGCGTCTGCCTATTCCGCCACCTCGGCGTTAAGTAAATTATATAATAATATTCAGCTTGATATTACAGAGTTATTATACTATAATTATAATAAAATGTCAAGGTGTGTTACAGTAATGATGGTATATTGAGTAAAGCTCTGATTGATAAAATTTTTAAGACAACTTGTAAGGAGTGAACATAGTGAAAAAAATAGCTTTGATAGGTTTTGGAGCATCAGCAATAGGATTTTTAAAGGGGTTTGAAGAGTTTGGATTGAATAAGATATATTCAGTTGATGTATATGAAAAAGGTGAAGATATTGGAAGAACAGGTTTTGGGGGCTTAAAATATGATGGTAAATTATTTATATCGAAAGGAATGGGTGGAGACCTGGAAATTCCATTAAGTGTACAAAGAAGGGTGGTCGAATTTTACCTACTAAAGTCTGGGTTGGCTAAAACAGATAATAAAGGAATAGTGGTATTTTCAGAAAATCTTGAAAGAGGAGCTTCTTTTGAGAATGAAGAATTATACAAAAAATTTTATCATGCAGGTTTCGAACCAATTAGGTCTCATTTCTATCACTTGGGAACAGATTTATTGACCGAAACTGTGCAAAAAATCTATGAAGATTATATAACTATAGATAATGTTAATTTTCATTTTGGAGAAGAAGTTATACAAATAATTCCACAAGAATCCAAGGTTGTGGTTGTTACAAAAAACGGAGAAGGAGTTTATGATAAGGTTATTGTAGCTGTTGGAAGAAGAGGGCACAAACTGGTAAATGACATGGTTAAAAATCACCCTGAACTAATTTTATCAAATGACAAAGTGGATTTGGGGATAAGATTTGAACTACCAGATCATGTAGTAGCGGAGTTAAACAAGGAAATGTATGAATTTAAAATTAGGTTGAGATCAAAGACGGGCTATATAGTTAGAACATTCTGTAATAATCCTTCAGGAAAAGTTACAATAGAAAAATACGATGATTTTGTTACCGTTAATGGACATGCCAATTCCAATCAGAAGACCTCAAATACAAATTTTGCTATATTAGTCACGCATTCTTTTACACAGCCTTTTAACGATCCGGTTGGTTATGGTTCATATATTTCCAAACTTTCGAATATATTAGCTGGTGGAGATAAAGTAATTCTTCAATGTTATGAAGATTTTAAAAATTCAAAAAGGACTAAGAAGTTAGGTAGGGTGGAACCAACTTTAGATTCTAGTTATTATATTCTAGGGGACTTAAATTTAGCTTTACCTAGAAGAACGATAGAATCTATTATTGATTTTTTAGAAAGACTTGAAGAGGTTATTCCAGGAATTACCTATCCAGATAATCTTTTATATGGAGCTGAGGTAAAGTTCTACACAAACAAGATAAACAATGGTTTTTTTGAAAATATAAAGATTATAGGCGATTGTAGCGGATGGACTAGGTCTATTACCTACGCTACAGCACATGGTTATATGCTAGCTAAAAGTATGTCTGAGATGAATTAAAACTTAGTTGACAAAGTTATAATCATATGTTATAATAAAACTCGGGATGATAAGTAATTGGGACGTAGCCAAGTGGCAAGGCGACGGACTTTGACTCCGTTATTCGTAGGTTCGAATCCTACCGTCCCAGCCAATATAAATAAAAGAAGCGGGGAAGTTATCTTCCCCGCTTCTTGTTTTCTTTTTATTGAACTTCCACTTCTGTAGCGGTTTTTGTGGAATCTTCTATAGCTTTTCTTGTTTCTTCAATTAATTTATCTATATCAGAGTAATATTCAGGATCAATTTCTTTTATTTTTTCTAGATAATACAATTTTAAGTCATTTAGTGATAACATTTCTGCAAGATCTAAACCTAATTCTAAAGCTTCTAACTTAATGCTAATTTCTGCTTCTTCGGACTCTATTACTGTTTGAATGTTGACAAGAATTTCATTAATTGGTTGTTGAAAAAACATAAAAAGGTACTGAGGACCTAAATAGTTTATATATTGTTTTAGTTGATTCATCTGTAATTCAGAGTATTTTACCTTTACTTTAAGATCTTGAGGATTAAATTGATAGTACAACTGTACTACAGATGAAGAAGAAGGATATTGAGCAAATAAATCTGATAATACTTTTGTTAAATTAGTCTTAGTCTTCTCAAATTTATTTTCCAATTCTATTTTTAGAGCTTCAGCTTCTTCTAAAGTGGTTATTCCCATATTTTCTACGGATTCTTTAGTGTTGAGAAAATCTCTTGCTGCCTCATACTTAGCTTTCTCATTAGCAATTTCATCGTTCTCGTCTGATAATTGATTAAGTTCTTCAATTTTCTTGTTAATCTCATCTAAACCCAATATTGAAATATTTGGGTCGACATTTTCTGACAGATAAATGTAATTATTTAGATTAGTTAACTGTGTTGAATAACTATTTAATAGATCGGTTGTTAGCATTGTATATATTGCAAGATAATCTGAATCTACTTCTAGAGAGATATCCTCACCTTCAAAAATCAAATCTTCAAGTTCTTTGGCTAAATTTTCTTTGGCTTTTTCATCTAAAGTATTTGAAAATATTTCGTGCATATACAAGAGTTTAGTGTCATAATATATTCTTCCAAAATTCTCTTCTTTTTTATAATTGACTAACCATTCCTGAAATTTTTGTTCTTGAAGGGTATTTTCAATTTCTGTGTAAACATCTTCATATAAAAATACATCTTGAGGGTTTTCAAAGATCTTTTTATCTGTTACCTTTATTAAATGGAAACCATAGGTAGTTTGAACAGGCCCTACTATTTCACCCTTGGGGGCATTGAACGCAGCGATTTCAAAATTTTCTTCTAATTCTCCATGTTTTACCCAACCAAGATCGCCAGAATTTGTTGCGTTGGATGTATCTAGCGAATACAGAGCCGCTGCTTCTTCAAAAGATAAATTTCCGCTAATGATGTCATCCTTCACTTGGTTAGCTGTAGCTTCATCTGAGACTAGTATGTGTTGTACTTTTATCTGTTCGTAATTATTTTTTATATCTTCAAAATTTTGCTCAATATAACTCATAGCTTCATCTCTAGAAACCGCAGCAACAGCATTTCGTACATTACTTTCTAGTATTCCGGAAGCTAATAGACTCTTGACAGCATCTTCGCTTCCGTAATAACTAACTATCATATTCCAATTATTTTCATTTGCCTTTAAATTGTTAATGGATTCATTCAAGGTTTTAGAATCAGGTAAAAGATTGTTTTGTTCAGCATAGTATTGAATTAGTCTTTGATCATAAAGCATATCAACTATTTGATTTTTAAGAACTAGATAATCAAAAACAGGGTCTAGCTGTTGTCCGTAGTATAGTTGATACATCTGAGCTTGTTGTTGAGAAAGGGCATTAACTTCATCCTTCATAATCCAATAAGGATACTCGAGCTCCACCCCGTCCTTAGTAATAACTAATACCGAGTTTTCTTTATTGAGGGTAGAGTCTTGAACCACAGAAGAGGTTCTTTTTGATGATAGGTATGTTGCTATAGACCACCAGACAATACCTGCTAAAAAACCTGCTATAACCAAAATAGTAATAAGCTTCTCATGTTTTTTAAACCAGTTGTTCATCTATATATTCCTCCTAACTTATAAAGAGTATAAATATTTTTAAACCATATAAAAGGTATATTCATTTAACTAGACATTTCACTGTTTAGAATACTATAACTAATAATTCGTGCATAGGCTCCATATTAAAAACAGTTTGATTTACCATATACTAATTATTTAAAATGTATCAATCAAATTTTTAAAGACACTTATCAGTAATTTTATCACATATTCGATGAAAAAGTACTAACATTATACCCTGAAATTAATAAAAAGGGGATAAAAATCCCCTTTTTAATGAGAATAGAGTTTCAACTTATATTTTTGTTCTGATAGGTTTATCTTTTGTTATTTCTTCAAGTGCTAGCAATCTATCCCATTTAGCATTTACATAGTTTTGTAACTCTTCAATGATCTCATTAGCATCTGGTCTCTTCATCAGCTTATTGTATCTACCAAGTTTTGTTATATATTCTTTTACAGGTTTAAAGGTTTTAGGTTTCTTAGTGACTTTGTATACTCCCATGTTATATTGCCATAAAGGCCAATACTTTGTTTCAACTGCTAACTTAGTTACTTCAACTCCTGAATCATCAGGTATTCTCCAAAATCTCACACATGGAGCTAATACAGCTATGAATGCAGGACCAGGGAATTCTAGGGCTTCTTGCATTTTTTTCATAAAATCCCATGGTTCTGAGGTAACCGCAGTTGCTGCGTAAACCCCTTCATGACCAGCTATTATATCAACTATGCTCTTTTTTAATTGTAGTTTTCCAGAAGAAGCTTTTCCCAAAGGTTCTGTTGTTGAATCGGCACCTGGGGGTGTAGATCCTGAACGTTGATTACCTGTATTCATGTATCCTTCGTTATCATAGAGTATATAAACAAAGTCGTGTCCTCTTTCAATAGCTCCAGAAAGAGATTGTAAACCTATATCATAGGTTCCGCCGTCTCCACCTATTGCTATGAACTTAATCTTATCATTGTCTATTTTCTTTCTATTTCTTAGTGACCTATAGGCTGATTCGACACCTGAAATTGTTGCGGCTACATTTTCAAATGCATTATGTATATAGGGAACATTCCATGAGGTGTAAGGAAATATTGATGTTGAAACTTCCAAACATCCTGTAGCTACTCCTACAACGGGTTCATATCCTAAACTTTTAGCAGCTAGCGTAGCCCAGTTTGCAACCATTGGAGCATTACAACCCGGACAAAGCCTATGACCTTGAGCAAAAGCCCAATCATTGTTTTCAACGTAATCCACTAAATCTCTTATATTAGGCACAATTGTCCACCTCCAATTATTCTCTTAATCCTAAATATCTTTGTTCGTCAGCGAGTAAATTACCATTAAAAGCGTCTTCAAAAGCTTGTCTTATCATTTTAGGAGATGTGTTTCTTCCTCCTAAACCATAAATATAAGAACCAAGCTTTGGTCTTGAAGGTACTTCGTATAATGAAGATTTTATTAATGAATACAAAGGAGCTTCTTTTCCAAAAGACATAGCTCTATCTAAAACAATAACTCCTTTGCGACCATTCAAAACTTTTTGGAATTCTTTTTTAGGAAAAGGTGTAAAAACTTGAGGCTTAATTAATCCAACCTTTTTTCCTTCTTCTCTAAGTTCATCAACTACATATTTTGCGGTTGATGCTGTAGAATTCATTATTACCATTATATAGTCAGCGTCGTCGGTTTTATATAAATCAAGAAAGTCGTATTTTCTACCAGAAATTTCTGCAAATTCCTCAAAAACTTTTGGTAATTCTTCATACGCATGTTTCATGCCTTCTTCTTGTTGTCTATGATGCTCAAAATAATAATCAAAAAGATCAACCGGTCCATAAGTTACAGGATTTTGAGTATCAAGTAGAGAATATTTGGGATTCCAAGTTCCTACAAACTCCTTAACCACTTCATCGTCAAGCATTTCAAAGCTTTCAACACCATGAGAAGTGATAAATCCATCTAAATTAACCATAACTGGTAAAAGCACATTTTCTTTTTCAGCTAACTTGGTGGCTATTATCATAAAATCATAAGCTTCTTGGTGGTTTTCAGTAAAAAATTGAATCCAACCTGAATCTCTAGCCAACATTGCATCAGAATGATCACAATGAATGTTTAAAGGGCCAGAAAGGGCTCTATTTACAACAGGCATTATAATTGGTAATCTATTTGAAGCAGCTATGTATACAATTTCAATCATTAAGGCTAATCCATTAGCAGCGGTTGCTGTCATAGTTCTAGCACCTGCAGCAGCAGCTCCAACAACTGCACTCATAGCTGAATGTTCAGATTCAACGGGGACTAGTACAGTATCAACTATTCCGTCTGCAACAAAATTTGCATAATATTCAACTACGGGTGTTTGAGGCGTGATAGGATAAGCTGCCACAACATCAGGATTAATTTGCCTCATAGCATGAGCTACAGCATGAGCTCCTGTAACAGTTAATTTCACAGGCATTTATTTTAACCTCCTTTATTCATCAAGAAATTCTGATTCTGGTTTCATTTCAATGGCATTAACCGGACAAACAGCTGCACATACTCCACAGCCTTTACAATAATCCATGTTAAATGCACCTAGTTTCATTTTTTTACCATCGATGCTACCTTCTATCGCCATATCTGGACAATATAACCAGCATTGCATACAATTTATACATTTTTCTCGATCAACAACGGGTCTTGAAACTCTCCATTCACCAGTTTTATATTGTCTTGATGTGGCTGGTTTATCTATAACCCCACCAATGGGAATATCTTTCCATCCTTTAAGGTTACTCACTAAACTTCACCTCCTGGTAGCCCCTTTCTAAAGCTCTAATGTTTGCTTGTACAACACTTTCAGAGAATTTTCTAGCAAATGCGGCTCTGATCTTCTGTTTTACAGCATCCATGGGGACGACGTCTGTTGCCCTAATTAAGGCACCTATCATAGTAGTATTAGGTATAGGACGACCAATTTCTTCTAGAGCAATTTCAGTAGCAGGAACTACACCTATTTTGCCTTTAAATTTTGTAAGCTTTCTCACTTCTTCAATACTTCTTGTAGTATTCACCAGTAACAATTTATCTTCTGATAGTCCACTGGTAATTTCCGGATTTTTCAAGAGTGTATCATCAATTACACATACAACATCTGGATTTTCTATGTCACTTCGGAGCCTGATTGGGACATCTGCAATTCTGTTGAATGCTTTCATAGGAGCACCAGTTCTCTCTGCACCGTATTCTGGGAATGAGGTAGAATATTTTCCAGATTCCTCTGCGGCCTCTGTTAGAAATTGAGAAGCACTTTTTGCTCCCTGTCCCGCTCTTCCATGCCATCTTATTTCAAAATATTTTTCAGGCACTTGTTTATCCTCCTTTCAATAGTATGAATTCTTTTAGTATTTGCTCGCAAAAATTTTATAATCTAAATCTTTAAAAATACCGTCTACCCATTCATAGTAGGAGAGTGTTTGTTCATTTATCTTTTTTTCTATGAGCATTTTTTCTAATTCCAAGAATCTGTTAACACAATTTTTAATTTTCATATTTGCATACTCTACTGTGGTATTGGTAGTCATTATAAAAGGCCAATCACTCGCTTGAATTAAAAAAACTTCACGTGCCATTTGATTCAATAATCTTTTCTCTAAAGAGGAAGGATTTTGATAGGTATTAGCATAAAGGATCATTTTTTCAGTCATGTCATAGATATATCTATATATCCAACTATTTGAGGAATTTAACCAAACATCATGATAACCATTGGCTCCCCACGAAGATTCAGCAGGTGTAACTATTTGAACCTTTTCTATCGTGTCAATTACCTTCGAAGGGGTGCATGACTCTAGATTATCAAGTTGGGCTAGATTTCTAAAAATATACTCTAAAAACAAAGGTCCTTCATACCACCAATGACCAAATAATTCAGCATCAAAAGGAGCAACTATTATTGGTGATTCACCTTCGATCGAATTCTTAATTTTTTCTATTTGAGATAATTTTTTCAAAACAAAATCTTTAGCATGGCCTTTTGCGGCGTTTTTTGCCTCATCCACATCATATATTTCTTTTTTATCTAAAGGAAGATTTTTATCAGTAACTCTGTAATATTTAATTCCAGTATTACATCTAATTCCGCTTTTGTCTATGTACGGTTTTATATACTCTTCCTCTCTTTCAAAACCTATGTCTCTATAAAACTCTCTATACCTAGGATCACCAGGATATCCTATTTGTGAACTCCATATTTGCTCGCTTGATTCGGGATCTCTAGCAAAGACAAAGACATTGTTAGGGGTAATTATTGGTCTATATACCCCATATTTTGGCGCAGGAGCGGCAAAATGAAATGCATGAGAATCAACAAAAAAATATTCGATATTTTCTTCTTTAAAATATTTATCTAGCCCTTCATAATAAGCACATTCAGCAGACCACATACCTCTAGGATGTTTTCCAAAATTCTCTTTAAATGTTGAAATAGCCACCTTTAATTGGGCACGTATAGCTTCTGGATATTCTCTGTAAAGCGGTAAATAAGAATGCGTACCATTAGATGTTATCACTTCAATGTAACCTTTATCTTGAAATTCTTTAAAAGCTTTTAGAATATTCTGATTGTATTGGTCAGAATATATCTTCATAGCTTCGATAAATTCTTGTCTATAAAATTTTGCAATTTGCATTTTTTTAGGATCTTCATTTTTAGTTCTTTGAATTTCTTTTTCTGTTAACTCAATTAATTTGGAGAGATGATTTAAATATTTGGTTTGCAAACTATTTGAAGTTAGCATTTCCATAAGTGGAGGGGAAAAGCTTATAGTCAGATTAAAAGGTATTTTGTCTTTTTCTAGGGATTTAAAAACTTTTATTAGCGGAATATAAGTTTCAGTAATAGCTTCAAACAACCAACGTTCTTCCATGAATTGCTCAAAATCAGGATGGTGTATGTATGGAAGATGTGCATGTAGAACTAACAATAAACCAGCTTTAAATTGACTCATATTGAAGAACCTCCGTCGGAAATGAAGGGAAAAAGCAACTTTTGATTGTTAACCATTTGTTTACTACTAACCTCCGTTAGTTTGGTAGGAATATCTTGTATATGGTTACTTTCTTTTTCCTCAATAATATTATTTTTCCCCTTGATTATTAGCCATTTTTCTTTATCTATTATCATTGGTGTTGATCTAGGAGTTTTTACACTTTTAGATTCTAGAATCACTTTAAAAATATTATTTTCGTCTTTTGTCCCAATTTGAACAATATAACTTGAATCTTCATGAGGTACATTGAGGAAATATTCAGAGGAACTTTCTATGGGGACAAAATCTTCAAAAATGTAATTATCCGTTGTTTCTGTTGTTTTAGGAGATTCTAATATCCTGAGAAACAGCTTTGATGCTTTTTTTGTTGAAATTTTATTTATGGTTTTTTTAGAGAAATCCCAGTAGGTGTAGACCCACCGAGGATTTACAGGTATTAATTTTAGCTTATCTTTCTTTTGCAAATTTGAATGTTCGGTTGTTTTCTCCACTTTTTGAGTATCTATCTCAAAAGATTTCTCGATTTTTTTAATTTCATTCAAAGTAAGCTTTAGTATGTCTTTTTTTTTCATATTTCTTTTTAGTTTTATACCCAAATTCTTAGCTATATTTCGTAGCTCTTGAATAGTTGGTTCATCAGCTTTGAAAGAAGTTAGATAACTTTTTTTAACTTTTTTGGTTTTCATAAATACTTACCCCCTTAAATATTTTTTTGATATTAAGGGTATAATTTAGTAAATTTTTCACATTTATACAAACGATCATAATTATTTTATCACAAAATTAATTAAGAATATATCGATTATTTATTAATTTTGTGATACCTACTTTAAATAAAAATTAGAAGGAAATTTACAAAATTGTGTTGACAAATATATATCATTGTGATATTATATATTTCGATAGGGAAACGGAGCGTAGCGCAGTTGGGAGCGCGCCGGTCTTGGGCACCGGAGGTCGCTGGTTCAAATCCAGTCGCTCCGACCATTTTTGTTGCTTTGGAACGAGATAAGTTATCTGCGGCCGTAGCTCAACTGGTAGAGTATTGGCCTTCCAAGCCAAGGGTTGCGGGTTCGATCCCCGTCGGCCGCTCCAGCGCCTGTAGCTCAAAGGATAGAGCATTGGATTTCTAATCCAAGGGCTGTGGGTTCGAGTCCCGCCAGGCGCACCAATCTTTGTTTTTTTATGTATATGTTTTTTAATAATGGTGGCTGTAGTTCAGTGGCAGAACGCCTGACTGTGACTCAGGATGTCGTGGGTTCAAATCCCACCAGCCACCCCAAATAATTAAAACCTCACGAGATAGTTTCGCGAGGTTTTAATTTTTGCTATTATATACATAAACTTCCGTTCCTAATGAAGTGATAAAATCTATTTCTTCCACATCAAAATTGAACATTCTGATACAGCCATGTGATATTCTTTTTCCTATTTCCCAAGGTTTTGTAGTTCCATGAATTCCATATTGGGGATTTGAAAGCTGTAACCATCTTGTTCCCATACCATTAAGAAGCGAGCCTGGCGGAATATATTCATCATACCAGTATAATGCGGGATCTTTTTCTTTATATGATATTCTGTAATAGCCAGGTGGAGTGTAATCACTCATTCCTACAGCTACAACGTATGTTTTTAAAAGTTGTTCATGAAAATAAAGGTACATTTTATTTTTTGAAAGATCTATTTCTAAGTGTATTGGGCTTTCATAATATTCAACTTTTCCGATTTTTAAGGCTTGGCCAGGATAGATTAGAGATGGATCTCGTAAATTATTTATGTTAACTAAATCACCCGGGAGGACATTATATTCTCTTGCTATTTTATATAAGCTTTCTCCTTTTTGTACTATGTGATAACCAATAATTTCAAATTTTTGTTGAGGTTTTAAAATATTTTCTGTTATTACTACCTCGCTTAGTTTCAAAAAAGTAGAATCTACTTTAAAATAAATACCATACCTATTTCTGAATATAAATTGAGTTCGATAAAGTCCTTCTTTAAGGTTTTTTAAGGCGTTTAGAAAATCTTCTTTACTGTCAAATTCTTTACCATCAATAATGATATCAATTAAGTATAATGTATTGTTTGGGTAAAAGTCTAGGTAATATTCATATCCATTTGGACCTATAGAAGTAGTTATTTCAACTTTAATTTCCGGAACAAAATCTTCCTTTGCCAAGAAATTATTAAAAAAATGTGATATATACTGACCATCTTTATCAGTCGAAGATACTAAGAAAGAATAAACGTCACCAGTATAAGAATTTAAATTGACATAAAAACTATATACATTTTCCCTAACTTGAGAGGTAATCAATTTTTTTCGTATTCCCCCATCATAAATGTAAACATCGGGAATACTTTGAAGTTCTATTAAGCTTTCAAGATTTATTTTAACAGTATTTTTTGATTGATCATATTCGCTTGGATACATTAAAAAGAAATCTTCAGAAAAACTTATTATAGATGTAATCAACAATACCAGCAGCAATAATTCTCTTATTATTTTTTTCAAGTCGATATTCCTCCCCATCACTATAAACAATTATCTCATTTTCGTCGGATTCAAATCCAATATCTTTTCTAGAAACATCATTTACAATAATCATATCTAAATTTTTCTCTTTGAGTTTCTTTATGGCATTTTCTTTATGATTTTGGGTTTCTGCGGCAAATCCAATTAAAATTTGATTCTTGCTTTTTTTCTTTCCCAATTCTTTTAAGATATCAGGATTTTTTTCTAACACAAGAGTAGGAATGTTGTCTTTTTTTATTTTCTGAGTAGAATAATTTTTAATTCGAAAATCGCTTACCGCCGCTGTCATAATAATTATATCACTATTTTCCGAGTGTGTTGCTATTGCTTTTTCCATGTCAATAGCGCTTTCAACCGAAATAATTTTTTTTACTAGTGAAGGAGGGGGTAAATTTACAGGGCCTGATACAAGGGTCACTTCTGCCCCCCTACAAGCAAACTCACGAGATAGTTCATATCCCATTTTACCACTAGATCTATTAGAGATAAATCGTACAGGGTCTATTTTTTCAATAGTTGGTCCAGCACTAATTAATACCTTTTTATTATGAAAATCTTTTTTGCAGAGTAAATATTCTGCATATTCTATTATTTTTTCATTGTCAGGATAGCGACCTTTTCCAGATTCTCCATCAGCAAGATGTCCAACTTCTGGTTCTACAATCATCCATCCATCTGTTTCTAAAGTTTTTAAATTTCTTTGTAAGGCTATATTTTCATACATTCTTACATTCATTGTAGGGACAATTAATTTACTATTTTTTGCAAAAGCAATTGCAGTTGATGTTAACAAGTCATCACCTATACCGCAAGCTAATTTTGCGATAATATTTGCAGTTGCAGGAGCAACAATAAATATATCTGCCCAGTTAGAAAGTTGGGTGTGTGGTATCCAACCCCCTTTTACATCAAAGGTAGAATAGTATACATCGCAATTACCTACAGCAGAAAAAATTTGGTCTGAAATCCAGTTTTTAGCGTTCTCTGTCATAATAATCTTCAAATCAACGTTCATCTTTCTTAATCTGGAAACCAGATCTATGACTTTATATATGGCAATCCCACTTGATACACCAATAAGAATTTTTTTATTTTCTAAATAGGGGTATTTCATATAACCTCCCATTTTCTCATATTTCATCTATTAATATTATTAGAAAAATCTACGGCTTTTTTTAGTCTATTTATGGTTTGTTCTTTTCCTAAAACTTTTATGGATTCATATAAACCGGGTGTAACTAGTTTTCCTAAAATTGAACCTCTAATTGATTGAAAAACATTCTTTTTTCCGGTAATATTTAAAGCTGCTATTTGTTTTAAGGTGTTCTCAATATTGTTTATTTCAAAATGATCAAGTTGTTGCAGTTGGTCTATAGTTGTTTCAATAACTTCTTTAAACCAAGGTTTGCACATGTATTTTTTTACAAATTCTTCTTCATATTCAAAGTCATCTATGAAAAAGTTTCGAGAGAATTCATATAATTCTTTCAATGTTTGAACCTTTTGTCTTGATATCTCAATTACTCTTTTTATATAAGTATCTTCTGCAGCTATCTTAATTTTACAATAATTACTCCAGTCTAAAAAATTTTGATAAACTTCATCTATCGGATTGTTACGTAAATGAACTTCATTGGTCCATAATAATTTGTTATAATCAAAGACTGTTGGGCTTTTTGATACGCTTTTTATATCGAAATCTTTATACTTCTCTCTAAAATCGAAAATTTGTTCATTTGCGTTCCAACCTAATAAGCTAAGATAATTTAGCAATGCTTTGGGTAGATATCCTTCTTTTCTAAAGTAAGATATAGATACTTCCCCGTGCCTTTTTGAAAGGGGCGTTTTGTCTTCACCTACAATTAAAGGTAAATGAGCAAATTCAGGTAAATTAAAGGATAGGGCATTATACAGCAATATCTGTTTTGGTGTGTTTGATATATGATCTTCTCCTCTAATCACATGGCTTATTTTCATAAGATAATCATCTATTACTACACAAAAATTATATACTGCAACCCCATTTGATCTTAAAATAACAAAGTCATCTATATTATCAGTATTAAATTCTATTAATCCTCTAATTAGATCATTAAAAGATATTATCTTTCCTTTCTCAACCTTAAATTTAACAACAATTGAATAGTTATCATTTGAATCTGTTTTATATTTATTAGGTAGTGGATTACCTTCAAAGACTATTTCTTCTCCTTTATATACTGAATAATATGCTTTGTCTTCTTTTAGCAATTGATCAATGTATTTTTTATAAATATCGAGTCTTTCACTTTGTCTGTATGGCCCATATTTTCCTTTTTTGTCTACACCTTCGTCGTAATCCAAACCAGCCCATCGTAGTTCCTCTATTATTGCATTTTCATATTCTATCTTTGACCTTTCTGTGTCTGTGTCTTCAATTCTAAGAATAAACTTACCGTCATTTTTTTTAGCAAAATACCAATTAAATAAAGCAGTTCTTAGTCCTCCAACGTGTAAATTACCGGTTGGACTAGGGGCAAATCTTACTCTTACCAATCTTTTTTCACTCCTTGTTCAATTTCTTTTAAAGCTATTTCCATTTCTGTGACTTTATAAACTTGCCTTAATTCTATCAATTTTCTGTTATCTAAATATTTTTCTTCAATTAAAATTTTTGTTATATTATCAGTCCAACCTCCAGTGTTTCTAAATAAAATTATAGGTTTCTTATATGAATAAGCACCCAAAATTTCTATTGCTGTTCCAATTTCTCCACCTAAACTAACAACAGCATCAACGTTTTTAAGCATTATAAATGACCGCATGTTAAAATCTAAACCGGTTTTGATAGGAAGAGTTAGATATTCATTCCCTTCTTCTCCCCAAGGTAAATATCCTATAACATAGCCACCGTTGTTTTTAGCTGCTTTTGAAACAAGATGCATAACTCCATCTCTACCGCCATTTACTAGTATCCAATTATTTTTTGCGATGCATTTTCCAATTTCAAGACATATCGATGTTAAAGATTTTATAGGTTCTTTATAAATATCACCAGAATATCCAATAACTCCTACGTTCAAGACCGTCACCAACCTAAATAATTTGCTTTGACATTTTCATCTTGTAAGACATTTTTTGGCGAACCCCTAGCAATAATTGTTCCTTTATGAATAACGTATAGTTCATCAACTACTTGTACTATTTCATCTACACTATGGTCAGTTACTATTATTGAGATTCCTGTTTCAGATAATTTTCTTATAATCTTTTGAATATCTTTAACGGTTATAGGGTCTATACCTACAAAGGGTTCATCTAGAAGAATAACCTTAGGATTAGTGAGTAAAGTTCTAGCAAATTCCAACTTTCTCTTTTCTCCACCTGATAAAGAGTAAGCATATTGATGTTCTAAGTTGTCTAATCCAAATTCTTTTATGATTGATGATATTTTATAATCAGCATTGTCTATCTTAAGCAAATCAGAAATCATTTGTAGATTATCTATAACTGTTAAGTTTCTAAAAACAGAGGGTTCTTGTGGCAAGTATGCTAAACCACTAAGAGCCCTTTTATGTATGGGTAAATGGGTTATATCTACGCCATCGAGATGGATTTTACCTGAATTTGGAACAACGAGTCCAAGAATTATTTTAAAAAGAGTACTCTTTCCAGCACCATTAGGTCCTAATAAACCAGTTACAATTCCTTTTTTAGATTGAAAGTTGACATCTATAAGTACTTTCTTTTTCCCATATTTTTTTGCTATATTTTTACAATCAATTATTACATTTTCCATATATGTAAGATTATTTCACATTTATGTAGCTTATAATAACATCCGTTAAGTCTAATGCATCTTTTACGTAAATAATTGCACTTTCATAAATTATTAAATCATAATTATTTGCTTTTGCATATTCTCCTATTTTTTGAGCTACTTCGGATACAACAGAATCAATTTTAGTTTGATAATCATTTTGAAGTGTCTGTTGATACTGATTAACAGTTGATTGTAATCTTAAATAATTTTGTTGTAGTTCTTCGTCTGTAGCCCCTGATTGTTGAAGTTGCTTGAATTGATTTTCCATTTCATTTATTTTGTTTTGGTAATATTGAATATCAGATTGATATAGTGACTGTAGATCCTGCCACTTGTAATAACTTTGAACTGTCTTTTCTAAATTAACATATCCAATCTTTAAATTAGAAGTTCCTTGAGAGAACCCTAATAGAGCAATAACCATAATAGCTCCTAACACTAACATCTTTTTTAGATTTTTAATCATAAAACACCTCCGAGTATTTTAAAGTTTTTTAATTAATCCCTTTTTTTAAAAAATCTCTCTGTTTCTTTACCTCAAAAAGAATTATTCCAGCACTTACAGATACATTTAAAGAATCAACATTATTTGACATAGGTATAGTGATCAATTGGTCACAATGCTTTTTAACATTTCTCCTTAAACCACTTCCTTCATTACCATAGACTAAACATACATTTCCGCTAAAATCTATTTCGTAGTATGGTGTACCAACTGAATCAGTCCCATAAACCCAAACATTCCATTTTTTTAATAATTCTATTGTATTAGATAAATTGGTTACCTGAATTATGGGTATTTTAAATACCAAGCCTGATGAAACTTTAACAACTATGGGAGTAACTTCAACTGTATTGTCTTTTGGAATAATTATAGCATCTGCACCAGCTGCAACTGAAGATCTTATAATAGCTCCAAAATTATGTGGGTCATGTATTTGATCTAACATTACTAAGAACAAGTTCTCTTTATCTTCTAAAATATCCAGTGATTGGTAGGAGAATTCGTTACCAATATCAATCACAATACCTTGATGTTTATTTGTCAAAGACATCTTTTCAAGTATATCATTATGTGCAAAACTATAAGAATAGCCTTTTCTTTTAGCAAGCTCTACAAATTCATTTAAAGTACCTTTTTCTGTCTTTGAATCACTAAAGAAAATATGTTTAATCTTATAATCTGATTCAATTATTTCTTTTAATATGTTTCTTCCATAGACATACAACTATCAATCACTCCTAATAGTTCCTTTATTCTTTCATAATTTTTTGTTAAAAATAAATAGCCAATAACTGCTTCAAAACCTGTAGATTTTCTATATTCATTATCGTTCCCTCTTTTTTTAGCTCCATTAGAGTTTACAGCTCTTTTATAATACTGCTTTTCGGTGTCCGTAAATTCTTCATAAATTAAGTCAATAAACCTTGAATGAGCTTTTGCACTTAAGAATTTTTTTGAGTTTTCATAAACTGTGCGAGTCTTTACTCTTCCATCACCTAATAATTTAACTTTATAAATAAGGCCTATAACTGCATCTCCAATATAGGCAAAATTATCTATAGGAATTTCTCTTAAATCTGCAAGTTGAAATTCAAATATATCTTCGATATTATTCATCTTCACCGCTCATAATCTCCCTTTCATATAAATCTAGAATATTTTTTACACAAGTTTCAATAGAGTAGTTGTTTTTGACAAAATCTTTTGCTTTTCGGGATAACTCTTCATACAGAGTATTATCTCTCAATAACCTTAGAATTTCATTAACAAAATCATCCTCGTTTAATTCTTTTATCATTATTCCACCTGCATCTTCCTGAGAGAGAAGATCATATACACCCAATTTTCCCAAAGCTACTACGGGTGTTCCCGCACTCATGGCTTCCAAAACTACTAATCCTTGTGTTTCTGTATAAGAGGCAAATATAAAGATATCAGATTGCTTATAGGCATCTATAACCTTTTCTCGAGGTTGAGCATCGGTAAAAATAACGTGTTCTTTAACTTTTAATTCTTGGGCTAAAAGTTCTAAATTTTCTTTTTCGGGTCCGCCACCAATAATTACAAATTTAACATTTTTTTCTTCTGCAAATACTTTAGAAAAGACCTTAATTAGAAAATCTATATTTTTTTCTTTACCCAATCTACCTACAAATATAAGTATTCTATCTTCTTCTTTTATCGAAGGATACTCTTTCCTTAAGTCCCAAGTTATTGGATTATCAAAAGAGCTAATATCTATTCCTGTGGGTATTACTTCTATATGATAAGATGGAACTCCATATTCTATGAGGGTATTTTTAATGTTGTTTGTTGGAGCTATTACTTTATCTAATTTCAAACACCAGTTTTTGACCACTTTTTGAGTGAGCTCAACCGGTGGCCTCATTATGGGTGGTAAATAATGCAGATAATATTCATACATAGTATGGTGGGTTCCAATATGTTTAATATTTAACAATCTTGAAACAGACATAGCCAGAATTCCCATTGAAAAAGGGTCATGAGAATGAACTATATCAAGATTTAAATCTTTTATTTTAAAAACTTTCCATGAAAAAGGAATAGCTACTCTTTGCTCTTTCTCAAAAGGAAACTTTACAGCAGGAAATTCAATTACATTTTTTTCTTCTCTTGTATAATTAATATCATATTTTGGTACAAAAAGAAAAACATTATGTCCAAGTTTTTCCATTTCATCTTTATATAATTTTAAAGCAGTAGCAACCCCATTTTTTTGAGGTATATAGGTATCTGAAAACATCCCGATATTCATTTTGTATACAGCGTAGGTTTTCTTAAATATATACGAAAATACGCCTTTCCTCCTATTTGTGAATTTTATAATGCATGAAATAATAAAAATCTGACACTCTCAAATTGCTGAGAATGATCTATTGTATATTGCGTTAAAAGATAAAAAAAGAATTAATTATTCTATACCCAAACTAATTATAACAAAAAATTAAATATTTTATAAGTAATAATAGTTTAATTCATAAAATGATATAATTAAAAACAACTGATATTATATATTTTTTTGTTAAAAATGTGATTAATTTAAGTGAAGAAAGGAGAAAAGGCGAGCCGACAGTTATGATTAGAATAAAAGAGTTACCTAAAGAAGTAATTATCAAAATAGCTGCAGGAGAGGTGGTTGCAGGTCCTAACTCTGTAGTTAAGGAACTTTTGGAAAATTCATTAGATGCTGGGGCAGATGAAATTACAATTGAGATAGTTGATGGTGGCAAAGCAATAATACGTGTTGAAGATAATGGATGCGGTATGACAGCCGAAGAAATGAAATTATCAATAATGCCACATACAACAAGTAAAATATCTACTATTGAAGACTTGTATTCACTTCAAAGCTTTGGTTTTAGAGGAGAGGCGTTGGCATCAATATCAAGAGTATCTAAAATGAAAATGATATCCAAAACTCAAGAAGAAGAGATAGGAACCCAATTAGAAATATTTGGTGGAGAAATAGTTGATGAAAAAAAAGTGAATGCAAAAACAGGAACGATAATTGAGGTGGAAGATCTCTTTTACAATATTCCAGCAAGGAGAAAGTTCTTAAAAAGCGAATCTGTAGAAGGAAGATATGTAACAGAAATCATTGAAAAATTTGCCTTATCAAACTCTGTAAATCTTGTATACTTAAGAGATAAGAGAGAAATTTACCATTTCACGAAAGACTTGGATTTAGTAACCAAGTGTTTAAAAATTTATCCCGAATTAAAAAGTAAAGATTTAATAGAAATCTTCTATGAGGATACCTCAATAATAATCTCTGGCATAATATCAAATCCCAAAGTGGCTAGGAGTAATCGAACCGCCCAAACTTTTTTTGTAAATAAAAGATATATAAAAGCCGCTTCGCTTTTTTCAATTTTAGAAAAAGGTTATGGAGAAATGTTAGAAAAAGGGAAGCATCCTTATTCGGTCATTTTTATAGACCTTCCTCCAGATACGATAGATGTAAATATTCATCCTCAAAAGTTAGAGGTAAAGTTCAAGGAGGAACAAAAAATTGTTATGTTATTAAAAAATGTTATCAGAGAATCACTCTTAAAAAAGACTAAATTCACAATAGAATTTGTAAGTACTCGCTCTGATAATGAAGAAAAACAACAACAAGAAGAAAAAATATCTAATATTAATCCAATACAGGATTTATATGTCAAAAGTGCAAATACAGAATCATTTGACGATCAGGTTTTTAAAGAAAGCTCAGTTTCATTTGATCCTAGAAGTGAAGGTAGAAGATTTGATCCAAATGAATTAAGAATCAACAAATTTAAAGAACATAACGTTCATGAAATCAATAAAAATATGTATTTTGATTTTGATAGGATTAAAAATGAATTCAAAAAGGATGAAACTTTTTTTGATTTAGATTTGAACAATTTGATTCGAATTTTAGGAACAGTGGCAAATAGATATATTATTGTTGAAACTAAAGAAAGTATTTTAATCGTGGATTTTCACGCAGCTCATGAAAGATATATCTTTGAAGAATTGAAAAAACAGATAAGTGAAAAAGGTTCTTTGAGTACAAATCTTTTAATTACTCCGTATAAAATTAATTTAGACGAAATAAGAAAAAGCATAATAATAGAAAATAAAGATTATTTAGAAAAACTAGGAATTATTATTGAAGAGAAGAGTTATGAAGTATACGTTAAGGGTTTACCTACAGGAATAGATTATAATGACATAGAGACAGTTATTTGGAACATAGCAGATGAATTACGTGTTATTGATTTTGAAGGTGCAGAAAAAATTTTTGATAAAAATTTGGCTACCATAGCTTGTCGTTCAGCAGTTAAAACAGGTGATAATCCTGTGGGTTTGGAAAAACTGTTAACTGAGATTTTAGAAAATAAGTTGTTAACCTGTCCTCATGGAAGACCAATAATGATGCATTTAAGTTTTAAAGAATTAGATAAATATTTTGAAAGAACGTAAACAAACACAAACCAGCAATATACTGATAGTAAAATAATAAAAAAGGCGCCCGTTGTTGGCGCCTTTTGAGTATGATTAATAACGAATTTTATTAATTTAAATATTTGATTCTTTGTTCGGAAGGATAATCTTCAATAACCTCTAAATACATAATATATTCTGCTAAAACATCTGCATCGGTGAATCCTGTATCATAACCCGGTTTACCGACGAGCATGGTGTAACCATCGCCACCAGCAGCCACATAGTTATTAGATACAACTTTATAAGTTTTGTTAAGATCTAAAGGTTCTCCATTTATTTTAACATTAATAGGTTTGCCATCCTTAATCTCTGCAGTCATTCCACCAACATGAAGTTTTGCTCCTTGACCGTCTGGAATAGTTGCAGCATATTCTAGAACAGCCATTAAATCTTTCCCTGTTAGTTCCATCACATAAACTGTATTGCCAAAAGGAAGAACAGTTAGGACATCCCTATATGTTATTTCTCCAACATCTATAGAGCTTCTAATACCGCCACCATTAACTAAAGCCACATCTGCACCTGTTTTCCATATCATAGAGTCTGCTATTAAGTTGCTCAAGTTTGTAGCGTGACTCCTCACATGTGCTCTTTCACCATCAAGAAGAACGTTAGTTACCCCAACAACTTGATCAAGGGCGGCGGATCCTAACTGATAGAACATATCAGAAAACATTTTTATGAAAGGATCTTCTGGAATATCTGCAGTTATAGGTATTAACTCGCCTCTCCAGTCGACAACTCGACCACTGTCTACCCATAAATCTATTCTACCTAAGAATTTACCGTGTTCTCCTGCTTGAGCAATAATGACATCATTTATTAATACAGGTGAATCTAAAACAGAATGTGTATGACCATCGATTATTACATCAATTCCTCTGAAAGATTTGGCAAGTTCATTTGTTGATGTAAATTTAACTGGAAGGTTTGGTTCGGGATTTTTATCATCATAGTAACCTAAATGTGACAAAACAACAACTACATCAGCTTTTTCTTGAACTATAGGTAAATAGTTTTCTAGAGTTTCTTTTGCATTTACTATAGTATTATCCCCTAAATATATTGGTTCTAAAACTAAAGTTTGCTCTGTTGCAAGACCTATAATTCCCACTTTTAAATCTCCAACTTTTTTAATGATATAAGGCTCAAAAATCGGTCCGCCGTGTAGATTGTCAACATAGTTAGCAGCAACAAAAGGGAACTGTGCAATTTTACTTTGTAGTTCAAGGATCTCAAAAGGTTTATCAAATTCGTGATTTCCAAGCGTCATAGCATCTAAACCCATATAACTTAATATCATAAAATCTGGCAAGGCATTTACTTGATCTGATTCTGGGACACCAGTATTAACGTCACCTGCATGAACAAAAAGTACATAGCCATCTTCTTTTTCGACCTCTTCTTTAACCTGGTTAACAATAGTCGCAATTCTTGCAAATCCTCCACCATCGTCTGTACCCCATACGTGTCCATGTGTGTCATTTAAATGTAGGATGACAAGATGCGTAGGTTTTGCAAAGATCGATAAAGCCACCAACAAAATCAGAATGACGCTAGTAAGTTTTTTCACTTGGATCCCTCCTTTAAATTTGTGATACCATATAACGGAGTAACCTATTATTTCACATTAGTACTGTTTTTTTTGAATATTAAGTCACCTACATTAACACCTAAAAGTTCAGATATGACTTTGCAATTAACAACCAAAGAAAAATATATAGGTTTACGTGAGCTAAGGTTAGCTAAACTTTCATAGTTTGCTTGGCCTTTTACTATTATTATATCAGCATTTTCAAAAATATTTTTAAAGGTTGAAGTGGAATCCTCCCACAATGTACCTAAATAATCTGAACCACTTTCAAATGGGATAGAGATTTCCTTTAAAAAAATTTCTTCGGCGTCTTTCATAGTTGCACATTTATATACAGGTTTAGATTTTACAGCAGAATGGATTATCAAATTTGGATAAATGTCTTTTATTGTTTTAATAAAAAGTTTATCAAAAACAATTTCCCCTGCATAATTATGAATAAAGAGTAAAGAATTAGCTTTTTCTAAATCTTTATTTAATTGTTGAAAGTCGTTTATAACTATCGTTTTATTTCTGAAAAAACTATTTATTTCTATCTCTAATTCCCCAAAAGAATTTTCTGAAGTATGGCTAAATAGTTCACCCATTACACAAAGCTTAAAAGCTGATTTTAAAGGGTCTTCAGTGGATAAACACAAATCAATTAAGTCGTCGTAAATCTCTAAGAAATGCTGATTTGCATTTGTTTTTTCGATATAAAAGTAATCTTTATTTGGAAAAATTTCAAAAAATGTGTCAAAAAAAATCTTAGACAAATATGAAAACTCTAGGTCTGGATTAAGTTGATTCAAAATTTTTTGGATCATTGTCTTGTAATCGTTAAAAATTTGAGTGGATGAAAAATGATTATTGGCTATTACCTTTGGCAATAATTCGGAAGCATAGTTTAGTATACAATTTATACATTTATAATCCACTTTCACATTATTCACTCCTTGAAGATTTTTTCATAAATATATTGAGATATTGAAGAGAAATTATCCTAATTAATTTTATCATCCTAAAATTAAGTAAGTATTTTATTTCTTATAGTTTTGTTAATAAATACTTGACAAAATTTGTTACCTCATTTTATTGACAATACAACAATAAACCATTATAATATTATTCGATAAATTTAAAGAATATTCTTTTAGTATAATATTGATATAATTGATATAATATATATAATAATTTTAGAACTTGGAGGTGTAAAAATGAAAAGGACATATCAACCATCAAAAATTAAACGTAATAGGACACACGGATTTTTGGCAAGGAAGAGTACCCCAGGAGGTAGGAACGTTTTAAGAAGAAGAAGAGCTAAAGGAAGAAAAAGATTAACGGTTTAGATTAGCATTATGAGTGATCAGAAATTACCTAAAAGGGAACGTCTTAAATTTAACAAAGATTTTAAAAGGGCTTTTGAAAAAGGAAAAAGGATAATCGATACTTATTTTGTTATCATTTATTTTGAAAACAATTTAAGATATAGTAGAATAGCTACTGTAGTTAGAAAAGATTTTGGTAAGGCCTTTCAAAGAAATAAAATTAAAAGATATATTAGGGAAATTTACCGAACTAATAAAACGTTTTTTCCAAAAGGGTATGATTTTGTGTTTATACCCCGAAAGTTTTTATCTGATAACTTTTGTAAAGTTAGTTATTCTGAATTAAGAGAAATGATTTTATCTATGGTTAAGAGGATGACAAAAAATGAAGAAGTTTGTTCTTAAGTCTATTGAGTTTTATCAAAAACGTATTTCTCCAACCACTCCTCCCCGTTGCAGGTATATTCCTACTTGTTCTGCTTATACTTATGAAGCAGTTGAAAGATTTGGGGTATTTAAGGGATTATATCTGGGATTAAGACGTTTTTTAAGGTGTAATCCTTTACACAAAGGAGGGTATGATCCAGTGCCAAAAACCTTTAGTTTTCTTTCTAACAAGAATAAGTCTAAAAAATGTCTAGACGTTTAGACATAGTTTTTTATTTTAAAAATGTGAAGGAGTGTGTGACTTGAAAAAAAGAATTATTCTACTTCTTTTCTTAACAACTTTAGCTATTTTTACTTTTGCGATTCCAGAGATTCAGGTTTCAGAAAGTTCTCTTCATGATACTATATTTATTGAAATGAAGCTTTATAAATTAGTACTTGATAAGGATGGACATATTGTAAGCTTTGAGCTTTATGATAATAGAACTAAGAAATTCAATTTAGTATATGAGTATATAGGTGACAGTTTTGACGTTCTAGACGAAACCACAATGGAAGAAATTTTACCGATTAGTTATGATTACTTTGTTCCAAATGATCGAGGTTATATAGAAATTAGATATTTTTATCCAGAACAAGGTGAAAAAATCTATAAATTCTATAATGATCCAAATTTTCATTTTGACGTTGAGTTTAAAAATTTAACTGGCTATATTACTTTACCAACAATATCTTATACCTCAGGAATTAGGTATAAGAATAATGATTTTGTCTCTTATATTGATAAATCACCATTAACAGGGGCTAAATTAGATGCAACATTAGCTTTTCATGCCCCATCTAATATTGAATTATATGAAAATAAATATTTATTTAAAATCAATGGTGAATCTTGCTCATTAATATCTTATTTAGGTCCCACCAAGAAATTATTTTTGAAAGAAACATTCTCTAACATAGATGATGGAGCTGTCTATTCTAATATATTAAATTTAATTAAAGATCTAGGAAAGTTTGGTTTTTTTTCTAACATATTTTATGGTTTAGTTTATTTTTTCTGGTGGCTATTTACTGTAACAGGAAATTTTGGTTGGGCAATAATTTTATTTACTTTGATAGTCAACGCAATCTTATTCCCAATCTATGGAAAGCAGAAAAAATCTGCTATTGAAATGAAACAACTACAACCTGAATTAGATAAAATTAAGAAGAAATATAAAAATCCACAAAAACAACAAGAGGAAATGATGAAGTTATATCAAGAAAAAGGTATTAATCCTGCAAGTGGATGTTTAACTTCTTTAATACCGCTACCTATAATGATCATGTTATGGCAGGTTATTTATTATTTTGAAGGAAGTTATGCCTATAATCCAAGGTTCTTTTTTTGGACAGACCTTTCTATAGGTGGGTTTAAAGCAAACTTTCCGCTTTTATTAATAGCAATTGTTGCATCGATAATAAATGCCATGTTAATGTCTCAAGATTCCAAAACTGCATGGACATCGGTTATTATGTCTGTAATTTTCCCTTTCATGTTAATAGGATTACCTGTGGGAGTATTCATTTATTATGCAATGAATAATATAGTACAAACGTTGTTAACTTTTATTTATAACAAAATCTACAAAGTTAAAGGTATTTCTGTTAGACAACTTTTTGGTTTGGGTCCTAAGCCTGTCAGGAGGTGAACGTCGAAGTGCTAAAAATAGAGCAAAAAAAAGTTTTTGAAGGAAATGATTTAGAAACGACTTTGGAAAAGGTGAGAGAAGATTTTAAGGTTCAAAGTAATGAAGAAATATCGTATAAGATTATTCAAGAGCCCTCGAAAGGTTTTCTTGGTATTGGGAAAAAACCTATTATACTAGAAGCATACCTAAACGAACAATACTTAATAAATAGGGTAAATGAGTTTTTAGAGTCAATCCTATACTATTTTGAAGAAGAGGTAGACATTAAAATTAAGTGTCATAATAAAACTATTACTATTTACTTAGAAGGGGAAAGCTTAGGTAAAATTATAGGAAAACAAGGAAGAAATCTTGGGGCGCTTCAACATCTTGTTATGATTTATGTAAACAGAATGACTGACACTAAATTTGACGTAAGATTGGATGTAGGAGAATACAGAAAAAAAAGGAAAAAGAATTTAGAATTAATTGCCGAGCAAGCTGCTAAAAGAGCTATAATAACGAATACTAAGGTTGAACTATCTCCCATGTTTGCTTTTGAACGCAAAGCAATACATGAGTATATAAAGAACAATTATCCCAAATTAGCAAGTGTTTCGGTTGGATTAGAACCATATCGAAAAGTTGTTATATATCCATCAAGAAATGGGAAACGTAGATACTAGTATATAGTGTACATGGTTTTATCTTTAGTTTTAGTAACTAGCATACTTGGGGGAGGATAAAAAGTGCGAACAATTTATCAGTATCAAGAACAAACTCTCTCCATTATTACAAAAGACAAAAATCCAGATTTAGGAATAATTGGTGGAATTGAAGTAGAGCACATAGTTGATAAAATAAGAGATAATTCAACCATTGTTACTCAAGTCGGAGGACCTGGTGGAAAACTCGCATTATATTTAAATGATTTCTTTCATTTAAAGCCTATAATATTAGATTTTCTTAGTATAGATGAGTATTTTGATCTAATATTAAAAACTTTCCAAATGAAGAAAATACAAGTTGTTTGGTTAGATAAACCTTTGGGTAACAAGAGAAAAATAAGAATCTTAAATGAAGATAAAGAGTATATAGATCTAAGAGAAACGAAATTGAAGATTGAGGCAGAATTTTTGATCCAATTTTTACATAATTTAAAAAATGTATATGTATGTTATGAAGATTGGAATCAAAAAGTTTTAGATTTTATTAATTCAAAAAATCGAACAATTTTTGTACATCTAGATAATCAAAAAATGGATAATGATACAGTATTTTACTGTGATTACCTATTTTTAATTGCCAAAGAATCTACAAATCTACAAGGTGTCAATAACTTATTAAAAAATCTTAATACAACAAGCAATATAATCATTTCCAAAGAAGCTATAATGTTTCAAGACAAGATTTTAGAGGTACGCGTAATGCAAAAAAAATATTTTGATGAAGCTGTTGCAGCGTTTGAAGCTGCTTTTATAAGTTGTCTAACAAAAGGAGCCACCCTAAAAACAGCTCAAGAAAATGCTTTTGGATTGTACTGTCATGTATTAGAAAATGGATCTATTCCTACTGAAAGACTATAAAAGTTATATAAAATGAAAATGCAGCGATGGCGTTGTCATCGCTGCATTCTTCAATTATACAACTTAGAAGAAGTTAGATGGGGTGGCAGCCCCACAGGGAATCGAACCCTGACTCTTGGACTGAGAATCCAATGGACTAACCATTATCCTATGGGGCCATCGTGAGCTACATCATACATTCATAGAAATTATATCATTATTGGTTAATCCTGTCAATCACTTTTTTAGCTTAATATTGCGATTAATACTCATTAAGTATATTTTCGATCATCTTTCTTCTAACAGGATGTTTTAGCTTTCTAATAGATTTAGATTCTATCTGCCTTATTCTTTCTCGAGTAACGTTGAAATATTCCCCGACTTCCTCTAATGTTTTTTGCTTACCATCAATAAAACCGAATCTCATCTTTAGTACCATAGCTTCTTTAGTTGATAATGTGTCAATTACTTCTTCAACCTTTTCACGAATAATCATCTTACGTCCTTCTTCATGAGGGGTAGGGATATCAGAATCAACGAAATCTAATAATTCAGATTCACCCTCACTATCAACATCATTTGATATCGGAGCATTTAAAGAATAAATATTTTTAGAGCTTACCAATATTTCTTTCATCTTTTCAACAGGTTTATCCATTAATTCTGCTAGAGTTTCCAAATTAGGAGCTTCACCGTTTTCTTGAACATATTCATTAACAATGCGGTTCATTTTATTAATCGTTTCTACAAGATGTACAGGTATTCTTACAGTTCTGCCTTGATCTGCAATTGCTCTAGTAATTGCTTGTCTTATCCACCAATAGGCATAAGTTGAAAACTTATACCCTTTTTTCCAGTCAAACTTTTCTACTGCTTTCATTAGTCCAATGTTTCCTTCTTGTATTAAATCCAAAAAGCTTAGACCTCTACCTGTATACCTTTTTGCTATACTAATTACTAACCTAAGATTACACTTAATTAATTCATCTCTAGCTCTTTTATCGCCTTTTTTTGCCCTCATTGCTAATTTTCTTTCTCTGGAAGGTGTCAGAAGTTTACTTTTGCTTATTTCTTTAAGGTAGATTTTTATAGGATCTTGCATTGAAATGTTGTCACACATTTCAACTTCTAACTCAGAAAAGCCCTCAAAAATATTATCTATTTCTTCGTCAGTGAAATCTTCGTAAAAACTCTCTAAGACGTTTTCGTTATCCTCATCTTCTTTAGTATTAGATCCATATTCTGACCCCAAATTTTCGCAATATTGCTCCAGTTCATCACCATCAATTACAGATATCTCTGCTTGCTTTAACTTATTGTAAAAATCTATGAGGAACTCAAGGCTAAATTCGTCGTTGTTAAAAGATGTTATGACCACTTCTATTTCTTCAAAGGTTATTGTGTTGTTGTTTTTCAAGGCTTTATTTTTAATCTTTTTGACAATATCAACTCGTTCACCGTTTTTTTCCTTTGGAGATTTAGTGGTCAATGTTCGAGAGGTAGTTTCTTTCTTTAGGTAAGGCTCCGATACTTTTACTTTTGATGTGTTAATGTTAGAATCACAACATTTCTTTTCTTCCAACATTCAAAAATCACCTTCTACTATTAAAAAGTAAGAATTAACATTATTAGAAAATTAAATTAAAGTTTAAAAGTTAAACTTATTAAGTGCAAATATAATTCATTAATAACATGAAATTCTAATAACTAAGATTAAATTTGTATTTTTACTTATATAACTGTAACTATTATACAATTTTAATATTAACAACACATGAATACGCAATTAACAAACAAAAATTTAATAATTTTCACAAAGAATACATTATTAGTGTCTGTATTTGATGTTATAATAAAAGCGGTGGAGATACAATTATACAAGTTACTTTTTTCACAACTTTTAAATTTATAAAATATTGCAAAGGAGGTAATTTTGTGCCAACATTTACTTTTAAAGGTGGTGTTCATCCTCCCCAGATGAAAGAACAATCTAGGGATAAAAGTATTCAAAAACTTCCGCTGCCTGACATAGTTTATCTGTTTATGAGTAACCATTTAGGAGTGCCTGCAAAACCAGTAGTTAAAGAAGGAGACTTTGTGAAAACTGGTCAACTTGTTGGTGAAGGTGCAAAAGGTATATCTGCTAATATCCATTCTTCGGTAACTGGTGAAGTTATGGGGATTGAATCTATAGTTAATGCTTCAACCGGAAGAAGAGATCAGGCTGTTGTTGTAAAAAGAACTTCCGAGGATCAGTGGGAATATGTAAAACATGATGCTGATTTTAAAAAATTTACTAAAGAAGAAATAATTCAAATAGTAAAAGATTCAGGAATTGTTGGGTTGGGTGGAGCAATGTTTCCAACTCATATTAAAATGAGTATTCCTGATAATAAGGTTGTAGATTATTTGATAATTAACGGTGCTGAATGTGAACCTTATATTACCATAGATGAAAGAATAATGAGAGAAAAAGCTAATGAAATCATAAAAGGTATTGAAATTATGGATTATGTGCTAAATCCGAAGAAGATTTTCATTGGTATTGAAAATAACAAACCAGAAGCTATTGAAACTCTAAAGAAAAGTATTAAGAATAAAGTAAAAATTGAAGTAGCCCCATTACAGACCAAATATCCTCAAGGTGCTGAGAAGCAATTAATAACAGCAATTACCAAAAGGGAAGTGCCAGAAGGTAAGTTGCCAATTGATGTTGGGACGCTGGTTTTTAATGTTTCTACTGTTTATGCTGTATATGATGCAGTAATAAATGGGAAACCTTTAGTTGAACGAGGAATCACTATAACGGGGAAAGGGGTTAAAAATCCTGGTAATTATTGGTTTAGGATAGGAACCAAAGTTTCAGATCTTTTAAATTTTGTTGGTATTGTTGAAGCAAAAATTGATAGAATTCTATACGGTGGTCCTATGATGGGGATTCCGATCCCAAGTATTGATTTACCAACATTTAAAGGTAACAATGCTATAACAGTCTTGACAAACGAAGAAATATTAAGAAGAAGAACTTATCCTTGTATAAGGTGTGCATCTTGTGTTGAGGTTTGCCCCATGGGTTTGCAACCCTATTATCTCAAGAAACTTGCCGATGCTAGAAAGAACGATTTGGCTCAAGAAAATGGGATATTAAGTTGTATTGAATGTGGTGCGTGTTCATACATTTGTCCGTCAAATATTGATTTATCTAGAACTTTTCAGACAACCAAAAAAGTAATTCAGGCAATTCAGAAAAGGAGGGGTTGATTTGAGACTTAGTACCGAAGCTGCTCCCCATTTTAGAACAAATGATACTACCCAAAAAATAATGTTAGATGTGTTAATAGCTTTAACTCCTGCTGTTATCGTATCAACATGGATTTTTGGTTTAAGGGCTCTTTTTATTATGCTTTTTTCAATGGTATTTGCAGAGGTATTAGAATATGTAACCGTAAAATTTTTGAAAAAACAAAAGGATTTTAAACCAGATTTTTCTGCCTCTGTTACGGGATTGCTTTTAGGAATGAATCTCTCATTAGGAGTTAATTGGTGGCAAATAATGATTGGGGTAGTTGTGTCTATATTAATAGCTAAGCACGCTTTTGGTGGATTGGGACAGAATTTTTTCAATCCAGCTTTAGTTGGAAGGGTATTTTTAATGATTTCTTTTCCTACTGCTATGACTACTTGGTATCAACCTTTTTATTATAAAAGTCCAAGTATAATGACTGCTGCTTCACCTTTATCTATGTTATCGGAACAAGGAATTGACCAAGTATTAAGCAATTATAGCTATTGGGAAATGTTTGTTGGAAAGATTCCTGGTTCTATTGGTGAAGTAAGTGCATTAGCTCTAATTATAGGGTTCATTTATTTGCTTGTGAGAAATAGAGTTAAAGTTATGATTCCATTATCTTATATTGGGACCGTTGTAGTATTTAGCTCCATTCTCTATTTTGTAGATCCTATAAAGTTTGGCAATCCATTATTTCATATCTTGACAGGTGGATTGATGTTGGGAGCGCTTTTTATGGCTACAGATATGGTAACTACTCCTATGACCCCAAAAGGTGAATTTGTATTTGGAGTAGGTGCAGGTGTTTTAACCATTTTAATAAGGTCATTTGGTGGTTATCCGGAAGGAGTATCTTTCTCAATTTTAATAATGAATGCATTTGTTCCATTGATAGATGATTGGCTCAAACCTAGAATATATGGCACTTCTAAAGGAGGTGCTGAAAATTGAAAGAACACTTAAAAACAGGTCTTATCTTAGCAGTATTTATGTTGGCCTCCGGATTATTAGTATCAATTGTTTATAATTTTGTAAGTCCATATTTAGAGCAAGGAGATATATCAAACACATTAAAAGCTATAGAAGAAGTTTTAAAGGATCCTACATCTGGATCATTGATTATTTCAAGTATTCCAAAAGATAAAAAGTCCCTTGATGAAGCTGTTTGGAAAGATAGTCCAGATGGAGTGCTGTATACAAGTTCAAAAGGGGCTAAAGTGTATTCTCCGTCCTACATGTTTAAAGAAGGTAGCAAGGAGATATATGTTTTAACTGTCTCTGGTTTAGGTTTTGGTGGAGAAGTTAAAAGTATTCTTTCTTTAGTAAAAGAAAATAATGAACTTAAATTAAACAAAATTGAAGTATTAGATTATTCTGGTGAAACGCCAGGCCTTGGTGCAAAAATTGCTCAAGATTCTGTAAAAAGCAGATTTTACAATATTCCACAGGAAGGATTGATATCAGGAATCCGAGTTGATAAAGATGCAAAAGCTAGTATATCAACAGAAGAGATAGACAGTTACAAAGAACAAGGAATTGTAAAGACAAGTGATATTATGACAGGTGCTACTATAACAGCAAGAGCAGTAGCTGATTCAATAAACGCTGCTGTAGAATTTTTAAATCAAGAAGGAGTTCTTAAAGCTGAATTGAAGGAAGTTTCTGTAGAGCCAAGTGATGTTCAAGAAGAAATTGATTGGAACGTTATTTTACAGGCAATTGATAAGATTCTTATCGATAGTGAAACTGGAGAATATCTTGTTTCAGACGTACCTACAGATCTAGATAGTTTAGAATCAGCCATTTGGAAGGAAAATTCGGATGGAGTATTATATACAAGTTCAAAGGGTGCAAAAGTATATTCTCCTAGTTATAAGTTTACAGAAGATGCCAGAGAGATATACGTTTTAAATATTGCAGGAAAAGGCTTCGGAGGGGAAGTTAAAAGTATAATATCCTTTGTTAAGGAGAATAACGAACTAAGGTTGAACAAAATTGAGGTTTTAGATTATTCTGGTGAAACGCCAGGCCTTGGAGCCAAGATTGCAGAAGATAAGGTTAAAGAAAGATTTTACTCAATACCTTATTCTGGTCTATCTTCTGGTGTGAAAGTTGATAAAGATGCTGGTGTTACAGTATCTTCAGAAGAAATAGAAAACTACAAAAAACAAGGTGTAGTTAAAACTAGTGATGTAATGACCTCTGCTACAATTACTGCCAGATCAGTAGCTGATTCAATAAACGCTGCAGTAGAATTTTTAAAACAGGAAGGGGTGATTGAATAAAATGGCTGATATTAAAAATTTTACTAATGGCTTGATAAAAAACAACCCAACTTTTGTTCAAGTTTTAGGAATATGTCCTACTCTAGCAACAACGACAAGTGCTAAAAATGCTTTAGGCATGGGAGTAGCTACATTATTTGCTTTGATACTATCTAACATAGTTATTTCATTAATAAGAAAAATTGTTCCTGAAAATGTTAGAATTCCGATATATATAGTGGTTATAGCTTCTTTTGTTACTGTTATAGATTTATTGATGCATGGTTTTCTCCCCGAGTTATGGGAATCTCTTGGTATTTTCATACCCCTTATAGTTGTTAATTGTATTATTATGGGAAGAGCAGAAGCTTTCGCTTCAAAAAACGGAGTAATAGATTCAATATTTGATGCACTTGGTAATGGTTTGGGTTTTACAGGTTCTTTGTTTTTAATAGGAACAGTGAGAGAGTTAATAGGAAATGGAAGTATATTAGGAATAAATATTTTTGGAAATTCTTTTAAGGTTCCCTTACTTGTTTTAGCACCTGGAGCTTTTCTGACTTTAGGTTTGTTACTTGCAATGTTTAATTCAATAGGTAATTCTAAGAAAAACAAGCAGAAAAAGGTAGGTGCTAACAAATGAATTTAGTTTTACTTTTTATTTCAGCAGCGTTAATAAACAACGTTCTCTTGTCTAGATTTTTAGGAGAATGTCCTTTTTTAGGGATGTCAAAGAGTAAAGATTCAGCTATAGGAATGGGACTTGCTGTTATTTTTGTTATTACTATATCAGGAGCCATAACATGGTTTTTAAACGAATTATTAGTAATTTTAGGACTAGAATTTTTACAAACTATATCTTTTATTCTTATAATTGCTGTGTTAGTGCAATTTGTTGAGCTTTTCTTGAAAAAAACAAGTCCCTCTCTTTACGATGCATTAGGGATATATCTTCCTTTAATAACTACAAATTGTGCTATATTAGGTATGTCATTATTAAATATAAGAGAAAATTATAATTTTATAGAGGCTGTAATCAATTCATTTGGTTCAGGATGTGGATTTGCACTTGCATTGATAATATTTTCAGCTATTAGAGAGAAAATGCAATTAAATGATGTTCCAAAAGCATTCGAAGGAACAGCTCTAGCATTGGTAACTGTGGGGTTGTTATCTATGGCGTTTATGGGTTTTTCAGGTTTAGTATAGTTATACTCTGTCAATTTTTAAGGCATAAGATAATCTATAAGGGAAGATTGATATCAATCTTCCCTTTATTATTAATGTATGTAAAACTCATCTATTATCTCGTTTATCTCATTATATTCATTTGGAAAAAGAGGATTTATAATTTCAGCCACAGCAATAACAGTTGCTTTTACAGAATCTTCAGTAACTTCAAAATTGATATAGTGCAATTTACCTAGTACATGTTTAATATGCCAGGCTAAAGGTTCCGCACTGTGATCTGTGTTAAGTTTGGCTCCACCACCACCTGTTGTTATAAACATTATGCCATCCTTATAGTAACGTTCATAGGCGTGAATATGACCATTTATAACTACATCTACTCCATATTCTTTGAATAAGGGTAACCAGTATTTGGTATTATAATGACCGTCCGGAGAATTTTCATCCATAGGTCCATATTCGGTTGCTGTAGTCCAAAAAGGATGATGAAAAGCAACAAAAATGAAGGCACTATCTTGGTTATTTTTTAAGTCGTTTTCAAGCCACTTAACTTGTTCTTGAAATAAAGAAGTATTTTCAAGGATATTTGAGTCCAAAATGATAAAGTGAGAGTTTCCATAATTAAAGGAATACCATCTTTTTGAATAATCACCGCCTCCACGAGGTAACTCAAAAGCTCTATAATAAAGTTCATTGTTTCGCTCATGGTTACCTAAAGCTGTGTAATAAGGAACTTGAGAACCTATTGGATAAGCTGATTCAAAAAAATTTGACCAACTCTTTTCAGAGCTTCCCTCTTCTGTATGATCACCAGGTTTAACAACAAAAGCAAAGTTTAATATATCTGAATTATCATTAATTATTCTATTAACTACATAGCTGTGTAAATAATCATATATTTGAGTATCACCGTAAACTAAAAAGTTAAAACTTTTAATTTCTTCATCATAAGGCTTTATTTGAAAGCTTTTTGTCTCAGATTCTAAAGAGTTACTATAAGTATCGTCAACTCTTATAGTATAATTATATATCCCACCAGGTTTTAATCCTTGAAGAGAAACATGATGATATTCCATAGGAATTAAATCGTAGGTCTGTAAAATATCATTAGGATTGTTTTCAAGATATACTTCAATTTCCGCTCTAGCAGGAATAAATGTTCTGAAATTAACTGTTATGCCATTTTCTGATTTATTAGTTAAAAGTGGTTGATAGAAAAAGTAATTTTCAGGAACATCTAATATAATATAATCACTGTTTAATAAACTCATCGATTCAGTTTTCAAATTTCCAAAATCAACTTTGATTTGGTAATCGTCATTTGATGGAATAAAAAATAAAGCCATTTCATTTTCATCGACTATTTGAACAGATCTAATTTTTTTTAACTTATCTTCGAGCACCACTCTTATCCCTTGAGAAGATTTTCCATTATTTAGCTGGATTTTTTTACCAAAGGTCTGAAAAGCTATACCATGCATTTCATAATACTCTTTTTCAATATCTGCAATACTTTTTTCTACCTTAATGACCCTGTTAAATGTAACTTTTTCATTAGAATTCAATGTAAGTATTGATATATTACTGATCATATTATTTCCAGGAATGATTCTATCAAAAGAAGGTTTATCAAGAGGTAAATATCCAAAACCTCCATAATCCTGTTGCAGCAAAAAAACATGATTATTCATTAATTTTGTATTACTAAAAAATGGGAATGTATCTGAATAATCAATTATTTCAACTAACTGAGATTTTTTTGTTTTATTTGACAAATTTATTATAGTCGTAGAAATAAATATATTATTGTTTTCTAAAGTGTATTTAGTAAGAACTTCAAGTTCATGTCCATAAGATATAAAGCTAATTGAATTGTCTGAAGTCTCTTGTATTTCACTTATTAAACTACTCCCAGAGATTAAAAATTTGTGGTTTGAAATGAGTGACTGATCAAAATTAGCTAATTTGACAGATTTTATGAATCCAACGTTTTCTCCGTCAGTAAAAAGTTCTACCTTTAAGTAATCGTTGTGCAAAGTACATGAATTATTTTGTGAAATATTAGGGTTAACAGAAAATAATGTTATAGAAAGAAATAAAAATAAAAAGAAAAAGATAAAATAACTTTTTTTCATAAATTGTACTACCTCCTTCAAATTGGGATAAAAAAATTAATGCAATGTGATATAATAAATTTTGATTCTGATATAAAAGTACATAAATTAATTATACTACACTCTATTTGATTAATTTTGCTAAAGACTTTTTTATATCTTGAACAAGTGGAGGTGAAATAATGGCAAGGAAAAGCGTTTATGCTAAGCAAACAGAAGAAAAGATGGCGAAAGTAGTAGAACATTTTGAAGAAGAGTTAAAAAAAGTAAGAACCGGTAGACCATCAACGGCTTTTTTTGAAGATATTAAAGTAAACTACTATGGAACGCCTACCCCAATTAATCAAATTGCCAACATGAGTATAGGTGAAGATAGAACTGTCATAATTAGTCCATGGGATAGAAAGATGCTTGAAGCTATAGAAAAAGCAATAAACTCCTCAAACTTTGGCTTCAATGCAATAAACGATGGGAATGTGATTAGAGTAAAGTTTCCAACCCCTACTGTAGAGGATAGAAAGAAATTAGTAAAACTTACTAAAGAGATGTTAGAAGAAACAAAAGTTGCATTAAGAAATATCAGAAGAGAAGATATAAAAAAGGTAAAAGATGACAAAAATAATTCCAAATTGAGTGAAGATGAAGCTAAAAAGATTGAAGAAGAAATTCAAGAAGTCTTAAAGAGTATGGAAGAAGAAGTCGAAAAAATTTATGAAAGAAAAGAAAAGGAGATTATGGAAAATTAAATGGAGATCTCTAACGAAATTCCAGATGGTATTAATTTACCTACCCATATTGGAATTATAATGGACGGAAATGGTAGATGGGCTACAAAAAATAATAAAGATAGATCGTATGGTCATGAGCAAGGGGCGGTTGTGGCAGAAAAAGTGATAGAATGGACTAAAGAGTTTAATGTAAAGTATCTCACTCTATACACTTTTTCGGAAGAAAATTGGAAAAGGCCAAAAGAAGAAATAGATTTTTTGTTTGAGCTTTTTGTAGGTTATTTTCAAGTAAACTTTAAAAAGATAATCGATAATGGGGTGAAGATTGAATTTATTGGTAGAATTGACAAGTTACCAGATGAAGTGTTTAAATCTTGTATTGAAATAAGAGAAATGAGTAGTCAAAATAAAGATTTAACTGTCATTCTTGCACTAAATTACAGTGGTAGACAAGAAATTGTTGATGCAGTCAACAAAATTTTAAATCAATCTAAAGAACAAGTGAGTATAGAAGACATTAACGAAAATCTGTATCTTTCTAATGTTCCATATCCTGATTTAATTATAAGAACAGCTGGTGAAAAAAGACTTAGTAATTTTCTTCTTTGGCAGTCGGCTTATGCAGAACTTTATTTTACTGATGTATTGTGGCCAGATTTTTCTCGTGAAGAATATATTAAGGCACTTTTAGATTATTCCAAAAGAGAAAGAAAATTTGGAGCAATACCTATCCAAGCTAATATAAATCAAGTGGAGTGACGTCTTTGAATAAAAAAGAGCTCGCAAAGAGAACAATATCAGGTGTGATATTAGGTCCAATTGTTGTTTTTTCTTTTTTAACCTATCCTACTCTCCTTGGATTAGTCACTGCTATTGTTATGATTTCATCTTTTGAATTGATAGAAATGTTTACAAGTGATTTAAAAAATCCTTTAATTAAATTTCTTATAACTTTTATCGTAGGAGCCTCAACTTTAGTATATGGTTTTGCTCTTGAAGCTGAATCTAGAGGGATTTTACCTTTTGAAGCTGAAGGTACTTTCTTTTTAGGTTTTGTAATCTGTATTATTTTGATATTGATAAATGTGAAAGAAATAAAATATACAAAAAGATTAATTGAATCATCTGCTTTGAGCTTATTATATGTTTCTTTCTTTCTTTCTCATTTTTATTTAATTCAAATGAATTATGGATCTGGTTTAGCGATCATGGCTCTTACATCTGTTTGGGCTTATGACGCAGGCGCTTTTTTTATAGGTTCGAAGTTTGGTAAACATAAACTTTCTCCACATTTCTCTCCTAAAAAAAGTTGGGAGGGATTAATTGGAGGAATTGCATTTACTTTTGTGTATTTGTTTATTTTTGATTTTATTGGATTATTATTTTCTGTAATGCCGAAAATGGATATCTTGCATTTTTTTATATTCGCCTTAATGGTTGGAATTTTTGACACTATTGGAGATCTTATGGAATCTGTTATTAAACGATATTATAATGTTAAGGATTCAAGTAAGATTCTTCCCGGACATGGAGGAATGCTTGATAGGATAGATGGCTTATTGATAGCCACGCCTATGTGGTATCTGCTTTTGGCTATAATAGGGGTTTAAATAAACATAAGGATGGGTTAAAAATGATTAAGCAGAAATTTAAAGAAGGATTTACACTAATTGAGGTACTGGTTGTGTTAGGTGTTATTGCTATCATTGCTAGTATTGCCGTTCCCTCAATTAAAGGGATTATCACTCAAGCCGAAGCTACAAAAGTAATAACAGATATGAGAAATGTAGAAGTTGCTGTATTAAATTATTCACTTTTTAATAGCAACTTAAAAGATTTGAACATTGAAACATTAGTTAATGAAAACTATTTAAGTACAACTCCTGAGAATATACAAATATCCGCAGGTGGATCAAGAGAAATTAAAATAGAATATACAGGTGAAGATCTATCTGGAAAAGATTTATATAAAATCGATAAAGATATCTCTTATTCAGAGGGTTCTTTCCCCTATTTACTTGTTACATATTAGCGCTTGAGGTATTTTGAGATATGGGAAAATATATAGATGAGAATAGTTAGGGA
>Ga0134104_1000258_pt1 | contig 63883 bp, 59 predicted proteins | sample 15_3_2metaG_FD_94455 | JGI IMG/M metagenome (GOLD analysis project Ga0134104, IMG submission 94455) | Switchgrass degrading microbial communities from high solid loading bioreactors in New Hampshire, USA - 15_59_3.3_214_A2 metaG | ecosystem: Engineered > Bioreactor > Semi-continuous > Anaerobic...
AACAAATTAAATCAAGAGATTTTATGGAAACCAAATTTGTACAGGCCGCATAGTATATATGGAGAAAAACTTATATAAACAATAGGAGGTGCACAGGATGTTTGATTATGAAGAGCTCAAAAATCAGCTGAAGGCCGAAATCAGGGCAGAACTTGAATCTGAATTAGAATCGGAGCAGGACGTTAAAATCAGAGAAGATGAAGATACCAGGCAGAAACAATCTAACAAACAGATCAACTACAATATCCTGACCCAGAAACAGTATCAGGGACAGAACTCAAAACAGAAAACAGAAAGTGAAGCCGAAAGCGAAAGTGATGCAGAGTCTGATTCAACTAATGTAACGGTAGCAAAAAACAAGGCAAAGCAGGAAAATGAGGCCATCGTTAAAGCAGAATCTGATAAAAAGCCTAAGTATTTCTAAAAAAGCAACTTTGGGAGTAGTATTCTTAAATACTACCCCAAAGCTTACATATTGAAATTCAAAATAATATCAACATGAGGTGTATTATATGGAAGAGGTTAAGAAATGCTATGAAAGAGAACATGTACAATTTAACTCACAGGATATGGATCAGGAGCAAAATGTGCAGTTGGATCCAGTCCAGTTAAATACCCAGAATGTTCAGATTGTTATAGGCAGGGAAGATTATTCCTCTGTTATAACCGGTAATACTTACAAAGGGAAAAACAAGGATATTGCAACGGATGTAAACATAGCGCTTTTTTTCGGCTATGAAGGCAATATTCCTGTTTACAGGACAAAATCCGATTCAAACGGGAACTTCAGAATTGAAGATTTACCACCTGGATTTTACTGTATTGCAGCGCAGTACAGCGATTACCCGGTTAAGAAACAGTTTATAAAACTTCTTCCAGGCCAGAAACTGCATCAAACTATTGCTTTCTGAACCGTGAACTTTACTTAATTTTATACCTGCAGCTAACTGATTCGGTTACCGTTTTTCACTTATCTTTACCATTCCATGCATCGGTATCATTGTTTTTGGAGTTATCTTTTTCAATACCCCAGCTGGCATCGGCCATTCGCTCATAGATTTCCCTTGGAAGCAAAGGCTTTGCCAGGTTTTGCCTTGCCGTTTCGCTGATATTCCCGCCTGCAAACTCTTTACCTGCAGTTTTTACGGTATGTAAATACTCACCTGTACGTTCACTTAATTCAGGAACGCAGAATAACTCACCCTGCCCGCAAAAAATATAGGTGTAGTTATTTTCACCATATATTCTGTCAAATTGGGCTATAACAGAAGAGTAATTTCCCTCTGCGGTATAAAACCCACAGGTGGAAATTGTGACATAGCGTTTACTGCAGTTCCCCCAATTTCTGACGCAATTTTAAGTCAATTCAATGCACATATTGACATACCGGACTTCGGATGTGAACTTATGGTATTGTATTTTTAACTATTATACACATAAATTGGCATTTGGCAAATATAAATGTTTCGGTTTTATCCCGGTGAACTCATGGAATAAATCGAATGACTGTGGTAGGTGATAATGAAGAATATCAGATTTATATTATAACCTATGAAATATATCAGGGGGGTAATTGCTTAACTCAGACAAAAACGCCGGATAGCAAAACAGGAGCAACCTTTTGGTGCTCCTGTTAATTGGTGCGGATGATGGGACTTGAACCCATACGCCATGCGACACACGCCCCTCAAACGTGCCTGTCTGCCAATTCCAGCACATCCGCATGTTTATTAATTTCTGACGGCAAAACTAATTATACTAGGGAACATATCCTGTGTCAAGTGTTTTTTTTGCATTCAGATCGAGTCAATTTGGCTTTATAAGTTTGAGGGTGTCCTTTGCCTTGTGGCTGCATTTACTTTATCAATCAACATATATGTACTTTTCAACAACATCTGAACTTATCTTCTTTTTTTACCGCCCATTTTATGGTATATATATCGGCAATATTAGCTATTTTTTGCTATAACCTTGTATTATAATCATGCATTTGCCCTTTAATAACTTGATAGTGTTCATTCAGGGGTTATGTGATGTTGGGTATATGTTGTTCAGAATGCGAATATCAATATTATATTTTACCTCTGATGTTGCAATCATCAAGATTATATAGTTAAATGTAATGAAGGGGTGAAATAAATGATTACATATAAAAGGTGCACAGAAACGGATGAAGATGCTTTATTTGAAGCTTTTCAAACCGGATTTTCGGATTACATAATAAGAATTGAAATGACTAAAGATTTATTTATAAAACACTTTTTCGGGCCCGAAGGAAATCGTCCTGAATACTCGTTTATAGCTTTTGATGATAATTTACCGGTTGGTCTTGTTTTAGGCGGTATCAAAGTATATGAAGGAATAAAAACACTTCGCTGCGGAGCGCTTTGCGTTCATCCCGATTATAGGGGAACCGAAGTAAGCAGGGAACTGTTCAATCTCCATAGGGAAATTGCTCTGGAGAATCATTGCAGGCAGATGTTCCTGGAAGTTATCGTTGGCAATGACAGGGCTATAAACTTTTACAGGAAAAAGGGTTATGAAAAGGTGTATGATTTGGTTTATTACTCTCACAATAACCCGGCTGAAATTAATGCACCCTTGCCAAATGATGTAACTATAAAAAGAATGGATTTGGATGGCTTAATAAAGCTGAGTGAAAAAACCAGGGACATACATATCAACTGGCAGAATGACTTTGATTATATCAGTCACATGAATGATCTGGTGCATTATGGGGTATATAAAGGTGTAAGCTTAATAGGCGGGCTTAGTATCCATCCTAAAGGCAGGATTAATTTTCTATGGATTGAACCAATGTTTCGAAATACTGGTGTAGGGAAAGGGCTTATCAGCCGCGCAGTAAAAGAGCTTAATCCGGGCAGGCTGACCATAAGTTTCCCCAATAATGCAGCACTTTTGGGCTTTGTAAGACATTTAAACTTTACGAAAGACCCAATTTCACAGTATGAAATGTATTTTACACTGTAAGGAAACAGCGAATTTATGTTAATCAACAGACTGGGGAATGGGAGGACAATAAAACTGGCTTAACCTATCAAAAAAGCAGGAATCAACTAAACCAGGTTTTGGCATTTTTCCGCGGCAGAAGCAAACATCCGGCAGAAAGAGAAAGGATTGGCTTGAATCAGTGATATTTTAAATTAGTCGAGGTTAGCATGAATATTGAAATCAAAGAATTAAAGAGAAAAGATCACAAAAAAGCAATCCTGTTTGCCGTAACGGGTATGCACTTCAACTGGTATCTGGATAATCAGTTTTTGCTCAATTTGTTTGGGAGATACTTTTGGTTTCAGGAAATTACCCGTGCAACACAAGTGCTGGCTGCCTATGAAGGTGAACGGCTGGCAGGTGTTCTGCTTGCAGAAATGAATGGTGAAAAGAAAAAACACAAATCTTATTGGATATCTTTATATTTAAAATTATTTGATGCTGTCCTGAAATTTTTCTATAAAGGCAGTGCCGGGCTTTATGAAGAAACAATGGAAGAAATGCTTGAGGAATACTTAAAAGAAAACTCTCCCGATGGAAAAATAATCTTTTTAGCGGCAGACCCCGATAGCCAAAACAAAGGAATTGGAACTGAGTTACTTTCTGCTTTTGAGCAAAGAGAACCCGGCAAGAAGATCTATCTTCAAACCAACGATGCCTGCACTTACCAGTTTTATGAGCACAGGGGTTTTAAACGTGCCTGTGAAAGAGAGGTTGTTCTGGATTTGTGGAATAAGCGGGTTAGGTTAAAATGCTTTATTTACACCAAGACAACCGGTTTATATAAATAATCTGCATGTAAATTGGGAAGAAAATGTCATAATGATTGATGGGCAAAGAAATGCATTAGATTAAAAAAGTGCATAGAATGATCCATACCCACAACCATTAGTACTTGTGTTGATCTGAATTTATTGAGGGCAGTATAATTTCTGCCATGAATCCTTTTCCTGTGTCACTGTATAAGTTCAAGCATCCCTGATGCGCCCCGGCAATTCTTGCAACCATCGGCAATCCCAGCCCGTGGCCGTTTTGTTCATCCAGGCCGTTATTTAAAAATTCTGATACTACCTGTCTGGCTAATGCTGACAGCCTGATAAGCTTTTTATCAACGGGTTGCATTTCATATTCCAGCATTGAAACAAGATTCAGGTCATGCACAAGAGCTCTTCAGCAACATGAAATTAAAAACAAGCAAAGATATGGAAATAATAATGGTTGTATTGACATAACGCTTTAAAATCCGTACCGTACCTTCTATATTTATCACTCCTTGACTGCCAGTTTGTATCCTAATCCCCTGACGGTAAGCAAAAATTCCGGGCTGGATGGGTTATTTTCTATCTTTTCACGGATACGGCGGATATGCACCATAAGTGTGTTTTCATAACCGTAATAGTCATCATTCCATGCAGCCTGACACAGCGCATCGCTGGTTACAATCCTGTTCCGGTTTTCATAAAGCTTCAGAAGCAATGCATGCTCCTTTGCTGTCAAAGGATAATCGGTATTGCCATGACGAACAATGCCACCTTCAAGATCAACAACGCGTTCTCCCAAATGGAAAACAGGAAGTTTTACCTTAACAGGCGGAGAATAAACCCGCCGGAGAATCGCCATTAAACGGAGAATCAGTTCCCGCGGCAAAAACGGTTTTACTATATAATCATCTGCACCAAGCCCAAGCCCTAATATACGATCTTCATCCTCGCCCCGGGCTGACAAAAAAAGCACGGGCATGTTCGATATTTTACGCAGGGATGACAGAAGGGAGAAACCATCCCCGTCGGGCAACATAACGTCCAGGATCGCAAGATCGGGTTTTGTGGACATGCAAACCTCCAATGCCTCGGCACAATTGAAGGCATGGTAAATGCGGGTAAATCCTTCTTTACGCAAAAAAACGTCTATCATATTCCTTATTTCACGTTCATCATCAACGATGAGAATTTTTTTTGTCTTTATTTCATCCATGAAAATCACCTGTTTCAATTATACTATTTTTTATCTTATTTGCATCCCGATATTGGTCCTGTTTATACGATTTAAGGTTGTGTTAAGGTTATCGTCAGCTTACAGAAAGGTTACCCTGTTATGATTCAGCCTCAGAGAAAAATGAAAAGACAGGAGAGAAGAAAATGAATGAAATAATTTCAACGTATAATCTTTCAAAGCGATATGGCAGTACGTACAGGGTGAATAATGTTAATTTATCGGTCTGTGAAGGAGAAATCTATGGCTTTCTTGGTCCTAACGGAGCGGGAAAGACAACCACGTTAAAAATGATCTTAGGGTTAACCCGTCCTACTGGCGGTAAAGTGACCGTGTTTGGAAAGGATTTGAATGAAAATCGTTACCTTGTTTTAAGCCAAACCGGATCACTCATAGAATCTCCGTCATACTACGGGCATCTGACAGGACTGGAAAATATGCGTATTGTTCAGAAACTACGGGATGTACCGGATAAGAATGTGGAAGAAGCAATGAAAATTGTCCGCTTGGAAAATCATAAAGACAAAAAAGTATCGCAGTATTCGCTTGGAATGAAACAGCGGCTGGGGATTGCCATGGCTATTTTGTCTTTTCCGAAGCTTTTAATTCTGGATGAACCAACAAACGGACTCGATCCTGCAGGTATCGGCGAAATCAGGGAACTGATTAAATCTTTGCCCCGCCGGTATGAAATGACAGTTGTAATTTCCAGCCACCTGCTTTCAGAAATTGAACAGACAGCAACCTCAGTAGGGATTATCAATGACGGAATAATGATGTTTCAAGGCAGCATGGAATCTTTAAAAAACAAAAAACATCCAACCATCATGATAAAGACAAGGAATAATAAATTGGCACATGAAATGCTTTTTAACAGTGGATACTTGCCCACGCAGCGCGAAGATTTTTTGGCATTTGAAAACTTAACCGATGAGAAGGTTGCACAGTTAAACAGGATACTGGTTGAAAACGGTATAGATGTTATTCGTATTGAAGAACACAAGAAGAATCTGGAGAGCATTTTTCTGGATCTTACAGGAAAGGAGCGTAGCCTGTAATGGGAATGATAAGCCTTGAACTTTATAAATTACGCCGTAAACATCTTTTTTTAACAGTCATATTATTTTTATTTGTAGAAATCGGCTGGGCATTTATAGCCACGAGCATGTCAATTGCGCGGAATCCGGATAATGCCGGGTGGGAAGCACTTATTGCGATGCTGTCATCCATGAATGGACTGTTTTTACCTGTCCTTGTGGCTGTATGCGTGTCCCGCATCTGTGATATGGAACACAAGGGGAATACATGGAAAATGTTGTTAACCCTTTCTGTAAGGCCTGGCGCACTTTATTCTGCGAAATATGCTTCAGCATGTTTTATCATGTTTGTGCCATGTGTACTGCAAGTGCTCGCAATAGCCACATATGGGATTATTAATGGCTTTGGACAGCCTGTTCCAATATTCCTGCTTTTCAGGTTCCTGGCAGGAATAGTTATAACCAATATGACTGTTACGGCATTTCAGCAATGGGTGTCGATGACAGTGAAAAATCAGGCTTTCGCACTGGCTTTAGGGATGATTGGCGGCTTCACCGGCATGGCAGCCGATTTGTTTCCAGAAGGAATACGAAGAATTTTTGTGTGGTCATACTACACGGGTTTAAGTCCTGTTACCCAAAGCTATACAAGCGAAAATATACAGTTTATTATACGTGATGCAGGTTCATTACTGCCTGTGATGTTGGTGCTTATTGCCGCCGGAATTGGCATTTACCTGGCCGGATGTGTTCATGTAACAAGGCAGGAGGTATAAGGAGGGATGATTATGTTAAAACGATGTGTTTCTGCTGAATGGATGAAATTGCGCCATTCCCGTATATGGGGGATACTTATGATTCTGCCTGTCATAAGCGTATTGATTGGTTGTGCCAACTATTATATGAATCAGGGCGTATTGACTAAAGGGTGGTACAGCTTGTGGTCACAGGTGGGCTTATTTTACGGGGAATTCTTTTTTCCCATTCTTATCGCAATTTGCTGCGCGTATATGTGGAGACTGGAACATCTGAATAAAAACTGGAATATGATTATGACCTCCCCTGTGCCGGCAGCAGGCATTTTCCTTGGTAAATTGACGGTACTTGGTGTACTGTTGCTTTTTGTCCAGGTATTCTTTTTTATATTGTATTTTATTGGAGGGAAATTGTCAGGGTTAACATCCGGCCTTCCCGGAGAACTGCCCGGATGGCTTCTTCGGGGTTGGATAGCCGACATTACCGTTGGTTCCATGCAATTAGCGCTGTCAATGCTGATTAGAAGTTTTGCTGTTCCTGTTGGCATTGGTTTATGTTCAGTTTTTGTTGGTCTTGGCATGTATGTTGCGCATTTGGGGCTGTTTTTCCCGCATTCTTTATTGACCATGGGAATGGGGGTGCTCAGTCAAACAGGCCTTTTGCCGGGAGAAAATTTATTGTTTTACCTGATGAGCATATATTACATTGTTATTAACAGTACATGCGCTATATATCGTATGTGCAAATCTGACATAGCGGCTTAATACAAGTTTAGCAGTACAAAATAGTCTGTTGCAATTTACTTGATATTGCAGATTGCTGAAGGTGAAATCATTTAACAAAGGAATTTCTTATTCCTGTGACAGGAAAACAGGGTAAAACCATCGCTGATATGTATTTTCTTTCGCGAATATGTAAAATATTACGAAGTTGTATAAAAATAATTGCATAGTTTGCTGATATTAGGCACAATAAACAAAAAATTTGTATTAGAAAATAACTTTTTAAATTTTTTCTCATATTTACAGAAATTCACGCTTGAGAGACTGGAAAGCTGACCGGTTATAAGTGTTCCATCGCGTGGTTATATGAAGAATGAAAGCAATATTATTTCTGCCGGCAGAATATAACAGCCTGAACAGGATGAAAGCCATTGTTGGCTGCATCAGGCTTTGGCAGCAATGCAAGGCTTGCAAAAAGTTTTAATTTGCAATAGTTTTAAACGTAGCATGAATATATCTGTTCTGTATTGGTTGCCGAATAATAGAGTGGGTGCGGAAACACCGAAGTTTATAAAAAGTTTAAATCTTTGAACTAACATAGCTTTTTGCAGGGGTGGTAAAATGCAGCATAAAATACTCATAGTAGATGATGAACCTGGCGTAGTGGCTTTATTAAAAGACTACTTTGAAATAAACGGGTATATTGTTCTCACCGCTTCGGACGGGGAAGAAGCAATTAAGCAGGCAGAACGCGGGCCGGATATTATCCTGCTGGATATAAACATGCCTAAAATGGATGGGTATGAAGTTTGCAGGAGAATCAGAGAATATGTTACCTGTCCCATAATCTTTTTAACGGCCCGTGTTGAAGATATGGATAAAATAGCCGGATTTGTTTCGGGCGGTGATGATTATGTAACAAAACCTTTTTCAATAGATGAGCTGGGGGCTCGTGTCATGGCGCATTTAAGACGTGAAAACAGACGTGCCCGAAACACAAAAGTCAGGTTTGAAGATGATTTGGTGATTGATTACGCAGCACATAAAGTGAGTATGGGTGAAGAGGAAATACCGCTTACGAAAAAAGAGTTTGAAATCATTGAACTGCTCTCAGAATACAGGGGGCAGGTTTTTGATAAAGAACGGATTTATGAACGGCTGTGGGGATATGATGCTGAAGGCGACAGCGCAGTGGTTGCCGAACATGTAAAACGCATACGGGCAAAATTTAAATCAGCGGGTGCGGGAGAGCATATTGAAACAGTATGGGGGGTGGGATATAAGTGGAAATGAAGGGTCAGAAAATATTACGGTTCTTCCGGGATTTATCATTGAAATGGAGTTTTGTAATATATGCAGTTGTATGTATTATTGCAGTGCTTCTGCTTTCCTTCGCGCTTTCCGGTTTTTTTTACCGGCTGCAGAATGGTATACTGGATTATTATAGTGATTTATACCGGGATGAACTTGCCAGTCAGGCCTATCTTGTATCAGATGAAGGAGAGCTCCGGGAAGAAAACATATGGATTTACACTGGGGAGGATATCCACAGCAAATTTTCCCCGAAAGATTCCAAACTGTATAATTTATACGGGATACTGAACATTCTTGTTGTACCGGTTGCTTCTGTTTTATGCGTTATCGCTGCAGGGGCGGTTTTCTATCTGAGAAAGCTGAAAAAAACATTAATGATTCTGGATTCTGCTTCTGCACGGATAGCAGCAGGCGATTTGGACTTTAAAGTGGAATATGACAGCCGTAACGAGTTAGGCCGGCTTGTTACATCTTTTGAAACAATGCGAAAGTCTTTACACGAAACAAACCGTGAAATCTGGCAGATGATGGAAGCCCGCAGGCGCTTAAATGCAGCTTTCGCCCATGACTTAAGGACTCCTTTGACAGTATTGCGTGGGTATTGCGATTTCCTGCTAAAGTATGTCCCCGAAGGTAAAATCAGTGAAGAAAAAGCAGTTTCAACCTTGTCCACAATGAATGTATACCTGAAGCGGCTGGAAGGGTATACCGCAACAATGTCCTCCCTGCAAAAACTGGATGAAATAGAGCTATCGCCAAAAGAAGTGGATTTTAAAAGCCTTTGTGATGAGCTCAGAAACATTTCTGCCATGATATCATCGAAAAAAAGGATAGAATTTGACAGCAAAGGGGACGGCTTTGTATGCGTTGATTTGCCGGCGGTTATGGAAACATATGAGAACCTTGTATCCAACGCAGTAAGGTATGCAGAAAAAGAAGTCAGAATAAGCTGCGTGGTTCATGACAATGTTCTTAGCATTACTGTTGAGGACGATGGCCCCGGATTTACGCCCGAGGCTTTGAAAAATGCCACTGAACCCTATTTCCGTACCGAAAATGATATATCCGATGCCGCGCATTTCGGTATAGGACTTTATATTTGCCGGCTGTTGTGTGAAAAACATGGAGGGACATTAATCATCGAAAATGCCAATGGTGGTAAAGTTACCGCCGGTTTCGCCTTAAAAAAATAAAATATTTTCAAAAGTATATAAAAAGTTTAAAAATGCCATTTACACTCTCCTTGAATTAAAAACAAGGAGAGTGATTTTTTTATGCAGCAAGGTATTCAGATTCAAAACCTAAGTAAATCCTATGGCAAAAAACAGGCTTTATGCAACATAACCCTCGACATTAAGCCTGGAATGTTTGGCCTGCTTGGCAAAAACGGCGCGGGAAAAACCACGCTGATGAAAATTATTGCTACCTTGTTGAATAAACAGGAAGGCAGTATAACAGTATGCGGCATACCGATTGAAAAGGCGGCAGAGATACGGAAAATGATCGGTTATTTGCCGCAGGATTTTAATATGTATGGCGGTATGACCGTATATCAGGCGCTTGATTATCTTGGTGTTCTGTCAGGATTGCCCGGACAGGAACGGAAAGAACGAATTGCGACTGTTTTAGCACAGGTTAACCTTAACGAACATTCAGGAAAAAGAATACGGACGCTATCCGGAGGTATGAAACAGAGGCTGGGAATTGCCCAGGCGCTGCTTCACGATCCGCAGGTGCTAATTGCAGACGAGCCAACCACAGGCCTTGACCCTGAAGAACGGGTACGTTTTCGTAATCTGCTCTGCGAAGTGGCTGAAAACAAGACAGTAATCCTGTCAACCCATATTGTTGGTGACGTGGAGGCAACCTGCGAGGAGATTGCCATCCTCCATGAAGGCAGGCTGATGTTTAACGGTACGGTGTCCGGGTTGTGTAACCTGGCTGACGGCAGCGTTTATACTGCAGAGGTCACACAAAAGGAACTGGCCTGGATACGCTCGACCTACACTATAACATCAGTAGTATCACTTGGAAGAAGAAGCATTGTCAGGTTTTTATCTCCCGACGGCAAGCCTGCAATCGGCAAAGAGGCTGCACCAAACGCCGAAGATGCCTATATTCTCTGCCTGAACAGGGCATCAAAAGGAGGGGATAAGCATGACGCAATATAGAATGGAATTGGGGCGTATTCTTAAAAGCGTAATATATTTACTAATGGCTGCGGGAATTGTATTGTTTGCCTATACACAGGATGTTTTTCCGCCCGATTCAACCATAACAAAGCCTGAGCCGAACAGTCATTACGGTATGAAACCGTCCAACGACCCGGCATTAATTATGCCCGAAGCGGCAGAGAGCTTGTTTTATCAATATTCTGAAAACGAGTATATTACTTATCCTAACGGTTTTTATAAAGTGGTCAGGCTCAATCAGGCAGATCGTAAAAAAATGGCCGGGATTATAAATGAACTGGCTATAAACGGGATAAAAGACACTTTACAAGAACATGACAGAACTATGAATTCAGATAACACCAGAATCGAGGTAAGCGGAGATGGTCTTAAGTTAAATGAGGACGGCAGTTACCAGATAATTATTCCGGATACACAAGTAAATGAAGCGCCCGGTGACTTTCAGCTAAATCCCGAAATTACCTGGGAGCGTTTTAAAGCACTGATGGAGCAGGCAGACAAGTTATTAGGCGGTGGATCTGACTTCTCAGAAACATGGATGAGCCACCGGTTCGGCCAGATTCCGGTCACATATGAAGAAGCACTGGCAGATTACGAACTTGTTGTTTCCCGTGACAAGCTGACTGGAGCACACGCACGGCTGTTCAGCGACTATATGGGCATAATTCTTGGATTGTTGCCGGTGTTCCCTGCAGTGTTTTTATTTTTAAACGACCGTAAGAATATTTCACCGGTGCTTTATACACGCCGTGTTTCTTCATGCCGGTTTATCCTGGCAAGATTTTTTGCATTAGCCACAGCCACCATGATACCAATACTTATAATGTGTGCTGTATTAACCTGCATACACGCAGCAGATTACGGACTGGAGAATATTGATGTATTCGCCTACTTCAAATATGCTTTTTTCTGGATGTTTCCAACGGCTATAGCTTCAATATCAGTTGGATTGTTCTTCACAACACTTACCAATACACCTGTCGCCATTGCAGTACAGCTTTTATGGTGGTTTTGTGACAGCATGGTTATAGGTAACGGTGCATATATATTCTTCGGTGTCCTGCCGTTTCAGCTTGCTCCGAGGCATAATGGATTGGGTAATGTGGAAGCTTATCTTAATTACCTGCCTGATCTTATTCAAAACAGGATCGAAGTTTTGATTGTCTCGGTTTTACTGTTAATTGGAACCATTTTTGTGTTCGGTGCAAAGAGAAGGGGGTTGTTGTATGTCCCTGCATTTAAGCGCAGCAAAATACAATCTGAGGTTTAATCTCTTGCCGCAGTTAGCAATGGCTATTGGCTTACTGATGCTTACACCGGTTATCTTCGGCATAACAGCCCTTGACGGTAAAAGTGCGGCATTTCCCGTTGAACTCTGCCTGCCGTTTATCGGTGTAATCTTATTAACCCCGGTATACGCACCCGAACAGGATTCGGGTATTTTAGATACGGTCCGTGCCCGTAAAACACCGTACCTTTTAATCTGCGGGATACGAATAATTACAGCAATGGTGTTTACAGTGGCATTCATTTTCGGATTTGTACTTGTGATGTCAGCCACGGAATGTGATGTTTCAATCTATCATGTACTCGCTTCCTGTGCAAATGCAATATTTCTCGGTGGTCTGGGGATTTTTGCTTCTTCTGTGACCGGCAGTACAGTGACAGGTTATGCCATTCCGGTACTGTACTATGTTTTGGATTTAATGGCCGGGTTTGGGCATTTTACGATATTCTCCATGATAAGGAACGGCACAATCGATGGCAAATGGGCAATATTTACTCTTGGCGTATGCTGCATCGCAGCTTCGATGTGGTTTTGGCATGTTCGAAACAGGGGATGACATCAAAAACTTTTGTAAGATAACTTTTAATCCCGTTGGGCTGAGCCTCTACCCATGATTTGATTCCGGTTTCTTCCAGTTTGCTCCAGACCATTTTTGTTTCTACATCAGTTATCAAGCTTTCTTCTTTTCCCAGAATATTTTCGACCAGCTTAACGGGTAACAGCCTGAAATCCTGGAATACAACAGATAATTGCTTTTTGTATACTTCCAATGACAAATTTTTATGTGTACCATTAACTAATATCTTGCCTTTTTGCGGTTTGTATAATCCGCACAACAGCTTTACCATTGTGGTTTTGCCTGCACCGTTCTTACCGACAATAGCCCACTTGTGACATGCAAGGAGATAGTTTTTTTCGATTATTTGTTCTTTTGTTATCATTCTGATAAAATGTAATAAGAATTTGCAATTTATATTTAGAAGGATATGAAACACCAGGGATTAAACGACTTATATCAAAATGATTATTTAAATTTATAACATTATTTATAAATTTTAAGGGAATAAATAACCTGACAGTATATATTTAAGGAGGATAGAATATGAAGAAACTGAAAATTGCAGATGGCATAAATATGCTTACCATGAATGTCGAGGACATTCTTTTTGAAGGAATTTGGGAGATTGCGAATGGTGTTACTCTCAACTCCTACATAGTCCAGGGAGAAAAAACGGCAATTATTGATGGGGTAATTGGTTGGGACGGAATCCCCGAAACATTGTATAAAAATCTGGAAGAAATGGGTATTGAGCCGAAAGATATCGATTATTTGATTGTTAATCATATGGAACCCGATCATTCGGGCTGGATTTCAAACTTCCGCAAAGTCAGGGATGACTTTACAGTAATATGCACTGAGAAAGCTGCAAAGATGGTGAAATCCTTTTATGATGAAGACAAGATCAGGGTTGTTAAGGAAGGGGATACTCTGGACCTTGGAAATGGTAAGGTATTGAGTTTTCACCCTGTACCAAACGTCCACTGGCCGGACACCATGTACACCTATGAAAGAGATACAAAAACCTTGTTCTCATGTGATATGTTTGGTGCATTTGGCAGAATGGGAGATCATTGCTTTGATGATGAAATGACGCCTGAAGAGACAGAGTTTTTTGAGTCTGAAGGAATAAGGTACTATTCCAATGTAATGGCAACTTTTACACCCAGCCTGAAAAAAGCAATTGAGAAGGCAAAATCGATGGAAATCAACATCATAGCACCCGGTCATGGTCCGGTTTACAGGAAGAATCCTCAAAAAATCATAGATGATTATTCCAGGTTCTCCCGCTATGCTGAAGGGGCAGGAAAGAATGAAGTTGCAATTTTATGGGGATCAATGTACGGGATGACTGCAAAGGCAGTTAATTACGTTGAGGGCATACTTCAAAGAGAAGGTGTCAGGTATAACAAGCTGGAAATGCCACGGGTAAGTACCAGCGAAATGCTCGCAACTGTATTTAAATCTGCAGGGATAATTATTGCAGCGCCTACATATGAGTACAAGCTTTTTCCACCTGTTGCCGAAGCTTTGGATGAACTCGGCAGAAAGAAGGTTACAGGCAAGGTGGCATTCAGATTTGGATCATATGGGTGGTCAGGAGGAGCGGAGAAAGAACTGAAAGAAATAATCGAGAGAAATAAGATGAACTGGGATTTCATTGAATCGGTTGAGTTTGAAGGGGCTCCGAGGGAAGAAGACCTTGCTAAGGTGGAAGCCGGAGTATTGGAGCTTTTGGAGAAGATGAAGGGGAAACTGGCAGAGTAAATTACAGGTATTAAAACTGCACAGGATTTCTTATACAATTTGAAACATTACCTCATGAGATACATATTGTGAAGGTAGTCTTTATGTCAGGAGATATCAAATAAATATACCTTAAAAGGCATTAAATCGAAGGCCTCAGGAACCTCAGCCAGTATAGCTGATAAATTGAAGGCCTTCTTTTTTAGCCTTTGAGTAAAAACATGCCAAATGCTGCTGCAAAACAATCCCAGGTAACTTTATACGTTCTTGCAGCTCACAATAACCTCTGAGCATACAGGATATTAATAAAAAAATTTCAGTGATAATTCTGCCGAGGAAGAATTTAAACGTGGGGGAATCCATGGGGAAGGCTATACTGCTTAAGTATTAACAGTTTTTACTTGTTGGTGCATATTGTTCATGGAGATATGAAAATAATAATCGCTGCCAGCTGTGAGTTGAAGTAATTACAATAAGTTTTGCCTTTGCTTTTTCATTTTCTTGTTGATATTATTTTTTTGATGGTTATATTTTATATATAGAGAAAATTATCATTGAAAAAGAGTGAGTCGTATGTTCTTTATAGCGTTTTTCGGTGTACAGGACAAAGATAAATATATAGGAACCTGTAACAATACAGAATGTCCCTCATGTGGAAGATTGTCCAGGTTTGATGTTTATAAGTCTTACAGGTATTTCCACGTGTTTTTCATACCTACTTTCAGATGGAATGTTAAGTATATTGTAAAAACCTCTTGCTGCGGCTGCCTTTATGAACTGGACCCGTTTGTGGGAAAAGAGGTTGAAAAAAACCCCGGTATGGAAATAAGAAATGAACACCTGCGACGGGTTAACAGCTGTCTGCCCTTCAAGTATTGCTCATATTGCAATACCAATGTGCCCGCAGAATTTTCCTATTGCCCCTATTGTGGCACAAGATTATAACTGTATGATTAAAGAAGAGGAACAGGCATCTTGTCCTGTTCTGTTATGGTTTTTACAGAACTTACAGAATTCTAACAGTTTTGTACGCTCAGTGCCTAAATAGAATAATACCGGAATAAGAGGAATTTAGTTATGGATAAAGTATGGAAAGCTAAATGGGTTATGGACAGAAATTTCTACGGATTAACTCCCTTGAATGTTTTTCATAAGGAAATGGCAGATACGGTAATCCCGGAGCATAAACCCGAACTGCAAAACTATCATATGCTGGTACGAAAGAAATTTAATTTAAATAATTTGGGCAAGAAAGCCATGCTTGATATCACCGCAGATGATTATTATAAATTATACATAAACGGTCATTTTGTAGGTCAGGGACCGGCTCCTTCATATTATTTCAGCTATAATTACAACCGTTATGATGTAGGAAAGTATTTACATGCCGGTGAGAACATTATTGCAGTGCATGTTTACTACCAGGGACTGATAAACAGGGTATGGAACAGCGGAGATTACCGCCAGGGACTGATAGCAGAGCTGTCGGTTGATAATGAAGTAGTACTTTTTTCCGATGAGACATGGAAATGTACCAGAGCCTTGGAATTCACCAGCAAAGAAACCTTTGGATATGATACGCAGTTCAGGGAAGATATTGACAGCCGATTAAAGGAAAAGAACTGGAAAGAGTTGGACTATAATGATGAAAAGTGGGATAATCTTGTTGTCAATCTATCCGATGATCACAAGCTGGTACTGCAGAAAACGCCGGTTCTTGACGTATATGAAGTAAAGCCGGTATCAGTTGAGATTATTGGGGATGGGCATTATTTTATTGATTTCGGTCATGAAATCACCGGCCAGTTCAAAATGGAAGCATGTGGCAGACCGGGTCAGAAGATCACCATTCTGTGCGGGGAAGAATTAACGGGGAATAAAAGGGTTCGTTTCAATATGCGGTGCAACTGCAACTATGAAGATACATGGACGTTATCCGGAGAAAAAGATATATTGGAGTTTTTTGACTATAAAGCTTTCCGTTATGTTGAAGTAATAAGCCCTGCCGGCACTATTCTGCCGGAAAGTATATGCGCCGTTGTCAGACATTACCCAATGGATGAAGAAAAATGCAGGTTTGATTCTTCCAATGGACTGTTAAACTCCATCTGGAACATATGCAAAAACGGAGTTAAATATGGAACCCAGGAAGTGTATGTGGATTGCCCGAGCCGGGAAAAAGGACAATACCTTGGAGATGCGACAGTAACAAGCCATGCTCATATTTACCTTTCCGGAGACTTAAGGATGTTTAAGAAATGCCTTAAGGATTTTGCACTTTCAACCTATGTTTGTCCGGGAATGATGGCTGTAGCTCCCGGCAGTTTCATGCAGGAGATAGCGGATTTCTCACTGCAATGGCCCTACCAGTTGCTGAATTACTTTATGCACAGCAACGATATTGATTTTTTAAAGGAAATGTATCCGGTCGCTGAAGGAATTATAGCTCATTTTAAACAGTATCAGAGGGAGGATGGCTTACTCGAGAAGGTGACAGATAAATGGAACCTTGTAGATTGGCCTGAGAACCTGCGGGATAATTATGATTTTAATCTTACGAAACCAATAGGTGAAGGTTGTCATAATGTAATCAATGCTTTCTTTTGCGGTGCCGTTAAAACATTGAACAGGATAAGGGATATTCTTGGCATTGATTACACAGATGAATTTGAGGATTTGAAAAAAGCTTATATAAACGCTTTCTATGACAAAGGGCGTAAACTGTTTCGTGATTCAACAAATTCCAGTCACACCTCTCTTCATTCAAACATGCTGCCTCTTTTTTGGGGGCTTGTGCCCAGGGAGGCACAGAGCAATATAATTGAGCTTATAAAAGAGAAAAAACTGCTTTGCGGTGTGTATAACTCCTACTTTTTATTAAAAGGGTTGGCAAAAGCCGGCGCTCATGATCTGGTATATGAGCTTTTAACCCTGGAGGAAGAACGTTCATGGGCGAACATGATAAAGGAAGGAGCTACCACCTGCTTTGAAGCATGGGGAAAAGAGCAGAAATGGAACACCAGCTTGTGTCATCCGTGGGCAAGTGCACCAATTCCTGTAATAATCGAGGATATATTAGGAATTAAACCGTTAAAACCCGGATGGGATGAAATATTGTTCTCGCCGCACATACCTGAATCACTGGATTATATTTTTATTGAGTTTGAGACTATAAAAGGAAGGATAAGAATGGAATATAAGGAGGGCGTTCCACGAATAACGGTTCCGGATGGATGCAGATTAGTACATATATCTTAGCCGGTCTCAAGAATGCAAAAAATCAGCTCCTTTCTGGTATCAGTTGCCAGTAATAAGCCAGAATGGAGTTTTTTTGTATGGCATTGCAAAAAGAAACAGTACGGAGAATAGTCGATCAAAACAGTTTCAAAAAATTACTGCCGGAATAGTCGGCCGGTTTGTTTTCGTGAATGTGCTATTTTATAACTTATTTCTTAAATCATAAAACATTCCATATAGCAAGTCCATATGCATTGCCCACATCTTTATCAAACGAATTGGGACAGTATACATTTGTATATTCATAAGCAGCATTTAGGGAACATGTTTCCCACAAGGACGGTTCTTGCGGCTGAGCTTTTTGAGATTAGTGGAGAAAACTTATTCCCAAATTAGTACGGTGATTTATATAAGATATCTTTGCGGTACTTTATGCTGCAGTCATAAAGCCGGCATGTTTTAACAATTGGAAGAATGCAGCCGGTAAAAGCGCATTGTAATTTTCGCCGGGTTATGTTACAATTGCTACAAAATTCTGACAAGGGCCGGCATTAAACGTATATGGATGCCCGGCAGTTGGCGTTTTTACAGGAGGATAATATGATTGAGATTGAAGAAATACCGGTGGAGAGAATCAATGAGTTTTGGGAGAGGCATATCAAATATCTCGTGGAGGACGGAATCATTACCGAGCAACAGGATTTTGAGTACTTTTCCGGCCCGCAGTACCGGGACACCATCAAATCCTTCATGCTCCGGAATACCGACAGGTTACATATGGTATATTTTTTGAGAAACAGCATCAGAATCGGAGCAGCTCAGTTTGTTACCTTTAAAAGTGAGGACGGGAAATGCTTTATTCTGGATTTCTGGGTGTTTCCGGAGTTTCGGGGCGGCGGAACCGGGCACCACTGTTTTGAAGCCCTTGAAAGCTATGTAAAAAAAGATGGTGCGGCATATTTTGAGATAAACTGTGAAAAAGAGGCTTCCGTGAGGTTTTGGAAGTCGCTTGGCTTTACGGAAAACGGTATGGATGAATATGGTATGCCGCTGTTTATCAGAAGATGATTCTCGTGCCGCAGTCAGCTGGTTACTTAAAAACAACACAATATGAGGGGGATAACAATGTTCCATGTTTTCAACAACCAAAACGAACGGCGCGAATACGGCGGTTCGGCTTTCATTGAATTACAGTACTGCAAGATGAAGACTGGTACTCCTGAGAAAACTATTGTGTCGGTGGACTCCATAAATCACTGGCAGGACGATTCACTCTATATTCATATGGACGATATTGACGATTTTTTAAAAAACTACAGCGGCATATTTGAAAACGGCCTTTACAATAATTTGAAACGCGGAAAGATTGATCCATTTGGAATCAATTATTATACACCTGAGCAAGTGCTTGAAATACTCAGCGCTGTCGAAGCAGAAAAGCCCGTGGATCATGCCCTGCTGACAGACTGGTTGAAAAAAGCCTCTTTGTATAATGGGGTTTATATCCTCGGAATCTGATAAATCTTGCTTTCTTGTTAACTCACCTATGCCATTACCTGGCAAGGTATTTCTTTATTTTACAGAGCAAAAGAGAAAGATACGGTTACTGATAATGAATTTTAAGTATGAGGGGTTCACAATATTACTGTCCATATGCACTTTCGAAAACCGGTTTTTATAAATAACGCCTTTTTTCACAGGGTAGAGAAGAAAAGATATTATGTAAGAACAGGTATTCATTTATGACTGCAATAATTAACATTTGTAATTTGCCATACACTTATTGTTAAATTTTTAACTATACTGGTAATAAAAAATGTGATATTATAAAAAATTAATTATTATTTGACAATATTATGAGGAGGGATCTATTATGCACCAAAACAGTAAAACTAAAGTTGCTATCATTGGTGCAGGAAATGTGGGAGCATCAATTGCTTTTGCTATGGCTCTTCAACAGAGTGCCAGTGAGATTGTTTTAATTGATGCAAAAACAGAGAAGGCTGTGGGAGAGGCTATGGACATTAACCATGGACTCTGTTTTTTAGGGCAAATGACTGTTTATGCAGGCGAATATTCTGATATAGCGAGTTGCGATGTTATTATTGTGACAGCCGGAATGGGCAGAAAACCTGGCCAAACGCGACTTGATCTGGCCAGGACAAATGTTGCAATAGCTAAGGAAATAACCGAAAACATAATGAAATATTACACACATGGTGTTATCCTTGTAGTTTCAAACCCTGTGGATATACTTACCTATAAGATTCAGAAGTGGTCAGGGCTTCCAAACGGCCGTGTTTTCGGCTCAGGAACGGTTCTTGACAGCGCCCGGTTCAGATTTGCTTTGGCTCAAAAATTTAATGTTGATGTAAGAAATGTTCACGGATATATTGTAGGAGAGCATGGAGATACTCAGCTTCCATTGTGGAGTGCTACTCATATTGCCGGTATGAATGTAGAAGAATATGGTAATTTGTATAATAACATCTTCAGCGATCAGGATAAGGAATTGATTAAAGAAGAAGTGAGACAGGCAGGCGCAACAATTATTAAAAACAAGGGGGCAACATACTATGCAATAGCAGTTGCTGTGAATACTTTGGTTGAAACGCTTGTTAAAAGTCAAAATACAATCAGAACAGTTTCAAGTGTTATAGAAGGCCATTATGGCATCAATGATGTTGCAATCAGCCTGCCATCGGTTATTAATTCAAACGGAGTTGAAAGAATCATTGAGTTCACCATAACCCAGGAAGAGAAAAAATTGTTGAAAGCTTCTGCAGATACTATAAAATCAATGCTGGATGCCCTAAGTGACATTTAATACTGTCATGCCAGGTCATACTGCAGGGACGGTTAAACGCTAACAGCTTTTTTCATATTTGGTGTATGTTATTCTTGAAGATATGAGAATAAAAATACAACCAGATGAAAAAGGCTTTTTCATTATCATTTTAATTTTTAAATGCGGTAAATTGTGAGGGGAATCAGAATGGTGCCTTATGAAAAAGAATTAATGAAGAACAAAATAAACAAGGTATTCGTATATGGAACATTAATGCAGAATTTTTCGAATTACAAAAAATATCTTGCAGGACGGATAAGCCGAATTACACCAGGCAGAACTTATGGGGTGCTTTATCATCTGCCTGAAGGATATCCTGCCTTGATACCGGGAAATGAAAAAATAGAAGGAGAAATAATGGAACCTGTTGATGAAAATCTTTTAAAATCCCTGGACAAGCTGGAGGACTATGATGAATGCAGAAGCAATAACTTATACAACAGAGAATTAAGGAGTATATTGACAGAAGACGGGGAAGATGTTTTATGCTGGATATATGTTTACGCAGATGCGGCATATGCAAAAGAAAACGGGATTCATGTACCTGACGGGAACTGGAGAAAGTTCATGGAAAACAAGGGAGAATGGATATGTACCGGAGTTTTTTGATTATAAAGCTTTCGGTTATGTGGAAGTAATAAGCCTGCCGGTACTATCCTGCCGGAAAGTAAATATGCCATTGTCAGACATTACCCAACCGATGAAGTAAAATACAAGTTTAATTTGATGGTCCCTTGTAATTGAGTCCCTGGAACATTCCATGTTCAGTCATATAATGGTGCAATCCATTTAGAACATGCCGTTTGTGAGCGCTCCATTCAGGAGCAGCAAGGTTTTTATGATTACCGTCACCGGTAACCCTGTGGATAACAATTTTAGGAGGTATCCTGGTTATTGCCTCTGCCACCCATTTGATATAAGTTGCTTCATCCAATAATGGGAATGGATTTTCCAGGTACTCTTTATACAAAGGACTGTCTTTCAATATATGCAGCATTGACATTTTGATGCCGCTTATGGGCTGATTTGCCATATAATCAACTGTAGCCATAAAATCATCGTAAGTCTCACCCATAAGGCCAACAATCAGATGCACAATTACCGGAATATCAAATTGAATTAAGCGTGCAACAGCATTTTCGTAAACAGGCAGATCATATCCCCTGTGAAAGAGATCTGCTGTCTTTTGATGGATTGTTTGCAGGCCCAGTTCAACCCATAACGGTTTGATTTCAGATAAACGGCCAAGCTCTTTTATCATTCTGTTTGAAAGGCAGTCCGGCCTTGTACCGATTGAAAGACCTACAACCCTTTCATCAGAAAGAATTTCCTCATATACAGGCACCAAGAGCTTCACAGGCCCATACGTGTTGGTAAATGACTGCAGGTATGCAATGTATTTATTTGAACTGCTTTTAGATGATACCATTTGAATGGCTGAATCAATTTTTTCACGAATGCTCATTGGCCCTGCTATTGCAAAATCCCCGGAACCTCTTTCTGAACAAAAGGTACAGCCGCCAAAGCCTTTAGTGCCGTCTCTGGTCGGGCAGGTGCAGCCAATATCCAGCGAGATTTTAAATACTTTATAGCCATAGATCTCACGATAGTACTGATTTGCAGAATAATATGGTTTTTTGTCGGGCCAGGTTTTCATGCAATGTCTCCCAAACTGATGAATTTTGATAAAAACTGTCAAATGAACAGTATTTCAGGATTTATCAATGGAAAGCACTTCTCTATTATAACATATGTGAAACACCTGTATGCTTATTTTTCCATTGACCGGGCGTCTAAATAATTCAAAACCACAATTCATGCCGAAAAAATAGCATTTCATGCAGCATGCAGTTTTTGCGGGAACCTCCTGATAGACTAATATAAGGGAGAACATTCTCCAACAAACAATACTTCAGGAGGGATATTCAATGAAAAAAAGGCTTATGAGTATCTTGATCACTTTATGCATGGTGCTGGCTCTGCTGCCAACGGCAGTGTTTGCGGCAGACACCGCAACACCAAGCAGCACGAGATTTGTGATTAATGGCAAGTCCTTATCGGTCACAACGGCATATATCATTAATGACACAAATTATTTGCAGCTTCGCGCAATCGCATCAATGCTGAACGGAACTTCCGCACAGTTCGATGTAAACTGGGATGGCCAATATGCCGTAATTGAGCCGGGAAAGCCATACAGCGGTACTATTACCGAGACCAAGCTCAAAAAAACCACCGACGTCAGGAAGAGCGATACAAAGTTCAAAATGAACGGTAAAGTCTTTACCTTAGTGAAAGGTAATCAATATGCCATTCAGAGTGTTGAATCCGGCAAATGGTGGACAAGCAGCGGAACAAAGGGTTCTGTGCTCACGCAAACCGACTCCGGATCCATCGGGGATGCTAACCTGTTTACGTTCATAAAACAGAAAGACGGAACCTACCGAATCATGGACAGCAATGGGTTTTATGTAGGAATTTCAAATGGCGATGTAGATGATTATACAAAAGTCATTCTGTGGACAGAGGCATCAGATGGAAGCCAGACATATTTATTTGAAAAAATAAATTAGAAAATCATGGTTTGTTTATTGAGTATTAAAGAGCTGGCTCAGGTGCATTGAGCCGGCTCTTTTTTCACAGGTTAAGCTGCATATTGATGATATAAAACTATTCTCAAATTTACAGATTTTGTGCTATATTATTTATGAATTTTCATGATTATCAAATGCTCACATCAAATCCATTTACTCGACATAAACGGCAAAAATGCTTCTGAAGATAGGTTTACTCCGGACGGAAGGCATTTAAGAAGTTTAGAATGAAGTGTTGGGTGAATTAATATGGTAAATAGCGGAAAACTGAATATTTTACTGGTAGACGATGACGAAGATCTATGTGGGCTTCTAAAAGATTATTTAATAAAGCAGTCGTATAATGTGGACGTAAAAAATAACGGTATCGATGCCTTATTAAGCATAGTTAAAAAAGAATATGCTTTAATTGTGCTGGATATAATGATGCCTTTGATTGACGGATTTGAAACTTTGGTAAAAATAAGAGAAAACAGTTCGGTGCCGGTATTAATGCTTACGGCCAAAACCGATACCGATGATAAAGTTAAGGGATTTAATTTGGGAGCAGACGATTATTTAACCAAGCCTTTTGAACTGGAAGAGTTTGGGGCGAGAGTAATGTCTTTAATCCGCAGATCTACGAAGTTTAACCAGGGCAATGAAAGCAAAAACAGAATATATTTCTTTAATAATTTACAAATTGACGATCTTCGTAAGAAAGTTTTTCTGGATAACGAGGAAATTAAATTAAACCCTAAGGAATACCAGGTTCTTTTATATTTTTGCCAGAATCCCAGCAGGGTACTTACTAAAAAACAAATCTATGAGGCGGTTTGGAGCGCATCGTATGAATATGATGACAGCAATATTATGTCCGTGATAAGCAGGCTGCAGTCAAAGATCGAACCGGACGGCAACAAATACAAATTTATTGAAACTATAAAAGGGATGGGTTATCGCTTTGTTTCGGGTGAGAAAAAATGATTTATTTTATCTTAGTTATATTAGGCTTATTGTGCCTTTTTTTACTGTATGAAAATTACCGGATGAAAAATACAGTTAAAAGAGTGAATAAGGAATTATGGGAGATGAGTTCGGAGGATTCTACGGGGAGAAAAATATTAATAAAAGCAGACGATCCTTTTTCGGAGATTGTTTTTTCCATAAATAAAATTATCGATAAAAAGAATGCCGAAATAGAAAGGTTAAAGATATCGGAAAAAGCCCATAAAAGCTTATTGACCAGTCTGGCTCATGATTTAAGGACTCCGCTGACAACTCTTATCGGGTATCTGGAGGCAATCGATATAAATATTAATAAAGAAAAAAATACCGAGTATCTGCAAATCGCACTGGGCAAAGCCAAACAATTGAAGGAAAATGTAAACCAAATTTTTGAATGGGCAAAATTATATTCAAATACCGAAGAACTAAAACTAAAGAAAACCGATTTATCCGAATCAACCAGGGCGATTCTTGTCGACTGGATACCTATTTTTGAAAAAAAGAATATCAGTTATGATATTGATATTCCGGATGACAGGTTAGACGGATACATCGATGAGATAAGCTATCATACACTCGTAAATAATCTTGTCAAAAATGTAATAGATCATGCCAAAGCCAAAGAAGTAAAAGTGAGATTGTATGATAAGGAAGATAAAATAATGCTTGAGATCCACGATGATGGTATTGGAATTGAAGATAAGATAAAGGACAGGATATTTGAAGAGTTTTATAAGGGAACAAAATCGCGGGGAAATAAGGGAAACGGTCTTGGCCTTTCTATAGTCAAGCTGCTTGTCGAAAAACAGGAAGGAGAAATATCGCTGGATACGGCAGTAAATAAGGGCACTACCTTTAAAATTACTTTTCCGAAAGCCAAATAGATGATCTAGTGAAAACCTCGGTAAAATTCGAGGTTTTCATTTTTATTTCAAGATAATTGCAAGGTTGTTGCAAGGTTAAGTGACTATAATTTGTTTAAAGATAACAGTTTAAAATAAAACGGATGAAAGGATGGGATATATGGATGAGCTTATTATTGAAACAAAAGGATTAACAAAAAAGTATGGCGAACAATATGCGGTTAAAAATGTGGATATACATGTAAGAAAAAATACCATATATGGTTTATTGGGGCGAAACGGGGCCGGTAAAACTACTATTATGAAAATGATGCTGGGCATTACCAAACCGACCGCAGGTGAAGTGCGCATTTTCGGCAAAGACATAAGAAAAAACGAGAAGGAAATTCTTCCACGTATCGGAAATTTAATAGAAAATCCCGGTTTTTATCCTAATTTAACGGGAACAGAAAATCTTAAAATATTTGCCGAATTGAGAGGAGTGCCTCAGAAGGATGCGGTTGAAAAAGCCCTTGATTTGGTATCTCTACCATATAAAGACAAAAAACTTTACGTTGAATATTCTTTGGGGATGAAGCAGCGGCTGGGGATAGCCCTGGCAATATTACATGATCCGGAACTGCTTATTTTGGACGAGCCGGTAAACGGCCTGGATCCGATAGGCATTGCCGAGATGAAGAAATTATTGCGGCAATTATGTGATAAAAGAGGAAAAACAATTGTAATCTCAAGCCACATTCTTTCGGAAATCCAATTAATATCCGATGATATCGGTATAATCGATAACGGTGTGCTGCTACCGCATTGCTCTTGCTAAATAGGCGCGCTTCCGGCAGCCCGGCACAGCTTTATGATGAATTATACATTAATTCAATAGGTACCGGGATTCAGTTTTTATTACCTATAGTAATAAGTATTCTGGCAACCATATTATTTTTTACTGAACGGGATAATGATACTTTTAAAGCGTTAAGAACAGTCCCAGTTACCTCAAGGCAGCTGGTTTTAACTAAAATTACCATACTGTTTTTAAGCAGCACCCTTTTTGCTTTAGTTACTCATTTACTGTCGATGGTTCTGGGCAGCGTATTTTTTTCTTATAATGAAAGCCCCGAATATATTTTAATAACGCTTGCCAACGGCATATTTATAGCTTGCGGCACTCTCCCCCTGATTATTCTGAATGTATCTTTTTCCAGAACATATGTCTTCTCTATTTTGATAACTGTATTTTATACGGTTTTAAGTTTTTTCCTTGTTGCTTTAAGCCCTTTTTTACCAAAAACAGTTTTCCGGTTTGTACCTATTACAAGTACTACTTTATGGACGGCAGGAGTTCTCGGTAAAATGGGAAAGTTAAATTTAGAAATGTATGAGGCCAATTTAAGGTCGGCAATCCCTTCAACATTAAATATAAGTATTTATATGGTCGTTATCGGAACAGTTTCAATTATTATTATAGTAAAATTATACGAAAGGTGGGAGAGCTGATGTTCGTTCTTTTAAAGAGCGAATTGACTAAAATAAAACGCTATAGGCTGATATATGCGGGAATCCTTTTGATGCTTTTATCTGTCGTATTAACTATGATTACAACTACCGCACAAGACGGCAGGGTGTGGGATTATCAAATTTTGTATGAACAGGTTATCCAGCAAAATATGACTATGATCTTTCCTATGACAATTACATTAATCATAGGATATATAATAAATAGAGAAATCAGGGATGATACATTAAAAAACTTAATTACGGTACCCGTTAAATATTCAAAAATACTGGGTTCAAAATTATTGCTGGGATGTATTCTGTCCTTGATATATGGAGCGTTTTCGTGGTTTTTTACCCTAATAGCCTATAAATTGTTAGGCTTTGACGGGTTAACGGTTAAGCTCTTTTTTAAATCTTTTTTTCAGATTACGGTATTTAACCTGTTTCTATATATAGGTATCAGTCCTCTTATAGCTATTACGGCAAAATCTGGCATAAATCATTTAATGTCGGTCATTTTGGCTTTCGTCTTCGGATATGCCGCAATGTTCGTAAGCGGCAATAAGCTGCTTGTGAACATTTATCCGGTTACGGCTGGCGGGATGATTATCGGGTTTAGGAATCACGTTCCAGCCGTAAAGGAAATGGCAAACCCGGTACTTGCCGCTGTTTCTCTTACAATTACATTACTTATAACGATGTTCATTGTCAAATCCACTAACGAAATTAAAAGTGCAAGAAAGAATGAAGCAAAGGTTAAGCTCAGGCCAAAGAAAGGATGGTAAGATTCCATATTATTCACCGGGCACAGAATTTTAAATGTTCTATCCAAACATAGAGCGATTACCTGAAGCACCGTCATCCAAACTGTTTAAACCACTGGCGGGTATCCTGTATTTACAGCTTGCCCATAATATTCAGCAGGCTCTGGTAACTATCTACATTATGATACTTAACCTTGCCTGTGGTCAGTTGATTGAAAAGTTTTCTTGCACATTTTATTTTTGCCTGCTCGATAGGACGCAGGTTTAAACTTTCCATTGTACCTTTGGTTTCAGCTATGAAATAGATATGTTTTACAGTGCCTTCATTAAATGCAATTGCCCAGTCCGGAGTGTAGTTGCCAACCGGGGTGGGTATGACAAATCCTTTAGGCAGTTTGGCATAGACACAGACTTCATCGGCATTGTCCATATCTTCAGCAAACCTGCGTTCCACACTTTTTTCGGCTGTTCCGTCTGTAAATACATAATCCTGGATGTTTTTCCTTGCTCGGAAAGCCTTTGTAAAATCGCCTGTTCCTTTATCAGCGGTAAAAATGGTGCTGTCGTACTTTTTTTCAATCTGATCGTAAGTAATATGCTCAACAATCATTGTGGACTTTTGCTCATTTATTAAACGTATTGCTTTGGCTATAAATTCTTCGGGATTTTGCTTAAAGCAATTAAACACCGGCTTTTCAATTCCGGTAAGTATGGCGGCGACTGTCCGGCGGGTCAGGGTAGTCCCTTCGGCTATTTTCCCTATCAGGTCATATTTAATCTGGCTGGAAGCTGTATATTGCAGGGTTTCTGTCCTGGCTTTATTCCGGATAAAGCCGTTGCCAAGGGCTATGTCTTTTCCGTCCAGTCTGCCTGCGAGGCTGCCAGTGGTGACTGTATACTGGAGCTGGGATACATACATGTTTTCATTTATATGCTTAATGGCTTTTTCAATAAGCTCCCGGCTGTCAAATTCGACAGTGTATGCATACTGACGGTTAATATAGTTCCACAGAGTTTGAAATTCTTTCTTGTAAAAATTCTCATTAAGGGCATTTTCCTGACTTTTGGTCTTGTTCCCGTTTTCTATCATCCTGCTGAAAATACTTTCATCAAATACGCTCTGTATCAGCGCATGCACACCTTCGGCAAAAGGTACCAGGGATTCGGGCAGTGAAGCCAGACTGTTGCTTTCCAGGTCTGTCCTGTAATTCTCTGTGATGATGTCATTGCTGTCAATATAATCGTTCTTAATAAGATAACGGTAAATGTCCTTGGCCTCCTGCCCGGTGAGTACATGCATTTTTTCTCCGGACACGACGGTTTTGCCGGTAAAATATTCCACCGTTGCTTTAGTCGGCCGATCGTACAGTGCTTCCTTAATACCAGTTTGCAGATCGGCAACGAAATCTTTGTAACCTTCGCTCGCGATTACCGTCAGAACATTGATAGAGTGGACCGAATCACCGCACTTTTCCACATCCATACGTTCTCCTCTTTGATTTACACATAGACGCAGGCCCCTGCCGACTTCCTGGCGCTTCTGGGTGGGGCTTGCACCGCCGTGCTTTAATGTGCAAATCTGAAAAACATTGGGGTTATCCCAGCCTTCACGCAATGCTGAGTGGGAAAAGATAAAACGTACGGGTTCGTCAAAGCTTAAAAGCCGTTCTTTATCCCTGAGAATCAAATCATAGGCTGATGTATCATCGCTTTCGTCACTTCCGCGTTTAACAGGGCTATCCACTTTACGTCCGTGTTTATCTATGCTGAAATACCCTGCGTGAGTTTTTGAAGGCTCTATGCTTTTCAGATACCGGATATATGGTGAGTCTTCCAAGGCGATGTAATCATTCAGCACATTTTTATATTCCTGCTCAAACATCTCGCCGTATTCGGAATTGACTTCCTCGCCTGCCTCATTATACTTGCGGTATTTTGCCACTTCGTCAATGAAGAACAGGGAGAGGGTCTTTATGCCGAGTTCGAACAGGTGCCTTTCTTTTTCAAGATGCGAAATAATTGTTTCCCGTATCTGGATCCGGCGCAGATCCTTTTCGGAAACATCTCCTGCAACTTCACCCCGGGATAATGCCGCGCCGTTGGTAAAGGTCACTGTACCCTTTATCGGGTCAATATCGCTGATGACATATCCTTTGTATTGTTCCATTCCGTTGGATACATGATAAAGATTATCTCCAACCCTGAGTATGCGTGTTTCTCGATTAATTGACTTTTGGTATTTGATTTCCAGTTCAATCTTTGCCATGGGGGGGTTTTTGGGCGAGATTACTATATTTTCAAGGAACAGATACCTGTCGGTCCCTCGTAAGTTTTTAACTTCAAATCCTTTCACTTCGATTCTCTTTACCAGGCGTTTATTGTAAGCATCCACCGCATCCAGAACGTAAACAAGGTTATGGTGTTGGACGTGAGTGGCCGAATAATTAAGGCAGAACAGGGGATTAAAGTTTTTAAGTGCTTTCTGGGTTTTTTCCCCGCCCATTTTCTGCGGTTCATCGAGGATGAGGATGGGGCGGTTGGCCTTTATCACATCGATTGGCCTGCGGCTGCCGAATTCATCCAGCCTTTCGTAAATACGGCGGGCTTCTTTACTCTTTGCATCTTCTTTTAATGAAGTATTAAACGCCTGGATATTGATGATCATGACATTAATGCCGCTGCCGGCACTGAAGTTGTCAATCTCTGACAAGTTCTGGCTGTTATATATAAAGAAACGGGCCTTTTTGCCATAGTGCTCCATAAAGTGATCCGTTGTAATCTGAAAAGTCTTGTATACCCCTTCACGAATGGCAATGGAAGGAACAACCACAATAATCTTGCTCCAGCCGTACCTTTTGTTAAGTTCAAAAATGGTCTTTATATATACATAGGTTTTGCCGGTTCCGGTTTCCATTTCCACATCCAGGCTGCAAGCTCCCAGGTGGTCGATCAAAGTTTCGGACTGTTTAATGTTGTTGCGGGCTTGTATATCGCGGATGTTTTTTAATAATTGCTCAGGAGTGAGGACAAGCGGTGCATTTTCAAAACCCACCTGAGCATCATTTCCTTCAGAGTCCGACGCATTAAAGATGGAAATCTGAGTATACTGATCTTTTCTTATAATACCTGAATCACGGACATAAGCTACGCAATTCGAATAGGGTTGCCCGGAAAAAACATTGATAACGCTGTTGACGGCATCAGTCTGATATTGCTGTATCTTGAACTGGAATTTCACTGCGGCACCTCCGTTTACAGAACTTTTCTAACAGTCGACGGGCTGTAGGTTTCAAAGATTTGGTCAAAGTTGGTGGCGACGCTGTCACTTGCCATACCGCTGTCGCGGAAAACCGCATAATAAGGCTGCCTTTTGGCAATCTCCCGGACCACTTCCCCGGTTATGTCTTTATCAAAACAAGCCATCAGGTAACCGTCTGCAACATTGAATACCTTTTTATCGCCGATGGCTATTTCATCTATTTTGCTTGACAAAAGCACCCCCAAATCCAGCATAACCTGGAAAAGAAGGTCTTCGGGGGTACGATCGGGCTTAATATTGTCGGTTAGGGCGAAGAGCAGTTCCTGGGTATATTCCCCTGGTTTGTAATAGACATCCTGCATATTGGAAGAATCCAGTTTCAGAACCCTGAACCCGGTATCCAGTTTACCGGCTGCTTCAGGATGTTCTTCCAGGATCTTCTTACCTGCCCTGCGGATGCGTTCCCTGCCAATATCAGCAATGGTCTTGTAGCCTGCTTTATATGCTTCGGAGTTTTCAGCGCAGGGCTCAGGCAGCTGTATCATGATAAATTTGCGGTTTCCGCCGTCTTCGGCGTTAAGCTTCATAACTGCATGGGCTGTTGTGGAGGAACCTGAAAAGAAATCCAGAATTATTGCATCTTTATCGTTATATGTTACGGCCTGAATTAAAAGTTTCAGTAATTTTACCGGTTTCGGCGTGTCAAAAACTTCACTGCCGAACATGGATATTATCTGGCCCGTGCCGTCTTCGTTTGTCTCGCAATTGTAGTGGGAGGGAGAGAGGATGTTTTTCATCTTTTTTATTTCTCCGCCGCTTTTTATATGGTTTGGCCTGAACGGTATTTTGCTTATTGTTATCTTTTCGCCGTTCCTGACAATTTCATCAATCTTTTTTTGCGAATACCTCCATTCGCCGTTTAAAACAATTTCGGTCTGGTTTTTATAGTCTTTTACAACAACTGTGTTCAGCAATTCGGTAAAAATATTGCCCTCGGACATATCCTGGGGTTCAATTACCATTTCGGGGAAAGGAAACTCCACAGACAAAGGAGGAAAGGTAATAATGCTTCTACCGTTCCCGGCATTGTTAATAGGGTATTTTTTACCCTGGGTGGTAGTTTCAATTGAAAAAGGGGATGTTTTTTCAGACTTTTTTGCATAGCACAAAACATAGTCGAATAATTTACCTACGTTTCTATGAAGGAATGAAGGCTTTTTCTTTTTCTCCCATATAAATTCCGTTATAAAATTCCTTTCTCCGAATATTTCATCACAAACTTTCCTTAAGTTGGAGTTTTCGCCATCGTCTATTGTAATAAAAATAACCCCGTCATCGCTAAGCAAATCCTTTGCCAGCTTAAGCCTGGGATACATCATATTCAGCCAGTCGGTATGAAACCGTCCGTTGCTTTCGGTATTCTGCACCAGGCGGTTTCCGTCTTCGTCGAACTGCCCGCTTTTTGCCAGGTACTCGCCGGTACTTTGGGCAAAGTCATCCTTATACACAAAATCGTTTCCTGTGTTGTACGGCGGGTCGATAAAGATCATCTTAATTTTCCCAAGGTAGGTTTCCTGTAATAGTTTGAGTGTATCCAGATTGTCGCCTTCTATATACAGGTTTTCGGTCGTGTCAAAATTAACGCTTTCATCGCGGCAAGGGCGCAGAGTTTTGGCGATTGGAGCATTGGCCAGCAATAAGGATTTTTTCTTGTCCGGCCAGGTAAACTGGTAACGCTCCTCAGAACCTTCTACAATAATATCCGACAGTTCCTGGCGCAGTATATCGAAATCAATGGCATGCTCAATTATGGGCGTGCCATCATCCTTATAACCTTTTATAACCTCAGTCAGTGTATTAGGAAACAGTTCAGCAATTTTTCTGATATTTTCATTTACTTTGTTAACAGAGTGCATTTTGAGTCTGTCCATGCTCATACTCCTTTTTCTTCTGTTTATTCTTTTTCATAGTAATTTTATCACAAATCTGATTCGTTACATGCAAAGGAGCAGAAAGGTTGGGAAAGAAGCTGAAAAAATGTTAGTGCTCCTGTTGATATCCGGGGTATTTCGGCCCGCTTGTTTTAGTGTATCAGAAAAACGTACCCGAAGCTTAATGTGATAAAAATCTTCTATTGAATAAGGTTTTTTATTCTGCTACAATTTAGCTAATACCGGTGATATGGTTTATATATTAGACTTTGGATGATAAATTCCGTAATTTAATGATGAGTCAGTTTGAATTAACCAAATAATCAAAAATCTAAAGAAGAAGAGGTTTGCTATGGCTGGATTTTTCGGATTGTTTGACTATACCAGGGAAGGACCTGGAGTACCAAAGGATGCGCCTCCTAAATCGAGGTTCAGAATATTTTTTGAGGTTCTGGGCAGGAAATTCTGGAATATAGTTAAAGTTAACATGTTGTTTGGTATTTTTAACATACCGGCCATTATATTTTTGGCTGTGTTTGCCGGGTACCTGCAACTGCTGTTAACACAGAATGCAGGGCTGAGCCCTGAAGACATGGTTTCTAACTTATTTTTCGGGACAATTCCGTTAATGTCAATTTTTATTTGTCTGCCTTTAATTACAGTAGGGCCTGCACAGGCAGGTATGACCTATATTTTAAGGAATTATTCCCGTGAAGAACACGCATTCATCTGGGTAGACTTTAAAGAACATGCTTTGAAGAACTTTAAGCAAAGTATGATTGTAGGCCTTATCAATACAGTTTTTACTGTACTCGTAATTCTGGATATTTATTTCTATTTGAACTTCCGGACCGACAACCTGCTTATTGTTGCTGCCAGCGCTTTCATTATTGTAGCGTTTGTAATTTTTATGATGATGAGCATGTATATCTACCCGATGATGGTTACATTTGATTTGACCATCAAGCAGCTTTATAAAAATGCATTCCTTTTTGCAATAATGAAATTTTTCCCCAATCTTTTGATACTGGTAGTTATATTCGTGTTGCTGTTCTTCTCGTTTTATTACCCGGTGATAGGTTACATTTTGTTCATTTTTATTACAATGGGATTAATAAGCTTTATTACAAACTTCTATGTTTACTCGAAAATTGACAAGTATATGATTCAGCCTGTTAAAGAAACAAATAATGAAGACAACGGTGATGAAATAGAAAATGTATTTTCAGACAGCCAGATTATTAACGATACAGAAGAAAATGCAAGTATCAGAAGAAGCAATGATGATTAAGTGGGATCATGAAAGGGGCGGTTTCTAAACCGCCCTTTTTAAATATTCAGCAAATCTTTCATAGTATAGAAATTTGGTTTTTTGTCATGAATAAAAACTGCGGCTTTTAAAGCTCCAACACCAAAAATCTCCTTGCTGTTTGCAATATGTCTTAATTCTATGATTTCATCATTCCCTGCAAAAATAACGGTATGGTCGCCTGCTATATTACCGCCTCGGATTGCATGTATTCCAATTTCATCCTTGCTGCGTTTAACACGGCTGGTATGCCTGTCATAAACATAACGGTATTTCTCGGGCAAAGCCTGATTTATTGCATCGGCAAGAGCAAGGGCTGTTCCGCTTGGTGCATCTATCTTTTGATTATGATGCCGTTCAACTATTTCAATATCAAAATTGCTGTACAGAAGTTTTGCAGCCTTCTGAACAAGCTCAAGCAGAAGATTCACACCAAGGGACATGTTTGCCGAATGGAGGATGGGGATGGTGCGTGAATATTCTTTCAGCTTTGATACCTGTTCATCAGAAAGACCGGTTGTTGCAACTATAAGAGGAATCTTCCTGGATACGGCAAAGTTTAAAACTGTTTGCAATGCTGCGGGGTGTGAAAAGTCAACGATTACGTCAACTGTCACATTACATTGATCCAATTGAGTGAATACAGGGTAATCATTCCTTATGGAATCGTTTATATCAAACCCTGCAACAATTTTGACATCCTCTCTGTAGCGTGCGAGGTTTGTGATTACCTGACCCATTTTTCCGTTACAACCACTTAACAGAATTCTTACCATGATAATTCATCCTTTCGTAAGACAGCTCCAAAGGATATGCCCGGTTAAATCAGGCCGTACTCGGAAAGCGCCGCACGCAAGGTGTTCAGACCCTTTTCACTGATATCAACCAGTGGCAGGCGGCATTTTCCAACATTCATTCCCATCTCGTTCATTGCGGCTTTAACGGGAATCGGGTTCACCTCACAGAAAAGCGCATTTACAAGATTAACAGCTTTAATCTGCAAATCACGGCTTGTTTCTATGTCTCCGTTTAAAAATGAATGAACCATTTTATGCATATCTGCCGGAATAATGTTTGCAGCAACCGAAATAACACCTTTTCCACCAAGAGCCAACAGCGGGACAACGTTTCCGTCCTCACCAGAATATATAACAAGGTTATCACCGCACAAATACCTGGTGTAAGCCACCTGGTTCAGGTTGCATTCCTTTACGGCAACTATATTGGAAACTTCTGACAAACGCTTTAAAGTTTCGGGATTAATATTTAAGTTGGTTCTGGAAGGTACGTTATAAAGCACAACAGGAATATTAATCGAGTCGGCTATGGCTTTAAAGTGCCTGTAAAGCCCTTCCTGCGTGGTTTTGTTGTAATAAGGTGTAACCAAAAGGACTGAATCAGCACCAACAGACTCGGCATACCGGCTTAGCTCAACAGCATGTTTTGTATCATTGCTGCCCGTCCCGGCCATAACATGTACTCTTCCTGCTATTTTCTGCACAGCGAATTTTATTACTTCCTTATGCTCTTCGTCAGGCATGGTTGATGATTCGCCTGTAGTACCGCATATCAGAATGGCATCTGTTCCTTCTTTTATTTGCCATTCAATTAAGTCCTCCAGTTTATCGTAGTCAACCCCGTTATCGGTAAAAGGGGTTACTAAAGCTACGCAAGACCCCACAAACAATGGATTCTTCAAAAAAATCACTCCTTATCGAAGTATTCAATAAGTTTCTGCGCAATCTGTACTGCATTTGTGGCTGCACCTTTGCGGATATTGTCGGCTACAACCCATAAGTTTACACCATTTTCAACACTTTCATCCCTGCGGATTCTGCCGACAAAAACTTCATCTCTGCCGCTGGCAGTAATGGGCATGGGGTAGATATTGTTGCCTGGATCATCCTGGACAATAATGCCGGGAGCTTCTCTGAGTGTATTCTTCAGCTCCTCAAGATCAAAAGGTTTTTCAAGCTCAACATTGATTGATTCACTGTGGGAGTTGAATACGGGTACTCTGACAGTTGTGGCAGTAATGCGCAGGCTTTGGTCGCCCAAAATTTTTCTTGTTTCATTAATCATTTTTAATTCTTCTTTGGTATATCCGTTCTCGGTAAACACGTCAATATGAGGCAGTAAATTACCTGCAATCGGATAAGGGAATTTCTTTGGAGGCTGGCCGGCAAGACCGTCTTCCAGGTCTTTATAACCTTGCATTCCTGCGCCTGACACGGCCTGATATGTTGAGTAAACCACTCTTTTAATACCATATTTATCGTATAGAGGTTTTAATGCAACAACAGCCTGAATAGTAGAGCAGTTCGGGTTTGCGATAATTCCCTTGTTCCATTTGATATCTTCAGGATTTACTTCGGGAACGACAAGGGGTACTGAAGGATCCATTCTCCATGCACTGCTGTTGTCTACTACAATGCAACCTTTTTCTGCAGCGATAGGAGCGTATTTTTTGCTAACGCCTGCTCCGGCTGAAAACAGAGCTATGTCTATGCCTCTGTCGAAAGAGTTCTCATTCAGTTCTTCAACAACATATTCTTTTCCCTGAAATGTGATTTTCTGTCCTGCTGATTTACTGGATGCAAACAAGTACAATTCTGAAATAGGGAGATTACGTTCTTCAAGAACCTTTAAAAATGTACGTCCCACCATTCCTGTGACGCCAACAACAGCAAATTTGTATTTCTTCATATTAAACCCTCCAAAATATATATACTACATATAATATTGATTTACAACATTGATATTACAGCTTAATTTATGCCTTTATTGCATAATTGCCTTTATAAAACAAAAACTGCTGATAGAACATCCCAGCAGTTATAATATGCCTGAAAAGGCATTACTACCGATAGCGCTCCATCAATAAAAAATTGATGACAGTCCAGCAGTTATTCACTGATGAACCAGGAAAACCTCTATGGGAAGAATTTTCCTTCGGCATTTTTTCCTTTCAGTTCAATTCATTGATACCCATATACCTCATTGAACCTACTGATAAAAAATGCACCTCTATCTTGTCAGTTATTAAGTTTTCAGTTTGCCTTTATTATAGTATATTCTTAATTGAATACATTGTCACAGCAAACTGTAAATTGCTGTTTTTAGCTAAAGATTATAGCTATAATAACATCAAATATTATCCATGTCAAACAAAAATATTATATATTTATAATTTAATCTGACAGATATGATAACGAATCGCTACATCCTGAACTAAACCTGATTGATTTACTTCTGAATCCGACGTTAAAGCATATTTTTTATTTATAAAATTTAAATTGACATTCACTACACTTGTGTAGTAAAATAAAATTACTACACAAGTGTAGTGATTTTGCCGCAGACGTGTGGCAATAAAACGGAGGGTGTACACCATGACTAATTTTCAAAAACTGTCCGAAACAGAAATGGAAGTAATGCAGATCATTTGGGCATTTGACCATCCGGTAACATCCAGTGAACTTCTTGATATTTTTGCTCGGGAAAAGGGAAAGGTATGGAAAGGGCAAACCATAGCAACCTTTCTGGCAAGGCTGGTCGAAAAAGGTGTCTTGACTTCCATAAAACAGGGAAGAGCGAATTTATATAAACCTCGCATGTCGCAAGAGGAATACCGGAGACAGGAAGCAAAGAGCCTGCTGGAAACATTATATGAAGGTTCGGTTAAAAATTTTCTGGCAGCGCTCTATGATGGCAAAGAGCTTACAAAGGATGAATTAACCGATTTGAAACGATGGTTTGCAGAAAAAGCAGGTGAGAAAAATGAGTAATCCGTTGCCCGCTATCTTTAATATGTCTATTGCAGGAAGTGCGGTTGTTGGGTTGATGATACTGCTTAGGCCTATAACAGTTAAAATTTTTTATGCCAGGTGGCAATATAGAATTGGGAAAATGGCAATCGCTTTTTTTCTCCTGCCGGTTTTTCTCCTTATCAGAAAACTCTCTTTAATTCAGCCTGTTATTGAAAAATATCCTGCCAGACTGCCAATTTTTCATAAACCGTTACCTGCAACCGGCTTTGTGGGTGCAATGGATACTCTGACAGAAAAGCATTTGACGGCTGAGCTTATGCAAACCTGTTTATTCATTTGGTTTGTAGGAGCAGTTGTCTTTGCCTGTTGGCACTTATATTGCTATTGCAGATTTACTAAAAAACTTCAGGCTGGCAGTTTCCCTGTACAGGAAAATACTGAAGTCACCGACCTGTTTTCCTCATGCAAAGCTAAATTAGGCATATATGGCAAAGTAAAACTCATGCTGAATCCTGATATCTCTAGTCCTATGCTCGTGGGGGTGTTCCGTCCCGTTATATTTCTGCCGGCTTTAAATATTCAGGAAACCGACTTGAAACTGATATTGACCCATGAGCTCATGCACCTGAAACGCAGGGATTTATGGGTGAAGATGCTTGCTCTGGCTGCAGGAACGCTGCACTGGTTTAATCCTTTGGTTTATCTTCTCCGTAAGGATGTGAATACTTGGAGCGAGCTGTCCTGTGATGAGGCGATGGCGTCAGGAATGTCCCTTGAGGAAAGAAAGCTTTATGGAGAAGCCATTTTAAGCATGCTTGACTTGCATTCGGGTATTGGAAAAACTTATTGCTCTTCTTTATGCGATAGCAGGAAACAAATTGAAAGGAGACTAAATATGTTGTTAGATGTTAAGAAAATAAAGAAGCATATTTCATTTTTTGCCGTTATATCAATTCTTGCAATTGGCGGTATAGCAACTCTGTTAGGTGTTTTAGCCAATGCTTATGCGTCGGATTTAAATGGTGAAGTAGGCGAAGCATCATTAAAAAACATCTCATTTAAGGATGTGGCAGATTATTTGGAATACGATGAACAAAGTGAAATTTATCGCTTTGAAGGGAAATGGGTACGCCTGATCTTTGACGATATGCTGGACGGAAGAACCAGTTCCTGCTGGATAGAGCCAGGCCCATATGACAATTGGGGAGACCGATCAATTTGTTTAAAAACCATACGCAACAGTAAAACTCGTGAAATTGAAGGGCTGGTTGTAATGACGCAGCAGGAGGTTGACGAATTTTTCAGTAAATACTGACAGCAAAAAATCGAATTTTAACAACGTACACAATAATTTGCATTTACTTTGCAGAACAGAAAAAAGGTTCTCTGATATGTGTGGCTACCGGATTAGATGAAAAACACCATATATCCGTGGTAATATTTATTGTTGGCCAAAGTATCCAAAACAGTATAGTGAGATAGGTTGGAAATGAATTTATAAGACAATGGGCAAGCAGTATTCACAGCTTGCCCATTGTCTTAATAAGCTCTGATAGCTACCTGCATTATGACGCTAAAATTTACATAACCATCAAACCCGTAGCTTGCCTCAACTGTAACCGTATATTGTACACGTGAAACACATATAATTTCTGTTGCATCCGGATGGAAGGGAAACTTTGCCATGGAGATGTACCTTATCTTTACGGTATTTATAATATTCCAATTTATAAAGTTTTAACTGCCGCCAAATTCTTGTTGACAAACATATAGTGATGAATGTATAATCTAAAACTGTAAAGTAATTATACTTGACAGGGGTTCAAAGTGGAAGAATATGCAAAAGTAGCTATATTGCTCGATTTTTACGGGCAGTTGCTTACTCCGAGACAGTATCAGATACTGGATCTGTATTATAACAGTGATTATACCCTTGGGGAGATAGCATCCCAGCTTAACATCAGCCGTCAGGGTGTATATGATGGCTTGAAAAAAGGCAAAAAAACATTAGAGGAATTCGAAGAAAAACTGGGTCATGCAAAAAGGTTTTTGAAACATGAGGAAGCGTTGAAAAATATATTATCAGATTTACAAAGCATCAGAAAAAGTAAAGACGATGAAGTCATTAATTCATGTATCGAGGAACTGGAAAAAATAATAAATGATTTGTAATAGCCGGAGGAAAGTATGGTATTTGAAGGTTTATCTGAAAAACTGCAAAATGTTATGAAAAAAATAAAAAGCGCCGGCCGTGTGACAGAAAAAGATGTTAAAGCCATGATGCGTGAAGTAAGAATGGCACTGTTGGAGGCCGACGTTAACTATAAAGTGGTAAAAGATTTTGTTGCAAAGGTATCTGAAAGGGCTGTTGGACAGGAAGTTCTTGAGAGCCTTACCCCCGGGCAGCAGGTTATTAAAATTGTACATGAAGAACTGATTGAGCTAATGGGGGGGACGGTCGCAAAGCTTACTGTTTCATCTTCTCCGCCCACAGTTTATATGATGGTTGGATTGCAGGGTGCAGGAAAGACAACTGCCTGCGGAAAGCTTGCAAATTATCTCAGAAAACAGGGCAAAAGACCATTGCTTGTTGCATGTGACGTATACAGGCCTGCAGCAGTAAAGCAGCTCCAGGTTCTGGGAAGCCAGATCAACATCCCGGTATTTGAAATGGGTACCGGCACTAACCCGGTTGAGATTGCAAAAAAAGCCATAGCTCATGCAAAATCAATGCAGTTGGATACAGTGATTATAGATACTGCCGGCCGGCTTCATATCGATGAAGAACTTATGCAGGAATTGTCGGATATCAAGGAAAGTGTCAATCCTCAGGAAATCCTTCTGGTAGTTGACTCCATGACAGGTCAGGACGCTGTTAACGTAGCTGAAAGCTTTAACAACAGGCTTGACATTGACGGAATAATACTTACAAAGCTGGATGGGGATACAAGGGGAGGAGCTGCGCTTTCAACCAAGGCGGTTACAGGAAAGCCTGTGAAATTTGCCGGAGTTGGTGAAAAATTAAGTGATTTTGAACCATTTTATCCGGACAGGATGGCTTCCAGAATACTTGGCATGGGCGATGTTTTAACGCTCATTGAAAAAGCCCAGGCATCGTTTGATGAGAAAAAAGCGCTTGAACTGGAAAAGAAACTGAGAACTCAGCAATTTACTCTTGACGACTTCCTTGATCAGTTACAGCAAATAAAGAAAATGGGGCCTATCAGCCAATTCCTTGGGATGCTGCCCGGAATGAACAATAAGGCATTGAAGGATATACAGGTAGATGAGAAGCAAATGGTTTATGTTGAAGCAATTATACAGTCCATGACCAAAAAAGAACGTGAGAATCCTTCCATTATAAATTCAAGCCGCAAGAAACGTATTGCCGAAGGAAGCGGAACGTCAATTCAACAGGTGAATCAGTTGCTGAAGCAGTTTGAATCTGTTAAGAAAATGATGAAGATGTTCTCCAATCCGAAAGCAATGAAAGGTTTAAGAGGAATGGGCGGTTTTAAATTACCGTTTTAATTAAGAAGTTTACCGGATATAACGGTTTACTTTATAAAACTTATTAATCTATAGCTTGAAAGGTGGTGAAATTAATGGCAGTAAAAATGCGTTTAAAGAGAATGGGTGCAAAGAAGAAACCATTCTATAGAATCGTTATAGCTGATGAAAGATCTCCGAGGGACGGAAAATTTATAGATCAGGTTGGAACTTATAATCCTCTTGCAAATCCTTCGGAAATTAAGTTTGATGAAGAGAAGGCAAGAGAATGGCTGAAAAAAGGCGTGCATCCTACTGATACAGTTAAAAAGCTTTTGCAGATTTCAGGAATCACAAAATAAGAAAATTATTTATAACCTCAAAACCATGGACTTAAATTATCGTTTCTAAATGGAGGGTTATTAATGAAGGAGCTTTTAGAGAACATTGCCAGATCATTAGTTGATAATCCCGATGATGTGTCGGTAAGAGAAGTAGAAGGTGAAAGATCTCTTATCCTTGAATTAAGGGTTGCCGAAGAAGATATGGGCAAGGTTATCGGAAAACAGGGCCGCATTGCTAAAGCCATCCGTACAGTTATGAAGGCTGCAGCAATGAGAAACAATAAACGTGTTGTAGTTGAAATAATTCAATAATTTCCTGTTCTGAGAAAAAAGTTTAAAAAGCTGTCTTAAAAATTTAAGGCAGCTTTTTTGCTGTATTTCTGTTATTTTGCGGTAATTTTACAACCGTCTTATATGTTGCCATCATATATAAATGTAGCCGGAATCTTCTTGACGATATTAAAAAACAGAAATATTATGAATTATGTATGGCAAATATTTTAAACCGGAAGAATCAGACAAACTTATGATAATTAAGATCGATATTGGCATGCATGGAAATCGGTAAAATGAACTTCCCTGACTGCATTGGTTACATGTTGAAAAAGGCTGATTTCGGAGGTTTTTATGCGACTGTTATACGGGACTGAAAATGCCGCAAAAATCAGGCATATGAAGAATATATTACAGGGATTGAATATCGAAATAATAGGACAGGGTGACATTAGTATAAATGTTGGCAACGTGGACGAGAGCGGAAACAGCCCGGAAAAGGAATCCCGGATTTTCGCTGGATTCTGTTTCTTTGGAAATTACATCAAAAAGATATTACATGGATGTTACCTCAGGCAGAGCTGATTCTGACGGTAAACTGGCGCAGGGGTTCAGGAAATTTTTTATAAGGCATGTTGTAGAAAGGATAAATGATTAACTTATCTCAATGTTAATTGAGTATTAAGGAAGGATGAGTTTTTATGAATGAAAAAATCCTGAATGAAATTAATAATATTGTTGACAAGCTTTTGAACATGGACCCCGACCCCATACCCAGGTTTATATTGCTGAAGGAATTTAAGAAGCTAAATCCATCAGGCAGTGAATACCAGAATGCCTATGACATGGTTTGCAGCCACAAGTTTGTTAAAGATATGGCGAGAGAGCAGAATGAAAGAGGTTTTTGGCCTCCTTTCCATGGCTATACTGAAGACATTATACGCAGGTGCCTGACATTTGGACTTGGCAGCGAGCACGATATCCTTAAGAGAGTTTCGGCCTATATTAAAAAAGTCCTTGAAAATGAAGAAAGCTGGGATCAGTTTGAAAAGCAGGATAATGCACGCTGGTGGCCTGAGATGTTTGTACCGCTTGTCAGTGCTGCAATGCTTTCTTTAATTGAGCCCGATAACGAAATACTTCGTGCTCATAGACAGCGCTGGGCTTATTTCGCTGAAACTGCTTTCTCAAAGGGAGCCTATGACAGTGAAGCCGAAAGCAGGGCTCAGACAGATTATTTTAATATAAAGACAAAACGCACGATACCGGCTTATAATTATTATGTTTTGCTTTTATTGGCCCCCACAGCTGGTGAAAAATTCATAAGTGACAATACTGACAAAGCATTGGTGGATTATTGCATGAACGTAGCTACACAGATATATTATGTTTATAATTGCAATCTGTCAGACTTCGTGCCAATTGACATAAAACGAAGAGACAGCAGGGATTTCTGCCATTGGCTGCGGGCATTGTCAATTGTATCAAAATACCAGGGGTGGAAGGAATACGAAGAAAAATATGCAGAGTGGGTATTGAGCCAAAGAAACTCCGATGGCCTGTGGGAACTGGAGAATAAACCCAGACGGTTTGATTTCCCGCTGTCGGATTCATGGAGAACGAAAAAGAACAGGGTAATTGACAGCAGCATTATGGTCTTAAGATTCATAAACCGTAGTAATGGATTTTAAATTATTGGTATTTTACATCAAATAAGAAGATGGTGGAAAATGATCAGGAGAATATTGGCTTTACTTATTATCCTCACATTAATCCCAGGCTGCGGCAGTTTCAGTACAACCGAAAATGAGAAGCCTGACACTGGGGAAAACCTGATACACAGCATTTCAACAAATGATGGCAAAAGCAAGGCTGAACTTTATATCGATAAAAATATCAAGTTAAGAATAAATAATAAGGAAGAAGTGGTTTCGGAGCTTTTTGATAATAATACAGTAAATAAATTAAAACAACGATATAGCCTGTTTGAAGCTGGAGACGGGGTTATTGCGGTGGTTTACAAAGACCATACGGCCATAAAGGAATACATGATTCTTGATCTGTTTATGTCCAAAGATGATGGGATACATAAGATCTTTTCAAGCCGGGATATATTTGCAAAAATAAAAAATGTTGATGATGACAAAATAGAATTGTGTTTGCCGGAATATAACGCAAATTGCACTGTTAGCTTCACAGAAGAAGAACTGGGCAATTGGAAGCAGAAGAGAAGTGAGCTTGAAGACAGCAATATCAGTATTGACGATAACTTCATCACTGAAATTCAGGATAACCTGATATTAAGTCCGGCTGATTATTATGTTGGAGATTCCGGACAAAGCGGTAATAACAGCTTATATATATTGATGGATGTTAATACGGTTGGAACAATGACTCCTTCCATAAGAGACCGGGCTATTATTGAGTTTAAATTATCAAAAGAAGGTATCAGCTATAAAAATATAATTTTTGAAAGGTATCCGAAAAATAGTGATGACCCTTTTGCATATTTCCGCAAACAAACAATCAATTAAACATCTTGAAATTTGCCTGCTGATTATGTATAAATAGAGATGCATTTACCGGAAACATGACTCTCAGTATAATATTACTGTTAGAAACTATTCAGAGAGGGAATATAAATAATGAGGTTTTACAAAAATTAAAGTAAACATGGAAATGTTTAAAACAGAATACAAAGGAGAGATTTAAATGGGAAATTACGTATTAACTGTTACAAAGGACAATTTTGAAAAGGAAGTTCTCCAATCTGATATACCTGTGCTGGTGGATTTTTGGGCTGCATGGTGCGGGCCCTGCAGAATGGTTTCACCGATTATTGACCAGCTTGCCGAAGAGTTTCATGGCAAAGTAAAGGTTGGAAAAGTAAATGTGGATGAACAGGGTGAACTGGCTGAAAAATATAGGATTATGACCATTCCCAATATAATGGTATTCAAAGGCGGAAATGTAGTGGACAGTGTTGTTGGCGTAAGATCAAAAGAAGAATTTGCCAATATGCTGAATAAACACCTGTAAAAGTAAAACCGGGGACTTAAAGTTCTCCGGTTTTTTGCTAAGGTATATTTTGACACCTGTAATCTAGAAGGGATATAATTTAAACTACTGACAGACACAATGTTTATTTTCAGGAGGTTTTTTTCATGGGATATCAAATAGAGAATATAACCGTTATAACGTGGGATAATGATGAGCTTAAGGTAATAAAAAATGCTACTGTTGAAACAGAGCAGAATAAAATTACATTTGTAGGGCATAAAAAAAATGACGCATCAAAATCCTCAGGGAAAGTTAAAATAGACGGTACAGGAAAAGCTTTAATTCCCGGTCTTGTAAATGCACATACCCACATTCCCATGACACTGCTTCGAAGCTATGCGGACGATTTGGATTTGCACACCTGGCTGTTTGAGCATATTTTCAAAATTGAGGATAAGCTTACTGACGAAGATGTATATTGGGGATCGCTTCTTGGTTTAATGGAAATGATCGCAGGTGGAACCACGTGTTTTTCGGATATGTATTATTTTGTAGACAGGATTGCTGAAGCGACTGCCGAATCAGGCATGCGTGCGCTGCTTTCCCGTGGTTTGACCAATGGCGAGGATAAAGATGACTATAGTGATGATTACAGAATAAATGAAGCCATAGAAACGTTTAATAAATGGCATGGTGCTATGAACGACCGAATCAGGGTTGCTTTTGCTCCCCATGCAATATATACCTGCGCTCCGAAATATATTAAGGCAATAAGGGATATTGCCGAAAAATTTGGCACATGCATTCACGTTCATGTAGATGAAACTTTAAAGGAGCATAACGATTCTCTTAAGCAGTATGGAAAGACACCTGTTCAGCACTTATATGATATTGGCCTTTTCGATTTGCCGACAATTGCTGCCCATTGTGTTCATGTAACCGGACAGGACATGGATTTAATGAAAGAGAAAAACGTATCCTTTATTCATAATCCCGGCAGCAACCTCAAACTTGGAAGCGGGATAGCTCCCGTTCCCGAAGCGTTAAATAAGGGAATTAATGTTGCATTAGGCACAGATGGAGCTTCCAGCAACAATAACCTTAACATGTGGGAAGAGATGAATCTTGCTGCTCTTATCCATAAAGGTGCAAGGCGGGATCCTCTTGCGGTAAGAGCTGAGGAAGCTTTTAAAATGGCTACCGTAAACGGTGCGAAAGCCCTTGGATTTAATACGGTGGGGCAGATAAAGGAAGGATTTGCTGCCGACATGGTAATATTAGATTTATCAAAACCCCATTATCTACCCGAACACAAAACAGTGTCGAACCTGGCATATGCAGCCCAGGCCTCCGATGTTGAAACCGTATTCGTTGACGGGAAAATTATTTATGATAAAGGGGAATATAAAACACTTGACAGGGAGAAAATCATGTATAACATAAATAAAGTATGTCAAAGGCTTTTTAGCTGATCAAAAAAGACATTGAATTAAATTGAGGGGGATGACCAACTTTACGGTTTAATCCCCCTCCGGCGATACATGCCAACCTGCCAGATGCGTATGGCGTTCTGCCTTAAATATTCATTAATTAATTTTTATTATCATACAATAACAGTTCAGGATTTATTGGTTCAACTATTACAGTTTTATAATTAACGTACACCACCATTCCTGGTTTTGCACCCGAGGGTTTTCTTACATATTTGGCCCTGGTGTAATCAATCTGAACTTTTGATGAATTACGGGCTTTGCTGAACCATGCTGCCAGCGACGCGGCTTCAACCAGTGTTTTTTCGGGAATGGGGCCGGGAACGCGAACAATAACATGCGAACCGGGTATATTTTTTGCATGAAGCCATAAGTCGTCCGGTTTTGCAAATCTGAGTGTCAATTCGTCATTTTGAACATTATTCCTTCCCACCCATATCTGGTATCCTTCTGATGAAGTGAAACTATGGGGCGAAGACTTCTGAGGACTCTTGCTTTGCCTGTTTGTTTTCCGTATATATCCCTGGCTCCTAAGCTCTTCACGTATATCTTCCACTTCTTCAGGTGAATTTGCTTCTTCAAGATTAAACAGGACATTTTCAAGATAGTCCAGTTCTCTCTTTGCAATTTTCAACTGTTCGGCAGCATAAGCATGGGCAGCTTTGGCTTTGCTGTATTTCCTGAAGTAACGCTGGGCGTTTTCCTGAGGAGTTAAATTTTCGTCGAGCTCAATGTTTACATAGGTTTCTTCAGGTTCGTAATAATTAAGCAGGCTGCATTGCGTCATGCCTTTTTTCAGCAAATGTATATTTGCGGTTATCAGTTCGCCATATAATCTCAAAGTATCCATATTTGAGTTCTCATCAATTGTTGAAACGTGTATGTTAATTTTCTTTTCGCACCGTTCAATATTCTGCCTGACAATCTTTATTAAATCGCTGCTTTTGGTCTTAATATGCTCTTTTACTGCAGTGTGCTTAAAATAGCTGTCTATGGCCCCGCTTATATCATCATACTCTTTATAACTGCCATATTGTGTCAGTTTAACAACGTGAAAGTCCACAGCTTTGCCAGAATCACTGTCTATCACCACAGTAGGGTAATATTTCTTGTTTTCCAGGCTTTCAGTAAAATCTTTTAACACGTCAGCCAGAACTAAAGATTTCTCATACCCAATTTCCTTTGCAGGAATGTCGGGATCAATCCCTGCTCTATGGCAAATTTCCCGGCACAACAAAGGGCTGAATCCCTTAATTTTATTTAGCAGGACTTTGGATATGGAACCGTTCTCGTTCCTGACGGTTTGAACAAAACCATCCGTGTCCAGCCCGGTAGGAAATATTTTATCCTGCGGCGGCGGAAGGACATATGTCCTTGCAGGCATTATTTCCCGAACCCGGTTTATATCCTTGTCTATATGTTTTACTGCGTCTATGATTATTCCATTGCTGTTTACGAGGATTATGTTACTGTGCCGCCCCATAATTTCAATAATTACTTTTTTTATGCTTTTATCGCCCAACTCATCAGATGATTCTACATACAGGTTAATAATTCTTTCAAAATCTGAACACTCAACCGTGGTTATTGTTCCGCCCATAAGATGTTTTCTCAGCAACATGCAGAACATGGGAGGAGAAGTCGGGTTCTCCAAATCAAGATCTGTCAGATGGATTCTTGCTGAGTTGGCATTACAGTTCAATAACAGCTTATAGCTGGTGTTGTTTGAACGAATGTGGAAAATAAGGGTGTACCGTTCAGGTTGATATATTTTAAAAATACGTCCGCCGCTTAATTTCGTATTAAGTTCATCTGCTACAGCTTTTGCTACAATTCCGTCAAAAGGCATTTAATCACTCCGTTTCACGAGCTTATCCCTGATGTTTTAATTACGCTCTATTTTAACATACATCGGGATATAGTGAAATGATATCTGATATAACAGGGAAATATTACAGAATTATTAATTTTGTTTTACAAAACTAATAAATTATGCTATAATCTTTTCCAAGACAGAGCAAAGACAATAGAAATGTTTAAGTGTGCTGAAAATGATTTTATCTCAGTTTGAAAGGGGAAATCATTAATGTTATTGAAAAAAAGATCTGTTGCTATAAGTGTTCTGATTGTATCGATATTGCTTTTCTTAATGATGAACATAACCACTTTGTTCAGATAATTTTAACAGGGGGAGCAGGGGCTCCTTTTTAATATTACATAAAGCCTGAAAACTGCACTATAATATAGACATATATACATTTTTCTTTTTTTGCCTGATATTAGGAATATATAGTAATAATTGATATTGCACCTTGTTCATGATATATTGGTATTGGTACCAAAAGATACTTTATTGTTAAGTGTAATTTCGGAGGTATTTATGCAACGGGAGCGCTCAGGTATAGATAAAATTCCTCTAATAATACTGGTAATTGCCCTTGCAGCAATATTAGCTTTGGATTATTTTCTGAAATGGGGTTTAAACTGGGTTGACTATACCATTATCGGCATTGTTTTTGTATGCGCATTTATAGGCTATGCAAGAGGGCTTATTAAGGCTGTATTCAGTTTGGTCGGCTATGTTGCGGCAGTAATATGTTCGGTATTGTTTTCTGAGCCTGTAGCTGTTTACATCATGGAAAAAACAAAGATTAGGGAAGCAGTTGCAAAGGCCCTGGAAAATGCTTATTCCAGTTTTACCGTTCCTGCTTTTAACCAGACTGTTGATTTTTCGGTAATTGAAAGCAGTAATCAGCTTTTTGAAAAATATCCGGCACTGAAAGAGTTTTTTAATGATAACATGTTGTTTGGTCAATTGTTTGATATGGCCAATCCCTTGGAGTCGGGCGGCAGGGTTTTAAATGACGCTGTTACATCTATAACCGACCTGCTTGTATTTTCAGTTCTGAAGGTCATATCAATAATTATTGTATTTTTTGCTGTTAAGCTGATTATTTCAATAGTAGGTATGCTAATTAACTCATTAATCTCACAAAGTACTCTTTTAAGCACAACAAACAAAACCATCGGATTGGCTCTTGGTACAGTAATTGGCTGTGTTATTGTTTATGTAGCCACATCATATATTGTTCCGTTTATTGGTTCATTAAATATAGTGAATATTCCAAAGGAATACAGTGAGTCGGTAATTTTAGGGTATCTTTTTACAACTCCGTCCGTATAAATGCAGGTACATTTTAGTCAATGCAGGTTTACGACAGTTTGCCTGCATTTTTGTCATACTATTGAAACAGTATTTCACTTCATTTATCTCTTTACTTTACCGATAAAAAATATATAGAATTTAGTAGGAACATAAACGGTATGAAACGGGTGGTTGATTTGTCAATAACAAGAAAAGCAAGAGCCGGGTTGACAGTTATAATAATTGCCGTTATTCTAACATCTATTATTCCTGTTAATACCATGGCAGTAAATGGAACTGTAAAATATAAGCTGGTAAGGGTTTTCTCGGCGGATGCACAGAATAATACTTTACGTGCAGAGACTTTGCTTGATCTGGAAAGTTTCGATACAGGGCTGATTGATACCGAAAAACTATATAGTTATGATTCTAAAGGTGTTTTTGATGTTTTCAATGTCAGCCGTGAATGTCTGATATATATTGATTCTGTCAGAAAGACAATAAGCGATATTAAACCGGAAACATTTATGCTTATTGCCGTTGAAAACAATTCGGTAACCAGGATGATTAATGTCAGGAATGTCTCTTTGCAGGAGGGCGGTATCTACAACGGCATTCTGGAAGAAAACAATCCTGATTTGGGATATATAACACTCTATTTTCCGGATGGTTCGGGTACTTCACCCGGACTTAAAAGTTCTCTTTCATATTACCGCACATATTCATATTTTCGTGCAGAAGATGTTGTGGTATATAAAAACGGTAAATTATCAAGCATTGAAGCGTTAAATCCCGGTGACAGCGTATTTATTAAACTGAATGATGAAGGTTATATAGTAAAAATAAGCGCTACGGACAACTTTTATCCGGTGTATGGTAAAGTTATAACAAAGGGTAACTGGATGCTTCAGCTGCAAAGGACCGACGGGGGGACCGTACTGTACCGCATTCCAACCGGTACACCCATTTTCAAGGATAGAAAAATTGCATCATGGGGCGATATTAAGGCAGGGGACGAGGTACGCATTCTTGTGCAGACAAGCGGTAATCAAGTAATTATTGGGGAAATTACGGTAAAAGGTGCTGAGATCCAGGTGGATGCGGTTTATAAGGCATATCTTTCTTCTTATGACAGATTGGACAACAGTATTGTGGTTTTGAATATGCAGCAGTTTAAGGATGGTATTTGGAGTAAATCTACACCTGTAACCAGGAAATTGCCCATTCACGATAATTATGATCCTGATATTCCGAAAGGATCATATGGAACGGTGTATCTTGCCATTGGAAAAAATATTACCGGAAAAGATTGCGTTGTCTGGCTGACTTTGGATAGTGGAGGATTGCGTACTGAAATAACAGGAGACACTGTTGTTGACGCCGATCCCGGGCGCCGTAAACTGACTCTGATGAACAAAAGCGTATCAGTAGCATATGATGATAATTCAATTATAGTAAAAAATGGGAAATTGCTTAATCCAAACCAGGTTAAAAGCATGGATGAGGCTTATTTTGTTACAAGCAATCAGGTTGACGGTTCTTTGAAAGCAAATGTTATCTGGATACGGGAACCGCTTGAAGATACAGGTATATCTTTGATCCGTGGAAGAATATCGCACATTGATTTGTATAACAGTGTGACCCTGGAATCATTCTCAGAATTCAGCGAACCAAAGTGGAATTTTAACAATGTTAAGAAAACATTAACAATAGACCCTTCGCTGACACGTGTGTTTGACGATGGCGGAAGGGTAGACTTGGCTCTTTTCGATGATTCCGGCACAAATAGTTACAAAAAACGGACCGTTTATGTCCTTGTACAGGACGGTAAAGCATTGCTTGTAAGTACTGCTCCTTTCGGCGATGTTGTTTATAAAGGAAGAATATATGATCTGGCAGGTGTTCAGAAGGATTCATTTAATCATGTTGTTGTACCTGCTTCATCATTAACTATTAAGGACGGCACACGCTATAATGATACATCGTCGAAATGGGAGGATGTAGCTGAAGCGCAGTTTTCATTTTTACCGAATACTGTTTTTGTGAGAAACGGCAAAGTCATTGATTCGTCTCAACTGGAAATTGGAGACAGGGTAACCGTTATAAAATCGGAATCCAGCGAAAACGCTTTTATTGTAATGGTTGAATCATTTTAAACATCAATACATGGGGGATTATAATGAAAGTAAAGATTAAGGCAACAAGAATAATATCAATGCTTCTGTTTATTTTGATCCTGTGCGAACCTGCTGTTTCTTTTGCCTATATGGGATCGCTGGGATATGAAGGCGGCATATCGGCAGCAGATCCTTTTGAAGACAATACATACAGTTACCGTGAAGTTTGTTTTCTGACCGGTGTTCCGGTTATACTTGAAGGAACCATGACTGTTAAGAAAAACGTGAAAAACGATATAGTCACTACCACTTATGTATATAAATTGGAAAATGCCGAGCAAAAAGCTTCCATAACCAGGACCGTTGTTATGGAAACAACAACTGAAACAAAAGCTAACGGGCAGACTACTGAAACCAGCAAGATTTCAAGAAAACCGACAGAAACCGTTAAGGTTGGCAACACGGTATTTACTTTAACGAATTATGAGTTCACCCGCTCAGGGATTACAGATCCTCAACCGGCAGTTTATTATAATACCGGGGAGTACATGCTGAAAAAAACGTACAGAATAACTTCCGGAGGAAGTGGGACTGTCACCGTTGAAATGACAGGAAAACAGTATGGATATGATCAATACTGGAGTTCTGCAAAGTCTGCCAGCGTTGAAATCTCTATATATGCGCAGCCTCAGATAAACGGGAAAGTGGTTGAATGGGGCGGTGATGCAAAAATATTTGTTTCAAATGTTGCCAAAAAAGGATTTGAATATATTGAAAACGAGCCTTATCAGATAAGTTTTGAGGGCGGATATGTAGAAAAGGATTATGAAGAAAGCCTCCTGGATTATGAAGCACGGCTTCCGGAGTTTGATAAAGATCAAAAACCGACAGGAGTTTTAAAGAGTTATAAGGAAACGATCGGGATTGATCCCAAACCTGTGCTTACCAGGTTGATGGTTCCGGATTTAAAGCACCTGGAGGGATATTGGGCTGAAGAGCCTGTTAAAATCCTGTATAGCCTTGGTGTAATACCCGGCACAGGTGAAGATTTTAATCCGACAAAATATATTACAAGAAAAGATTTTACAGTGATGGTTGTAAGAGCTGTGAAGGATATTCCTGAAGATCCGGATCTTAAGAAAAATCAAAAAACAACTAAAACATCACGGAGCAAAACCCCTGAAATATCGCCATATCTGGATGTGAAAACAGACGATCCGTATTATGAAGATATTAAATCAGCAAATAACCGTGGTATAATTCAGGGAACAGGCAATGCATATTTTTCACCGGACAGGCATATAACTTCAGCAGAAGCGGTAACGATGCTGATACGCGCCCTGGGGCTTGAAAGCCTTGCTACATATCCATATGATGTAACGCCGTTCGTAGATAATGACGATATTCCAGCCTATGCAAGAAATTCTGTGGCTGTCGCATATCGTATAGGTCTTATCAGCGGGGACAGCAGGGGGTATTTCTATCCGAACAAATACATGACATATGAGGAAGCATCGGTGCTTCTTTATGAGCTGATAAAATATATGGGCGAGGAATTGGTAAAAGATTATCGTGATCGGGTTATAAGTTACAGGTAGAATTATTGCAACCGGAAAGACATAGTGATACAATTTGTGAGTAGATATATGGCAAATTTAAGAAGAGAATGCGAAAGCAGGGTTGAGCATGGAAAAATATAGAAGATCTTGTATCAGATTACTGGCAGTTGTCATCATTTTATCAAGTTTACTCATAACTCAGGCAAATGCTGACAGCGGTTTTTCAGATTACCTGGACAGCGTCATGCAAATGATCCAGGATATCTACTACAAAGATGTATCAAAGGACGAGCTTATAGAAGGCGCGTTACAGGGGTTATTCGGTAAAATGGATGATTATACCGTCTTCTATAATATAGATGAGGCAAATGCCTTTTTTAATTCTGTTGAGAGAAATTACCTCGGTATTGGCGTTGAGTTTATAGAAACGCCAGAGGGAGCACTGATTACTCGTGTTTTCAGCAATTCCCCCGCCGCAGGTGCCGGGCTTTTACCAGATGATATAATAGTAAATGTTGACGGTAAGAACGTAAAAGGATTATCCTCACAGGATATAGCCGGCTTAATAAAAGGTGAAGAGGGGACCACCGTACGGATAGGCATTAGCCGTGGCACATCTTCAAATATTATATATTTTAACGTGAAAAGAAATGTTGTTAATTTAAGTCCTGTTTCATGGAATATTTATGATGATATAATGTACATAAAGCTCGATTCATTCAGCAGCAACAGCTCCCAGTTTTTTGAAGAGGCACTGAAACAAGCTGATAAAAAAGGCATTAAAAAGCTGATTCTGGATCTGAGAAACAATCCCGGCGGTGAGGTAAGCCAGGCTGTAAATATAGCAAGATATCTTGTGCGAGAAGGTACAATAACAACCCTGGATTTTAAGTCGGAAAGTTATGTGGATGCAATATACAGATCATATCTTAAGAATCCCAAGTACGTTACTGCGGTACTTGTAAATGAAAATACTGCCAGTGCATCTGAAATACTTGCAAGTGCTCTTCAGGATTCGGGAGATGGTTTTTTGGTAGGCACAAAAACCTATGGCAAGGGTGTTTTTCAGAATTTATACCCGATACTTAAACCAAATGCCTATGAAAAGTATAAAAATTTGTACGGGGAAAGTATTGTAAACGGTTATGAATGGATGAACAAGTATAAGATTCAGGTTTATCAGTCAGATATTATCGGCTGGGCTAAAATGACAACAGGCCATTACCTGACAAGAAACGGCAAAATGATAGATGGAGTTGGATTAACCCCCGATTATCCGGTGGAAGATTATAAACTCATTGAAGGTATAGACGTTAACAATATAAAACAACTTGAATCATCAGCTACTATAGCATTAAACGGAGTAAGCAGCGATGTTTACAATTGCGAAAAAATTTTAAAAATAAAAGGGTATGAAATTGATACTCCGGATAGTATCCTTGATGCCAAAACAAGTGATGCGCTGAAAAAGTACCAGGCAGAAAAAGGAATAAATGTAACAGGAGTATTGGATGTCGTTACCAGGAGTAAGCTGAATGAAGAGCTTGATACTCTCCGGAAAACAATTGACAGGCCTTTTGCAAAAGCCATTGAGTTGTTAAATCTTCTCAATTAACTACATAAGCAAAGCTGAGGTACAAATGACAAAAGAAAAAATATTAAAATCAGGACTTAAAATACTTATTCTTATAAGTTTAATTGCCATTATTTGTTTTGCGGTAGTAATTTCGATGAGTGAAAATACAATCGAATTTAATTGGGATGTATTGAATCTCAGATCCTTAGTTGAAAAACTTCATTTTGAAAATTCTGTTAATCAGACAGAAACCTTTGATTTAGGCGATCTGGATATTACCCAAACTGCAGAATATGATGGTAATTTGCTTATTCTCACAAATTACGATATAAGGCTTATTAATTCCAATGGGGAAGAGGTATGGTACTTTACTCATGAAATAAGGCATCCGGTTCTCAATATAAACGGGAAATGGATTCTTGTTTATGAAAAAACCGGTAAATCATATATGGTAATAAAAGACGGAAAAGCAGTGATAAAGGATATGCTGGATGAAGAAATAGCATTTGGCGAAGCAACGGACAGATATCTGTTATTTATTACCATAGGCAATAATGGTTATAAACGGACCATAAGTTTTATTTCCCCTGAAACAGGCGTAAATCTTGGTGCATTATATATTGATGATTATTACCCGTATTATATAAAGGCTCTGAGCAATAACAACGGATTTCTTCTTTACGGCCTTGGAATGAATTCAACAAACATATCAACAGTAATACGTATATATGAGAGCGCAAAAAAAATATCCCCGGTGGCAAATGTTGAGATTGAAGGATTATATCCTGTTATGTACAGCAACAACAGTAATTACTTTTTTGTGGGCGAAAATAAAGCTTTCTGTTATGATAATAACCTGGATTTGGTTTGGTCCAGGGAATACACCGACAATATTACTGCAGCCGGACTCTTTGAAGATAGTGGTGCCATTGTTGCTACTAACGGGGAGACGAAAATGATTAAATTTTATAACCCGGCAGGAGAAGAAGTTAAAAGCATTGAAGCAGAGCACAGTATTCAAAATATAACAGTTTATAAAAACACTGCTGCAGTTATATATGGTTCAAAAGCTTTATTTTACGATTCTTCAGGCAGACTGATTGATAATGCCTCTTTGCCTGGAATCAGTCTCAGTGTGCATTTTATAAATAATGCGCAGGCTTTCCTTGTAACCGAGCACGAAGCTGTTCTGTATAATATTTCCAATAAGTAAAATATAAATTTTAGTTGTTTATCGTTACAGAATCTATTACCATATATATGGTATGGATAGGTGTTATTATGATTTTAACCGTAACATTGAATCCTGCAATAGACAGGACTGTTGATGTTGAAGAACTAAAGGAAGGAAAACTTAACAGGGCAAAAGCTTCCAGGACGGATCCGGGAGGAAAGGGCATTAATGTATCAAAAGCCTTGTGCTCGTATGGGGTGGAACAGAGAGCCACAGGTATACTTGCCGGAATTAACGGCAGGTACCTTTTGTCATTACTTGATAAGTATAATTTTCCTAATGAATTCCTGATGGTACCAGGAGAAACCCGTGTTAATATAAAAATAAGGGACCTGAAAACCGGCTTAATTACAGAAATAAATGAACCCGGGCCGTTGGTCAGTAGGGACGATGCCGATAAGTTTACAGAACTCTTGAAAAAACATTTGAAAAAATGTGATCTCATGGTTCTGTCAGGTAGTCTTCCGGAAGGTATGCCGTCAGATTTCTATGCCCGGTGTATTAAGCTGGCAAAGGATATGAAAGTAAATTCCATACTGGATGCTGACGGTGAAGCCTTTAAAATTGGATGCAGGGCGTTGCCGTATGCAATTAAGCCCAATATTCTTGAATTTGAACGTCTGACCGGTAAAACTTTTTCAGGTTTGGAAGAGATCAGGGATGAAATTAAAACCCTTCAGAAGGCGGGAATAGAGCTTATACTTGTTTCCTTGGGAAAAGAAGGTTCCATATTGGGTTACCGCAATAAAACCTATTATGCAATGCCACTGCCTGTTAAGGTAAAATCAGCGGTTGCTGCGGGTGATTCAATGGTTGCAGCACTTGCTTATTGTATTCAGAATGATTTTCCACCCGATGAAACGGCGAGAATAACTTCTGCATCAGGAAGTTTAACCGCAGCGCTTGATGGTTCGGAAATGTCCGAATGGAAAGATATTAAAGATGCATACAAAAAAATTTACATAAAAGAAATTTAAAATCAGGAGTTGATAGAATTGTTATATCCATTAAAATTTCAACCTGTATACAAGGATTATATCTGGGGAGGAAGAAACCTTACAAAACTTGGGAAACAGATTCCGGACGGAAAGGTGGCCGAAAGCTGGGAATTAGCCTGCCATAATGACGGGATGAGCATTGTAGCCAATGGGGCTTATAAAGGAAGGACGCTTCAGTCCATGATCGAAGAATTCGGTGAAAAGCTTATCGGGGATTTGGCAGGTAAAAATACAGGCTTTCCATTATTAATAAAGCTTATTGATGCCAATGACAAGCTGTCGGTACAGGTTCATCCCGATGATGAGTTCGCAGGAATCCATGAAGGCGACAACGGGAAGAATGAAATGTGGTATATTCTTGATGCAAAACCGGATGCCAGGCTTATTTACGGGTTAAAACCCGGAGTTACAAAAACGGAATTTGAAAATGCGGTAAGAGAAAATAAAATAGGAGATTGCCTTAATTATATAAATGTAAAAGCAGGTGATTTCATAAACATTCCTGCAGGCCTGGTTCATGCCATTGGCGATGGGATTGTGCTGGCAGAAGTCCAACAGAACTCAAACGTTACATACAGGGTTTACGACTACAACCGGAAAGGAGCTGACGGGAACTACAGACCGTTGCATATAGAAAAGGCGATGCAGGTTATTGATTTTAATGCCAGTGTTAAATATCCTTATTTGGGATTGGAATATGAAACTTCAAATAATGCATCATTAAAAGTTTTAGTTGCGAATAGGTATTTTTGTGTTGAGCTTTATCAAATTACCGGCATTTTACAGCAAAATACAGATTACAGGCAATTTCATGCTTATATTTGTATTGATGGTGAAGGGCTAATCAATCATGACAGTGAAAGTATAAATATACATAAAGGGGAAACGGTTTTAATTCCTGCATGCATTGGGAAATACAGCATTTCCGGTGAACTGAAGCTTTTAAAGACATATGTGCCAAATCTTGATGTTGATATATATGAAAGATTAGTTAAAATGGGGTATACCAGGCGGGATATAACAGATAAAATTGCCGGACTTGAATAAAAATTCAAATAATTTGCAGATACGGAAGTTTGAAACCATTGAAAATGAAGCTTTCTGCATGTTATAATTGCTTGTATTGGGGAATTTTGATATGGTCTATCAAGTAAGCTTTTCAGGGGTGTTTAAAATATGGAATCTCAATTAATACTGACAGTCAGTAAGATGACCGATGACTGTACTGAATCTCTTAAAAATGCATTAATGAGAATAAATGGAGTTGAAAATGTCATTATAAATGTCGAGAATTGCAAAGTTTATATTGAGTTTGATGATGAAAAAATCAGTGAAAGACTAATCAGAGAAACCATTGAAGACGAAGGCTATGAAGTAAAATAGCCTTTATCTTGATATATGTTTTATTGAAATCATTTCTAATAAAATTAACTAATAAACCAAAGTACAATAAGACACAATATATATCAAAATACGATAATGGTTGATATTTAAGTTAAAAAAAAGGAAATTGCGGTATAAAATTGTGTAAAATATATAAAGGAAAGGGTAGAAAGTAATTGATATTTTTACTATTTTCGGGTATAATGTTGCGTTGAAAGGTTTAAGAGAGTAGCTTGCAGGTAACCCCTGTTTAACTGGTCGTCAGCACGATGCTTTTGCATCCGGCCAGTTAATCATAGTTTTTATGAAAGCGAGACTTATACCGAAACTTGCGTTTTGGTATTTTTTTTATGCTTAATTAAAATCCAAAATTACTATTATGAGGTGTTGATTTTATGGAACAACTTGCACAATTATTTGAAGGAGTTTTGGCGTTTAAATGGCAGTATCTTATCATGTATGCCATTGGCGGAGTCCTGATTTATCTTGCAATCAAAAAGGACTATGAGCCAATGCTTTTACTGCCGATTGGTTTTGGCGCCATTTTGGTAAACCTGCCTTTCAAGTCAATATGGGAATACGAACCTGTACTGGATGAAACCGTTACAAAGATTGTTAACCAGTTCCCGTCATTACAGAGTTATTTTACAGAAAACCTTCATTATGTATTTGAAAACGGACAGGCATACAAAGTGGAGCCAGGTTTAATGCAGATACTGTTCAACTCAGGTATACTGACAGAACTGTTCCCATGTCTTATTTTCGTTGCTGTTGGTGCAATGTGTGATTTTGCGCCTCTGCTTAAAACACCAAAAATGATTCTGTTTGGTGCTGCTGCTCAGTTTGGTATATTCTTTACAGTTTTGGTTGCCCTCTTATTGAACAAAATTTTCCCCGGTCTGGGTTTTGACTTAAAAGTTGCTGCTTCAATCGGTATCATCGGTGCTGCTGATGGACCCACTTCCATATTTGTTGCGTCGAAGTTTGCAAAACATCTGATTGGGCCGATATCAGTAGCCGCATATTCATACATGTCACTTGTACCGATTATTCAGCCGCCTGTTATAAAAGCGCTTACAACCAGGAAAGAGCGCATGATCAGAATGGAATACAAGGATGTTAAGGTCTCCAAGACCGTACTTATCCTGCTCCCGATTTGCATAACTGTTATAGCAGGAATAATCGCACCCAGCAGTGTAGCGCTGGTAGGTCTCTTAATGTTTGGTAACCTTATAAGAGAATGCGGTGTTCTTGAAAGACTTTCAAAGGCAGCACAGAACGAACTTTCCAATCTGGTCACATTACTGCTCGGAATTACCATTGGTACAACAATGCATTATGAGACTTTCTTAAGCCCGGCAACTTTGATTATAATGCTAATGGGGCTTGTAGCTTTTATATTCGATACAGCGGGCGGAATTTTACTGGCAAAGCTGATGAACCTGTTCTCAAAAGATAAAGTAAATCCGATGGTTGGTGCTGCCGGAATTTCCGCATTCCCAATGTCAGCAAGAATTGTCCATAAAATGGCACTGAAAGAAGATCCACAAAACTTTATATTAATGCAGGCTATCGGAGCTAATGTTGCAGGGCAGATAGGATCAATAGTAGCGGGCGGAATGGTACTTGCCCTTGTACCATGGCTATTGTCATTATAAGGGGTGATATGAATGAATGATATTTACCTTGGCTTAAAACTTATGGAATATGGACTTTTAGGCACTTTTTCGGTAATAATACTGTTTTATATTGTAATATTAATTTTGATGAAGATCTTTCCATATCGTGATGAGGAAAGCAATGATTAAAAGGCTTTACCAGACACCTGCTCACCGACAATGCCAAAGTCAAGGATAAGCCAGGAATGGGCTGAAATACAATGTAATGTCGTCATAAATGAAACACTCCAGCCATAAATAATGGTGTGTTCATGATTTGCAGCCGGAATAAAATGCACCTTTATTCAGGTAAAACATGAACATTCATGCCTGAAAAAATGGAATTGCCATGCTGTGCATATAGCATGGCAATGTTATGAAAAACCGATTATACATGTTCAGGAAAGAGCCACCCGGAATTCACCGATATTTTTCAGCGGTTCAACTACTGCACCAAGATCTGAAGAAGATACGCTGAAGTCCCCCGAAGGCCGGACGTTTTGTATATTCCGAAGCAGTAATTTCCACGGTTTGCTATTACCTTTTGCAGAAATAATAATGGAGTTGTCTTTTCTTGTTGCTTCAATCTCCAAATCAACAACACCCTGCTGGTTATATACAACAGATTTGGCGCTGTTCCCGTCCTGGAGCTCAAACAGGTGAAAGGTGACGTTTTCAGCGTAATCATAGTCCGGCCTGATATCGTTATTACCAATTGCAATAAGGCTGTTGGGCCTTACCAGCAAAGGCAGGCTGAAATAATCGTGAATTTCTTCACGCCATTTGCCACCATGTATTTTTTCGTTATTAAGCAAGTTGGTCCAGATTCCTTCAGGAACATAATATTTCACAGACTTGTTCTCTGAAAAAACCGGGGCGACAAGAAGCCTTTCTCCAAGCATATACTGCCTGTCCAGGTAGTCACATGCGGGATCGCCGGTAAATTCAAGCACCATTGGACGCATTACCGGAATTCCATGCGCGGACGCTTCGCATGCAGCTGCAAATATATACGGCATAAGCCGGTGCTTAAGTTTTGTAAAATATCTTAAGACCTCTGACGATTCATCGTCAAAGAGCCATGGAACACGATAACTTTCGCTGCCATGCAGGCGGCTGTGAGTTGATAAAAGGCCAAAAGCCACCCAGCGCTTATACAAATCTGCAGTTGCCGTTTTTTCAAAACCTCCAATATCATGGCTCCAGAAAGCAAACCCCGAACTGCAAAGAGAAAGCCCGCCGCGAAGGGATTCCGCCATTGAAGAATAATTTGCGGTACAATCGCCACCCCAGTGGACAGGAAATTTCTGTGATCCTGCCGTTGCCGAGCGTGCAAAAACAACTGCTTCCCGTTCACCGCGTTCCTGTCTTAACAGCTCAAACACGGTTTTATTATATAAGTAAGTATAGTAATTATGCATTTTTTCAGGATCCGAGCCGTCATAATACACCACATCGGCAGGAATTCTTTCACCGAAATCGGTTTTAAAGCAGTCAACACCCATATCAAGAAGTATTTTCAGTTTTTCCTGGTACCATTTGCATGCATCAGGATTTGTAAAGTCCACAAGTGCCATTCCGGCCTGCCACATATCCCATTGCCATACATCGCCGTTTTTGTCTTTTAGAAGATATCCCTTTTCCATACCCTCGTCAAACAGGTAAGACTTTTGCGCAATATACGGGTTAATCCAGACACATATTTTAACCCCCTTGGATTTCAGTTTTGAAAGCATGGATTTTGGATCGGGGAATACATCACTGTCCCATAAAAAGTCACACCATTGGAATTCCTTCATCCAAAAACAGTCAAAGTGAAAAACGCTGATTGGAATATCCCGTTCAAACATGCCGTCTATGAAGCTAAGCACGGTTTTTTCATCATAGTTTGTTGTAAAGGAAGTTGAAAGCCAGAGGCCGAACGACCAGGCAGGCGGAAGGTGGGGCCTTCCTGTGAGGGCAGTATAATTTTTAACCACATCTTTCATCGATTTTCCGCCAATTATAAAGTATTCAAGACATTCGCCCGGTACACTGAACTGCACTTTTGATACTGCTTCCGAACCAATTTCAAATGAAACGCGTTCAGGATGGTTTACAAATACACCATACCCCTTGCTGGTTATGTAAAACGGGATGTTTTTATATGCCTGCTCGCTGCTTGTGCCACCGTCCTCATTCCATATATCCACCGCCTGGCCGTTCTTTACAAAGTGGGTAAAACGCTCGCCAAGGCCATATACGCATTCACCAATGTCAAGGTTCAGCTGTTCGCGAACATAAGTCAAACCTTCGCCGGTTTTAATATACCCGGCACTCTTTCCGATACTTCCTGTCAGATATTTTCCGTCAAAATAAAATTCAGCCTGCCAGGGAAATCCTCTGTTTATGTTTACCGATAATTTTCCACTGGTAAAGGTTGCTTCTTTATTTTTAGTTTTTACATCAACTGGAGTGCCGGAATTTTTTTGAAGTTCAAATGACGGACCTTTTAACTTTTTCCCTTTATGGTGATAAATTTTTACTCCGATGACATCAGGCATCGGAGAAGAATATTCAACAGTAATCATCGGTAAATTAAGAGTGTCGCCCCGGTGTGTTATCACTTTTGTTGCTGCAAAAACCTTAAGTTTATTGTCGGAGTACTCCATATCACGCACTTCTACCGGGCTGAAAAGAGAAACCCCGTCTTTCAGTTTCCAATAACCATCGCTGAATTTCAATGTTTACACCTCCTGATAATTTTTATATAATTTTTAAAGAACAGTGATTTATGTAAAAATTTATAAATATACGAATCCTTTTTTTCAACCGATATATATAACGGAAGTTTGATATAATTATATTGATTTTCATCGATAAAGATCTTGCGATATATTTATTGATTATGCAAATATATTGATTTTTTCAGGTGGTTTGTTGTGGATTTAAGCCTATTGAAAGAAAACAGGGAACATGGTGATTTTCTGTTCCCGCTGGGGTATTATTCAATGATTTACCACAATTCATCCGAAATGCTTGACTGCCACTGGCACGACGAATTGGAATTTCTGCTGATGACATCAGGAAAGGCTATATTCAGAGTAGGGGATCTGCAATACTGCGTAAAAAAGGGACAGGCATTGTTCATAAAAAGCGGGGAAATTCACAGTGCATATTCAGATGATGGGGTATGGGGTTTTTCTGCAATAGTTTTCCACCCAAATCTGCTAAACAGCAATCCATATGATAAAATACAGAATGAATATATTAATAAGGTTTTAAACAAGCAGTATATATTTTCAACGGTTATATCGGGTGATGTTCCATGGGAACAGGAATTGCTTGGCCACCTTGAGAAGATCATTGAGATTGCAGCAAAAAAAGAGTATACTTATGAACTGCTGATAAAATCGCATTTGTATGCCATTTTTTCTTTATTGCTGAGAAATGCAAAATCTGAAAATGATCAGAACATAACATACAAATGCGACAGGTTGAAAAATGCAATACAGTATATTCAGTCAAACTTTAACCGGCAGATTCATATAAGTGATCTTTCACAAATGGTAAATATGAGTGAAGGTCATTTCTGCAGGTATTTTAAAAAAATTGTTGCAAAAACGCCGATTGAATATTTAAATTATGTAAGAGTCATTAAAGCCTGCGATTTGCTGAGAAATACCGACAGAAAAATACTTGATATAGCAATGGAAGTAGGTTTTAATAATTTCAGTTATTTTATAAACAGATTTAAAAAGTATATGAAAGTAACACCGGCGTATTACAGGAAAAAATGCCGTGCATGAATGTTTTAACCATGTTTGGACAGTCTGTATGGTTTAAAGTCCAGCGGTAAGATGTCAATAGGTAAACTGGAAAAAGTTCTTTGAAAATTGCATACAGTTTAAGCTGTTTTGGCACAAAAAGAGAATCCTTAATAAGCCCTGCCATTTTAGCTGGAAAA
>Ga0134104_1000266_pt1 | contig 63158 bp, 72 predicted proteins | sample 15_3_2metaG_FD_94455 | JGI IMG/M metagenome (GOLD analysis project Ga0134104, IMG submission 94455) | Switchgrass degrading microbial communities from high solid loading bioreactors in New Hampshire, USA - 15_59_3.3_214_A2 metaG | ecosystem: Engineered > Bioreactor > Semi-continuous > Anaerobic...
CACCGTGTTCAGAAAGTACATAAACCGCAGGCTTAAAGAAATCGCGGAGCTGTGTCAGTAGCGCCGCCGGAATGGCAAAACGATGGATTTAAGACGCCCGGAATTGAGTTTCCGCGCGCTGACCTGGAGCCTGAGGCCTGTTTGGAACAATAAAATTATTATTAATGTATGTCAGCCGAAAGGGCGTCTCGTCGGGGGACGCCCTTTTAGCTTTGCAATGTTACAGTTGTGTTACAGATGGCTCCGGATTATTGACTTAGCTACACACAGAGGTTATATTGATTCTGTTAATAAGAGTGGAATACTCTGGCAAGCGGTATAATCACCCGTGTGGTGTTTATACATAACAAATTTGGCCGCAAAGGCCGAAAATATTAAAAAGGAGGATGTCTTAATGAAGAACCTGAAAAAGGCGCTCGTTCTTGTGCTGGCTTTCGCAATGGTCTTTAGCCTGTTCACATTTAACGCAAGCGCTGCCAGCTTCTCTGATGACGAAGATATCGTCAACAAAGAAGCTGTTGAAACAATGGTCCAGCTGGGCATCATTAACGGTAACCCGGATGGCACATTCGCTCCGAAGCGCATAGTTACCCGCGCCGAAATGTGCAAAATGATCTGCGTCGCTATGAGCGGCGGCAACACTCCGCTTCTCGATAGCACCTCCCTGTTCAGCGACACGAAGGGTCACTGGGCAAACAGCTATATTAACTACTGCTATAACAAGGGCATAGTATCCGGCGACTCCGGCAAGGGCGGCACCTTCCGTCCCGATGCTCCCGTTACCGGCATCGAGGCTGCCAAGATGATGCTTGTCGCTATTGGCTACAACTCTACACTTGCCGGCTTTACTGGACCTGAGTGGGCTATCAACGTAGCATCGGCTGCAAGTGACAAGAACCTGTTTAACAGTATCGGCACCCTGAATGTTTCTGCCGGCCTGTCCCGTGACAATGCCGCTCAGCTGATTTACAACGGCATCAGGGCTGACATGGTCGAGTACACCAGCACACTCACGACCGATCCCAACGGCCAGCTAACTTCCACCCCGACACTCAAGAACCGCCCCGGCGTGACCATGCTCACCGATAGGTTCGGAGTCAGCGTTCTTGAAGGCTACATCGTCTCCAGCGAGTATGCCACAATAAATATTGCAGATAATACAAACGTTGCCGGCGAGACCACAATGTTTGTAAAGACAAAAGGTGCTGAGAGTGTAAACGAAATCTATACTCTTAAGACCTCTACACCCGCTGACATGGTCGGCAAAACTGTTAGAGTTTATGTTAAAGACAGCAGTCTCACAGGAAAAACCTACAATACCGTTTTTGGAACCCCTGTTGTAACCTCGACCAACAGAGTAAAGACCTTCACTGGCGATGCCTATGCCAAATCCAGTGACCTTATGACAGCTCTGAAGACTGTCGGCATCAACGGCTTTACTCCTTCTGCTACTGCACCTGCTGATGGTGTTGTTATTGCTTATAACAATGGCCATACCATTGATAGAAAATATTACAATTCCGCTACCTCACTGGACGATGTCGAAGCCAATAAGCTTCTTGGCCGCGGCAAAGAGGTCACCTTCATTGACAATGACAACGACGGTCTCGTTGATATTGTCAAAATCATGGCTAAGCATGTCGGCGAGGTAACAGTTCTGAATTCCGCCGGCAATAGCGGCAAGGGCTCCATTACCGTAACTCCCAAGAACGGTTCCCTAGCTACCACTCATCCCCTGAGCTCCAAGACATATGATGTTGTCTACGGCGAAGAGGATGTCGCACTTAAAGACTATGTCCTCTACTACGAGCTCAATGGAAAATACTATGTCGAAAAGGCTTCTTCCGAAACCGTTGAAGTAAGTAAAATTACGCCAAACGCGAGCAAACCTGAAAACGGCACAGTAACAGCCGGCAGCGTCGTTTATAGACAGTCCGCGCTTGTTAAAAACATAAACGGCTCTAAAGTTCTTGCTGAAGGTGTTGATCTGGGCAAGACGGCGACCTTCTACTTTGACAACTACGGCAACGTAATATATGCTAAGGCCGCTACTGCTGCTGCGAAGTACGCAATTGTCACTGCAGTTGGCACATACGATCCTCTGAATGGACTTAGCGTAAGAATAGTCAAGGAAGATGGCACATCTGAAGTTGTAAAGCTTGCTTCCGTTACGGACACTAAGGGTGTGAAGACTACTGCAGGAGACATGGTGAACGCTCTTAATAACACCGCTGAAAGCAAGGCGGATACTCATATCTTCAGCTACACCGTAAAATCCAATGGCGATTATGAGCTTACCGCTTTAGCCACCGACACAAATACCACAGAAATTAAAACAAACAATCCTAAGCTTGAGGGGTCCAACCTGATTGCTAATAGCAATACCATATTCGTAGTCAAGACTGGCGCAACTACTTATTCAACTTATACTGGAATAGCCAACGTGCCTTCAGTGAGTGGTGGCTCGTTTAAGGCACTGGCCTACGTAAAGAACAATGCAGTTGCCATTGCCTTTGTCAAAGATGGCACAGTAAGTACTACCGGAGCAAGTGGCGTGTTCATCTGCAGCACCGTTTACTCCAAGGTTCTTGACGGTACCACACCTGTTTACGAGTATCCCGCCATTGTTGACGGAGTAGCAACAACCGTTACCGCCACCGATAGCAACGTATTCGGTGCCGTCGGCTACTACAACTCGGGCATTAAGGTCAATGCCAAGGGTTACTACACCGCAGCTGGTGCAACTCCTGGAACACCGGATAAGACCGGACTTACCCTCATCAGAGTTGGTAATGGCATCATATCTGACACCGCTAAAGACTATACCTATGATGACAATACTAAGGTATTTGAAATCAGCGCAACCGGCGCTGTTACCGAGAGCGCAATAGGCAATCTCAGCGATGGCACAAACGATCTTAATGCGCAGGTAGCGATTATCGTACCTAAGGGCAATGCTGCTCCCAACGACACCGTTGCAAAATATGTCTTTGTAGTTGGCGATGCTGCTGCAAGACCTGTTTCTGTAACGCTTGGTCTGGGCACAGGTAGCGACCTTGTTCTTGGAAATACTGACCTTACATCCAAGGTGGCCGGAACTGTAACCGGTTTTGATGTAGCCACAAATAAGGTAATCACAATAACTGTTGCCAACGCTGCTGGCACAACTTCTACTGTAAAAATCAATGGTACAGACTATACAAGCGGTGCAGACTACACTGTTACTGCAAAGGGAACATACACCGTAGAGGTGACAACAGTAAAAGCTGGAGTCCCGAATGGTGTCTACAACTACACCTTCATCGTTTCCTAACCCCTAGCATAATCTAATCGCACATCGAATCCCGGGGCTTTTGCCCCGGGGTTCTTTTTTGCTTCGATAATCATTCTTGGGGCGCGGCCGCATCCTATCTCTTTTATTAAAACTGTTCCCTTTTTCCACCCCTAAAAATATTACCTTGCAAATGTCATAGCCATCCTTTAAACTAAAAATGCTGATATCCGATTTAACTCAGATAACAGTATAATTTATCGTGCAAGGCGGTGAGGGACATGCTTTATTCCCGTGCTTACGATACCCCGCTCGGCAAAATTACGATAACGGCGGACGAAAACCATATAAAGCGCTTGGACTTCGGCCCGGTTTTGCGCGGCGAGGAGCGCGAGAGCGAGCTTATCTCACGCGCGCACAGTGAGCTTATGGAATACCTCTCCGGCAGGCGCCGCCGCTTTACGGTGCCGCTCTCGCCCGAGGGCACGGAGTTTCAGCAAAAGGTCTGGAGCGCGCTCTGCGAGATTCCCTTCGGCGAGACGCGCACCTACGGCGAGATAGCGGCTGCGGTGGGGAATATGCGCGCCGCCCGCGCCGTCGGCATGGCCTGCAACAGAAACCCGATTGCGATTATGATACCCTGCCACAGGGTTCTGGGCAGCGGCGGGGAGCTTACCGGCTACGCCTCGGGGCTTGAGACTAAAGCGAAACTACTTGACATCGAGAAAAGAGCTCCCAGGCACTTTAAATACGGGGAGAGGGAGCTAAATTACCTAAAATCACGCGACGAGAAGCTCGCAAGGCTCATCGACGAGCTCGGCTTTCCGGAATACGAGGTAATTCCCGACCTCTTCGAGGCGCTTGTGTACAACATAATCGGCCAGCAGATTTCAATTAAGGCGGCAGACGGCATATGGCGGCGTGTCCTCGGAATGTTCGGCGACATTACGCCGGAGAGGATAGCCTCCGCTTCTATTGATGAGCTGCAGAGCGCCGGCTTATCAAAGCGCAAGGCCGAGTACATACGCAGCGCGGCCGAGAGTATTGTCAGCGGCGCGCTCGATATCGCGGCGCTTAAATCCATGCCGGACGACGAGGTCATAAAGGAGCTTACCAAGCTGCGCGGGGTGGGGAAGTGGACCGCCGAGATGCTGCTTATTTTCTCGCTCGAGCGGCCCGACGTTTTCAGCCGCGACGATTTCGGGCTGCGCCGCGGCCTGTGTAAACTCCACAGCCTTGACAGGCTTGGCGATGAAATCTTCGAGCATTATCGACGCCTGTATTCGCCGTATTGCTCGGTGGCCTCGTTCTATCTCTGGCAGCTTAAATGACGTAAGGGAGAAGGTTATTTAATTGGGACAGTTTTTTGAGATGTGCATGGTAGTCTGCTTCGGCGTTTCCTGGCCGATATCGGTGCTAAAGTCGCTGCGCTCGAAAACCGCGAAGGGTAAGAGCGCAGTATTCGGCTTCTTTGTCTGGATTGGTTATGTCTGCGGCATAACCGGTAAAATCCTGACCGGCAACATTACATATGTGCTTATTTTCTACGTCATCAACCTTGTGATGGTGACAATTGACATCCTGCTTTACTTCAGAAACGCCAGGCTGGACAAGCTGCGCGCGGAGGGATGCGAGAATGGACGAGGCTAAGAAGCTGCTCAATGAGTTTGAGGCTAAAATCCGCGAAAACAAGCTGCGGCGTTTCCGCGGCATGAACCGTTATGCGAAGAAGGGCGAAACCGTGCTTGTCGGCTCCTCGCTCATGGAGCACTTTCTGATACACGAATTTCTGCTCGCCGAGGGCATGGACAAGGTAGTCTACAACCGCGCCGTCGCCGGCTGGCGCACCGACGAGCTTTTGAAGAACATGGACGCCTGCATTTTTGAGCTTGAGCCGCGGAAAATCTTCATAAACATCGGCAGCAACGATTTGGACAGGCCCGGCGACGCAATCGGGCGGCTTGTCAAGCAGTACCGCAAGATTCTGCGCAGAATCAAAGAGCGGCTGCCGGAGTGCACCGTCTACGTCATGGCCTACTATCCCGTTTTGCGCGACGAACCCGGTGAGGACCCGCTGGGGGACAAGACGCGCACCCGCGAGGGGATAGAGGAGGCGAACAGGGCGATAAAGGAGCTCGCCGCCGAGATGGGCTGCGAGTTTTTAGACCTGAATCATGTGCTGAAGGACGAGGACGGCTACCTGAAGCCCGAATTCGGGGCCGACAAGGTGCACCTTCTGCCGCCCGCCTACAAGGCGATATTCGACGAGCTGAAGCGGTATTTGTAATACTGCCTGCGTTGCAGGATAAACAATTAAGGGGTATGTCTCGGCATTGAGACATACCCCTTTTGTTTTAAAGAAAGTTTGGGTTTGCAGCGGGCAGGCTAAGCCCCGCACGAAGCGCGGGCGGCGTTTTCCCGCCGCCTATAGCGCCGTCAACCTGCCGCATAAAGCGCTGTTAAGCAGCCTTGCCGGGCCGAAGCCTTCCGCAGTAGCCGGTTTTAAGACGCGCGGTTTTGCGCTCATTCGAGCTCGAACATTCCGGTGTAGAGCTGGTAGTACCTGCCGCGCTGCGCTATGAGCTGGTCGTGGTTGCCGCGCTCGATGATTTCGCCGTTTTCGATGACCATTATGGCGTCGGCGTTCCTGACCGTCGAGAGCCTGTGGGCGATGACGAACACCGTCCTGCCCTCCATCAGCTTATCCATGCCGCTCTGGATAAGCCTCTCGGTCCTTGTGTCTATCGAGCTTGTCGCCTCGTCGAGGATGAGGACGGGCGGGTCTGCGACGGCCGCGCGGGCGATTGCAAGGAGCTGGCGCTGGCCCTGGCTGAGGTTCGCCCCGTCGCCAGCCAGCATGGTGTCGTAGCCCTGCGGCAGGTGCGAGATGAAGAAGTCGGCGTTTGCGATTTTGGCCGCGCGCTCGACCTCCTCGTCCGTCGCGTCGAGCCTGCCGTAGCGGATGTTGTCGCGCACGGTGCCGGTGAAAAGGTGGGTGTCCTGCAGGACCATCGCGAGGCTGCGGCGCAGGTCGTCCTTTTTGATTTCTCTTACGTCGATTCCGTCGTAGAGTATCCTGCCGCTCTGCACGTCGTAGAAGCGGTTGATGAGGTTTGTTATCGTCGTCTTGCCCGCGCCGGTCGAGCCGACGAGCGCGATTTTCTGGCCGGGCTTGGCGTAGAAGCTCACGTTTTTCAGGACGGTTTTGTTCTCCTCGTAGCCGAAGACGACGTTTTCAAAGCGCACGTCGCCGCGCACCTGGACATAGCTTACGCTCCCGTCGGGGTTTACGCGCTTCCAGGCCCATTTTCCGGTCTTCCTGTCGGTCTCGCTTATGGTTCCGTCCGGCGCGATTTCGGCGTTGACCAGCGTGACGCTGCCCTCGTCCACCTCGGGCTGCACGTCCATCATCTCGAAAATGCGCTCGGCGCCGGCAAGGGCGGCAAGGAGCGTGTTAAACTGCTGCGACACCTCGTTGATGGGCCGCGAGAAGGAGCGGGTATACTGCAGGAAGGAGGCTATGGAGCCTATGTCTATGCGCCCCGCTATCGCCAGGGCCGCGCCCACGGAGGCGGAGAGGGCGTAGTTGATATAGGAGAGGTTTGCCATAATCGGCATAAGTATTCCCGCGAAGGTGTGGGCGCTGCTGGCGCTCCTGCGCAGCTTTTCGTTCAGCCTTTCGAACTCTTCGACAGCCTTTTCCTCGCGGCAGAATACCTTGACGACCTTCTGACCGACTATCATCTCCTCGATGTAGCCGTTGAGCTCGCCCAAATCGCGCTGCTGCCTTACAAAGAAGCTCGCGCTTCTGCCGCCTATCTGCTTTACGGCGAAGAGCATGAAAAAGAGCATGATGACGACAAGGATAGTTAGAATGGGGCTTATGACGAGCATCATCACGAACACGCCGACAAGCGTGACGGCGGATGTGACAAGCATGGGCAGGCCGCGGCTTAAGATTTCGCGCAGCGTGTCGACATCGTTTGTAAAGCGGCTCATGAGCTCGCCGTGCGTGTGCGTGTCGTAATACTTTATGGGGAGGTCCTGCATGTGCTGGAACAAATCTATGCGGATTTTCCGCAGCGTCCCGGTGGACACGTTGAGCATGAGCCTGTTGTAGAGGTAGGTGGCGCCGGTTCCAGCGGCGTATATTACGCCCATGATTACAAGGGTCCTTATGAAGCCCGAGAGGTCGGGGTTGTCCTGTCCCACATAGGCGACAAGGCCGTTTATTATGGGCCTTAGGAAATATGTGCCCGCGACGCCCGCAAGAGAGCTGATTATGAGGGAAAAGAAGACAATTACAAGCTGGAGCCTGTACTCCTTCATGTAAGCCAGAAGGCGCCTTAAGGTCTTTTTGACATCCTTCGGCCTGTCCATGCTCCTGAAGCCGGGGCCGCCGCGAGGACCGCGGGGACCGCGGGGACCGGGGCCAATGCTCGGAGCTCTGTCTCTGACTTCCGACATTTACGCCACCCCCTTCTGCTGCGACTGGAATACCTCGCGGTAAATCTCGCTTGTTTCGAGCAGTTCCTCGTGAGTGCCGACGGCGCTTATCCTGCCCTTGTCGAGGACGATTATCCTGTCGGCGTCGGCGACGGAGCTGATGCGCTGGGCTATTATAATCGTCGTGATGTCGCCTCTTGTTTCGCGCAGGGCCCTTCGTATGGACTGGTCCGTCGCCGTGTCGACGGCGCTTGTGCTGTCGTCGAGTATGAGTATCTTCGGGTTTTTGAGAAGAGCGCGAGCTATGCACAGGCGCTGCTTCTGGCCGCCGGAGACGTTGACGCCTCCCTGCCCGAGCCAGGTGTCGTAGCCGTCGGGGAAGGACATGATAAAGTTGTGGGCCGCAGCCACCTTGCAGGCGGCCTCAATCTCCTCGTCGCTCGCATTTTCGTTGCCCCAGCGCAGGTTGTCCTTTATCGTGCCGGAGAAGAGCACGTTGTTCTGGAGCACCATGGATACGGCGTCGCGCAGGGTTTTGAGCTTGTACTCCCTGACGTCGTGGCCGCCGACAAGAATCCTGCCCTCCAGGACGTCGTACAGGCGGGGGATGAGCTGCACGAGGGTGCTCTTGGCCGAGCCGGTTCCGCCGATAATGCCTATGGTCTCGCCGCTTTTGATTTCGAGATTTATGTTCTCAAGAACCAGGTTGTTCTTGTCCTTTACATAGCTGAAGGAGACGTTTTCAAACACTATCGAGCCGTCTTCGACGGCAAGCCCGGGGTCCGCGTTCTCGTCGGAGATGTCGGGCAGCTCGTCAAATACTTCCACAATACGCGAGATTGACGCCCTGGATATGACAATCATAACGAAGGACAGGGAAATCATCATGAGCGACATAAGTATCTGGGTTATATAGCTTGTAAAGGTCATCAGGTCGCCCGCCTGCATCTGGCCTGCGATGATGAGATTTCCGCCGAACCAGGAGACGGCTATCATGCAGAAGTACATTCCAAGCTGCATAAACGGCATATTGAGCACGAGCAGCTTTTCGGCCTTCTTCTGCGCGACCATGAGCTCGGTCGCGGCCTCTACGAACTTTTCGTTCTCGTAGTCGCGCCTTACAAAGGCCTTGACGACGCGTATCGCGGCAAGATTCTCCTGGAGCGAGGCGTTCAGCTTGTCGAATTTGCCGAGCATTTTCATAAACAGCGGGTGGGCCTTGGAGATGGCTACGGCAAAGACGACCGCCATAACCGGTATTACGGTTAGAAACACAAGCGAAAGCCGCGTGTTAATCCGAACTGCCATTATGGTGGTCAGGACAAGCATGAAGGGGGCGCGCACCGCGATTCGGATGATGGTGGTCAGCGCCATCTGGGCGTTGTTTACGTCGGTTGTGAGCCTCGTTATGAGCGAGGCGGTGCTGAACTTGTCTATGTTCGCGAAGGAAAAGGACTGTATTTTATCAAAGACCCTTGAGCGGATGCCTGCGGCAAAGCCGGTGCTCGCAAGGGCCGCAAAGCGGCCCGACAGAGCGCCGAAACACATGGCAAGCAGCGCCATGAGAACCATCAGCGCGCCCTGCCTCAGCACGTAGGAAATGCCGGCCCCGCCGAGAATGCCGATATTTATTATCCGCCCCATCAGTACGGGGATATAGATGTCAAGCACGACCTCCAGTATGACGCACAGAGGCGTAAGAATTGCGTACTTTTTGTATTTCCCGAGACAGGAAATAAGCTTTTTGTACATTTACTCACATCCTTGTTTGCTGTGTTTAGTATGAAGTTCTTTTATATCTTTTATAAGGGCATGCATGTCAGGTTCTCTGCCTTCACAGGCACCGGCGAGGAGACTGCCGAGTATCTCGTACAGGGCTTTCTGCTCCTCCGGGCTGATTCCCGCAAAGAGTCTTTCGTTGTACTGGTCAAACTCCTGCCTGCAGAGTTTTGCAACCTCAAGGCCCCTGGGAGTTATTTTGAGGACGTTGCGGCGGAGGTTGTCCTTGTCGCTGTATTTTTCAATCATCCCCGCCCTGCTCAGCCTTTTCGTGGAGAGAGCCACGGAGGCCGGGGAGACACCCATATATTCTGCGACTTCCGCCTGCGTGCAGCCGTCGTTTTCAATGATGTACTCAAGAAGGCGAAGCTGGCCGAAGTGCAGGCCGTGCTTCTGAAATATCCTGCCGAGCGTTACCCGCCTGAGCAGGGAGAGCTTGTCTATCCTCAGGCCGAGTTCCTTAAGCTCTTGCCGTTCCATTGCGCACCCCCTAAGCAATTGTTAGCCGACAAACAGTTAAGCGGTTAATAAAAGACATGATAAACCATACGGATTGACGTGTCAATCGCTTTTTGTAAACAAATCAAAAACAATTATCTGCTTTCTTGCAAAAACGGCGAAGCTTTTGCCGCCCTGAAAACTTGTGCTTGTTGACAAGGGCTGTTAAAACGTATATCATAAGACATATTCAGTAAATAAAAGGCTTTAGCGGCAGAGGTTGTTATGTTGCAGAAAATACTCGATAATATATACAAAATAGAGGTGCCGATGCGGGACGGGGCGCTCAACTTCCTAAACGCCTATCTCATACTCGGGGAGAGGAACCTGCTAATAGACACGGGCTTCGACCGGGACGAGGCATACAGGACGATTACCGAGGCGCTGGACAGGCTCGGGGCCTCCATGGAGAATACGGACATCTTCCTCACGCATATGCACCCCGACCACGCCGAGCTCGCGGGGCGGCTTGCGGTGAAGGATACCAAGGTATACCTGGGGACAAGGGACGCAAAGCTCCTCAACGAGAGCGAAAAAACCTTCAGCGTAAGGATGCAGAATCCGGAGAAAAAGGGCTTTCCGCCCGAGGTTATCGCCGACTATGCGCGTTCATTTGCAAAAAGGCGGCCCTTCTCTTCGGCGAAGAAATGCGCCTATACCGAGGTCTTTGACGGCGATATTCTCGAATACGGGGGCTATAGGCTAAGATGCATAGACTGCGCGGGGCACTCGCCCGGCCAGACCTGCCTATATATAGATGAGAGGAAGCTGTTTTTCTGCGGCGACCATATCCTGTTCGACATCACGCCGAACGTAAGCTCCTGGGAAGACAATGTAAACCCGCTGAAAGACTATATTAAAAACCTTGAAAAGCTCAAGGCCTATGAGATAGAGATTATTCTGCCGGCGCACAGGGGCGTCACCTGCGGCGCGCACGAGCGCATAGACGAGATAATCGCCCACCACCACGAAAGGCTTGACGAGCTTCTCGAGGTGCTGAGAAAGAACGGACCGCTGAGCACCTACGAAATCGCATCGAGGCTTACATGGAACACGCCCTGCACTTGGGAGGAGATGCCGACCTTCCAGAAGTATTCCGCGGTCGGGGAGGTTGTGGCCCATCTAGCCTTCCTCCTTGACAAGGGGCTTGTTGAAAAGGAGATTCAGCAAGGGGTGAACCTTTACAGCGTACGAGCGGTTGTCAGCCCGGCACCTTGCCGGTGATTTTTAGCGGAAACGAGCTCTATAATGAAAGAAAGACGGCTGGGGGTCCTGCGTTAGGCTTAGGTGCAAATCAGGCTTAAAGCATCGCTGGCCGCTTTGAGCAAAAAACAGGGGTGTCTCGATTTGAGACACCCCTTTGTTATTGTAAGGGTAAAGCCCGTCCGCGCTGAAGTCAAATGCGCGGATTTGCTTGAAATTTTCCTAAGGTTTAGACCTCGATGCCGAATACCTCTCTGTTGTACTTGTCTATCTCGTCGTTAATGAACTGGTCGGCATGCGGGTAGAGGGTTCCGCCGAGGCCGTAGGTTATGCAGGGGATGAAGTGGCCCTGCGGGCAATAGGTCTCGAGCACGCGGCGGGTTTCGCGGCGGATTTCTTCCTCGGTGGAATCCGGCCTGTCGACTATAGCAGCGTCAATGCCGCCCATAAGGGTCATGCGGCCGTCAAGCTGCTTCTGAATCTTTACGATGTCGTTCTGCGGGAGGACGCCCTGCCATACGTCGATGTGCAGGTCCACCATATCCTCGACAATTTGCTCCATGAAGGAGTCGGCGTGGTGGATGATTATTACGCCTTTCTCGTGGACGTAGTCGTAAGCCTTCTGGTACTGGGGCTTTATAAACTTGCGCCAGAGGTCGGGCGGGATAAAGAGGTTTGTCTTGCTGCCCCAGTCGTCGTGGGAGAGCAGGACGTCGGGCTTGAGGTGGTCGACGAGGAGCTTCATGCCGGTATAGCGGTACTCGCCGATTGCCTCGCAGAGGTCCATCATTGCCTCGGGCTCCTCCATGAAGTTGATGAACATGTCCTCAAAGCCCATGAGGAAGTGCAGGCGCTCAAAGAGGCCGGTGGGAGCGAAGGCCATTATCAGGTTTTCCTCGCGGTCTACGTTCTCAAGCTGCTTCAGGCAGGGCTCCCAGAGGTCGTCGGCGGAGCAGTTGGCTATCAAATCAGGCACTTTGGTATAGTCGCGCCAGCGGGTGATGTCCTTGATAACCTTTGTTTCCTCGGTGACGTGCGGCATCGCGGCGATGACACCCTCGGGCCAGACTATCGTCGTGCCCCATTTGTCCTTCATGGGAGGCATGCCGGGATAGCGGGTTCCACGGACATAGGTGTTAACCGGGTCGCCGCGGAGGAAGTAAAGACCCTCATATTGCTTGACAATTCTGTCGGGCTTACCGTCTTTTTTAATGGTCTCAAGGAAATTTTGCTTTTTGGTCAGCATCTAATATACCTCCTATTAATTGTTTTCGCTATCACGCTAAGATACGGGGGGGTTATGCATCCCCCCCGTATTTAGGATACAGTTACTTTCTGGCGTTGATTTCGGCCTGATACTGGAGGACCTTCTCCTTAGTGAGTCTGAAGCCGAAGATGAGAAGCACTGCGCCAACCGCGAGGAAGATTCCGGGTATAAGTGCGAAGGAAACCGTCAGACCCTGTCTTGCAGCCTCGCTCATTGTGGCGGGGTCGAGGTCGGGTCTGTATCCCGCTGCGGCGAGAGCGACGGGAACAAGAGTACCTCTCAGAAGCACGGCGGCCTTGAGGGGCAGAACCTGGAGACCCATGATCCAACCGGAAGCGTCCTTGCCGCTCTTCCATGTGGCGTAGACGACTGTGTCAGCATAGAGAGCAGGAGCGGCGGCGAACTGTACGCCGTAGAAGAACATGGCTATCGTCATAAGGATGATGACGATTGTGGCGTTCGAGTAGAGCACGTACACGAGAATCAGGCAAACCGCTGCCAGCACATAGGCAAGAATCATCGATGTGCGGCTTGTCAGGCTCTTGGACATGTAGCGGAACAGATAGGCGCCTATTGTTGCCGCTATACCGGTGGTGAGCAGATATATGGCCTGAAGACCTTCGTTGGCTGCTGTGTACCTGAAGTAGTAAATCGCGGAAGCGGAAACTACGAAGTTCATGCACCATTTAGCAAGGTCGGCAATGATGAGGACGATAAGGGTCGGGTTCTGGAAGAGGGATACGAACATATCCTTGACGTTTGTCTTGTTCCTCTTCGCGGCTTCGGAGCCTTCGACCTCGATTTCCTCGTAGCCTTCGGTCATCTTGAAGTGAGCATAGTAGGTCGCGGCCATGACGAGACCGAGAACGAAGACGGCGGCGGCAAACTTGTTGTTTTCACCGACTATGCTGGCAAGCAAGTTTGCAAAGGGAAGTCCCAGATAGGAGAAGAGGATGCCGCCGAGGTTGTTCCATGCGGCACGAGAGGAAGCCAGAGTAGCCTTATCTTCCGGAGTCTTACCGACTACGTTAACCAGCGCCGCGTTGGCAGTGTAGGGGAAGTTCCACACGATATGGCTTATAATACCTGCGGCGACGATTACGACCGCGGAAGCGGTGGGATTGGAGCTAACGTTCAGGAACTGGAATGCGAACAGGAAGGGGACTATCCAGGGCATTACGCGAAGCCATGAACGATAGCGGCCCCACTTCTGCGCCTTGACGCTGTTGATTATACCGCCATAGGTCCAGGAGAGAATGGTGTCAACTATGTTAATAGCGGTACCAACGACACCGGTCAGAGTGTTTGAAAACTTCGCGATGTTCGTCAGGAAGAAAGTGAAATAGAATGTCTCAATGTTCGTCATGAGCTTGAAGCCGGCGTCACCGACTCCGTAGAAGTACCGTAGAGCTGTGCTGAGTGGCTTTGCTGTGTTTTGCGCATTAGGCTGCATTAGTAATTCCTCCCTTTAGCTGAAATATTTAATATCCCATTGCTGGGAAATTAACTAAGTAAGTTGCTGCAGGGGAAATTGGTTATAACTGGCACAGATTCGGGCATAATTACTATTTTGACTTTTACCTCCTATGTACTTTTGTAATTTATCACCATTAGTAATTCTTGTCAAGCTGAGCAAAAAGTCAATAATCGGCCTACACGTAACTATTTATATTCACAATTTGTTCAAAAATAGAGAAATCGTTGAGAAATGATAATTTTTTTTATTAAATAGCTACTCCATTAAAAAACTTTTTAGCAGGGAAATTGGGGCAAAATATAAGGAAAATATATAATATAACGGTTAAATTCTTTAAAAAAATAACTTACTGACCGTTTTTGTTTCTCAAAAATTATGCTTCAAAGTTATCATAATATGCAAGTAAAAATACTTTAAAGCAAGGAAAAATGCCCGCGACTGCCGGTGCCGCAGCCGCGGGCATTAATACTCTCCGGATACCCCCGGAGATTGCAATAAAGGAAAGGACAGGACCTTACTGCAGGGGCGGACGCGCCGGCCCGGGTCCCGGAGAGAAAACTTGGATGTAAAGCCCAGTGCCTTGCCCCCGGTTTCTTTGCATCCCCCGGCGGCTCAAGTTTTATCAGATTATTTGCATAAACCGTCGGGTGTCCGACCGTTTAAACTATTATCCATTGTTACGAGGTAAGCGCCCGCGTTTTCGTTTTACTCGCTGGGTTAATGTCCGACAGAATTATACAGCGATAGACAAATTATTGTATTGCAAATTGATTATAGGTTGAATGGAAACGAATGGCATGGTATTATGAAAGCAATACGTATGCTGTAAGAGGGCTGGACAATATGGACAGAAAACTTGACGAATTTTTTGAAAAGCTGTATTCGCTCTACTTCAAAGACTTATATAAATACGTATACAGGCTTACATACGAAAAGAATATGGCCGAGGAGATAGTCCAAGACGCCTTTGTAGCAGCATACAGAAAGATTGAAATGCTGTCTCGGCATGAAAACCCCGCGGGCTGGCTTTACCTTACTGCAAGGAATATAACAAAGGCTTACATGCGGGAGTATATGAGAATAAAGGCGCTGCTTCCGCTGGAAAACCAGGATGCAGGCGCAATCGATGAGGAAAACGAAGATATGTTTTTGTCAAATTACTTAAACCGGGAAGAAGCAAAAATCATGATAAAGTTCTATGTGGAAAAGAAGTCTCTCGCCGAGATAGCGGAGGAATACGGGATATCGCTGTCCGCGTGCAAGATGAGGCTTAAACGCGCGAGAGATAAGTTAAGGGCGAATTACGAAAAAGATAAAAATAATTTTTAAGGCAAGTGACTTTTCGATGTTTTATCGACATTTATACATAAGGGGGGTCCTGATGCATATGGGGAATAGTTCTTTTCCCGATAAGGGGGTGAATAATAACGACAACAGATTAGCCTGCCTTAGAAGCTTAAATACGGCCAAACTGCAGGCTATGCTGCAGCAGGAGTCGTTTTTTGGCTCCGATGATAGGCTCGATGTCGATTTGATTCAGCATATCCTTGAGATTCTGGACGAGCGCGAGCCGATTGTCGAAGAGCCCGATGCGGAACTCTCTTATAAAGTCTTCAAGGAAGAGATTATACCGCAGCTAAAAAAGGAAAAAGCCGAGGCAAATCCGGCCTCCCTCACCCAGGTCTCCGCAGCGCCGAGGAGAGGAAGCGTGAGGCGCAGAATAGCTGTTGTTCTCATAGCCGCCATTGTTTCCTTGCTCCTGGGCGGTACTCTTGTCGCCAGCGCCTTCGGGCAGAATATATGGTCGTCTTTTATAAGGTGGGGAAAGGATACCTTCCAAATCGGCCCCGAGGTTCAGATAACATCAGGCCCTTCAACCGACCCTTCCCCTGAAATCAGCGCCGAGAGCACAATATCATTGCTCGAACCGGAAGAATATCAGTCTTTGGACGAAGCGATTGAGGCGATGGGTCCGGAGGTTTTAGCCCTCAAATGGATTCCGGATGGTTTTGAACTCAAAAGAGCCATGGTCACGAAAGGCAGACAAGTTGAGTCCCTGACTGCTCTTTATAAAGCCGGGGATAGCGTTCTTATTTACGATGTGTCTTTCTACTTCACAGGCAATGCCAGTTTTTCATATGAAATCGACGAGAACAGCGTAGAGCCGATTAACATTTCGGGAAATACCTGTTATATCGTGTCGAACTTAGATAAGAAGGGTATCATCTGGATAGACAAGGAAGTTGTATACAACATTTTCGGAAACGTTGATAGAGACACCCTTATTAAAATGGTCGAATCTATTTACGAGGGGGACGCCTAGGCAAGGGCAGTCAAAACTACAAACAGGGGATAAACTGCGTCGTGCTGCCCCTTAAACGAACACTTGGAGGGAAAATATGAGAAAGACGATTTTAGCTCTACTGGCTTTACTTATTCTCGCCTTATCGGCCTGCGGTCAAAAAAACTCCGCCGCCTTTGAAGATATTCCCGAGGAGATTACAGAGATATATGAAACATATATGGAGGCACTCAAAACGGGGACTAAAGAAGCGGTGCAGTATATGCATTTCGAGAATGACCGCAGGATTGCTTATGTCGATTCAACCGGCAAACTGGTTGATTATAAAATAGAGAATATTGAAAAAATCAATGATAACCTATATGCTTTTACGGTTTCAGTTAAAACTACGATAGAGAAAGATTATCATACTTCTTACAACTTTGTGGGAAGAATTGACGGCGAGCTCTACGTCATGAACGGCGTAAGACAAATACCCGAGAGCATAAGTGATAATCTCGACCCCAATAAGTATACATACGATGACGAGAACATCATAGGTTAATAATCATATGTGTATCCTACCCGCAAGGACATTTGATGGGATTTTAATTTTATACATAAATATAGCATACGACATAAATGAATGAAACGGAGGTACGGTATGAAAAGAGTCTTTGCGCGGGAATATTAATCAGCATAGATGCGCTCGGCGGGTTAATTGGAGTCGTGCTGGCCTGGACAGTTTATTACTTGGTTAAATTGTATAACCACAAAGAAACGAATAGAAAATGATTAGTACTAACGAATATTGTGAGTATTTGGGAACCCGGCGGTATTGACAGGCTGAAAATCGCAAAAGACGGCGGCACATATACATATACAATGACGCATTTGGGAGATATGGAACCATAGGAAAAAGGAAAACGAGCCGCAATTCTATGCCGGAACCCTGCGTTCGCTAAGGTTCCGGCAGACAAGGGGATGTTAATATGCGAAAAAAGCTTATTTCTTTTTCGGCCTTGTTAATTTCATTTGCCTTCCTTTTCGGATGCTCAACCCCCGGCGGCTCCGAAGCCTCCACCAATGACGACGACGATATCACCGTAATCGAACGGGGCGGGCTCAGCATTGGTTTCCCCGGCGAGTATTACGACCTGCTGCTCTTCAATCCTGAAATTAATCTCTACCATGAGGACGGAGCTCTAATCGAAGTCTTCTACAAGCCGACTTATGAAAAATCGATTAAAGAAGGATTTACTGCAGGCTATCTGTTTTCCATTGTCCGTTATGATCAGGCGCAATACGAGCAGTATTTGTGTAAAGGCAAAATGTATGGACGCTTCTTTTTTGCCAGAGACGATACATATTATTACGGCTATTTCTGCCCAATAGATGCCCAGCATTTTGATAAAAGCGATATGGATGTTTTTAATAACCTGAAAGAAAATCTGGGTGAATTCGTCATGCAGGACATGATTGCCCGAAATGGCCTTACTCCGTACAGCGACGAAGAGTTCTGGAGCAAAGCCTACACCTATGACGGCGAGCATGTCTACCTGACCTATTACCCCTACTACGCCTACCAGGACATCGCGGCGCAGCAGAACTTCAGCTGGCAGGACCTCGCCTATACCCTTGTCCTCTCCCAGCCCGCGAGGCAGGGAGAAAAGGGAATCTGGTGCGTTGAGCGGATGTACGACGACCCCAAGTACGGCTATATCTACGTTTATTTCCCTCGAGCGGAGGGCCTTAGCGCCGCCGAGTACTATGTAAAGCTCCAGGAGGAATGCGACTCGGGGCTGCACCCAGAGCTCCTCGACCCAATGCAGGTGGCCCTGGCCTATGTTAAGGAGGTTCACGGCCATGCGGCGGCTACAACCGACAGCTTCGTGGAAGCGGACGGCCTGCCCGAAGGAAACTACAGATATTGACCCGCAAAATCTGCATGCGATTCTGGCAGCAGATATATGAAAGGCTAGCTTAATAGGTTAAGCAAGGCAAAATGCCGCGAACGGAAACAAAAACGCCCGGGAATGCCTTTTGGCATTTCCGGGCTTTCTAGCACTTGGCACGCCTGAAGGGATTCGAACCCCTGACCTACTGGTTCGTAGCCAGTTACTCTATCCAGCTGAGCTACAGGCGCATAACGTGCCCTACTATAGTAGCACGTTGGGACTAAAAATGCAACACCTTTTTTCATTTTTCCGCAATAGAAAATGACGAGCCTAATTGTCCTGCCAAATCAGCGCTGCGCTTGGGCCGCCTGTCCCTGCTTGCTTGGTAAATATTCTTCTTGGACGGGAATTTTTCGCTTTGGCCCTAACTTTCTTTCGCACATAAGGACAGAAGCCGCGGCACATTTCCCCGGTGGAAATGTGCCGCGCTTTTTTTATGGTTTTGGTTTTATAGTCCTATGGCGTCGGTGATTTGCTCGAGCACTTCTCCGGCGGTCCTCAGCGCCTTGGCGGCCATGTTCTTGTTGTTCTTTCTTCTGGGCATAAGCGTAGCCCCGACCGCCGCCCCGGCAATCAGGCCGATGCAGATGCCTCTGACGAATTTCATATCGGTCATATTATTACCTCCTGAAATAAGCTGGGCAGATATAGAAGGATGCTAGAGTAAGTATGCCCTCAAAAGGTAAATTAATGCCTGATTTCTAAGGCGTGTGCAAATTTTTTTGCCTTCTCCGGAGCCGGGCAAATTTGCTCGGAGGGCAGCCTTGTCCATCATAATTGCGCGGACAAGGCATATATTTAAGCAGGACGTGTTGTGCCCGTACGATTTTGCTTATGAAGGGAAGAAACGATGAGGCATAAAAAGGCTAGGATTAAGATTTGCTCGATAAAGCTGCCTTTAAGGGGAAAGGGAGTAAGATTTGCCGCCCAGACGCTGCTTTTGGCCTTCGTCCTGTGGCTTGCGTTTTCCTCCGGCGTCGCCGGCACGATTGAGCGCCTCGCAAGACGGGTGGGGGAAGACGACAGGGTCGCCAGAGCCGCCTTTATGATGGAGCTCGGGGTGAACCTCAAGGGCGACGACAGCCTGATAGACGCGGTGCTCGCGGTGTCGGTGCCGAACAAGATTCCCGCAGAGCCGGAGAGGACGCCGGTTCCGACTCCCCAGCAGCCTACGGAAAGGCCCATAAGGACGCCCTCTCCATCGCCCACGACATCCCCTAAACCAAGCCCGCCGCCCGCTTTATCGCCGGAGGATATAGAAATAAAGGGCGAGGCGGAGGACATAGACGTGGCGGCGATTTTCAACGAGCCTCTGGGCCTTAAATTTAAAGGCGCGCCGCAGATTCTGATTATCCACACGCACTCAACCGAAAGCTATACTCCGGACGAGGGCGACGTATACATAGAGACGGATATAACAAGGACGCTCAATTCCAACTACAACGTGGTGAGAGTAGGGGAGGAGCTTGCAAGGGCCCTGGGAGAGCGGGGCTTTTCGGTAATGCACGACAGGGGGGTGTACGACTACCCCAGCTACAGCGGCTCCTACAGCCGCTCGCTCACGGCCATTGAGTCCTATCTGAAGCTCTACCCGAGCATAAAGGTCGTGATAGACCTGCACAGGGACGCCCTGATGGACGCCGAGGGCAATATCTACAAAACGGCCGTGAAGATAAACGGGAAAAGCTCGGCTCAGGTTATGCTGGTCGTCGGAACGGGCGACGGGGGCTCGAACAACCCCCGCTGGAAGGAGAACCTGAAGCTCGCCTTCCACCTTCAGGCGGCGATGAACACAAAATACAAGGGCCTTGCCCGTCCGATAAACATCTCGCCCGAGCGTTACAATCAGCACGTCGCGGAAGCCTCCATCCTTGTCGAGGTGGGCTGCAACGGCAACACGCTGGAGGAGGCGCTTTACGCGGCAAGGCTGTTTGCTGACGCGGCGGCGGATGTGTTTGATAAGCTGAAATAAGACGGGGCTGCCATGTCGCAGCCCCGCTTTGCTTTTTAGATTCTTTAGTATTTCTTAAGATAGTATATTTTGAATACTGCTCCCGCGAGTGTGTGTACGCATAGGACCGCTATAAGGGTGAAAGCCACGGTTTCGTTATAAAAGCTTGCGACGGTTGCCCCGACTACAAGGGCGCCGGTTGTGAAGAAGAAGCTCTTTCCGAGCGCGCTTTGGCGAATGAACCTTTTCCGCTCGTCTTTTTCGGAGATGTACATTTTTTTAAGCGCCGCTTCGCTCCTCAGAGCCCTGACGTGCCGGGCGATGTAAGCAAGCAGCAGTGCGCAGAAGGCCGTAAACAGTCCCAGGACAAACTCGCCCGCGGAACTGCCGGCGGCGCTGTCGCGGACCGTAAACTCTTCTGAGAACCTGAAGCCGAGGATGACCGCGGCCAAGGCAACAAGGGTGCAAATCGCGAGGAGAATCAGTCTGCCCTTTAATACTTTCTTGTACTCGTCCATTTAATTATCCTCCAAATCAGAAAAATCAAATACTTCCTCGATGGTCTTTCCGAAGAACTTTGCAATCTTATAAGCCAATACCAGCGAGGCCGTGTATTTGCCCACTTCTATTGATGTGATTGTCTGCCGCGTTGTCCCGACTGCCATGGCGAGCTCCTCCTGCGACATCTTGCGTTCCTTCCTGAGCTCCCTTATTCTTGTTTTCAACGGACCCCTCCTCTCGGCAGATGAATATGCTAAGTTAACTTTGCATTTTAGTATAGTTTGCTTTGCAAAATTTGTCAAGTAGACTTTGCATTTTTTGCTTAAATTTTTTTAATCGAGCGGGCGAGTCCGACTGAAAGCGAAAAAGCGCCGCTACGCGCGGCGCTTTTTATGCTCGGACCTTACTCCCTGACGAGCGAATAGAGCTTCATATCGAGTATTTCCCCGTTTTTTACGGCGTTTTTCCTGAGAACGCCTTCGAGGGTGAAACCCGCCTTTTCAAGAACCCTGCAGGAGGCTGTGTTCCTCGCGAAGGGCTCGGCGAAGATGCGGATAAGGTCCGTGTTTTCAAAGAGATATGAGCAGGCCTGCCTTACCGCCGAGGTCGCTATCCCCCTGCCCCAGTACGGCTCGGCTATGTAATACCCCATCTCGGCCGTGCGCCTGTGTATGTTGTCCTTGCGGAAGACGCCCAGACTTCCGACAAGCTCGCCCTGATAGGTGACAGCCCAGGTGTACTGGCTGTCCCTCCCCGCGCTCAGTGCAAAGGAGATATAGTCCTCCGCGTCCTTTTTCGTATAGGGATAGGGAATCCCGTCCCTCAGGTTGTCCAGAATCTTTTTGTTGTTCAGGATTCCGGCGAGGCTCTCGGCGTCCTCCAGCCGCCACTGACGAAGTTTGACATCCATTTTGTAATCCTCCTTGAGGATTTAATATATAAGAAACTAGCTACGAAGTCAATATTTTCCACAGTTATTCTGCTGTGGGAGCTTAGCTTTGTCATTTTTTTAGATATTTGGCTGAGCTATGGAAAATAGTTTTGCTGTTATGTATTATTAGGAATAGTTGCCCGTGAACCGGGTCTAAAACAGAATCAAGGAGTGGGATAATGCAGTTTAGAAAAATCGCAGGAATCTTGCTTGTTTTACTGATTCTCCTGTCCGGCTGCGCGTCGAAGACCGCGGCGGAGCCTAAGGAAGCTCAAAATAAGGAGACGCCGAACATCGCGAGCGGCGAAAACGCAGGCGGGCAGGGCGGAAAGGAAGATAGTCCGACGACTGCGCCGACTGAGGGCGGTGTTTCCGAGAGCGAGGCGCCTAAAGCAGGCGGTGTTTCCGGCAGCGGCTCGGGGAAAACGGACGAAGGCAACTCCGAAAGCGGCAGCGCGGCGGGGAAGGAAGATGGAGGCGCAAAGGTCGTAAAAATCATACCGATGGCGGAGCTTCCCGAGCTTACGCTCGAGCCGCAGGAGCCCTTTGACTTTGTCGAAATGTCGTGGACTAGGAATTTAATGCTCGCTCCGGTTTACCATAAGAACTTCAGATATCAGGTCCGCGAGTTTACGGATCATCCGGCGAGACTTGTGATTGACATCGGCAACACGGGCAGCGAGACGCTCGTAATTACAGATGAGAACTTTTATTTTACAATCATGGATGCGGAGGGGAACGAGGCGGCGGACTCCAAATTGCAGGGGGCGCCGGTTTCAATCGCTCCGGGGGAGATAAAAAGAGTGGTCCTCACCGCGGGGAACCCCGATTCGAGGCTTGTTATCATTAATTTCGGCGGCGAATATTATTCCCTTGGCAATCCCTTCTACTTCGCCGTGGAGGGCGAGGAAACGGACGTAAGCGACACAAACCCCTATTACGACGGATATGTCATTTACGACGACAACGGCGAGCCCTTCGTGATGGAGGACTACGCAATGCAGGTGGTGGGAAACGGCAGGGCGAAGATGGTTGCCTGCGGCCTGACACCGGTTGAGAACGAGAAAATTGGGCCATTTGAGAGGGGAGAAGGCTTCCTCGCGCTCGTGAAGTTAAAGATAGCCAACACCACCGGCGATGCCATGACAATCGACAGGCTCATTATCGACAGCGCGGGAGTGAGGCTCGATTTCACGGAAGAGGATATGGCCGTTTTGGGCGAGCTTGCTCTTCCGTACTACATAGAGCCCTACTCCATAGTCGAAGGCTGGATTCCTTTCAAGGTAAGCCACGGAAAATATCCCAGCGGAATAGTTTTATACACCAGCCACGGAGGCTTTGTTGTAAGCGGTCTCCTGACCTACCCGGTTTTCTAGCCGGAACGAGAGGCTAAGTCCGTATCCATAACCAAATTGTAAATTGTGAACCGCCATTGGCCTTCGCCTCTGGCGGTTTTCTTCTATAGTTTAGGCTGCAGCCGCGGCGGGGTGCGGTACGCTTGAAAAAAGAACAGGCCCCGAAAAACTGAGCTTTTCGGGGCCTGCGGTTCTGTTTCTTTGAGATTATCTCTTTGAGAACTGGGGTGCGCGGCGTGCGCCCTTGAGGCCGTACTTTTTGCGCTCCTTCATTCTCGGGTCGCGGGTGAGGAATCCCGCCGCCTTCAGGGGAGCGCGGTAGTTCTCGTCAAGCTGGAGCAGGGCTCTCGCTATGCCGTGGCGGATTGCGCCCGCCTGACCGGAGACGCCGCCGCCCTTGACGGTGGTTACGATGTCCACCTTGTCGGCCGTACCGGTGAGGGTAAGCGGCTGGCGGACGATGAACTTGAGCGTCTCAAGGCCGAAGTAGTCGTTGATGTCGCGTCCGTTTATTGTGATGTTTCCGGTTCCGCCGGGGAAGAGATGTACTCTTGCAACGGAGGTTTTCCTTCTACCGGTTCCATATACATAGGGCTTCTTGCTCTTATACATTTTCCGTTAACCTCCTATTCCGCCCAAACGACAGGCTGCTGAGCCGCGTGCTTGTGCTCAGGGCCTCTGAAGAGCTTGAGTCTGGTAAGTTGCTTCCTGCCGATTGAGTTCTTGGCGAGCATGCCTTTGACTGCAAGGTACATGGCAAGCTCCGGACGCTCGGCCATGAGCTTCTTGTACTGCGTCTCCCTGAGGTGGCCGATATAGCCTGTGTGCCTGCGATAGTACTTCTGGGTGAGCTTATTGCCAGTAAGCACGGCCTTCTCGGTGTTGACGATAATGACAAAATCTCCGCAGTCGACATGCGGTGTGTAGGTGGGCTTGTGCTTGCCGCGGAGCAGCGTGGCGGCTAAGGAAGCGGTGCGTCCGAGCGGCTTTCCGGCCGCGTCGAGGATGTACCATTTCCTGACCACGTCGCCCTTTTTCGCCATGTAAGTGGACATTTTTTGACCTCCAATTGTATCGAAACAGTAAATTTTATTTTGACAATATAAATTAAAACACATAAAATGTTCCCGAATAAGAGCCTTACCTTTATACCATAACCCAATCATCCTGTCAACAATAATTTTATCATTTTTTGATTTATTTTACGCAAACTCGTTTTTTTGTCTTTTTTCGCTCAAATACTCCCGAATACTCCGTTTCATTTTTAAAATTTCGTTTCGTTTCTGCGAGGGTTTTTTCTATGAACAGGCTTACGAGCATCATGAGACGCTGCGTGGATGACTACAGCATGATAGAGGAGGGAGACCGCATAGCCGTCGGCGTGTCGGGCGGCAAGGACTCGCTCGCCCTTCTGTGCGCGCTTGCAAACCTCAGAAGGTTTTACCCTAAACGCTTCGAGCTCTCGGCCATAACCATACATATGGGTATGGAGGATATGGATTTTACGCCCGTTGCCGAGCTCTGCGAAAGGCTTGAGGTCCCGTACACGCTGGTCAGGACCCAGATACAGAAGATAGTCTTCGAGGACAGAAAGGAGAAAAACCCCTGCTCGCTCTGCGCGAGGATGCGAAAGGGCGTGCTGAACGAAAAGCTCCTGGAGCAGGGGATACGGAAAATCGCGCTCGCGCACCATTCCGACGACGCGGTAGAGACCTTCTTCATGTCGCTTGTCTACGAAGGGCGCATACACTGCTTCAGCCCCGTGACCTACATGGACAGGAGGGGCGTGACGCAGATAAGGCCGTTTCTGTACGTAAGGGAGGACCATATACGCTCGGTCGCCGAGCGCTATAAGCTCCCGGTGATAAAAAACCCCTGCCCGATGGACGGCACAAGCCGCAGGCAGGAGATAAAGGACCTTATAAAAAACCTCTCCGCGGATTACCCCGACCTTAAGAGCAAGGTCTTCGGCGCGATGCAGAGGCTCCCTCTGAAGGGCTGGGAGACGGAATAAACAGGTTCCGGGCGGCTGAACGGCCGCCCGGAAGTGCTGTCTGCAACATGCTGAACTTCTCTTTTATTACCGCAGCAGCTTCCAGGGATTAAGCGATGTGAACTCAGCAGAATCCGGGTCCCATGCAAAGGTGCCAATGTCTTTTGGCGGGTCCGGTCCGGCGCGATGGGGCCGATGCTGAACTGCCGTACCGGATATCTGTGAGCACAGGGTCTCCCGGACTTCTATACGTGTCTTCAGGCAAGGAGGCGAGCTGAGAGAAAAGCGTTCTGTATATTTCGTCAAGGGATATCGGCTCATCCGTGGGTGTTGCTGTCCCTTCGGGAGCCGTTTCGCTGACGTATCCTCCGCAGGAGCTCATAAAGAGAATAATGCATGCAACAAGAAGTGCAAGAAGTGCAAGGCAAAGCCGCCTTCCTGCTTTAACAATGTTCTTCGGCCCTGAGGCGCAGCCGGACAGAAGTGCTGCGGCGGCCACCTCTAACCTTATTTGTGCAAGAATTTTTTCTCATTGTCAAAACCCCTGAACAACTAGATTTTGCCTGCCCGGAGCAGCACCGAGGCCATCTCATAATCCCTGCGGTGAACATAGATTTTGTATTCATGGTTATTAAGGCTCCCGAAACGGTCGTTTGCAAACAGGCCGCGGGAGCCGTAATTCCTGATACCGACATTCCTAACCATTACCCGGGACTCTATGCCGTTTTCATCAAGGAAGTTCCGGACGCGTATTTGCCGTTCAGACGAATAGGTGCACAGGACTTCTTTTCGATTAAAGATTGTAATAATACGGAAGCCCCCCTTACAAGAGTTCAGAGATAAATCAGCGCCTCAGCACAACTGCACATACGCCCAGTGCTCGTTTATCCACTCGAAGTAGTCGTAGCTTGAAATCAGCTCGGCGCAATCGGGCTCGGGGAAATATGTGTATGTATATATGTCAAAAAGGGTGTAGACCGTTATAAAGCTGATAAGCAGGCGGTCGCCTTCCTTTTTGTATATTACCTCGTTTCCGAATCTGGTTAATAAAGACCTGGGAAATATAAGCTCGTATGTGCCCCAGTCCGTGTCTTCCGCCGTGCTGAGTTTTTCCGCGAGCTCCTCCGCCGCCTCCGTATACTGCCTTTCAAACAGCTTTAAATAGGCTTTGTCCAGGTCAATATCAGTAATGAGGAAGGAAAACGCCAGGACAAGAGAAAATATTAAAACGGAGATTATCTTCTGCATTAGGCCGTTTTTGCGCCTTGCGCAGAAAACTATAAGGAAGATAAAAAACGCCGCGAGGGTGATGTACATAATTATCCTGCTCAGAGGGAAAAAGAGAGGGGTTAGAATTTTAAGCAGCAGGCATAGCAGCGCGAAAACAACAACGGGGGTTAAGGACTTGTCAAATACTTTTATGTCTTTCATTTTTTCACCGTTTCCTCAGGTCGGCAATCGTTTCGGGAGCGCTGCATATGCCGCCGGTTAATTCACGGCAGCAGCCGCGGCACTATGGCCGTATGCCGACATTAACTTTATCTTTAGGTCTTGAACAGATAGTGCCTGTCGCCGCCGCGGGTATAATACAGGCCGCCGATTGTGCCGGACTCGTCGCAGAGAATCTCGCCCCTCGTGCCGTCGTCAAAGAGGACGCTTCCGTCGCTTTGCGTGACAAACGGCTCGAACCGCGTGTCGTATTCTTCAATCGAGCACAGGCCGGTGTGAAGGTCGAGATGGTAGGCCCGCAAAGAGGTGCCGCCTAAATAGCTGTCCAGCTGGAGTACAAGGTGCTCCGAGCCGTCCGCAGACTGGGCTTTTGAATACGACACTATCGGGTTTCTCAGATAATATCTGGTGTCAAAGGATGCTGTGATGCTATCCGACTTAAAATTATACACAAACAGCCCGAAATTGCCGTGGAAGACGAGAAAATCGTCGTCAGCGTAGTCGATTGATATTCTGCCGGGCTTATCGCTATGGCTAAATTCTCTCGCGGGAAAGTAATGATAATACTCGTACGGAAGCATATCAAATTCGCTGCAGCCGTCCAGCAGCTCGTCGAGCAGCGAGCGGTACTCGCTCTCGTCTATGAGGTAGGGGCTTAGGTCAATCGGAGAGCTGCCGGTCCCCCATTCATAGATGATGAGCTGCTCGTTGTACCTGCCGTCGTAATAGCTGCTTATATCTATGTAGTTTTCCGTTCTGTCGTCAATCAGATAATAGACACTATCATCGGAGGACACTCTGGTAAGGCCAAGAGAACTCCGGTATTCGAGGAGGGGATTTTCGGGGGAAGCGATGGTATAAAGGTGGTAACAACCGTCCGAAACAAATCCCGTGTGCGCGACGAGCCTGCCCTTTCCGTCTATGTAGAACCTGTCGCCTCTCGCCGCAAGGACGCACTCTTCGCCGGTTTTCTCAAAAATGCTCAGTGTATTAAACTGTGCGCCTATTTTGTTGGTGACAAGTTCGTTTTCCCCGTCTCCGTCAATGTCAAATATCGCATACTGAACGCCCATGGGATAATAATTGATAAGCTCTTGCAGCTTGCCGCCAAAGACAGGGTCGAACTCCGAAGGCGCAAGCTCCGAAAACGGCGGAGGGAAGTCGGGCGCTGAGGCTTGAGGTGGCGTTGGCCGTGCTGGAGTCGGAATTGGAGTAGTCGGAACCGTCGTCGGGGAAAAGGGGCTGGGTTCCACCGTCGGAAGAGTAATAGTAGGCTCGACCGCAGGCGGCGCCGAAGGAGCGGGCGTTTCCGGCGGAACGGTCGGCGTTACCTCCGGTGGCACGGAAGGAGCCGGGGACTGCGCACCGGGCGTCGCAGTCGGTGCGGGGGATTCCGTCTTGGGAGGCTCGCTGGCGCAGGCGGACAGCAGGAGCGCAAACACAATTAGCGCTGCGGCAGCGGCTATTGCTCTCTTTTTCATTTCAATCCTCCAACGATTAATAATTAATTTGCTATCTTAGAAAATTTTAACATTACCAATAATTACTGTCAATAGCAACGGAGGAAAGAGGGCAGGAGCTAAAAAGTTTGATTGATTTATTCGACCGGATACGCTATAGTGTAAGGTGAGAAAATATGGGCATATGGGTACAGGCTTGACGGAGGATTTTGATGAAAGCTTCAAAGAAGAAAACCGATTACGGAAACGAGAGCATACAGTCCTTAAAGGGCGCTGACAGGGTCCGGAAACGCCCCGGGGTCATCTTCGGCTCGGACGGGCTGGAGGGCTGCCAGCACGCCGTATTCGAGATACTCTCAAACTCCATCGACGAGGCGAGAGAGGGCTACGGAAACCTCATCATCGTCACCCGTTACGAGGACAAGTCCATAGAAGTCGAGGATTTCGGGCGCGGCTGCCCGGTCGACTACAACCCCGTTGAGCAGCGCTACAACTGGGAGCTTGTCTTCTGCGAGCTTTACGCGGGCGGCAAGTACAGGACCAACGACGGCGAGAACTACGAGTATTCTCTCGGCTTAAACGGCCTCGGCGCCTGCGCGACCCAGTATGCCTCCGAATACATGGACGTCACGGTATGGCGCGACGGCAAGAAGTACAGCCTGCATTTTGAAAAGGGCGAGAACATCGGCGGGCTTAAGGTCGAGCCTATGGACAGGAAGCAGACCGGCTCGCGCATACGCTGGAGGCCGGACCTTGAGGTGTTTACCGACATAGACATCCCCGAGGAGTATTTCCTCGACACCTTAAAGCGGCAGGCCGTCGTGAACGCGGGCGTGACCTTCCGCTTCAGAAACGAGAAGAACGGCAAATTCGAGGTCACGGATTTCAAATATGAAAACGGCATAATCGACTATGTCGCAGAACTCGCCGGCGAGGAACCGCTCACGCAGCCGGTGTTCTTTGAATCGGAGCGCCGCGGCCGCGACCGTGAGGACAAGCCCGAGTACAAGGTGAAGCTTTCGGCCGCCTTCTGCTTTTCAAACAGGACCTCAATCATAGAGTATTACCACAACTCCTCCTGGCTCGAGCACGGCGGCAGCCCCGAGAAGGCCGTTAAAAGCGCCTTCGTTTCGGCAATCGACGCCTATCTGCGCAAAAACGGCAAGTACCAGAAGAACGAGAGCAGGATAACCTTCGCGGACGTGCAGGACTGCCTTGTTCTGGTCACAAACTGCTTTTCAACCTATACCTCGTATGAAAACCAGACGAAGAAGGCCATAACGAATAAGTTCATTCAGGAGGCCATGACCGACTTTTTCAAGGAAAAGCTCGAGGTATACTTCATCGAAAACCCCGCCGAGGCCGAGAAAGTCGCGGAGCAGGTCCTGATAAACAAGCGCAGCCGCGAGACCGCCGAGAGGACGAGGCTCAACATAAAAAAGAAGCTCTCGGGCGGCATCGACATATCGAACCGCGTGCAGAAGTTCGTCGACTGCCGCACGAAGGACGTAAGCAAGCGCGAGCTGTATATTGTCGAGGGCGACTCGGCCCTCGGCGCCTGCAAGCAGAGCCGCGACGCTGAGTTCCAGGGCATAATGCCGGTCCGCGGCAAGATTCTAAACTGCCTGAAGGCGGACTACGCGAGAATATTCGGCAGCGAGATAATAACTGACCTTATAAAGGTTTTGGGCTGCGGCGTCGAGGTCAGGCACAAGCAGATGAAGGATTTAAGCTCCTTCGACTTAAACAGCCTGCGCTGGAGCAAGATAATAATCTGCACCGACGCCGACGTCGACGGCTTCCAGATTCGCACGCTTATACTCACGATGCTGTACCGCCTTGTGCCGACGCTGATTCAGAAGGGTTATGTATATATAGCAGAGTCTCCGCTCTACGAGATTGAGTGCAAGGGCAAGACCTACTTTGCCTACTCCGAGCGCGAAAAGAATGAGATATTAAGCGGCTTAAACGGCATGAAGTGCACGATAAACCGCTCAAAGGGACTCGGCGAGAACGAGCCGGAGATGATGTGGCTGACGACCATGAATCCGGAAACGAGAAGACTAATAAAGGTCATGCCCGAGGACGCGAAGCTCACGGCCGAGGTATTCGAGCTCCTGCTCGGCGACAATCTGGCAGGGCGCAAGGAGTACATCGCCGAGAACGGCTACAAGTACCTAGCCATGGCGGACATATCCTAAAGCGGGACAGGTACCCGCTCCCCCGGGCGTTTAATATAAGTTGTATGTCGGACATCTGATGCGATAGAGGAGAAGAAACAGCAGTATGACTTTTTTTGATTTGCTTACGCTTATCGGCGGCATCTCGCTCTTCCTTTACGGAATGAAGCTCATGGGCGACGGCTTTGAAAAGCAGGCCGGCTACAGGATGAAGAACATCCTGGAAAAACTGACTTCAAGCCGCCTGAAGGGAGTCCTGATAGGCACGCTGATAACCGCGATAATCCAGTCCTCGTCGGCGACGACGGTCATGGTCGTCGGCTTTGTAAACTCGGGGCTGATGAAAATCTCGCAGGCTACGGGCGTCATAATGGGCGCAAACATAGGAACCACGATAACGGCCTGGATTCTGAGCCTGACCGGGATTCGCGGCGACAGCTTCTTTGTCCAGCTATTGAAGCCGAGCTCCTTTACGCCGGTGCTGGCCCTGATTGGCATCATACTTACTCTCGGCGCGAAGAACCCGAGGAAAAAGAACATAGGCTCAATTCTGCTCGGCTTTACGGTGTTGATGTTCGGAATGGAAACTATGTCCGGCGCGGTGGAGCCTCTGAGGGACGTGCCGGCGTTTACGAGCATCCTGCTCAAGCTCTCAAACCCGCTTCTTGGCATTGTGGTAGGAATGATTTCCACCTGCATTATCCAAAGCTCCTCGGCCTCAATCGGAATTCTGCAGGCCCTGGCGCTTGCGACCGGAGCGATTCCCTACAAGAGCGCGATTCCCATTATGCTCGGCATGGACATAGGGTCCTGCATAACCGCGATACTGTCCTCGATTGGAGCAAACAGGAACGCCCGCGCGGCGGCCCTTGTCCACCTCTACTTCAATGTCGTGGGCGTAGCCGTTTTCCTCGCGCTCTTAAACATACTGCACGCAGTGTTCGGGTTTGAATTTCTGCCGAGGCCGGCGTCGCCGGTGGGTTTGGCCCTGATAAACTCGACCTTCAAGGTCTTCGCGGTCTGCGTCCTCTTCCCCCTCTCGTCCCAGCTTGAAAAGCTCGCTGTCGCGACCGTCGAGAGAAGCAGGTACCACAGGGAGACGGAGCTCCTCGACCGCAGGCTCCTTTCAACCCCCAGCATGGCCGTCGAGCGCTGCCGCCAGCTCACCTGCGAGATGGCAAGGGAGGCAAGGGACGCCCTTCTGCTCTCGATTAAGAACGTGGGCAATTACAGCGAGAAGGACGCGGCGACGGTCCGCGCCTCGGAGGAGAAGTCTGATATGTACGAGGACAAGCTCGGAAACTACCTTGTCGAGCTGAGCAGCCTCAACCTATCGAAGTACAACGTCGAGGACATCTCAATGCTGCTGCATATAATCGGCGACCTTGAGCGCATAAGCGACCACTCGGTCAATATCATGGAGGTCGCCGAGGAACTGCACGAAAAGAAGCTGAAATTCTCCGAGGAAGCGCAGTCGGACGTAAAGGTACTCTCCGCCGCCGTCGAGGAGATTCTGAAGATAGCGATAGACGCCTTCTGCAGGGGCGACACCGAAGCTGCGAAGAAGGTCGAGCCGCTTGAGCAGGTCATAGACGAGCTTTGCCTCGAGATGAAAAAGAGGCACGTTTTGCGGCTCCAGGACGGAAGGTGCACGATTGAGCTCGGCTTCATTCTCGCCGACCTTCTCAACAATCTCGAAAGGGTCGCCGACCACTGCTCGAACGTGGCGCTGGGGATTATCGAGATTGGCCAGGGCAACTTCCAGATGCACGAGTACGCCCGCTCCCTGCGCTACACAGGCAACGAGGACTTCAAGAGAATGTACGAGGAGTACAGCAAACGCTTCAGCGTATTGGTTTAGCGGCTATTTTAGCCCGGAGATATGATATAATTTCTCCGATAGGATTGCTTCGCGCCCGCTTATGCCCCCTCGACGGGCGCGGCTCCGGCGGGACAAGCCCTCGCCGGAGCAAATAACAGACAGATAAAGGACGGTTAGCGTGGCAAGGAAGAAAGACGAACAGGCTCCAAAAAAAGCGGATAATCCGAACGTTGTCGGGCTGCGGGCCGAGATACTAGAGCAGGGCATAACGGAGACGCTCGAAGTCAACTACATGCCCTACGCGATGAGCGTCATCGTCTCCCGCGCGATACCCGAGATAGACGGCTTCAAGCCCTCGCACCGGAAGCTCCTTTACACGATGTACAAGATGGGGCTGCTCACCGGCGCGCGCACGAAATCCGCCAACATAGTCGGACAGACGATGCGCCTAAACCCACACGGCGACAGCGCTATTTACGAGACCCTCGTGCGCCTTTCCAAGGGGCACGAGGCTCTGCTTGTGCCCTTTGTCGACTCGAAGGGCAACTTCGGCAAAATCTACTCCCGCGATATGGCCTACGCGGCGGCGAGATATACCGAGGCCAAGCTTGCGCCGATTTGCAGCGAGCTGTTCCGCGACATAGAGCAGGACGTCGTGGATTTCGTGGACAGCTACGACGGCACGATGAAGGAGCCGACGCTTCTGCCGACCACCTTCCCGAACGTGCTGGTATCAGCTAATATCGGCATAGCCGTCGGAATGGCGAGCCAAATCTGCGGCTTTAATCTAGCCGAGGTATGCCAGACGACGATAGATTACATAAACGACCCGTCTCACAATATTATGTCAACCTTACTCGCCCCGGATTTCCCGACGGGCGGCGAGATAATATACGACCCTAACGAAATCGAAACGATTTACAGGACGGGGCGGGGGAGCTTCAAGATACGCGCGCGCTGGCGCTATATCAAGAAGGACAACATAATAGAGGTTTACGAGATACCCTACACCACCACCGTCGAGGCGATAATGGACAAGGTGGCGGAACTTGTCAAGCAGGGCAGGATAAAGGAAATAAACGACATGCGGGACGAGACCGACCTAAACGGCCTTAAGCTCGCGATTGACTTAAAGCGCGGCGTCGACCCGGAAAAGCTCATGCAGAAGCTGTTTAAGATGACGCCGCTCATGGACAGCTTTTCCTGCAACTTCAACATACTCATAGCCGGCGTGCCGAGGGTAATGGGCATAGCCGAGATACTAGACGAATGGACCGCATGGCGAATCGACTGCGTAAAGCGCCGCGTTTACTTCGAGCTTAACAAGAAGAAGGAAAAGCTCCATCTCTTAAAGGGCCTTAAGAAAATCCTCCTCGACATAGACAAGGCCATCAGCATCATACGCAACACCGAGGAGGAGGCCGAGGTCGTCCCGAACCTCATGATTGGCTTCGGCATCGACGAGGCCCAGGCCGAGTTTGTCGCCGACATCAAGCTGCGCAATATAAATAAGGAATACATCCTAAAGCGCGTAGAGGAGACCGAAACGCTCGAAAAGGAGATAGCCGACCTCGAGGATTTGCTCCAGAGCCGCCGCCGCATAAAGGCTGTGATTATCGAGGAGCTCAGAAACGTCATGAAAAAGTACGGCGCACCCCGCAGGACGGGCATCGTCTACGCAAACGAGGTCGAGCAGTACAGCGAGGAAGAGCAGGTGGAGGACTACGAGGTTAAAATCTTCCTCTCGCGCGAGGGCTACTTCAAGAAGATAACCCCGCTCTCGCTGAGAATGGGCGGGGAGCAGAAGTTCAAGGAAAACGACGGCCTGCTGCTCTCCTTCGAGGCGACAAACCGCGACGAGCTGCTAATCTTTACGGACAGGCAGCAGTGCTACAAGGTGAAGGTCTCTGATTTCGAGGACACCAAGGCCTCGGCGCTCGGGACCTACCTGCCCTCGCATCTCGGCATGGACCCGGGCGAGAACGTAATCTACATGGTCAACGCGAGGGACTACAAGAGCAGCCTGCTCTTCTTCTTTGAAAACGGCAAGGCGGCGCGGGTGCCCGTATCGGCTTACGAGACGAAGTCAAGCCGCCGCAAGCTTACAGGCGCCTATTCGGACAAAAGCCCGCTCAAGTCGGTGATTGAGCTGACGGAAGATATAGAGGTCGCGGTATATTCGACGGACGGCAGAGCCATTATATTCAATACGGCGCTGATAGCGCCAAAGACAACGCGCTCGACGCAGGGCGTCTCGGTCATGTCGCTCAAGCCTAGGCACAGGTTGAAAAAGGCCATACCGCTCTCGGCAAGCGGCATACAGAACGCCTCGCGCTACAGGGTCCGCAATCTCCCCGCCGCGGGAGCGCTCCTCCGCGAGGAGGACATGGAAGAAAAGCAGCTGAGCCTGCTGTAAGGCAGGGTTCGCCCGGGGCCGATTCGATTGCAGGCCAGTTTCCGAAAAGGGGAGTATACCTTATATCGAATACTTTCGTTTTGTTTAAGGCCGGTGCGTTAAGCCCTTCCGAGTCTCAGGGCGGCAGATAAGGGCTCTGGAGGGGGGGACCGGCGGAAAGGAAATCTGTTTTGAACGGGGCAACTAAGCGATACACACTGATGTTTCTGAAGATACTGGTAGGCGCAATACTTGACGCCGCGGGTATCAGCTTTTTGCTCTACCCGAACGGGGTAATCATGGGCGGAATCATGGGCATCGCGATGATACTCAACCGGCTGCTCTCGACCCCGGTCGGCCTTGTTACCATCACACTGAACATTCCGCTCTTCATCCTAGCCTGGAAGAGGATAGGCACGAACTTCCTAATCGGCTCGATTATGGGCCTTGTCCTGAGCTCGGGCATACTCGACCTGTTTGAGCTTGTTCCCCCCATAGTGCTCACGACAAACCCGCTCCTTGCCGGTATTTTCGGCGGCGTGATAAGCGGGTTCGGACAGGGCCTGATTTACTCGGCGGGCGGGAGCACCGGCGGCGTTGATATAATAGCGAAGGTTCTGCGCCACTACTTCCCCTATATAGACTACGGCAGAATAATCATGGGGCTCAGCGCCGTGATTTTCATAGCCTACGCGCTGGTGTTTGAAGCCTACGAGAACGCGCTGTACTCGGTCTTCACCTCCTTTATAGTCTCAAGGATGGTGGACACCGTACTGTACGGCCTTAACTACTCGAAGGTCTGCTACATCATCTCGGAAAAGAGCGGCGAAATAAGCGACGCGATAACGCGCGAGCTCAGCAGGGGAGTGACCCTGCTCTACGGGCGCGGGGCCTTTTCCGGCAAGGATAAGATGATACTGCTCTGCGCGATAAAGAAGCAGCAGATATTGGACCTAAAGAGAGTTGTAAAGCGCATTGACCCCGACGCCTTTATGATTATAACGGAGGCGCGCGAGGTGCTCGGCTACGGCTTCCAGTACCTGGAGGACAAGGCCTGAGGTTTTGCTTTAAGATTTAGACTGTCTGCGGAGGACGGAGAAAGGAGGTGCTGCCGTGAGGAGAATAATATGCCTGCTTTTGCTGGCGGCCATTTTGCTGGCTGCACCGGGCTGCTCCCCGATAATAGACGGAGAGTATTATGTGGTCACCGACCACAAGGACGAAAACGGCCTCGGCAGCGCCGACTCCGACGTGATTGAGGTCAAGACGTATCAGGGCATAAAGACGGCGATTCTGACCTTTATCAAGGAGGGCAGGGAACAGGGAGTCATCAAGGTCAGCGGTTACGACGGCGACGTCTCCGAAGCCATATCGAAGGCGAGCCTTGAGATAATAACCGGTACCGCGATTGGCGCCTACGCCGTCGAGTACATCACCCACAGCTATTCCCGCATAGTCTCCTACTACGAGGCGAACGTCTTTATAAACTACAGGCGCCCTCAGGAGCAGGTTAAGAATGTGATGTACTTAAACTATGTCTCGGCGGTGCAGGGCGCGCTCGGCACCGCGCTCAACACGCATAGGGACTACCTTGTCATCTCCATATCCTCCGAGCTTGTGACGCCCGAATATATAAAGAATTATATACTCGAATACTACAGGGAAAACCCGCAGTCTGTAATCGCCCCGCCGGAAGCTGAGATTACCGTGTACGAGGGCGAGCAGCTGCCGAAGATACTCGAAATCGAGCTCAGCTACCCTTACACGGCGGAGCAGAGCGCGGAGATGAGAAAGGCGCTCGGCTTAAGGGCGCAGAAGCTACTGGAGGGGGCGCAGGCCCCCTCGGACGAGTACACGGCCCTGAACATCTGCTCTGCGCTTATCTCGGCCGTCGAGTACTCTCCGGAGGGCCCGGGCAGCGCGTACGGAACGATAATGGAGGGCGTCGGCAACAGCGAGGGCTTCGCGATGGCCTACAAGCTGCTCTGCTCGATGCTCGGCGTAAAGTGCATGGTCGTCGAGGGCGAGCTGAACGGGGAGAAGCATTATTGGAACATAATCGGTCTCGGCGGCTACTACTACCACGTCGACCCCTCCGTGTGCAGGCAGAACGGCATAGAGAGCGCGTTTTTGAGGTCCGATTACTACATGGAGCGCAGCTATACCTGGGATGTCTCCGCCTACAAGGTCTGCGACGGCCCGCTAACCTACGACAAGCTCGTTTCCGAGAACCAGCGCTAAATAAATTTGATAATTAATAATTACAAAACTTTACAATTTGTTAAATTTATGTACACAAATTATTCATATTTTCGTTTGTATTTCTAGTTAATATATTACTGCGACGAAGTCCGGGAAGAAGATGAGTATAGCGGAACGGGCTGCTAGCAGAGCGTGGCGCCTACCGGGAGGGCGCCACGCTCCCCCAACAACAGCAAAACCGCCTCTCTTAACGAGAGAGCGGTTTTTTATTTTTGCCTTTGCATAGCCGCGGAAGGCCGATAACACTTATTTAACATTACAATATTCGAATGCGTCCGGCTGTCGTGCCGGGATGTGCGCGGAAGGGTCCGGCATGGCCCGGCATGGCGAAAAATACAGGAGCAGGCTGAATAGGAATATGCAGCAACACCCGGGCGCGCGCCCGGGTGTTGATACATTTATTATATTATATATTATTTCCTCTCAGCAGCTCCTCGACGCGCTGGAGCTGCTCCGGCGTGTTTACGCCGAGGAGCTCCGAGCCGAGGTGGCGGCAGCACACGCCGACTTTTTTCCCTTCGGACTTCAGAATCGCCGGCACATCGGTGAGGTAATACTCGCCCTGGGCGTTGTCGCGGCGCAGCTTCGTTAGGGCCCCGAGCAGGCTGGGAGTTTCGAATATGTAAACACCGCTGTTGAGCTCCTTTATTTTCCGCTCTTCCTCGCTGCAGTCCTTATGCTCGACCATTCGGAGAAATTCGCCGTTTTCGTCCCTGACTATCCTGCCGTAGTCGAGAGGCTCGTCGGAGCTGCCGCTGAGTATCGTGCAGGCGTTGTTTTCGCCGAAATGGGTTTCAACCAGCGCAAGCAGGCTCTCCTTCTTTACAAGCGGCATGTCGCCGCAGCATACGAGGACGGAGCCGTCGAAGCCCTGGAGAGCCTCGGCCGCCGCCATCACCGCGTGGCCGGTCCCGAGCTGTTCTTTCTGCTCGGCGAAGGTGTAGCCGGGGAAGGCGGATATGACGGCCTCCTTCTTGTAGCCGACGACTATAATTGTGTTTTCCCTGCCGACGAAATCTATGGCGGACAGGACGTAGGACAAAAGCGGGCGGCCTGCGGCGACGCGCATTACCTTCGGAAGCTCGTGGGCCTCGGAGTGAAGGCGCTTTCCCTTGCCCGCTGCGAGCACCACCGCTTTAAGCTTTCTTTCCATCAATACACCCCGTTTGCGTTCAGGTAGGTTTCGGTAAGCTCGTTAATCGGCCTGACCTTGAAATTGTTTCTGTACATATACGCGAACAGCTCGCTCAGCGCGGGGAAGGCACCGGAGCAGTGGACGGCAAGGTCCGCGCGCTTGTCTTCAAGGCCGAGCGGATAGGTTAAATCCCAGGAATAAAGGGTAGAATATTTTCCGCGGATTTGCAGCCTCGAATCGCACCAGATGATTAGGCCGGCCTCCTCGGCCGCCTCGCCCAGAGCCCTTGTGTAGCTGCCGTCGAGCGCAATGAGTACGCTCTTTACCCTCGCCGCCTCGAATAGCAGTTTCGAGGCCTCTTCGTAGTCCTCGATAAGGTTTTCGGCGGAGCAGACAAGGCCTATGCTGTGGCCGTGCGCCGCAATACGCCTTACAAGGTCCGCGTTTTCGCGTATCTCGTCCGCGGTAAGGAAGAAGCAGGCGTAATCACCGTACAGAGTCAGCAGGTTTAAAACCCTTATGGTTTCGTCCCCCGCGCCGAAAAAGCTGAGGTATACGCTCGTCTCCGGGCGTGCCGGCGTGGGGCTGGGCGACGGAGTCAGGGTTGGAGTTGGCGTAGGTGTCGGAGTGGGGGATGGTGCAAATGAGTTGAGGAATTCGGTAAAGAGGGACTGCATCTTTGAAGCCGCGGCCTTTGCAAAGGCGCTGTCCGAAAGAACCGCGTCGGAGTTTGTTATCCTTATAAAGGGATAGGTGCCGGAGTCCTCCACGACGGAATAGCCGAAGCCGAAAAATGCGCAGACCTCTTTTACGGGCACGTAGAAAGAGGTGTTCACCATTATGGCGCCAAAATAATAGGGCTTGTTTTCATCGTCGCGGGTTTCGCTGCCTATTCTAAACCTGAGAAACTGCGACGTGGAATTGGAATAAATCGTGGCTATCCTGTTCCTGCTGTCCGTAATATAATATGTTTTCAGCACCGTGCTGTTAAAAATCGAAAGAGGCACGTACATAACGCCCTCGTATTCTATGGGGACGGCGTCCTTTTTGAGGGGTTCCACTTTGTCGTTGATGACAATAAAATAATAGGAGCTCGACGCGGCGTCCGCCGAGGGCATGGACAGTATAATTCCAAGGCAAATTGCCAAAGCTATAATGAATGATATTTTTCTCACGCCGTCACCCCCCTTTTGAGCGATGTCTTAGGTTAAATACAAGTATATAATATCAAAAAACAAAAAACAAGCGCGCATTGTTGGCACCCTGCGCACAAAAGCGCGGCAATCGGCGGGCAAGTTTCCGCGCATCTTCAAAAAAATTGAAAAACATTAGAATTTTGTATTGACAAGGGCCGATTCTTTTGATATTCTACTTGAGCGCCTTGTGGAGGAACAGGCTATAAGTGCGCAAAAATGCGATGAAGCGGGAGATTGCTCGGGTTTTCGAGGTAACTTTCGCAGAGTATGTCCGTGGATTCCGCCAGGGAATCCGATTAATCGGGCGGCTGAAAAATGTCTGTACCAAAGCGTTTTCGCTGTATTGGCGTATATCGCTGTAACAGAGACATGCCGGCTCACGATGCCGGTAAGATTTTTGGGACAGAGTGATACGCACGGAATAGTGTACAGAATTTTTCATCCGTACGCACTCGACCAAAAGGTCGCAATACGTACGTTTAAGGAGGAAAATTTAGTGGCAGCGACAAAAGCGACAAAGAAAATCAGAATCAGACTCAAGGCCTACGACCATCAGCTCATCGACCAGTCGGCCGAGCGAATCGTTGAAACCGCAAAGCGCACGGACGCGAAGGTTTCGGGCCCCATCCCTCTGCCCACCAAGAAGGAGGTCATCACCATCCTTCGCGCGGTTCACAAGTATAAGGACAGCCGCGAGCAGTTCGAGCGCAGGACGCACAAGCGCCTTATCGACATCTTGAACCCGACGCAGAAGACCATCGAGGCCCTTATGTCTCTTGAACTTCCTGCCGGCGTCGAGATTGAGATAAAACTTTAATCCCGGCGTTTTGCCAAGCCTTTGACCTGTCGGCCCGACCATTGAGGAGAACATAAGCCGATGTGTCCTCGGCTGACAAAAATCGGCCAAGCCAAGCTCCGAGCGAGCGATACCTATTTAATTTATTACTATGTCAGCACCAAGCCCGCCGTTAGGGGCGGGCGGGTCATGTTGGCGGCCCTGGGCGCCGTCAACCAATAACCTAAAAGGAGGAAATATTGCATGAAGAAAGCAATAATCGGAAGAAAAGTCGGCATGACTCAGATTTTCGACGAGGCCGGCAGGGTCATTCCGGTTACAGTGATTGAAGCGGGCCCTTGTGTGGTCGTCCAGAAGAAGACCGTCGAGAAAGAGGGCTACACCGCGGTACAGCTCGGTTTTCAGGACATAGAGGAAAAGAAGCTGACCAAGCCTGAGCTGGGACATTTTAAGAAGGCCGGTGTCGCGCCGAAGAAATACCTCAAGGAATTTAAGCTGGAAAATGCTGATTCTCTGAATGTAGGCGACGAAATCAAAGTCGACGTTTTCGCCGAGGGCGATAAGGTGGACGTGACGGGTATAAGCCGCGGTAAGGGATATGCCGGCGTTATCAAGCGCTGGAACGCGCAGAGAACTCCCGAGACGCACGGCGGCGGCCCTGTCCACAGGCACGCCGGTTCCATGGGCAGCAACTCCGACCCCTCCCGTATCTTCAAGGGCAAAATCGGAGCCGGCCACATGGGAAGCGAGCAGGTCACGGTGTTGAACCTCGAAGTAGTCAAGGTTGACCCCGAACTGAACCTGCTTGCAGTGAGAGGCGCGGTGCCCGGAGCAAAGGGCAGCATCGTCTACATTAAAAATACAGTTAAGAAGAACAGGGTCAAGAACGCAGTGCAGACCGTAAGCACTAACCCGCAGAAGAAGTCGGCCAGAGGCTGAGAGAGGAGAGATTTAGATGCCTACAACAAAAGTTTATAATATGGCCGGCGAGCAGGTCGGAGAGATCGAGCTCAGCGAGGCTATATTTGGAATAGAGCCGAATGAGGCCGTTTTGCATGAGGCGGTCAAAAATTATCTCGCCAATCAGCGTCAAGGCACACAGAGCGCGCTGACCAGAGGCGAAGTTTCCGGAGGCGGCAGGAAGCCCTGGCGCCAGAAAGGCACAGGACGTGCCCGTACGGGCTCCATTAGAGCTCCCCACTGGACGCACGGCGGCGTGGTTTTCGCCCCCAAGCCGAGGGACTACAGCTACACCATAAACAAGAAGGCGAAGAGACTCGCCCTTAAGAGCGCGCTTTCAATCAAGGCGCGGTCCAGCGACATAATCGTCATCGACGAAATCAAGATGGACGCCATAAAGACCAAGGACTTCAAGAAGTTCCTTGATGCGGTTAATGTCGGCGGCAAGGCCATGGTCGTCACAGCCGAGCCCAAGGAGAACGTAATAAAGAGCGCGCGCAACATCCCCGGCATAAAGACAACTATCGCGACAATCCTGAGCCCCTATGACATTTTGAACTGCGACAAGTTTATAGTCGACGAGGCTGCACTCCGCCGGATTGAGGAGGTTTACGCATAATGAGGTCGCCTTATGATATCATTATTCGTCCTGTAATCACAGAGCAATCGATGGAACATACCGATATAAAGAAGTATGTTTTCGAGGTTGCCAAGGACGCCAACAAAGTAGAAATCGCCAAGGCCGTCGAGGAGATCTTTGGCGTAGAAGTCGAAAAGGTCACGACACTGCATGTAAAAGGGAAGGAGAAGCGCGTCGGCGCCAATCCCAAGGGGCGCACGGCCTCCTGGAAGAAGGCGGTTGTCAGGCTCACTCCCAAGTCGAAGACCATCGAGTTCTTTGAAGGGATGGTGTAATTAGATGTCTATAAAAACATATAAACCCGTAACTCCCTCGAGAAGACACATGACGGTGTTGGGCTTTGAAGGAGTGGATAAGAAGGCAAAGCCTGAGAAGAGCCTCGTCGAGATTCTCAAGAAGCACGCCGGACGCAACAGCTACGGCAGGATAACCGTTCGCCACAGGGGCGGCGGCAACAAGCGCAAGTACAGAATCATAGACTTCAAGAGGAACAAGACCGACATGTTCGCGAACGTGCTCCGCATAGAGTACGACCCGAACCGCAGCGCGAACATAGCCCTGCTTGAGTATGAGGACGGCGAGCGCCGCTACATCCTCGCTCCGATTGGCCTTAACGCGGGAGACAAGGTCATATCCTCCGTGCACGCCGATATAAAGCCTGGCAACACGCTGCCTATTTCCGAAATACCCGTAGGTACCTTCATCCACAACATTGAGCTTTATCCCGGCAAGGGCGGACAGCTAGTTCGCGCAGCCGGTGCAGCCGCTCAGCTTATGGCCAAGGAAAACGGCATGGCGCAGGTAAGGCTGCCCTCCGGCGAGTACCGCTATATACGCCTTGAGTGCAAGGCGACGGTCGGCCAGGTAGGCAACATCGACCACATCAACGTCTCGGTCGGCAAGGCTGGACGCAAGCGCCATATGGGCATCAGGCCCACCGTCCGCGGCAGCGCCATGAACCCTGTAGACCACCCGCACGGCGGCGGTGAGGGCAAGGCACCGATAGGTCGTCCCGGCCCCGTAACACCGTGGGGCAAGCCAACACTCGGTTACAAGACGCGTAAGACGAAGAACCGCTCCGACAAGTTCATCGTCAAGCGCCGCAACGAGAAGTAAGGAGGCTAAAAACTTAGTATGAGCAGAAGTCTGAAAAAGGGCCCCTTCGCTGCCCCTGAGCTGCTGAAGAGGATAGAAGAGATGAATAAAACCGGCGAAAAGAAGGTTATAAAGACCTGGTCCAGAGCCAGCACCATATACCCCGCCTTTGTCGGTCATACGATAGCGGTTCACGACGGCCGCAGGCATGTACCAATATATATTACCGAAGACATGGTAGGACATAAGCTCGGAGAATTTGCGCCGACAAGAACCTTCAGAGGCCATGCCGGCAGCAAGACGGGCAAGTAAGGAGGTAGGCAGACATGGAAGCAAGAGCACAACTTAATTACGCTCGTATCTCCCCTCGGAAGGTCAAGATTGTCTGCGACCTCATTCGCGGTAAGGATGCGAAGACGGCCGAGGCGATACTGAGACAGACGCCCAAGGCTGCCTCGGAGCTGCTTTTGAAGCTCCTGAAGAGCGCTGTGGCCAATGCCGAGAACAATCACCAGATGGATCCCGATAAACTCTATGTTGCGGAAACCTATGCTAATCCCGGTCCAATCCTCAAGAGAGGCAGACCGAGAGCCCAGGGCAGATATTTCCGTATCAACAAGAGGACTTCGCATATTACAATCGTCGTGAAGGAAAAGGAGTAAGTTATGGGACAGAAAGTTAACCCCCACGGCTTGCGGGTCGGCATAATCAAGGACTGGGATTCCCGCTGGTATGCAAGAAACGAAAAAGTTGGAGACCTCATTGTCGAGGATTTCAAGATAAGAAAGTATCTCAAGAATAAGCTGTATTCCGCAGGCATTCCGAGAATCGAAATAGAGAGAGACAGCGCAAAGGTCAGAATCTTCCTCCATTGCGCCCGCCCCGGTCTTGTCATCGGCAAGGGCGGAGCCGAGATAGAGAAGCTCCGCGAGGAGCTGGAGAAGCTCCTGAAGAAGCCCGTTTCTCTCAGCATAGTCGAGGTCAAGAATCCCGACATCAACGCTCAGCTTGTCGCAGAGAGCATAGCCTCTCAGCTTGAAAAGCGCATAAGCTTCCGCCGCGCAATGAAGAGCGCCATGTCCAGAGCCATGCGCATGGGCGTAAAGGGCATCAAGGTCATGGTTAGCGGCCGCCTTGGCGGCGCCGAAATCGCGCGCAGCGAGAGCTATCACGAGGGCACCATACCCCTCCAGACGCTCAGAGCGGACATCGAGTACGGCTTTGCCGAGGCCGACACGACCTACGGCAAGATAGGCGTAAAGGTATGGATTTACAAGGGCGAGGTCCTCAGCCAGACGCTCAGGACAACGCCCCGCACCATGGACACAAGCAAGCCTCCCAAGGATCGCAGGAGCCGCCGGAAAGCACCCGCTCAGGGAGCTCACAGGGGCGGAGCCACCGGCCGCGGCTCGGCGAACAAGAGCGGAGCTGCGCCCACAGAAGGAGGTAAAGCATAATGCTTCTCCCAAAGAGAGTAAAATACCGTAAAGTTCAAAGAGGACGCATGAAGGGCGTTGCCACGCGCGGCAATACCTTGACATATGGAGATTACGGCCTTAAGGCGCTGGAGCCCGGCTGGATAACAAGCAACCAGATCGAGGCTGCCCGTATCGCCATGACCCGTTACACGAAGCGTGGCGGCAATGTGTGGATAAAGATATTCCCCGACAAGCCCGTCACGAAGAAGCCTGCCGAAACCCGAATGGGCTCAGGTAAAGGTTCTCCCGAGTTCTGGGTAGCGGTAGTCAAGCCCGGCAGAGTTCTGTTCGAGATGAGCGGCATTCCCGAGGATGTCGCAAGGGAAGCTCTGCGTCTCGCGGCACATAAGCTGCCGGTAAAGGCCAAGTTCATAAAGCGTGATTCTGAGACAGGTGGTGAATAAGATGAAGGCAAGTGAAGTACGTCAGATGAGCGTACAGGAGCTCAACGCTAAGTTGGTAGAGCTAAAGCGCGACCTGTTCTATCTCCGCATGCAGCACGCTACAAACCAGCTTGACAACCCCAGCAAGATTAAGGAAGTTAAGAGAGACATTGCCCGAGTCCAGACCATAATGCGAGAGAAGCAACTCGAGGGTAAGGAGGTAAGCTAAGATGGCTGAGAGAACAACTTCCAGAAAGACCAGAGTCGGCAAGGTCGTTTCCGACAAAATGGATAAGACCATCGTGGTAGCGGTCGTGGACAGCGTGGCTCATCCTCTTTATAAGAAGATTATGAAGAGAACCTACAAGCTCAAGGCACACGACGAGAAGAACGAGTGCCGCGTTGGCGATATAGTCGAGGTTATGGAAACCCGTCCTCTTTCCAAAGAAAAGAGATGGAGACTCGTTCAAATCATAGAGAAGGCAAAGTAAGGAGGCCGACCAATGATACAACAGGAATCATATCTTAAGGTCGCCGACAATACAGGCGCCAAAGAGATAAAGTGCATCAGAGTTCTGGGCGGCTCCAAGAGGAAATACGGAAACATCGGCGATGTAATCGTTGCCTCTGTACGTAAAGCAGCCCCCGGCGGCACCGTCAAGAAGGGCGATGTCGTAAGAGCCGTCATAGTTCGCAGCGCGAGGGGCGTCCGCCGTCCCGACGGCACCTACGTCCGCTTCGACGAGAATGCAGCCGTTCTCATAAGAGAAGACAACAACCCGAGAGGTACACGCATATTCGGACCGGTAGCTAGAGAGCTCAGAGACAAGGACTTCATGAAGATTCTCTCTCTTGCTCCTGAAGTCATATAGGAGGGTATAGCAATGCATGTAAAAAAGGATGATCTCGTTGTCGTACTTTCCGGCAAAGACAAGGGCAAGAGAGGCAAGGTCCTGGCCGCCTTCCCCAAGGACGGCAAGGTGATTGTCGAGGGCGTCAACGTCGCCTCCAGGCACCAGAAGCCGCGCAAGCAGGGCGAAGAAGGCGGCATCATCAAGAGGGAGACCCCGATTTACGCCTGCAAGGTCATGCGCGTCTGCCCGAAGTGCGACAAGCCGACCCGTCCGGCCCACAAGACACTTGAAGACGGTACAAAGGCCCGCGTCTGCAAAAAATGCGGCGCGGCGATATAAGGAAGGAGTGACGAGACCATGAGCAGATTGAAAAAGAAATATATCGAAGAAGTCGCTCCCGCTCTTATGAAGAAGTTCGAGTACAAGAGCCCCATGCAGATTCCCCGCATCGAGAAGGTCGTAATCAACGTCGGCTGCGGCGATGCGAGAGACAACGCGAAGGCGCTTGACTCGGTGGTAAGAGATATAACCGCCATTGCCGGTCAGAAGGCCGTTGTGACAAGGGCTAGGAAGTCCGTCGCGAACTTCAAGATCAGAGAGGGAATGCCCGTCGGAGTGAAGGTAACTCTTCGCAAGGAGAGAATGTGGGATTTCCTCGACAAGCTGTTCAACGTGGCGCTTCCGCGCGTCCGCGACTTCCGCGGCATCAACCCCAAGTCCTTCGACGGCAGAGGCAACTATGCCCTGGGGGTCAAGGAGCAGCTTATATTCCCCGAAATCGACTACGATAAGATTGACAAGATACGCGGCATGGACATAATCATTTGCACCACCGCGCAGACCGACGAAGAGGCAAGAGAGCTTTTGACCCTTATGGGCGCTCCCTTTGCACAGGCATAGGAGGAGAGACAATGGCTAAAAAGTCGATGATTACAAAGCAGCAAAGAGAGCCGAAGTTCTCTACCCGCAGATACAACCGCTGCAAGATCTGTGGCCGTCCGCATGCTTACCTCAGAGATTTCGGCGTCTGCCGTATCTGCTTCCGTGAGCTTGCATACAAGGGACAGATCCCAGGCGTCAGAAAAGCAAGCTGGTAAATCGCAGCTTGATAGCCGCCTTGAGCGGCTCAGGTTCGCGCAGAGGACGCGGCTTTAGGCCCGCCTTCGCGCCGCCGAAGCTCCGATTTTAGCTTTGCCCCGCGTTTTAATGGCCGCCTGCCGGAAATTCAGCGCGCGGCGGCGACGAACCACAAATAAAAAACGATGGCGATAGGTCAATGCCGATGCATTGAAACCGCGCCACGAAAACAGCCTCAGGCTGTAACTCTATTAAGGAGGACTAATTAATGCAGATTACGGATCCAATAGCGGATTTCCTGACGAGAATCAGGAACGCCAATTCCGCAAGGCACGATACCGTTGATATCCCCGCCTCCAACGTCAAAAAGGCGATGGCCGAGATTCTTCTTGAGGAAGGCTATATCAAGAACTACCAGATAATCAACGACGGCGCTCAGGGTATCATCCGCATCACACTCAAATACAACGGCAAGGAAAAGGTCATCTCCGGACTTCGCAGAGTATCTAAGCCCGGTCTTCGCGTCTATGCCGGAGCCGACGAGCTTCCGAGCGTAATGCGGGGACTTGGCATTGCCATCATTTCAACTTCCAAGGGCATCATGACCGACAAGAAGGCTCGCAAAGAGCACGTCGGCGGAGAAGTCCTTGCGTTTGTGTGGTAAGGGGGAGGAGCTAAGATGTCGAGAATAGGAAGAACCCCCATTACCATCCCTGCCGGCGTTGATGTGAAGATTGATAACTCTGTAATTACTGTCAAAGGGCCCAAGGGCACACTTACCAAGACGCTCCACCCGGCGATAAAAGTAGACGTGCAGGACGGCGTGATTCACGTCACCCGTTCGTCCGACGAGAGAACCGACCGCGCGCTGCACGGGCTGACCCGTACGCTCATAAACAACATGGTTGTGGGCGTGACGCAGGGCTTCACCAAGGAGCTTGAAATCAACGGCGTCGGCTACAGGGCTCAGAAGCAGGGCAAGCAGCTCGTTATGAACCTTGGCTATTCGCACCAGGTTTTTGTCGATGAAATCGAGGGGATACACATAGAGGTCCCCAACCCGAACAGGATTGTGATAAGCGGAATCGACAAGCAGCTGGTCGGACAGTTCGCCGCGGACGTCAGAAGCAAGAGACCGCCCGAGCCGTACAAGGGCAAGGGCATCAAATACGTCAACGAGGTCATCCGCCGCAAGGAAGGAAAGACCGGAGCTAAGAAGTAAAGGAAGGTGTGCCTAAATGATTAAAAGACCGGATACGAACGCGAAGCGCTTAGTGCGCCATAAAAGGGTCCGTGCGAAAATCTCAGGTACGCCTGAGAGACCGAGACTCAACGTATACAGAAGCAATGCACATATCTATGCCCAGATAATAGACGACGTAAACGGAGTTACTCTCTGCGCAGCTTCCTCAAACGAAAAGGATTTCGAGGGCTACGGCGGCAACTGCGAAGCCGCGAGGAAGGTCGGCCAGATGATAGCCGAGCGTGCCAAGGCCAAAGGCATTACAACCGTAGTGTTCGACCGCGGCGGCTACATTTACCACGGCCGCGTAAAGAGCCTGGCAGAGGGCGCCCGCGAGGGCGGACTCGAGTTCTAATGAGGAGGTAAACTATGGCTTATAATAAAGACAGACGCGAGGAAGCACAGCCAGAGTTCACTGAAAAGGTAGTTGCTCTGAACCGTGTTTCCAAGACCGTTAAAGGCGGCCGTATTTTCAAGTTCTCTGCGCTCTGCGTCGTCGGCGACGGAAAGGGCAGAGTAGGCTACGGCCTCGGCAAGGCCTCCGAAATTAGCGAGGCGATTCGCAAGGGCATAGAGGATGCTAAGAAGAATATAGTAAACGTAACGCTTTTAGGAACGACGATTCCGCACGAGGTAATAGGCAAGTTCGGAGCGGGCAGAGTGCTGCTGAAGCCGGCCGCCCCCGGTACGGGAGTTATTGCCGGAGGTCCGGTCCGCGCAGTCGTCGAGGCTGCCGGCATCAAGGACATCCGTACCAAGTGCCTGCGTTCCAACAACCCCCTGAACGTGGTCGCCGCCACGATGGAGGGACTTAAGAGCCTGAGAGACGCTGAGCAGGTAGCCAAAATCAGAGGAAAGTCCCCCAGCGAAATTCAGGGTTAGGAGGGCTAGACATGGCAAACCTTAGAATAAAGCTTGTAAAAAGCCTGAACGGCAGGCTAGAAAAGCATATTGCAACCGCCAACTCGCTCGGGCTCAGAAAGATAGGCGACGAAACCGTGCAGCCCGACAACGAGCAGACCAGAGGTAAGATAGCGCAGATAAGCTATCTGCTCAAAGTTACCGAAGAATAGGAGGTGCAGGCATGAAACTACATGAACTTGCCCCGGCCAAAGGCTCAACACATGCACCAAAGAGAAAGGGAAGAGGAACGTCTTCCGGACACGGCAAGACTGCAGGCCGCGGCCATAAGGGGCAGAAGGCCCGCAGCGGCGGCGGCGTCAGGGTCGGCTTTGAAGGCGGACAGATGCCTCTCGCCAGGCGCGTTCCCAAAAGGGGTTTCAACAACATCTTTGCAAAGCCTCTTGAGACAGTAAACGTATCACAGCTCAATCGCTTTGAGAACAACGCGGTCGTAGGAGTCGAGGAACTTCTTGCTGCAGGCATCCTGTCTAAATGCCGTTACGGTGTCAAGATTCTTGGCAACGGTAACCTCGAAAAGCAGTTGACGGTCAAGGCTTCCGCCTTCTCCGAGACGGCTAAGCAAAAGATAGAGGCCGCAGGCGGGAAGGCGGAGGTGGTCTAAGTGTTTCAGACCTTTCGCAATGCATGGAAAATAGAAGAGCAGAGGAAGAAGATTATCTTCACGCTTTTCATCATCCTGCTTTACCGTATAGGCAACGCCGTACCTGTTCCCTATATCAACACCACGCTGCTTAAGCAGTATTTCGACAGCCTCTCCAACACGGTTCTCGGGCTTTACAATATCATGTCAGGTAACGCATTCTCGCAGGCGACCATTTTCGCTCTCTCGATACAGCCCTACATCAACGCCTCGATTATTATCAACCTGCTGACAATTGCCATCCCCGCTCTGGAGAGGCTCCAGAAGGAGGGCGGCGAAGAGGGCAGAAAGAAAATCGCTGCCATTACGCGTTATTCTACGGTAGGCATCTCCCTGCTGCAGGGTCTGGCTTATTACTATCTGATAAGGAACAACGGTTTTCTTGCCTCCAGCGGCGTATGGGAAGCCTGCGTAATAGTCATCAGCTTTACCGCGGGTTCTGCCCTGCTCATGTGGATGGGCGAGCAGATTACGGAATTCGGCATAGGAAACGGCATTTCGATTATCCTCTTTGTAGGTATCGTTTCCCGTTTCCCGGCCAACGTCATCAGACTGGTTTCAAACCTTGCAAGCGGAAAGCTGAGCTGGCTGGCCTTTATCGGAATCATAATCGGAGTTGTGGCAATCATCGCGCTCATCGTGTTTGTGACAAATTCCGAGAGAAGGATACCGGTACAGTATTCAAAGCGCGTTGTTGGGCGTAAGATGTATGGAGGGCAGAGCACCCACCTGCCCATAAAGGTCAATATGTCGGGCGTTATCCCGATTATCTTCGCTCAGTCAATCGCCATGCTGCCCGCAACGATAGCGAGCTTTTTCCCGGCTCCTGCGGAGGGCACTTTCTGGTTCCGCTTCTTGAAGGCGATAGATTCGACCTCAGTTCTTTATATCATTGTATACTTCCTGCTGATTATCGGCTTTAGCTATTTCTACGCAACGGTTCAGTTTAACCCCATCGAGGTGGCAAACAACCTGAAGAAGAACGGCGGCTTTATCCCCGGCTTCCGCGCCGGAAAGCCGACCTCCGAGTTCATTGCAAAAGTCTTGAACAAGATAACGCTTTTCGGTGCAATCTACCTCGGCATAATCGCGATTCTGCCTCTCATCTTCAGCAATGTGACGCAGATGACCGGCATCGCGCTCGGCGGCACGTCAATCGTCATAGTCGTAGGTGTTGCGCTGGAAACCGTCCAAGCCATGGAAGCACAGATGCTCATGCGTCACTACAAGGGCTTCCTGGAATAAGTTGAGGGAAGTGTTTTCATGAACCTGATTCTGCTCGGAGCACCCGGTGCCGGAAAGGGCACGCAGGTTGAGTATCTTACAAAACAGCAGGGCTTACCCGCAATTTCGACGGGCAATATCCTCAGGGCTGCCATCAAGGAAAGCACGCCCATCGGACTTAAGGCCCAGGAGTATATTTCGGCGGGAAAACTTGTCCCTGATGATGTGATAATAGGCATCGTCAAGGAGCGCCTTTCGCAGAAGGACTGCGAAAACGGCTTCATCCTTGACGGGGTGCCCAGGACAATCGGGCAGGCGGAGGCCTTGGAAAAGGCGGGCATCGAGATTACCGCCGCCATTCTGCTCGACGTGCCCGATGAACTGATTGAGAAGCGTATGGCTGGCCGCCGTACCTGCATAGGCTGCGGCGCCACCTACCACGTCGTGACCAAACCGCCTAAGAAGGAGAATGTCTGCGACGAATGCGGCGGCGAGCTCACAAGGCGTAAGGACGACGACCCCGAAACGGTCAGAACGAGGTTGAAGGTCTATCATGAGGAGACTGAGCCCCTTGTTGACTTCTACAGGAAGAGGGGAAAGCTCTTCGTGGTGGACGGCTCCCGCACTCCTGAGGAGACCAACGCTCAGGTGCTGGAAGTTTTGAAGAAGTTGAAGTAAAAGTGATTCAGATCAAATCCGTAAAGGAAATTGAGCTGATGCGCCGCGCCTGCGCTATCACAGCGGCTGCCCGTGCTTTAGCAGGGAAATTGGTAGCGCCCGGCGTGCGCACTTCAGAAATCGACAAAGCTGTGCATGACTTCATAGTCAGCCAGGGAGCCGTACCTTCATTTCTGAACTACAACGGTTACCCGAAGAGCGTCTGCATCTCAATCAACGACGAGGTGATACACGGGATTCCGGGTGACCGCGTGATTTGCGAAGGCGACATCGTCAGCGTCGATGTGGGAGCCTATATTGACGGTTTTCATGGAGACTGCGCCGCAACCTTCATAGCGGGCGAGGCGGACGAGAGCGTGAAGAAACTCGTCGAGGTCACTCGGCAGAGCTTTTTCGAGGGGCTTAAGTTCGCGCGCCCCGGCTATCGGGTGTCGGACATCTCGCACGCAATTCAGACCTATGCGGAATCCTTCGGATATTCCGTGGTCAGGGATTACGTGGGACACGGCGTGGGTGCCAAGCTCCACGAGGACCCTCAGGTCCCTAACTTCGGAAAACCGGGCCACGGGCCGCGCCTCATTCCGGGAATGACTCTGGCCATCGAGCCTATGATAAACATGGGGAAGCCTGGCATACGGGTTTTGAGTGACGGATGGACTGTGGTAACGGCAGACGGTAAGCCGTCGGCGCACTACGAGAACACTGTTCTTATTACAAACGGTGAACCGGAAATATTGACGGTGGTCGACGGGAAATGCTGATGGAAATCGATAAATCCCATATTGTGGTTTCCCTTGCCGGACGAGACAAAGGAGAGCTGTTTTTTGTTTTGGACAGAGACGCTAGAAGCGTACTGCTGGCGGACGGAAAGATAAGAAAGGTCGAAAAGCCGAAGCGGAAGAACATAATGCATGTGCGCTTCGTCGCTGAAAGCGATTCCGAAACCGCCAGAAAGATAAAAAACGGTGGCAAGGTTTCAAACAAGGAGTTAAGAAATACGCTGGCTGCTTTCAAAGCCGGCGCAGGAAACGAAAAGGGAGGAACATGCGTTTGGCAAAAGACGATGTAATCGAGCTTGAGGGTAGAGTAGTTGAATCATTGCCCAACACGATGTTCACGGTTGATATCGGCAACGGACATACTATACTGGCCCATATTTCCGGGAAACTCAGGATGAACTATATCCGTATACTCCCAGGCGATAAGGTGACGGTACAGATGTCGCCGTACGACCTGACTCGTGGCCGCATAACGTGGAGAAGCAAGTAAGTCCATTCAGGCGGGCGCGCGCCCGCTTGGGGACGGACTAAACATGGAGGTTATAAAAATGAAAGTCAGACCATCAGTCAAGCCCATGTGCGAGAAGTGCAAGATTATAAGGCGCAAGGGCAAGGTCAGGGTAATTTGCGAAAATCCTAAGCACAAGCAGAGACAAGGTTAAATATAAAAGGCTCACATTCCGTCAGATGCCGGTCAATATAGAGAGGTTTTGTCTGGTTCGCCCAGATTCTGGATAAAATTCAGAATGGAAGCGCGGGGCCGACGAAACTCGATCTTAAGTCCGGACATCTTCGGTGTGAACGTGCCAAACGGCCGCGTAACTAACCACAGCGTACACATTTGAACCCGTGTTGAACTTAACGGGCCGGTTTCGGCACACTCGTCCCGCCCCCTGAGAATAAGGGGCAAGCGCGGATTTAAGTGTGTATGCTGTGGTTACGCGGCCAGACCGGAACCAGGAACCCGTGGGAAATAAGCGGTCTTAACTATCATCGTTTTAACTTGAACGAAAGGAATGATTAATAAAGTATGGCGAGAATTTCCGGCGTCGATTTGCCTAAGGACAAAAGGATTGAGGTAGCCCTCACCTATGTCTACGGCATTGGCCAGAAAAGAGCGAAAGATATACTCGCAGCTACGGGCATCAACCCCGACACCAGAGTAAAAGACCTGACCTCTGAGCAGGAAGCTCAGCTGCGCGAGTTTATCGATAAGAACTATATCGTCGAAGGCGACCTTAGAAGAGCCATTGCACTGGATATAAAGAGACTTATCGAGATAGGCTGCTACAGAGGGCTCCGCCACAGGAAGGGACTTCCTGTGAGGGGTCAGCGCACAAAAACCAATGCACGCACGCGCAAGGGTCCGAAGAAGACCATTGCCAACAAGAAGAAGTAAAGGAGGGATATGCAGATGGCAAAGAACGTAAAGCAGCGTGTCAGAACAAAGCGCCGTGAGAGAAAGAACATTGAAAAGGGCGCGGTGCATATCCGCTCCTCGTTTAACAATACGCTTGTGACCATAACCGACCCGAACGGCAACACCATATCCTGGGCATCCTCCGGCGGTATGGGGTTCCGCGGCAGCAGAAAGTCCACACCCTTTGCAGCTCAGACCGCCGCAGAGGCAGCGGCCAGGGCCGCAATGGAGCATGGTCTCAAGACCGTCGAGGTCTTTGTCAAGGGGCCCGGAGCCGGACGCGAAGCTGCAATCCGCGCTCTGCAGTCCGTAGGACTTGAGGTAACCATGATTAAGGACGTAACACCGATACCGCACAATGGCTGCCGTCCGCCCAAGAGACGCCGCGTTTAAGGAGGAAAATGTAGTATGGCAAGATATACAGGTGCAGTATGCCGCCTTTGCCGCAGAGAGGGCCAGAAGCTCTTTTTAAAGGGTGACAGATGCTATACGGATAAGTGCGCAGTCGTGCGCCGTTCCTATGCGCCCGGACAACACGGCCAGAGAAGGGCAAAGGTTTCCGAGTATGGCAACCAGCTTCGTGAGAAGCAGAAGGCTAAGAGATATTACGGCATTCTGGAGAGGCAGTTCGAGGGCTACTTCGAGCTCGCTTCGAAGAAGAGGGGGCAGACCGGTGAGAACCTTCTGTCCATCCTTGAGAGCCGACTTGACAACGTAGTTTACAGACTTGGCTTTGCCATGTCCCGCGCCGAGGCAAGACAGCTTGTCCGCCACGGCCACTTCACCGTAAACGGAAAGAAGGTAAACATTCCTTCCTACCGCGTAAAGCCCGGCGAAGTTATAGCCCTCAAGGAATCTTCCAAGAACCTCGAGAAGATAAAGTCGGTCATAGAAGCCAACTCCTTCCGCCAGCCGCCAAAGTGGCTTGATTTTGACAGGGACAACTTGACGGCGAAGGTCGTTGCCCTGCCTAACAAGGAGGATATCGATCTGCCCATTCAGGAGCATCTCATCGTTGAGCTTTATTCTAAGTAATAGACAGCCCTCGTTATTGGTAAGCTGGATTAATATGCGTGTCTTTATATAAAGAGCGCACAGGAGGAGGGTATTGAACTTATGGTAGAAATTGAAAAGCCGCGTATTGAATGTTTTGAAGACCCCGGCGATGAGTCCTATGGCAAGTATGTGGTTGAGCCGCTTGAGCGTGGCTATGGCACCACCCTTGGAAACTCGCTAAGGAGGATACTCCTGTCCTCCCTGCCCGGCACCGCCGTTACATCCATAAAGATTGCCGGCGTGCCGCACGAGTTTACCACGATTCCCGGTGTCAAGGAAGACGTCACGGAGATAGTGCTGAACGTAAAAAGCATAATCGCAAGACTGCATTGCGACGGTCCGAAGACGGTATATATAGAAGCCACTGGAGAGCGCGAAGTAAAAGCCGGCGACATCAAGACGGACAGCGAGGTTGAAATATTAAACCCCGATCTCCATATAGCTACGCTTGGCCCGGATGCGACACTCAACATGGAGCTTACAATCGCCAAGGGGCGCGGATACGTCCCCGCTGAGAGAAACAAGCCCCAGCAGGCGGTCATCGGCGTAATTCCGGTGGACTCCGTCTACACTCCGGTTTTGAAGGTCAACTACAATGTTGAGAATACGCGCGTCGGGAATATGACTGACTTTGATAAGCTCACAATCGAGGTCTGGACGAATAAGACCATTTCAGCAAGGGATGCATTATCGCTTGGCGCGAAGATTCTCTGCGACCATATCGCTCTGTTCACCAACCTGAGCGAAAATGTCGGCAAGAGCTCCACGGTCGTTGAGAAGGCCGAGACGCAGCGCGATAAGCTGCTTGAAATGACCATCGAGGAGATGGACCTCTCGGTGCGCAGCTTCAACTGCTTAAAGCGCGCCAATATTAACACGGTAGAAGATCTCATAAGCAAGACCGAAAGCGAAATGATGAAGGTCAGGAACCTGGGCCGTAAGTCGCTGGAAGAGGTCGTAAACAAGCTGGCAATGATGGGGCTTAGCCTTGCCAAAGAAGAAAACAATTAACTAACTCTTTACGAGGAGGAGAAACATAATGCCCGGAAGACGGAAACTCGGAAAGCCAACCGACCAGCGCATGGCCATGCTCAGGCAGCAGGTTACCGCGCTTCTCGAGAACGGCCGTATGGAGACAACCGTGACGAGAGCTAAGGAGGTTGCGCCTCTTACCGAGAAGATGATAACCCTTGGAAAGATGAACACCCTCGCTTCCCGCCGTCAGGCGCTGGCTTTCATCACGAAAGAGGATGTCGTCACCAAGGTTTTCAACGAGATTGCGCCCAGATACAAGGACCGCAACGGCGGATACACACGCATTACGCGCATCGGACCCCGCAGGGGCGATGCGGCCGAGATGGCTATAGTTGAGCTGGTTTAACGGTTTGACCGTTAAAATAGAGAGAGCCGCACCCAAGTGCGGCTCTTTGCATTTTGGAGAAGGGCTCGCGGCGTGGAGATGCCTGTAAAGCGTTTTTCCAGACAGGGCTGATTGCGGGAGAGAGAGCAAGTTCCCTTATTTTGACGCAGGTTTGCGGCCATCAAAGTCCGGGAATGGCCCGGAATCTGCGTTTCCGGACAGGACAAACTGCCTTGATTTGAGCTGAATAATATTTCCGCTTCCTTCAAAAAATAGCTCCAAGGAGGCGGAAAAGATGAAGATGACGAAGCAGGAGTACGGCGAGTACGTAAAAAAGAAATCGCCGAACTCCAATATGATTGCAAACGTTCTGAGGGCCTTTGTGAGCGGCGGGATAATCTGCGCAATCGGCGAGGGGATTTTGCATATGTACACAGGCTTCGGGCTCGGCACGGACGAAGCGGCGACAGCCACCTCTATAACGCTCGTCTTTCTCGGCGCGGTGCTGACGGGCATCGGCATCTACGACAGGCTGGCGAAGTTCGCAGGGGCGGGCACGCTGGTGCCGATAACCGGCTTTGCAAACTCCATAGTCTCGCCGGCGCTCGAGTTCAAGAGCGAGGGCTATATAACCGGCACGAGCGCAAAGATGTTCGTGATAGCGGGCCCGGTGCTCGTTTTCGGGATATCGGCCTCGGTAATCTACGGAATCCTTCTCGCAATAATAAAATGAAAACCGTGAGGGGGCGTCATTATGTCCCCTCACGGTTTCTTATATACATATGTAATCGAATCAGTAGGCGACGCCCTGAGCAAGCATGGCGTTTGCAACCTTCATGAAGCCCGCGATATTCGCGCCCACGACGAGGTTGTTCTTGTGTCCGAATTCCTCAGCCGCCGCGCTTGCGTTCCTGTAGATGTCGGTCATAATGTGCCTGAGCCTCTGGTCGACCTCTTCGAGCGTCCAGGAGAGCCTGAGGGAGTTCTGCGACATCTCAAGGCCGGAGCAGGCGACGCCGCCGGCGTTCGAAGCCTTGCCGGGAGCGTAGACCAGGCCGTTTTCCAGGAAGACCTCGATGGCCTCGGGCGTGCAGGGCATGTTCGCGCCCTCGCCGACCGCCCAGCAGCCGTTCTTGACGAGGGTCTTAGCCGCCTCGCCGTCGAGCTCGTTCTGGGTCGCGCAGGGGAGAGCGATGTCGCACTTGATGTTCCAGATGCCGGAGCAGCCGTCCTTGTACTCGGCGTCGGGATGATACTTCAGGTATTCGTAAATTCTCTTGCGCTCGACTTCCTTAATCTGCTTAATCGCCTTGAGGTCGATGCCGTTTTTGTCGTAGATGTAACCGGTGGAGTCACACATGGCAACTACTTTTGCACCAAGCTGCTGGGCCTTCTCGCAGGCGTAGATGGCGACGTTGCCTGCGCCGGAGACGACTACCGTGGAGCCCTCGAAGGACCTGCCCTTTATCGACCTCATGGCCTCTTCCATGAAGTAGCACAGACCGTAGCCGGTCGCCTGCGTTCTTCCGACGCTGCCGCCGTATGTAAGGCCCTTGCCGGTCAGAACGCCCGTAAACTCGTTGGCAAGCCTCTTGTACATGCCGAACATATAGCCTATCTCGCGGGCGCCCACTCCGATGTCGCCTGCAGGCACGTCGGTGTCGGGGCCGATATGCTTTGCAAGCTCAATCATGAAGCTCTGGCAGAAGCGCATAATCTCGCCCTCGGATTTTCCCTTCGGGTCGAAATCGCTGCCGCCCTTGCCGCCGCCCATGGGCAGGCCGGTGAGCGAGTTCTTGGAAATCTGCTCGAAGCCGAGGAACTTTATTATGCTCAGGTTGACCGAGGGGTGGAATCTGATGCCGCCCTTGTAGGGGCCGATTGCGCTGTTGAACTGCACCCTGTAGCCCCTGTTGACCTGAACCTCGCCCTTGTCGTTTACCCAGGGAACCCTGAACATGATTACTCTCTCGGGCTCGACTATCCTCTCAAAGATGCCCGCCTCGAGGAACTGCGGGTATTTTTCCGCGACAGGCTCAAGGGATTCGAGCACCTCTCTGACGGCCTGGAGAAATTCCGGTTCATGAGGGTCGCGCTTTACGACCTGTTCATAGATTTTCGCTAGCTTGTTCAAAGTAATTACCTCCAACATATAATCTGGCTCATATGGTTTCTTCCAACCATACAGCTGATAATACCTAGCTTGAGCGCTCGGAGACGGGAGATTGCAGCGGAAAAAACGGCAGGGTCTTTTTTAAAACAAACCAAAGACATTATAATGTATCGCTTCTGTAAAGTAAATAAAAAAAGATGGATTTTTGCAAGAAATTTTTCGAAGCTTGCAATATAATAGAAAAATAATGCTGCAATGTCAAGAGCAAATTTTAAGAGCCCGCCGCGAAGGCAGGCTCATTGAGTCAATAGGGACCGTATTCTGGGTTTGGGAAATTGTCCGCTTTTTTGCTTGTTATTGGCGGTGAGGAAAGGAAAATCGGCAAGTCCCCGGCCTGCGGCCTTCAGACTTGCCGGTCAATTTTTCAGATTTTATGGATTTAACGATATGTTCATCACGCCGTTGCGCTCAAATTCTTCGATATACTCATCTATGCGGCTGGCGAGCTCGTCGAAGTTGTCCGGGCCGATGGGCTCGAAGTTCATATCGCGCCGGGCGAGTTCCTCCGCCAGAATCTCATAGAACACCGTGTCCTCGTAATCCATTATCGCCTCGTGTATACCGCCCTCCACAAAGGCCCGCGAAGGCAGGTACTGGCCGTCGTGTACTTCGTAAAGAGCGTGCATTCCGTTCTTGGCGCAGTACTCAAAGAGTTTCGACTCGACTCTGTCGTAATCCTCGATGCGGTCGTCCCCGCGGATTGAATTGAGAATCCAGTTGCCTATATACGCCATGTCGAGCAGGCGGCGAAACTCTATTTCCGATAATTCGATGGTCATAACGAGCCCTCCTTACTATATGGGATTGGTTGAAGTTTCACAGACTCCTTTTATAATATTATATCGCATAGCCTTGAAAAATTCTACATAAAATTTTGATTATTAAAATGGATAGAGGGCACAGAAATGTTCAAATTTGACTTGTATTTTTTTCCCCGATAATATATTATTTATCCGTTCGTGTCTAAAGGGTATAGCCGCCGCTCTCACGCCCGCGCGGGCGCTTTCAAACCCCGCCGCATCCTCGCGTAGGCTTGAAACTTATACGGCGGCCGGCTGAAAAAGGAAATATAAAGGAGGGGAAGGCTTGGATAACCGTCCCATCGGCGTCTTCGATTCGGGCCTCGGCGGGCTTACGGCCGTCCAGAAGCTCATCGAGCTTCTTCCCAACGAGGACATAATCTATCTGGGCGATACCGGCCGCGTGCCTTACGGCGGGCGCTCCAGGGAGACCATCATAAAATACGCAAGACAGGACATCGCCTTCCTGACGAGCTTTGACATAAAGGCAATAGTCATAGCCTGCGGAACCGTCAGCACGACGGCCATGGGCGAGATTGAAAACGACTACGACCTGCCGATAGTGGGCGTCGTGCGCCCCGCGGTGGAGAAGGCGGTAAGGGTCACGAGAAACAAAAAAATAGGGCTTATCGGGACCGTGGCCTCGATAAACAGCAGGGCCTACGACAGGCTGATTCTTGAAAGGATGCCGGAGGCCGAGATATTCTCCGCCGCCTGCCCGCTGCTTGTCCCCCTTGTCGAGAACGGGCGGATACACCGGGGAGACATACTGATTGAAACGGCAGTAAGAGAGTATCTTGAGCCGATAAAGGAGCAGGGCGTGGATACGCTTATCCTGGGCTGCACTCACTACCCGCTCATCGGGGAGATAATAGGGGACTTTATGGGCGGGGAAGTCACGCTCATAAGCCCGGGGGCGGAGACCGCGGCCTTTATGGCCGAGCTTCTTGAGAAGAACGGAATCGCGGCCGAGAAGGGGCGCGCAGCGACGCACCGCTATTTCGTAACGGACAGCGTGGAGGGCTTTTCGAGCGCAGCCTCGCTGTTCCTGAGGCAGGATGTGCACGGCGAGGTCAGGAAAGTTGACCTCAACAATTTTTGACAAAACGACAAAAATGAGGTATAATAAACTGTTAGTGATGTTTATAGGGAAAGGACTATGAAGGAGAAGAACGTAATAATTTCGATAAAGGGTATTCAGACCAACGACGGCGACAAGGACGTCTACGAGCTTGTCACCGACGGCACTTATACGTTCTCTGATTCCACCTGCGAGTTCACTTATATGGAGAGCGAGCTCACAGGGCTTGAGGGCACCAAGACCACCTTCAGGGTCGACAGGGACAAGGTGCTCCTGACGCGAGAAGGCAGCCTCAATTCCCAGATGTTGTTTGAGAAGGGGAAGAAGCACTTCTTCCTCTACGAGACGCCTTACGGTTCGGCGACCATGGGCGTCAAGACCCACAAATTAAAAATGGGGCTTGGCGAACACGGCGGCGATATCGAGCTGGGCTACGCTGTCGACCTCGACAGCGTGCCGCTGGGGAAAAACGAGTTTAAAATAAGTATTCGGGAAGCGTAGGGTATGGAAGATGGCAAATCTCATAGAAAAGGCAAAGACGCAAATTGACTCTCTGGTGAAGGAAGCCTACGGGAGGGCCTCGCAGAAAGGCGCTCTCCCCGGAGGCGTGGAGCTCGGCGGCTCGGTCGAGATTCCGAAGGACCCTTCGCTCGGGGATTACGCCTGCTCCTACGCTTTGGCCGCGGCAAAGAGCATGAGAATGCCGCCGCGCAAAATTGCCGAGGAGCTTGTGAAGGAGCTAAAGCTCGAGGGCAGCTACTTTAACAGCGCAGAGGTGGCCGGAGCCGGCTTTATCAATTTCCGCCTCTCCGACAAATGGTATGCCGAGGTGCTCGCCGCCGTCGAGGCGGAAGGGGCCGACTACGGCCGCGCCGAGAAGAGGACCGGCGAGCGCGTGATGGTCGAATTTGTCTCCGCAAACCCCACCGGGCCCATGACGATAGGCAACGCCAGGGGCGGAGTTCTGGGCGACACGCTTGCCGAGATTTTGGACCGTGCCGGATATGATGTCTGGCGCGAATTTTATGTCAACGACGCGGGCAATCAGGTGGAGCTCTTCGGCCGCTCGATAGAGGCGAGGTACCTGCAGCTCGTCCTGGGCGAGGACAAGGTCCCCTTCCCGGAGGACGGCTACCACGGCGACGACATCAGGGAGCTTGCCCGGATGCTCTACGACAAGTACGGCGACAAGTACGTGAACGTGGACGAGCAGAAGCGCCGAGAGGACTTTATAGCCTTCGCCCTTCCATACAACGTGGAGCAGATGAAGAAGCACCTTGAGCGCTACAGGATACACTTCGACTGCTTCTTCCACGAGAGCGACCTGCACAAGAGCGGCTATGTCGACGAGACCATAAAGCTCCTTGTCGACAACGGCTACACTTACGAAAAGGACGGGGCCCTCTGGCTCCGGAACACCGCTTTCGGGGCCGACAAGGACGAGGTTCTGCGCAGAGCCAACGGGTTTTACACTTATTACGCGGTGGACATAGCCTATCACAGGCATAAGTTCGTAGAGCGAGGCTTCGACCGCGTCATAGACGTCTGGGGCGCGGACCACCACGGCCACGCGATACGCTTCAAGGCCACCATGAGCGCGCCTGCCCTCGGCATCGACAGCTCCAGGCTTCATTTCCTCATCATGCAGATGGTTCGCCTGACGCGCGACGGGGAAACGATAAGAGTCTCCAAGAGAACGGGCAAGGCGATTACGCTCAACGACCTTCTCGACGAAATATCGGTGGACGCCTGCCGCTTTTTCTTCAACGCAAGGCCGGACACCCATCTGGACTTTGACCTGGGCCTCGCCATACGGCAGGACAGCGAGAACCCGGTCTACTACGTCCAGTACGCCCACGCGAGGATATCGAGCATTATCGCGGCGCTAGCCGCCGAGGGCGTCGAGGTCCCGAAGGTCAGCGAGATAGACATCTCAAAGCTCGGCACCGATTACGAGCGCGAGCTGATAAAGCAGATTTCTCTGTTTCCCGAGGAGATAAGGCTGGCTGCGCGCGACTACGACCCGTCCAGGATTAACCGCTATGTGATTGAGCTTGCGGCGAGGTTCCACCGCTTCTATAACGCAAACCGCATCAGGGGCGAGGAGCCGGAGCTGATGCTGGCAAGGCTGAAGCTCGCGGACGCCGCCAGAATGGTGATAGCAAACAGCCTGGACATACTCGGAGTGACCGCGCCGGAGAAGATGTAAACTCAGCGAGAGCGGGGGCTGAAGATGGGGCTTATCGACAGACTGCCGCTGCTGCTTGACGGGGCGACGGGTACGGAGCTGCAGAAAAAAGGCTACCCCCCTCACCGCAGCATGGAGCAGTGGATACTTGAAAACCCGGACAAGCTTATTGAGCTTCAGCGGGGCTACGTGCAGGCCGGTTCGGAGATAGTATACGCGCCGACCTTCGGCGCGAACCGGATAGCGCTTGAAAAGCACGGGCTCGGGGATAGGGTGCGGGAGTTCAACCTGCGCCTGACAGAGCTCACGCGAAAGGCTGTCGCGGGAAAGGCGGGAGTCGGCGGAGATGTCGCGCCCACGGGCGAGCCGCTTGAGCCCTACGGCGATATGCCGGAGGACAGGCTCTTTGAGATATACTTAGAGCAGGCAAGCGCCCTCGAGGAGGCGGGCGTCGACCTCTTTGCCGTCGAGACGCAGATGTCGGGCAGGGAGGCGATGATTGCCGTCTCCGCGATAAAGTCCGTATCAAAAAAGCCCGTATTCCTGAGCTTCACCTGCAACGCGGCGGGGCTCACTCTCTACGGCGAGAAGTTCACCGATTTGCTCAAAGCCGCCCAGGAACAGGGCGTGAGCGCCTTCGGGATAAACTGCTGCGGGGATTTTGCGCTCTTGGCTAGGCTTATCCGCGAGATGAGCGCCGTGTCCGGGATTCCCCTGATTGCGAAACCCAATGCCGGGATGCCGGAAATGGTCGGCGGCAGGTCACGCTACTCCCTGACACCCGAGGAGTTTTCCCTGCGTATGGTGGAGCTAAAGAACCTTGGCGCGTCTATTTTGGGAGGCTGCTGCGGCACGGACGAGCGGCATATTCTGGCCCTCAAACAGAGGCTGGTAGATTAAATCATAAAATTTTACTAAAATGCCGCCAGTTCTAGTAATTTTTTCTTGAATTTGAGAAAATCAGGCAAAAAATTACATTTCTACTTGACAAAAAATTGAAAGGTGATATAATTTAACCAGATTTCATGAAGAAGGATATCGAAAAAGCTTGAAAAATGGAGGATATGAGTATGAAATCGACAGGAATCGTCAGGAAAGTTGACGAGCTCGGGCGAATTGTCTTGCCTATCGAGCTGCGCCGCACACTGGACATTGCAGAAAAGGACGCGTTGGAGATTTACGTAGAGGAATCTTCAATCATTCTGAGAAAGTATGAGCCTGCCTGCATATTCTGTGACAGCGCGAAGAACGTCACCACCTACAAGGGCAAGAATATTTGTGCTGAATGCTTGAAAGAACTTAAGAACGCGTAAAAAGTACTTAAGTACTTAGGGCATAAGTACAGAAATGATTGCAAAAAGCCACGGCGGAAGTCATCTGAACTGCACCCCAATTGTTAGACAGTATGGTATACTGAATAACGATTGGGGTGTTTTTATGCCAAAAGGAGTGCCGAACAAACGATACACGGCAGAATTTAAACAGAAAGTTGTGGAAGC
>Ga0134104_1000268_pt1 | contig 63024 bp, 49 predicted proteins | sample 15_3_2metaG_FD_94455 | JGI IMG/M metagenome (GOLD analysis project Ga0134104, IMG submission 94455) | Switchgrass degrading microbial communities from high solid loading bioreactors in New Hampshire, USA - 15_59_3.3_214_A2 metaG | ecosystem: Engineered > Bioreactor > Semi-continuous > Anaerobic...
ATACTTGGTTTCAATTGCCAAGTTTGCATATACTTGTGCAGTAAAAGGAGTAACTGTCGATGCTGTTATTACCAAATTAGGGATGGCCGCATAAACATTTACAATTTACTGCACAACACTAATAATTAAATTAACTTGTTGTGCCAGCATTTCGATAGCAGGGGTTCCGAGCTCAAGAGCCAGTAAGCTCGTTACGGGGTAAATCAATTCACTTGTGTTAAAGGATACTTGCTTTAACATGGGAAGTGCAGAGGGGATTCCCCTAGCCGGTTTAGAGGGGGTGCCCGGGATGCTTGCATCCAATGCTATCTCATTGCTCAGCACAACAAGTTAACCCAGTAGATAGATTAGCAAAAAAATTAACAGATAATTACCGTGATTATAGTAATAATCATGGAAAAAGGTTTTTAGGTTCATAGGAGGTTACAGGAGTCAAAATGATGAACGAAAATGATTTACTCAGGTATTCCAGGCAGTTAATATTAAAAGAGGTTGGGCATAAAGGCCAGGAGAAGCTGCTCAATTCAAAGGTGCTTGTGGCAGGCACAGGGGGATTGGGTTCACCTGCAATCTATTATCTTGCCGCAGTTGGTATCGGGACATTGGGTATAGTTGACTTTGATACGGTAGGTATGTCAAATTTGCAAAGGCAAATACTCCATTTTACTGATGACCTGGGCAAAAAAAAGGTCGACTCTGCAGAGGAGAAGCTAAGGAGATTAAATCCGGGTGTTAATATAATAAAATATCCTGTAAAGTTGAATGCAGATAACCTGGAAGAAATAGTCAGACAATATGACCTTGTAATAGATGCTGTAGATAATTTCCCTACCAGGTATCTCATCACCGACTGTTGTTATCTTATGAATAAACCCTTGGTTGAAGGAGCGGTATTGGGATTTGAGGGCATACTTACGACAATAATACCGGGACAATCACCCTGTTACAGGTGCCTATATCCTGTACCGCCTAAGGAGAGGGCAATACCTGCACGCAATGAAAACGGTATAATTGGAATGGTTGCCGGAACAATAGGTTCCATGCAGGCACTGGAGGCAGTCAAAGTTATTCTTGGCATTGGCAGGACACTTTCCGGGAGATTATTAACTTTTGATGGCCTTAACGCTGATTTCAGAATAATTGATTTGAAAAGAAGAAGTAACTGTTCTTTATGTGGAGAGAGGCCTGTTATAAAGGATATTGGACAGTGAAAATGCAAAGCTGAAAGGCAAAGTAAAAAGAAAAAGGGGACATCCTTGCTTTCTGTCATGTAAGATAAAAAGGATGCCCTTTGTCTTTGCATTTTCTTCATAATTTCATCTTTTATTCAAATCTTCGTCTCTTGCTGATGACCAGTGCTACAACAAAGAATGCCAGAGCAAACCCAAGCTGTATCAGCATACATGATAAAATTGGTTCAATATTGGAAAAATTAAACTCAGTGAGTTCTGCAATCCTGTTGTTCGCATTTACGAACCAGTAAGTGGGTGTAAAACTGGCAATTCTTAGGACAGAATCCCCCAGAAATTCAACGGGCACAAATACTCCGCTTATGAAGCAAAGTCCCAGAGTCACTACGTTACTGATTGCAGAAATTGCGTTGGCACTTTTCACCAGATTACCAATCAAAAAGCTTATGCTGGCGCCGCAGACGGCAAAAACAAGAGAGTTTATCAAAAAGTAGACGGTATTCAAATTAAAACTGTTATCCAAATTATATAGCAAGCAGAATATAACCATGATCATCCATGTGAAAACTGTGAACAGCAAACTTGCGAGTATGAACTGCAGGTTCATGCTGCGAGCGCTAACCGGTGAACAAGCATTTCTTCTTCTTAAGTTATTGTCATAAAACACAAGCATTAAAGCCGTCATTCCCAAAATAAGCACAGATAACAGGGAATATGCCATATAGTTGAAAAAGTAATTTGCATAAATGTGATTTTGCGCTTTATCACTTTTAGTTTTCAGCTCAACTGATGTGTTAACAGATAAATCTGATTTCAGGTGCAGAACCAACGATTCCTGTGAGATATCTCCCACATGTTGTACATAGAGCCTGGCGTTATTCAAATAATTGTCGATACATAAATCTATATAAGTGTTGCTGAGGGAATCCGGTACAGTTGTTTTTTCAAGCTGGACATTTTCACCTTTCATAAAACTCTCTGTAAACCCTTTAGGAATTCGAAGGATGTATGAGACTGACCTAAAATACAGGGCATCCTGCAATGCTTCTTTTTCATCCGGAAGCTCAACAAAATTGGCAACCTTTTCAAGTTCGTTCTTAAGTCCATCTATAAGGGGACTGTTTTCTTGGCTTATAAATGCTATATTGCTTTTTTTCTGGATAAAAAGATTATCTGCCTGCTCATCTTTAGTCATGGCCGAGCTCATAATAAGCGAAACAACCAGGAAAACAACTATATAGATAAGCATGGTCGCTTTATTTTTTTTAAGAACTTTCAGGCATAGTTTAAAGACTTGCATATTTACGCCTCCTTATTATTAAGTAGGTACCAAAGGAGAATACAACAATAAAGATACAGAGGAATCCTATGTTAAGTGCATACCTTGAAAAAGTGTCGTAATAGTAAAGGCTATAGAAGGCATCCGTCAACAGATTGACGGGATTCAGATATGAAAGAACAGGTACATTCTGAGCAACTATATATTTCATGTTCTGATACATCATACCGGCAAGAAAAGACCCTGTCATGCTAACACCCAATAAAATAGCAATTTTAATGTTTTCTGATTTTTTTACAATGGCACTTACAAAGGCTCCAAATGATACCCCTGTAATAGAGCCTAAGACAGAAGTTAAAATTACATAGCCTGTCTTTGGACCGAAGTCTACACCAAGGACAAAACGTAAAAACATAAGCAGTATAAATATTTCAAATAAATGAAGTATTAAAGATGCGCAAAAGCTATATATAAATGCTTTAAGCTTGTGCACGGGGCTAATATTTACTCTGGCTGCAAGGGGTGAAATGTCAGCCTGTATATCCGAGGCTTCACGCATCCCAAAAAAGCAACCATACATACAAGCCATTGCGATTAGTGTGTAAAAATAATTGAGTACATTATTGGGTTCTGCATTTGTTGCCGATACTTCTTTAACGTATTGCTGCCGCTCGTTCAGGCTGCTTACCAGTTCCTGTTGGGCATTAGGTTTTTCAAACAATATGGAATTTACAGAGGATGCTGTTTGCATATAACTGTCAATAAAACTTTTAACAATAGCCTGATTTATGCCTGATTTATTGACAACCAGTTTTATGGGTTCCTCAACAACGATATAACCGGCAATTTTATTTTCATTGAGCAATTCATCAGCATTGTCCTTTGAAGTAACCGTTAGATTGAACAGCCTGCCGTCACCTTTTGATGCTTCGTCTAAAGCCGCTTTAAAATGCCGGTCGCTTTGGTAACTGCTGTCATCCACAACTGCAATATCTATTGCTTTAAACATCTCATCGTTGTTTACATTTAACAATGCCATATTGAAAAACACAGCCAAAAGAAGAGGGAACATCATGGTCCAGAATATTGTTTCCCTGTCTCGAAGTAGACACTTCAGCCTGTTAATAAAAATATGAGCAAACATAATTACCCTCCTTTCAATCCCTCAATCCTTTCCCGGTAATTTCCAGAAATACATCATTTAAAGTGGGCATTTCTGAATATATTTTTCCAAATCGAATTCCTTCTTTTTTGATAAACTCCAGAATTGTTTCCAAATTATGTTGACCCTTATTGGACTTGATTTCAAGTGTTTGGTTCTTATACTCGGCAGAAGCGATATTGGGCAATCTGCGGAGTCTGGATAGCTGCTCTTCAGACAAACTATAGGTCTCCACAGTGATCTTTTCACCCATGCTAATCATTGCCTTAAGTTCATCCTTGGTTCCTGTTGCAATTGCCTTGCCTTTATCAAGAATCATGATACGGCTGCAAATCTGCTCAACTTCCTCCATATAGTGGGATGTATAAATTATTGTTGCACCCTGTCTGTTCAGTTCCAATATTCCCTCCAGAATTCTATTCCGGCTCTGAGGATCTACAGCCACGGTAGGTTCATCCAAAATGATTAATTTAGGCTTATGGGCAATTCCACAAGCTATGTTCAGCCTTCTTAGCAAACCTCCGCTAAGTTTCTTTGGGTAAAACTTTGTAAATTCACTTAATTCTACAAAATCAATGGCCTCGTCAACAAGCTTTTTTCTTAGTTTCTTATCCTGTACATAAAGCCCGCAGAAGTAATCAATATTCTCGTATACTGTCAACTCGTTGTAAACGGCTACGTTTTGCATTACAATTCCTATATCGCGCTTGATATTGTATGCATCCGGTGTCATAGGCTGACCGAATATTTCAATTTCACCCTTATCATACTTAAGTAAAGACAGAATACAGTTTATGGCTGTTGTCTTGCCTGAACCGTTTGGACCAAGCAGCCCGAATACTTCACCTTCATTAACCGAAAGTGAGAGGTGGTCGAGAGCAATTAAATCACCATAACGCTTTACCAGATTTTTAACTTTTATTATCATATTTATCTCCCTTTCTGTAGCGTAGTAAGAAGATATAATTATTAATGTGAACATGCAATTGCTTTATATCTTACAAAATAATAATAATCCTGTTGATGTTTGTTTTTAAGTGTCGCACATCATAAAAATGTATGACAAATGTCATCAATCAAATGTGAAAAGTGAAAAAGGGAAAATGACTTTTTCAAATTAAATTATTGACGGAAGATATTATTTAATTGTACTTACCTCAAGGAAATGATAATATTTTGGTTAGATAAAGACTTTAAAACTGGAAAAGTATTTTAAAGAGGGACGGGGAGTAAAGTGTTATGCATAAATTTACAGGCCTGATTGACAAGTTTATTATCTTAATCTGCTGTTCAATTATTTATTTTTGTCAAATAGATTTTGAAGTCAATGTTGTACCTGTGCTTGTCGGAATAATTTTCAGCGGATTTTTAAGTTATTTTGATGATGATAGGATTAGAACCGTCATGACGGTTGGATTTTCAGCCTTATCTTACTTTAATCCGGAATTAATATTTTTCATGCCGGTAATTGCCTACGATATGTTTTTTTATAAATACCAGTATTTCAATGTACTTGCCATAATCCCCCTGGTACGCTCTATCCGGTATCTTTCCACACAAACGACATCAGTAATAACAATTATGCTTCTTTCCTGTATACTGATTAAATACCGTGTTGTTACGCAGTTCAAACTGCAGACTAAATACAATGAACTCAGAGACACCACCAGGGAAATGTCAATTAAATTGGAGAAACAAAATAAAGATTTATTGGAAAAACAGGATTATGAGTTAAATCTTGCGACATTAAACGAACGCAACCGTATAGCCCGGGAAATACACGATAATGTGGGGCATTTGCTGTCCAGTGCCATATTGCAGTCAGGTGCTCTTCTCTTGATAAATCAGGATGAAATGGTAAAGGCTCATTTGAAGACTCTTAATGATACATTGCTTCAGGCAATGAATAACATTAGAAGCAGCGTACATGAGTTATATGATGAATCCATTGATCTTAATGCACGAATTGAAGAATTGGTAAGGCAGTTTACATTCTGTGAATTGAGTTATGAATATCGGATATACAGTAATCCTGACAGAAAGCTTAAGTATGCATTTATTTCCATCATAAAAGAGGCTTTGTCAAATATTATAAAACACTCAAATGCAGACCATGTTTCCATTATTCTAAGGGAACACCCTGCACTTTACCAGTTGATTGTGCAAGATAACGGCACAGTGAAAAACTATAATATTGATAATGGCATTGGACTTAAAAATATGATTGACAGGGTGCATTCATTTAATGGGAATATCAATATAATAGTAGAAAACGGATTTAAGATATTTATTTCTATTCCGAAGGGGGAACTTGAGACTTGAGAGTATTGATTGTGGATGATGACAGGCTGGTGACTTCAGCACTGAAAATGATATTGGAGTCAGACCGGGAAATTGAGGTGGCAGGAACCGGAAACAGCGGTAAACAGGCCATAGATCTATACATGGCATCAAAGCCGGATGTATTGCTTATGGACATCAGAATGGACGAAATGACAGGAATAGAGGCTGCTAAAATTATACTGGAAAAAGACAATGAAGCCAAAATTCTATTTCTGACTACATTTTCAGATGAGGAATATATTGTGGAAACATTCCGTATAGGAGCAAAGGGGTATATTTTAAAACAGAATTATGAGAGCATTATTCCGTCTGTCAAGGCAGTATATATGGGGCAGCGGGTATTTGGAGACGAAATAATCATGAAGATACCTGTATATCTGGATGACTCTAAAAGTAGACAGGGGAAGAGCAATTTTGATTTAAGTGAAAAGGAAATTGAAATAATTACACAGGTAGCAAATGGCCTGTCAAATAGGGAAATTGCAGAAGCATTGTTCTTAAGCGAAGGTACCGTACGAAATTATATCAGTGCAATACTTGAAAAACTGAACTTGAGGGACAGAACCCAACTTGCGATATTTTATTATAAAAATATGTAGAAACATAATTAACTGCTATTGTCCTGCTCTCATTGGTTTTTCCGTTACGGTCTTATAAGATTTATTCCTGAAAACCGCAATGTGGAACGCAATACGGCAATTAGTATAATTAGGACTGTTACTGGTGAGTTTGATGCTGAATCTGAGAGATAAAAGAGAAAGACTTCTGCCTATCTTGGCAGAAGTCTCAGTTCCATCCAGTCCAGGCCAATCCAGTCATCAGGTCCTGTAGAGGACGTGTTCTGTATTGTTACCTGGTTGACTCTTCTTAGACCTGGGACATTGAATGTTAATTCCCTCCAATTTGTAAACATGCCGCCTACAGGCGTTCCGTGTGCAAGGGGTAATGTGCCGTTATGAACTACACTGCCGTTGATTATAATTCTTGCAGAGTAACGGTTAACAGGTACATTTGAATGATCGTCCAAGACAGCACGGATTATGATTTGAGCTCTCTGATTTCCCGGGACAAACAAAAATACAGGTGATTCGAAAGTCCATGAACCCTGGTTTCCGGTGTATAGAATATCAGCGTTCCTGCTTGGATTTCCATAGTTGGGATATGCCGTCAATTCTTTAAACAGGACTACAGAAACAATAGCAGGGTTGTTGCTTAAAAGGGGCTGATTCTGGCGTATATTTATTTCCGGACTTATATAGGAAAAGTTAATATCATCATACATTCCATATGGAACCTGCCCCGGATAGTAGTTGTACATTTCATCCGAATACTGTCCTGAAAATGGATAATACTCATAAGGTGAAAACATGAGTCCATCTCCTCACATAATTAATTTAACTTGTTGTGTCAGGTAATGGGACAGCATTGCGAAGAGCTTTAAAGCTTGTTATTATCAGCTGTTAAACCCGGAACTCCTGCCATCGAAATGCCAGCACAACAAGTTAATTTAAATAACTTTACAATTCATAATATTCCAATAATACATTTTATGTTACCCTGCAAAAATAGTTCTACTTTGCCGGTTTAACCGGTGCACGTCTCATCAACAGCCAGCTAAAAATACCTATAATAATGGAAGTAAGCAGGGAGCAAAGCATGAAAGCCCACGGGCTGCTATGAATAAATTCAAATATTGCTACAAGCAACGGTTTAAGATAGTACCCAACACCGGTTCTATTAAGTGTTATGGGCAGCACAACAAAGAAAAACAGCGGTGCTCCGATGGCCAAAACAATCGTTCCAATTTTATTGAGACGGTAAAAAATCAAAGATATTAATATTCCGGCAAGAGTTGCACATACATATATGCTGAAGGCAAAAGCAATGCTCTCAAAATGCTGAACAAAAGACATTTTATAATTACCTTCATTGGCATAGAGTAACTGATATAGGTCAGTTATAAAAAATCCCTGCCAATCAGCTGTGACTGTGTGCCCGATGGCAATAAATACATCTCCTGCGACAGCAAGAATAAGAGAAGCGGACAGTATCAAAAGCAGCTCTACCGTAAAAACTGTGCGCCGCCCTATGCCGTTTTGCATCATGAGCCTGATATCTTCACGGATTGTAGCAATCCCTACAACAAACAACATATTGGCAGTTACGGTCATAAAAGCAGAAAGACTGCCTGAAACTGCATTATCATTACCCAGATTTAAAGAGACAAGATATATTACACCTGTTAAGATTGCAGCCATGATGCCAAGAAAGATTACTATAATCTTTATAGTTTCACGGAATTTGTATATAAAAGCAGGTCTGATATTCATTGTATTCATTATTTACTTACCTCCTCATTCATAAGGCTAATGAAATAGTCCTGTAAGCCCATACTGCCAATTTCCAGTTCCGGGGGAACGGAAGATGGCTCTGCTTTGCCATGTATGCAGGCGGTTTTCAATCCTCCAAGACTGTTGACAGACAATACTTTAAGCCCACTTATATAACTGTCAACCAGTGCTGCCGGACCGGAGACGGTATAGCCGCACTCAAGGAGCTCATCACACGGCATATCTCTGATAATACATCCGTTCTTAATAATAAGCACATGGTTGATGAGATTTGCCGCTTCCTGAATCAGATGAGTGGAGATGAGGATGGTACAGGGGTTTTCGCTGTATTTTTCTATAAGAAATTTATAAAACATATCACGGTGCTGTGCATCAAGCCCCAGAACCGGTTCATCCAACAACAGGTATGGGGTGTTCACCGATAGAGCGAGTATGATACGGAAGATAGAAGCATAACCTGTGGATAATGCGGTGATCTTCTTCCTGGTATCCAGTTCAAAGCGGCGTGCAAGCTCATTTGCATATTGTATATCAAAGTTTGGATAAAACAGTTTTGTTACTTCAAACGCTTTTTTGACACGCATAGTTTCTGGATAGAGATTTTTCTCACCCACCATAAATACTTTGCCCAGTGCACGGTCATTGTCTGAAATCGCTTCACCGTCAATAAGCACATTCCCGCTGTCGGGGTAAAGGCGGTTTGTGATGATATTCAGGAGTGTTGTTTTGCCTGCACCGTTGTTGCCTAGCAATCCGTATATCTGTTTTTCATTAATGCTAATGTTCACATTGTCAAGAGCCAGGGTATTGCCAAAGCTCTTGGTGATATTTTTAATTTCAATTCCCATGTTCACGTAACCCTCTTTCTATCATTTCAATAAGCTCTGATTTACTGACACCGAGCTGAATAGCTTCAAGAATTGCCGGTTCGACAAAGCCACGGTAAAATTCTTCCTTACGCTTCTTTACCAGCTTTTCCCGCGCGCCGCTTGCAACAAACATGCCCACACCCCGCTTTTTGTACAGTAAATTGGCATCCACAAGGATGTTTACTCCCTTGAGAGCAGTAGCGGGATTTATTTTATATGCAACAGAAAACTCAGTAATGGAAGGTATCTGCTCCTCTTCTTTATAAGCACCGTTCAGAATCGCGTCCTCCAACATTTCTGCCAGCTGGATATAGATTGGCCGATCGTCGTCAAAGCGCACTGTCAATTGCATCACTTCCTTTACAACTATACAACTTAAAACTATACAGTTTAAAACTATACAACTTAACCTTTTGTACTGGCTTTCAAAAGCAGGGGTTATGCTATCTCGTTGCCTGGTTCAAGAGGAAGCTCTATAATTTAGTAGTCAACATGGTTAATTAGTTAGTTAGTATAGTAATTAACCAATTAACTAATAACAATATATCATCCCTGTATATATCTGTCAATAGTTTGTGAAATAAAAAAAGATTAAACAAATACAAACCTGATTAAAAGCATATAGACTGCAGTCCCACCTGCTATGCTTATTAAGGTGTTCCTTTTCCAGATGTGCAGGAGTATTACAACCAGGATAGATAGAATTTCCGGCAGACCCCGAAGGGGCTGTATTGATATAGAATTCCTCAGGCAATAGACAATGAGAGTTGCCATAATCGCCGAGGGTAGGATTGTACCAAGGTATTTAATTATGCCAGGTAGCTCTTTTTTTCCGCCGAACAATAGGAAAGGAGCAACACGGGTAAGGATTGTGCATATAGAAGCTATTAAAATAATTAATACCGCGTGTATTGTAGTATTCATTGCTATTCCGCCTCCTGTATCTTAATGAACGGTTTACATACCGACAAGAACAATACCGCTGCGATTAGTGATGGCAACAGGAATTTGTCCGGCCCCAATAAAAAGAGAAAAAGTATGCTGCATGCAAATCCTATCAGGGCGGGCAGATGTGTTTTAGATGTCTTCCATTGCTCAAGAAAAATCACTACAAACAGAGCAGTCATTGAAAAATCAATACCTGTGACATCAAAAGGTATCATTTGCCCTGCAAGGCTGCCAAGGACGGAGCCTATAATCCAGTAACTTTGGTTTAGCAATGCAATCAGAAACATGACGGTATTTTTATTCAAGCCGTCAGGCACTTTCAGGGAGCATAATACAGAGTACGTTTCATCCGTAAGAGAAAAAATCATGTATGGATAAACTTTACCTGTTTTTTTGAACTCTTCTATAAAGGACAGTCCATAGAAAATATGACGGCTGTTTATGAAAAGGGTCATTAAAGCAACGGTGGTAAGGGCTGCCCCCGCAGACAGAAAAGTAACTATTACAAATTGTAAACTTCCTGCATACACTGTAAGGCTTGTAAAAAATGCCCAGATGTAATTGTAACCGGCCTTTTCCAACAATATGCCAAAAGCTGCACCAAGAAACAAATAGCCAAACATTACAGGAACAGATTGTAAAAATGCAAACCTCAGTGTTTTAAATTTTTTACTGTTCATTTTAACCCCACTCATGATACTAACTTATTTCTACAGTGTATTTGTACCATTAAAATAAATTTATTAAGTATTTTAGCATGTAATAAATAATTAGTAAAACCGTTATTACAGTATTTTTTCAAAATGTTTTTTTCATTGCTGCAAATGCCGGATGATGAAGAAGGAATTTAATAAATACATATATGATAGTGTTTTCGATGTAACTTGACGAGGCATATAATGAATAATATAATTAAGTAACTCTTTGCAGATTAAACTGGGCGCATTTGTAGAAAATACTTTAATAATATGGCTTGAAATATATGTAGCTTAAATAAATATGATATATGGCTTTAATAAATATAACTTATATTTTTACAAATATAGCTCAAATAAATATAACTAAAACGAATATAACTAAAAATTAATATAACATTAATAAATTTAACTTTGCTGACAATTTAAATATTATACATCACTAATCATGTGAGGTGTAACTTTGACGAATTTATTAATTAGATTGTTTGTTAAAGATTATAATAATACTACCAATAGCCATGTACGGGAACGTTACGGCAAGTTTGCCGGTATTGTAGGTATTGCATCGAATTTCCTGCTATTTCTTATAAAGATTACTGCAGGCGTGCTTTTTCACAGCATATCCATAACTGCAGATGCCGTTAATAATCTTTCGGATTCCGGATCTTCCATTGTTACACTGCTGGGATTTAAAATATCAGGAAAACCGGCGGATGAAAAGCATCCTTTTGGGCATGCGCGTATGGAGTATATTTCCGGACTTATTGTTTCATTTATTGTGCTGTTAATAGGAATGCAACTGGTGCAGAGATCAGTCACCAGAATAATCCATCCTGAACCTGGCGAATTTAGCGTGCTGTTGATAGTAATACTGTCAGTCTCAATCTTAATTAAATTCTGGCAGTTCCTGTTTTACCGCAGGATTGGCAGAATTATTAAATCCGAAACTTTATTTGCAACATCAATTGACAGCCGCAACGACATATTTGCTACTTCTACCGTATTGACAGCTTCCATAATTAGCCGGCTAACCGGCTTTAACCTTGATGGATACATCGGTACAGTTGTTGCGCTGTTTATTATTGTATCCGGTATTAAGCTTACTAAAGATACCATCAGTCCATTGCTTGGTACAGCCCCAACAAAAGAATTGGTAGACTTGATTTATAAAAAGATTTTGAGCTATGAAGGTGTAATAGGTCTTCATGATTTAGCTGTACACAATTATGGCCCTTCGAAGCGTTATGCGTCTGTTCACTGCGAAGTGCCCGCAGATCAGGACATTATGATTAGTCATGATATAATTGACAACATTGAACGCGATTTTATGAAAGATCTGGGAATTCATCTTGTTATTCATCTGGATCCGGTGATAACAGACGATGCTAAAATAAACGACTTAAAAATAAAAGTGAGAAATATAATTGAGGAAATCTCCCCGGATATTACCATGCATGATTTTCGTGTTGTAATTGGTGTTACTCACTCAAACCTCATATTTGATGTGGTGGTACCTTATGATTGCCAATATGGAGACGAAGAACTTGCTGAACTTATTTCGGAGAAAATAGAGAAAATGGATGGCAAATACCGGGCGGTAATAACTGTAGACCATGCTTACATTCCCAGTGGTATAAATAATTAACACCGTTATGCTTTTTTGCATGTAATGCATAATACTTGCATGCATGAACATTTGTATTGACTATATATTACTAAATTGATAGCCTGTATTGAAGTAAGAAAAATCTGTATATTAAGCAAGAAGATATCCTGAGAATATGATAAAATGGTGTAGGGGAAAACCGGAACAAAAATTGGAAATTATTGAAAAGCATCATAAGAAAGGAGACCTGTGATGAATTCAAGAGAACGTGTAATAAAAACATTGAAGCACGAAGAGATAGACAGGATTCCCAGAAATTTGTGGGCTTTGCCGGGCGTTGTGATGTATAGGAAAGAAGAGCTGGATGAGCTTTTGGAAACGTACCCCGATGATTTCGATACACCGGTTTACAGATACGGGGCAGGCAAACGCTGTAAAGGTGTGCCAAACCAGGTGGGTGTGTATACTGACGCCTGGGGGTGTGTATGGCATGTTGCAGAACCCGGCGTTATTGGAGAGGTTAAGGAGTACATAATTGATGATCTGTCAATGGTTGACAAATATCAATTGCCATGGGAATTGCTTGATGAAGCCGATCTTTCAGAAGTAAACAGATATTGCTCCCAATCTGACAAATTCATTCTTGCAAGCACGGAGACCAGGCCCTTTGAAAGGATGCAATTTTTACGGGGGACAGAAAATCTTTTTATGGATCTTGCATACGGGGATAAAAATGTATATAAGCTGAGAGACATGCTGCATGAGTTTTTCTGCAGGGAAATGGAAATGTGGGCAGATACAGACGTTGACGGTGTCTCATTTATGGATGACTGGGGTTCACAGAAGTCTTTACTTATTTCTCCCGAAATGTGGCGTGAATTCTATAAACCACTATACAAAGACTATTGTGATATACTGCACAGTAAAGGGAAATATGTTTTCTTCCACTCTGACGGCAATATAGAATCAATTTATCCGGACCTGATTGAAATAGGTATAGATGCTGTCAATTCCCAGCTTTTCTGTATGGACATGGAGAGGCTCGGATGGGAATATGCCGGTAAAATTACATTCTGGGGAGAAATAGACAGGCAGAATATACTGCCTTTTGGCAAGCCTGAAGATGTAAGAGCTGGAGTGAGAAGAGCTGCCAACGCCCTTATAAAGGATAAGAAAACCGGAGTCATTGCCCAATGTGAATGGGGGATTAAAGATCCAAAGGAAAATATTATGGCAGTTTTTGATGAATGGAACAAAATATGATAATTGCCAAAAGGGATTGGATATGATATTCGATGAATGGGGAACGAGACAGGATTTGATGAAAAGCGAGGGGATTTTTAGTTTGCTTAAGACACATAAACTGTTCACCGCAATAATTTTGCTGGCTTTTATGCTAATTGCTTTAGTATCAGTTTGTTATGGAAATGCAGCGGAACCACCTTCAATAATAATTATAGTCAATAATGCACCCGATGACCTTGAAATAAGCGTAGGATCAGGTAATACATATGTAAAAACCAATAAAACCGGTAATATAATTGAAAATTACTATACTTTTTATTCCCGTGATTTGGAAGCTGATAACGGCTATGTCATAAAAGTCAGCACTGCAGAAAGTACATTTGAAATAATGTTAGAAGAGCCTTTGCGTTTATATAACAATATCTACACACTGGATTTAAAGAATAAAAAATTAACACCCGGAAAGACATTGCCAAGGTCCGTTTTATTGGTGACTTTGCGCATATCTCTGACACTTCTTATAGAAGCTGTTATGTTTTGGTTATTTGGATTCAGAAACAAAAAATCGTGGATTGCATTCCTTGTGATTAATTTAATTACCCAAGGTGCTTTGAATATCTGGATAAATGGATTTTCACCATTAAAGGGTTATATTATTGTTTCACTGGTATTTGGTGAAATCAATGTTTTCATTTTCGAAATTATTGCGTTCCTGGCTATTTTAAAGGAGCAGAGGCGTATCAAAACATTTTTATATGCGATTATAGCTAATTTATTGAGCTTATTTGCGGGAGGGTATATTATTACAGTTCTGCCGGTATAACATAGTTCAGCTTACTTCCCGCTATACCTTGCTTTTTGTGAAGAGTTAAAACCATTAACAAATATGACATCTCTCTCATAATATAAATAGACAGTATGATATGCAAGATGTGCTTGCATATTATACGCAACATGGCAGCTGACATGTAAGTGAGCTTTTATATTATTGGAAGTGGGCTTTTTCCGAAAAGGCATTACATACTATGGGATCTGTTTTGAGCCTTTGAGAGAGAATTGGCCCGGCAATTTAAAAAGATTTATTGCCATGGGCAGTTAAGACGGAGGGAGTATGTTATGTTTAATTATGGTTTTCGCGCAGATCAGAAACATTCCAATGTTCTCGCACATGCCAGAGGTGACGTAAACGGCGACAGGGTACCTGAAAACGTGTATTTAACCGGTACAAAGGTGCAAGATGGTTCGTATATCACAAATATCACCCTTGTAATACAGAATGCAATGTCGGGTGTCTCTGTCAGTATACCCCTGAAGGAAAACTCAGGGTACAATCCAACACTGTTCCTTGGCGACTTCACAGGAGATGGCGTCAATGATATTTTAATCAGCATATTTACAGGTGGCAGCGGTGGAATAATGATACACTATGTTTATTCCTTCATAAACAATGTACCCAGGTTGCTCTTTGATTTTGAAGTATATAATGAGCGATATAAATATGACGTTACTTATAAAAACAATTACAAGGTTGAGGTTATAAGCAGGGAAAACAGAGTAAAATACATCTTGGACATTTCATATAAAGATAAAAATTATTTAGATGAGATTTATACCATTGACCGCAAATTAAAAAAGCCTATCAGTGGCTTTGTTAATCCGTTAAGTGTACTGTATCCTGTAGATTTTGATTTAAATAAGGTATATGAATTGCTGGCTTATCAAAAAATAGCCGGAAGATACAACGCAGATTCTTTAGGATATATACAGAATACCTTAAAATGGGCAGGTGACAAGTTTGTTTTGGCGGATCAGAGTGTAGCTATTTTCGGCGGGGAGTTGTAAAGTTGTTATAACGCCATTGGACATTTATGCTTCTATGTTTTATCCATGTGCCAAAACAGTTGAAAATATTAATAAAATATTAATTAAGTTCACAGGGGGAGATGCAACCTGCAGTACCCCCTGTTATTTGAATCTGATGTACTATTTAATAATTTTTTACAAATTAGTATTGACTTATTTATAAATTGCTTATATAATAAAACTGCAAATAATGATTATTATTTTTGTGGTAATTTAAAATGGGAATGTTCCCATATAGAACATAAAAACATCTAGCACTCAAAGTCGTGAATTTATCAATATTTTAAGTTTATTGTTTCCAGTGTAATTTTAGTAGAAGGTGTATCAGGGGATGAGTTTTTATATTGACTAAAAGAAAGAAGAAAATTTTTTAGTTGAAAATGGGAATGTTCCCATAAACAAAACTTCAATCAAATAGAAGAAATTATAAACAGTGGTTGGTAAGTCATTAAAGGTTCTTAATTTCATAAATGCAATTTTAGTTTTTAGTTATGTGGTTTTTAGTTATAATAGATGTAGATAGGCGATGAGATAAATTGAATTTTATTGAAGTAAAAAAAATTTAATCAAAAATGGGAATGTTCCCATAAATAAATAGCATTCCAGGGAGAAAATGACATGACAAGTATATGGGAAGTTGCTAAACTGGCCGGTGTTTCAAAATCTACAGTTTCTCGGGTAATAAATAAGAGCGGACCGGTTAAAGAAGAAACTAGAATTGCAGTAGAAAATGCTATCAAACAATTAAATTATTCGCCAAGTTATTTTGCACAGGGTATCAGAACGGGTAAAACAAAGACCATAGCGATGTTTGTACCTGATCATTCCAACGTCTTCTACATGGAGATGTTAAGAGGCGTTGAGGAAGTTATGTTAAAGTATGATTATATGGTACTTATATGCAATACCATAAAAAGTTCGTCCAGGGAAATAAAATATGCGAAAGAACTGGTGAAGAGAAATATTGATGGTATTATATACAATACTTATAAAATGGATAAAAAGAATTTGGAGTACTTTTTAAATTTATCCAAATCTATACCGGTTATTTTTATGGATAATATCGTTCCAAAGGATTCAGATGCACCTTATGTTATTACTGAAGGAAGGAAAAGTACCAAAAAAGCCGTACAGTACCTATACAACAAGGGCTGCAGAAGAATTGCCTATCTAAGAGTACCCCCTGACATAAGTGTCATTAACCATAGATATGAAGGTTACAAGGAAGGTATCCTGGAATGTGGGTTGAAATTTGATGAAAAGCTTGTTTACAATTGCTCAAAAAATGAAATGGCTTTATCCCACATCGAAATGGGATTGAAAGGGGCAGAGTATTTAATGTCTCTTAAAAATCCTCCTGATGCCATTATGGCTGCCATTGATACAATGGCAATCGGTGCAATAAAGTATCTGAAAAGTGCAGGATATTCCATACCGGATGATGTCAAAGTAATTGGTTATGATAATATCGACTTGTGCACGCTTATTGAGCCCTCATTGACCACTATCGCACAGCCAATACACAAAATTGGCACTGAAGCTGCAAATATACTTATTAACAAATTAATGGGAAATAATAACATAAATCACCAAAAAGTATTTGATGCCCAATTAATTATACGAGGCAGCACATAAATGATATAGACAAATTGTCTCTATCCATTCGACATTTTTTACAGAAGGGGGAGAATTGATATGGAGAATGAGGTTCCTATTTTATGTGCTAGTAAAATATGCAAATCATTTGGCAAAAATGAAGTCCTGAAATCAATTGATTTCGATATAATGCCGGGTGAAATACATGCATTAATCGGAGAGAACGGTGCAGGGAAATCTACACTATTGAAGATTCTTTTTGGCGTACATAGGCAAACATCCGGTGAAGTGATGATAAATGGTAAATGTGTATGCTTTAATTCCCCACTGGATGCAAAAACACACGGCATTGCAATGATTCATCAAGAACCGCTGGCATTTCAGGATTTAAGTATAATGGAAAATATCTTTATGGGGCATATCAAAAATAACAAAAAAATTCTTATTGACTGGAATCAGTTAGAGGAAGAGGCTGACAAGGTATTAAAGGCACTTGGACTTACCTTCTCTCCCAGACAAAAGATGATAGGCATTTCAGTAGCTGAACAACAACTCGTAGAAATAGGTGCTGCACTTGTTTCAGATGCCAAAATAATATTCATGGATGAACCCACTGCTTCCCTTACACCGGATGAGGTAAACAACCTGTTATCCATAATTAAAAAGCTTAAGGAGCAGGGCAAATCAATAGTATATATCAGCCACAGGTTGGAAGAAATTAAAGAAATAGCTGACAGAGTGACTGTTTTGCGTGACGGAAACCTGATAGGTACATACAAAAACAGTGATTTGACGCAAAGTGATATGATCAGCCTGATGATAGGGCATAAACTGAATAAAGAAAGCAGAAAACAAACGGTTCGAGTTTATGAAGAGCCATATTTCCAGGCTAAAGGCATTGGCATTCCCGGTATTTTTGAAGATATTTCCTTTGATGTAAGAAAAGGTGAAGTGCTTGGTATCGCCGGACTTATGGGAGCGGGCAGGACCGAAGTGGCAAGGGCAATATTTGGTATTACCCCGATAGAAAAGGGTGAAATTCTGATAAATGGTAAAAAAGTTGAAATAAAATCACCGGCAGATGCGATAAAAAATGGTATAGCATTGGTGCCGGAAGACAGACAGGGTTTGGGGCTTTTCCTTAATAAAACAATAGCATTCAACAGCACATTTATGATTCCCAAAAAGATTACAAAAGCATTAGGTTGGCTGGATAAAAATCAGGAGAAAAATATTTCAGAAGAATATGCAAAGAGATTTAAGACAAAATTCACAAGTGTAGATCAGAATGTTGGAGACCTTTCAGGAGGCAATCAGCAGAAAATCAACCTCGCAAAATGGATTGCGACAGACCCGCAGGTGCTTATCCTGGATGAACCTACCAGAGGAATAGATATTGGCGCTAAAGAGGAAGTTTATAAGATCATTGAACAGTTGGCTGAAGAGGGTAAATGTATTATTATGATTTCCTCAGAATTGGATGAAATCCTTTCTTTGAGCGACAGGGTTATGGTCATGTATGAAGGAAAGCAAACAGCGTTGATTAATAAAGAAGATTTGTCTGAAATGAAAGTACTTTCTGCGGCACATGACTATGTGATGCAGTAGAGTTATGGAGGTCAAAATGGAGAAAACAGAGAGATTCAGGATTTATAACTTTCGTGAACTAAGCACGTTGATAATGGTCTTCTTGGTCTATTTCATAGTTTGTCTTATTGAGCCCAGATTTTTTTCGTTTAACTCCATCATAAATATCTTTCTATTCTTCCCGTTCCTGCTGCTTGTTGCCCTTGGGGAGATGATGGAAATAATCAGCCGGAATGTAGATGTGTCATTGGGTTCTATTCTTGCATTTTCCGGATATGTAGTAGGGATTATTTTCCGCGGTAATAAAGACTTTCCTCTCATTCTGGCATTTTTGATAGCAATTCTTTTTGGAGCGTTTCTGGGATTAATTAATGGTGTAATCGTCACAAAATTTAAAATTCCGTCAGTAATTGTAACATTAGGCACAATGAATTTTTACAGGGGAATGATTTTCATCTTAGGCGGAAAACAAATAGATAATTCCAATATCCCTAAAGATTTAGTAAAAATGTCCCAACCAAATGCATCTGTCATCGGAGTGCCGTACTCGGTAATTATTTCAATAGTCATGGCAGTGTTGGTTGCAGTCTTTTTGACCAGGACGCGCAAAGGCCGTGAAATTTACGCGACAGGCTGTAATCCTGAAGCTGCAAAGCTCAGAGGTATACGAGTAAATATGGTAAATATTCTGGTATTTGTGCTGGCAGGAGCATTAAGCGGTCTGGCCGGAATGATATTCATATCGCGTATAGGTTACCTGGATCCGGGTGTCGCAGGAAAAGGCCTTGAGTTTACAGCTATCGCAGCTGTTGTTATTGGTGGTACCAGCATGAGTGGTGGAATAGGTACAACTCTTGGAACAGTATTTGGCTGTTTACTGCTGGGGGTTATAAATAATGCCATTTCGATTACAGGAATATCCGGATACTGGCAGGAGGCAATATACGGAATCATAATAATTGCAGCAGTTATCATTGACAATGTGATTAAACGCAGCCTGCAAAAATATCAAGGAGTGTTAAGGGGATGAAACAGATGCAATTGACAAACAGATTTAAAAGAATAATTAAACCTGAATTGATTATCTTCATATTTCTGATATTAAGTATTATTGCGGGAGTGCTCCTCTCTCCAAATTTCCTGGATGCCAGTTTCCTGTTGAGTTCCACAACACTTCAAGCGGAATTGGGCCTAATAGCAGTCGCATTTACACTCCTGATGACAGCTGGTGAGATTGATTTATCTGTTGCTTCAAACATGACATTGGTAGCATGTATTATTGCGGTGCTTTATCAGAAGGGAATCAATATGGTATTACTTATTATTCTGGGACTGATAATAGGTACTATCCTTGGATTCATAAACGGTATACTGGTAACAGCTACAAAATTGCCTTCTCTGATAATTACTATCGGTACAATGTCAGTTTATAAAGGGTTGGCACAGGTATTGGTGGGTGATGCGGCTATTTCCGGTTTTCCGGAATGGTTTATAGGCATTGACGATAAAATGGTTTTTAAAATTGTACCAATACCACTTGTCATATTGATTGTAGTTGGTATTATAACTGAATTGGTATTAAAGAATACATTCTTCGGCAGAAAAGTAACAGCTATAGGATTGAACAAGGAAGCTGCCAGGTATTCAGCTGTAGATGTCGATAAAATTAAAATCTTTCTGTTCAGCTTGCAAGGCTTGTTCTGCGCAGTTGCAGGGATAATGTCAATTTCCAGACTTGAAGTGGCAAAGTATTCTATCGGCACCGGCGGAGAGCTGGACGTAATAACTATGGTTCTCCTTGGGGGAACTGCATTTTCCGGTGGAAAAGGGAGAACCCTGGGAACACTTCTTGCATTTTTCGTACTGGTGTTTATAAGGACAGGGATGAGGCTTGCAATTTTCAGCAACTACAGTCAGATTGCGGTAATTGGCGCCTTGCTTATTATCACTATGATAATTTCACAGAAGATTGAGGAATTCTCAAAAGATCTCATATAGGCAATTGAAAACCACATTAGAAAGGCATTAGAAATCACATTAGAAACAACAATTAGAAAAAGAAAGTGTAATATAAAGCACATCAGAAACCACATTTACATAATGTCAGAAGCATTTAAATGTGACAATGTAACAGTGCTACGAGGAGTATTTTTGCGCCTACGGAGGGGTGTCCTGCCTTTCGTTTGCAAAAAACTCTTTGCATATAACTTTCCGGTTTGTTTTCGGTAATTTGAAATTCTACCGGGGTTTGTAGCCGGAAAGTATCTAACAAACCATACAAAATTATAAAAAGTAATATTAAGGAGGGTGTTTAATGAAAAAGAAACCAATTTTCAAAGGCATGACGCTAATACTGGCCGTATGTATCCTAATGTCGTTTATATTTGCCGGATGTGGTGGCTCTTCACAGAAAGAGACAACAAGTGGCAATACAGGATCCACTGAAACAACAAGCAATAATTCAGAAAGTTCGTCAAATAGTGGTAAATCTGGTGGCATAACAGTACGTTATATATGCCTCGTAAAAGGAATACCATACTTTGATCCCATCATCCAGGGCATGAAGGATTCAGTTGAAGCGGCAGGCGGTACATTCCAGGAAACAGCTCCGGTTGAATCAGATGCTACAGCTCAGATTCCATTAATTGAGGCAGCTATTCAGGATAAAGTTGATGTAATATGCATTTCTCCAAGCAGCGCTGACGCTCTGAATACAGCGCTGGACAAGGCAAGACAGAATGGTATAAAAGTATTATGCGTAAATGATGACCTTGTCGGCAATGAAGATCACCGCGATGGTGCAGTACTCTCAACAAATTACATACAACTTGCTAAAGATTCATTCGAAGCATTTGCAAAAGCAATGAACTACAAAGGAAATTTTGTAGTGCTCAGCTCAAAGACCGACACACCTTTCCAGAACCAGCAAATTGAAATCTACAAGCAAATGATGGCAGAAGATGATAAGTATAAGGATATGAAACTGCTTGAAGTTCTTTACGGAAATGATGAGGCAACAAAATCCTTAACTGAGTCTGAAGCGGCAATACAGAAATATCCTGAACTGGATGGAATAATTGCTCCTACATCCGTAGCAATTGTGGCAGCTGCACAGGCTGTTGAGAATGCAGGATTAAAGGATAAGATAACAGTAGTAGGACTTGGCACTCCCTCACAGTGTAAGGACTTCATTAAGAGTGGAGTTATAGACGGTGCTCTGCTGTGGGATACATATAGAACCGGTCATGTTGCAGGAACTCTGTCAATAGCACTTGCAAAAGGAGAAGTTGAGCTCAAGCCCGGTAATTCATTTGAAGCCGGTGAATATGGAAAGACAGATATAGGAGAGAATAATATAGTTTATGCAGGACCACCACTTGTATTCTCCACAGATAATGTAGATGATTATGATTTCTAAAATAATGTCAAAAACAGCTGTTAGACAGATTACTAATAAAATAAGAAAAGACATTCCGAAATAAGAAAAGAGATTCCGGGTTTAGCGCTTGCAGCTATACCCGGAGCTCTTGATGATTAATGGCAAGGGAATATAAACTACCCAGTGTTAGGGGGATTAAAATGACGCCAAGAGAGAGAGTATTGCAGGCAATGAGAAGGACCGGAAAGCCTGACAGGGTCCCTTTCGAAATAAGTTGGGGAGCATTTACTCCAGCTCTGATGAATGTATATAAAAGAGAAACGGGAGCGGAAATCGAACCGGATGAATATTTTGATTTTGATACCCGTTCCGTAAATCTTAATCCTACCAGGAAGCAGACTGACTTTTCAAAATACTTTAAATGTGAGCTACCCCGGAATATTATCTTTGATGAATGGGGTGTAGGAGCCGTACCTGGCTCAAAAGAACATTTCCTGGAATATAAGTACCATCCATTGGCACAATGTGAGACTGCTGAAGATGTATATAACTATGAATGGCCTGACGTAGATGCTGATTACAGGTTTGAGGGATTGGAAGAAAAAATCCGCAATTACCATGAACGTGGATATGCGGTCATGGGCGAGTTGTACCAGACAATATTTGAAATGGCCTGGCTGCTAAGAGGCATGGAGGAATTATTGGTTGATTTTTACTTGAATGAGGAAGTCGCACATGCAATTTGCGAGAAACTTATGGAGCTGAGGATAAAACAGGCTGAAAAATATGCGCAGCTTGGAGTGGATATCATCAGGCTTGGTGATGATATTGCCACACAGCGCGGGCTCATGTTCAGCAAAGAGATTTATTATAAATACCTTAAGGAAAGAACCAGAAAGATAATAAATGCAGCTAAAAAAATAAACCCTGACGTATTAATATTTATCCATTCTGATGGAAAAGTAGAAGATATTGTAGATGACTTTATAGATATAGGAGTAGATATCCTCAATCCGGTTCAGCCTGAATGTAATGACTTGAAAAAAATATTTGAAAAATACGGTGAGAAAATATCTTTCTGGGGAGCTATAGGAACACAGAGCACTATGCCCTTTGGGAAACCGGAAGATGTAAAAGCAAAGGTAAAAGAAGTACAGGAAATACTGGGCAAGAATGGCGGCTTGCTTGTCGCGCCAACGCACATTTTAGAGCCGGAGGTACCCTGGGAGAATGTGCTGGCATTTGTAGAAGCGGCAAAAGGTTCAAAATATGAAGAATAGCTTATGATAATAATTTGCAGAGTTGTAATGGCAAATAAACCGGATAAATGAATGTTAAGGAGGAAAAGTATGGACCGTGTAGCTTTTAAGCTTAAACTCAGGGAAGGCAAGCGTGACGAATATAAAAAGATGCATGACGAAATTTGGCCTGAACTAATTGAAGTATTAAAAGAAGCAAAGATACAGAATTATACCATATGGAATTCTGGAGACGATTTATTCGGATATTATGAGGTTCCGGATGTCAAGCATTCAAATTATGTGTTGGCTAACAGTCCGGTTATGGAAAGATGGAACAAGGTGATGGAAAACATATATTATCCTGATATTGACCCTGAGACCGGCACAGTGAGGGAAATGCAGCTGATGTTTAAGTATAACCTCACAGATTAGAGATGGTTTGGTTAATTATAATGTAAATGGGGAGTTAAATATGGGAGAGTATTTACAATATAGCAATGTCCATGAAGAGGTGGCAAATAAGGTAAATAAAATAAGCGTGAGCGAGCATGACCGGGATATATTGAGAGATCTTGCTAAACGGTGGATGGAAATTGCGAAAAGCGATGAAATGAAAGAAAGAAAGCGCTTATGGAAAGCTTTAAAGGATTTGAAGCCCGTAAGGCCCATGGTGCTGTTTGAAACGCTTTCAGTAGCCGGTTTCATTACAGAAGATGATTTGCAATGCCAGGATAAGCTTCTTCGAAATGTTGAAAAAACTATGTTATACAGCATTCGGCATTATGACATGCTTAATGACGACATAGTGATAGAAGAATATTTCAGAGTGGCATGGCATGTTACAAAGTCTGATTATGGTGTAAAAATTGTAGAACATCATGCAGAGAATTCAATGGCATATAAATCGAACTTTCCGATACAGACAACAGATGATTTTAACAAGCTCAAAAAACGAACTTTCAAGGTTGACAGAGAAAATACGCTGGCACTAAAAAATGTACTTGAAGAAATTTTCGGAGATATACTTCCTGTCAGAGTGGGCAATTACGACAACTTTTTCCCTGAATTAGGATTTACGCCGTTTACAGGGAATAACTTTATAGGCATAACGATGGATTTATTTAAGCTCATTGGATATGATAACATGCTTTTATGGACATATGATCATCCCGATATCCTGCATAAGTTTTTAAGGTATCTCTGTGATGACAGAATTCAATTCTATAAATGGCTGAAAGATGAAGGCCTTTTGGATTTTAATACTGACAACCAGTTTGCAGGTCCTTCAAGTTATGGATATGTATCGAGTCTTCCTGAGGCTGACAGCGAAAGAGAACCTGATCTCAAGGACGTCTGGGGATGGCCTGAATCTCAGGAGACAACTCCCGTATCTCCTAAAATGTTTGATGAATTTTTCCTTCCTTACATTGCCGAGGTTGCGAATATGTTTGGAATGACATACTATGGCTGCTGTGAGCCGCTTCATGACAGAATCGAGTACATTATGAAAGCACTGCCTAATTTACGTACCGTTTCTGTCTCGGGTTGGAGCGACCTGGCAAAGATGGGAGAAATCCTTGGAAAAAACTATGTTTATTCAAGAAAGCCCAATCCTGCATTTATCAGTGGTAAAAATCCTGATTGGGAAAGTGCCGAGAAAGACATGAGAGATACATATAACGCTACAAAAAACGGATGTCTTGAAGTCATTGTAAGGGATGTTTATGACATTGATGGGGATATTCCAAGGCTAAGAAAATGGGTTGATATGACAAAAAGTGTTTTAGGATTATAAGCAGTTAAATTTAATTATTAGATAATGTTTTGCGCTAATTGAAAAGGGGGGTCCTTAATGAATTGGGAGAAACAATACAAAGTTTTGGAAGAAGTACTTACTGAAAGAGGAATTCAGGTAGAAAAAGTAAAAGATGCACTAAAAAACCAGGTAATTGAATTACCCTCATGGGCGGTGGGAAACTCAGGAACAAGATATGGAACTTTTCGTGATGAAGGTGCAGCATACACTATATGGCATAAAATTGATGACTGTGCAGAGATACAGCGTGTCTTAGGTGTATGCCCTGTTATGGCCAGCCACGTACTTTGGGATGTAACTGATGACGGAAGATATGAACCAGTGAGAAGATATGCTGAGGAAAAGGGTTTAAGAATCGGAACTGTCCATCCTAACACATTCAGCGGCCAGCAGTTTCGTTTCGGAAGCATATGTAATCCATTTGAAGAAGTGCGCAATGAAACAATAGAACATTTTAAAAATTGTGTTAGGATAACCCGTGAGATGGGATCAAAGACGATAGGAATGTGGATTGCTGACGGTACGAATTATCCTGGACAGGACAGCCTGAGGGAAAGAAAACACCGCCTTTTCGAAGGATTGAAAGCCCTTTATGACACAATGGATGAAGATATGACCCTGCTGTTGGAATATAAACCATTTGAACCGTTCTTTTACACAACAGACGTTATGGATTGGGGAATGTCATATATGATGTGTTCCAAACTTGGTGAGAAGGCTAAAGTCCTGGTTGACCTGGGACACCATCTGCAGAGTGTAAATATTGAACAGATTATTTCTGTATTGCTTGATGAAAATAAATTAGGCGGATTCCATTTTAATAACCACAAATATGCTGACGACGATTTAATGGTTGGGACCATAAATCCGCTGGAGCTGTTCCTGATATTCGACCAGATTGTTGATGCGGAATATAACAATATACGTCCAAATATAACATTTATGCTTGACCAGTCTCATAATATTGAACCAAGTATCGAAGGAATAATTCAATCAGTTATGAATGCCCAGACTGCATACGCAAAAGCGCTGATAGTAGATAGAAAGAGGCTGTATGAAGCTCAGAAAAACGGAGATGTAATGCAGGCAAACAGGATATTAATGGAGGCATTTGAAACAGACGTACAACCGCTGCTTGCTCAGGTGCGCGTAGAAATGGGCAGAGAGATAGATCCTTTGCAAAACTATAGGAACAGTGGTTATGCACAAAAAATAGCAGCAGAAAGAAAAGATAAGGGAATTAATACATTGGGGGGCTAACTAAGTGAAATCAAAAGAAAGAGTGATAAAGGCTTTAAAAAGGGAAGAACCTGACAGAATACCTACATTTGAATGGATAATAAACCCTGATGTCATAGAAAAGATGACTGGTCAAAGGGATGAAATTGAGTTTATTAAAATGATGGATATAGATGGTATCGCTGTCGGGACCAACATGAGAAAGGAAAGAATAGACGATAGACACTACAAAGATGAGTGGGGAATAGTCAGAGTCTCCTATGATGAGTATCCAAATCCGGTTGGTAATCCCATAAAGAGTGAAGAGGACATTAAAAAGTTGACAATACCTGATCCGGATGCAGACTACAGGTTTGATGACATTAAGAAGGCAATGGAGAAAATTGGTGATGAAAAAGCAATAATAATAAGGCTCAGGGATGTATTCTCACAGCCAAGAGATTTAATGGGATTTGAGGACTTCATGATAGGTTTTTATACAATGCCTGACGTAGTTGAAAGGCTCATGGAAATCAGTGTGGAATACAATACACGCCTTGCAAAGAATGCACGGGAGCTAGGGGGAGAGATTATTGTAGTAGGGGATGATATTGCTGATAATTCCGGGTTGCTCATAAGCCCTGAGATGTACAGGACAATGGTGTTGCCTCACTTCAAAAAGCTTATACAAAACTTTAAGAAGTTGGGCTTCTATGTAATAAAACATACTGACGGAAATATAATGAGTGTAATTGAAGATCTGATAGATACCGGTATTGATTGTATCGATCCAATAGATCCTCTTGCAGGTATGGATATAGAATTCATTAAAAAAACCTATGGTAACCGCGTATGCATAAAAGGAAATATTGATTGTGTCAGCACCCTTGTAGATAAGAATCCTGAGGAAGTTGTAAAAGAAACAAAGGAATGCATAAGGAAGGCAGCTGTAGGTGGAGGGCTGATAATATCGTCGAGTAACTCAATACATTCAGGAATAAATCCTGTAAATTACCGTACTTTCCTTGATGCAATAAAAGAATACGGCACATACCCGATTGATGTCAAAAAACTTGAAATGTAGGAGCTGAGAGGTATGAGTGATAAAAAAGTATTTCTGGCTTTTGATCTTGGAGCAGAGAGCGGGAGAGCAGTTGTAGGGGAAATAAGGGATGATAAGCTTTCATTGACAGAAATACACCGTTTCCCCACAGGAGGTACAAAAGTTAACGGCCAGTTTCACTGGAACGTACTTGAGTTTTATTCACAGGTTATTAAAGGGTTAAAAATCTATGTTTCCAAGTATGGAAGCAAGCTTGACGGAATAGGGATAGATACCTGGGGATGTGATTTCGGACTTTTGGACGGTAAAGGGAACCTTATTGGTATCCCTTATACCTATAGGGATCCCAGAACCAGTGAGACCCCGGACATCATTGAAGAAAAAATGGGCAGCAGAGAACTTTATAAATTGACGGGTATACAAATGTTACCGTTTAATACATTAAACCAGCTTATTTCCATGGTTGAAAGTCAAGATCCGGTGCTGTCAATAGCAGAAAATATCCTTTTCATTCCGGATTTGCTGCATTATTTCCTTACCGGAAAGAAAACAGCCGAATATACGATAGTATCTATATCACAGCTCTACAACACAGTAACAAAACAATGGGAGCCTAAGATATTTAAGACTTTTGGAATACCCGAGAGAATTTCAACTGAAGTAATAAAGGCAGGAGACATAATTGGCACATTAAGAAGTGATATAGCAAAGGAAGTGGGTCTGGATGAAGTACCAATAATTGCACCGGCAGTGCATGATACTGCAAGTGCAGCTGTAGCTGTGCCTACTTCAGAGAAGGAAAACTATGCTTTTTTGAGCTCCGGTACATGGTCAATAGTTGGGCTTGAACTTGATAAGCCAATAATCAATGATAAAAGTTACGAGATGAATATATCAAATTCAGGCGGAGCATTGGATAAGAACCTTTACCTGAAAAATGTAATGGGATTATGGATTTTGCAATGTTGCAAAAAAATATGGAATAAGAAAATTCCCGGGCTTTCATACCCCGAGATTGAGCAGATGGCTGAGAAGGCAGAGCCTTTTAGGGCATTTATTGACCCTGACGACATGATATTCCTAAATCCAAGTGATGCTACAGAAGTGGTTGTAGAATATATAAAGAGAACCGGACAGAGAGCTGTAGATAAAAATGATATAGGACAGATCAGCAGAATAATATTTGAAAGCCTTGCTTTAAAATACAGATATGTATTGGAAAAGCTCACAGATGCAACAGGTAACAGGGTTGATGTTCTCTATGTAACAGGCGGAGGAAGCAAAAATACTCTTCTCAACAAGTTTACTGCAAACGCTCTTGGCAAAAAAGTTACTGCAGGTCCTGTAGAAGCTACCGCAATTGGAAACATCATGATTCAGTCTGTAGGTGCAGGCGTGTACAGCTCTTTAGAGGAAATTAGAGAGGTAGTTAGAAATTCTTTTGAAGTAATTGAGTATTTACCTATTGACAGCGGCAAATGGAATGATATATATAAAGAATATATCAAAATTATAAATCCTTAGTTAACAAAAATGCATATTAAAGAAAGGTCACTACACATGAAAAAGCGATTGTTAATACTTCAAACCACACTATGTATTTGTATCATTTTAATTTGCCTGGCTGAAATTTTACCCATTGGCAGTGAGCTGCTAACAAAGTATCTTTATATTATAGAGATACTTTGCCTGTTAGGGATACTGGTATCGGCAATCATTAGCTACAAACTGAATAAGGAAGATGCAAAAGTTGAGCTGGAGGTCAGGAGAATTGCAGACGGACACATTAATGAGTTCCGCAGCCTGGAAAATGTCAACGGCTATTTGGGAGAGAGTATATATAAATTAGCTGAGAATATATATACTCAGTTAAAGAACATTAAGGAAGGAATTTTGAAAGCAAAAAAAGCAGCAAGGGTAGTGGAAATAAATTTTAACGAGAACAGCGAAGGTATAAAGCAAATAACCAACGCAAGTAAAGCAATTGCTGCAGGTGCATCAAGCCAGGCACAAGACTCAGAAAATTCCTTAATTCTCTCGCAAGAGCTGGAGAAAAAAATTGAAAGTCTGACGAAAAAATCCCGCATAATGTCGGACAAAGCAAATGAAGCCGGGAAGATAAGCAAAGCCGGCGGACAGAGTGTTAACCTCCTGATTGAAAGCGAAAATGAAACACAGCGGATTATTGCAAAGATGGCCGGGAAAGTAAATACTCTGAATAACATAGCAGAAAGTATTGAGAAGATTACTTTAGTTATTTCAGATATTGCTGAACAAACAAATTTGCTTTCGCTAAATGCTTCTATTGAAGCTGCAAGAGCGGGTGAAGCCGGCAAGGGGTTTGCAGTGGTAGCCGACGAGATTAGGAAGCTTGCGGAACAAAGCCGTAATCAAAGCTCTAATATTTCCAAGATGGTTAACAATATCCAGACGGAAGTAGAGGATTTTATTAAGATATTGGAAGAATCCGACCAGTATTTAAACAAACGGGTTCCGATTATACAGGCTACCGACAAGGCTTTTTCAGAAATACAATCTTCACTGATGGATATTATTGCTAACGAAATTGAGTTAAGTAAAGAGATAGAAGTATTAAACAGCTTTAAGGAAAACATTATTGACACCATTTCAAATATTGCATCTGTTGCAGAGCAGTCAGCAGCGGAGACTCAAGAAGTTGCTTCACTTGTAATGTATCAGGAGAGCATCCAGGATACGGTGCTGAGTTCAGTAAGAGAAATCAGCGTGACACTCGATGAGCTTGAGAAGTTTGTCAGTGATGTGGATATAAGTGATATAAATATACAAGACACTGCATATGGACTGTCGCTCCTTGAAGACAGTGAATTCATGAACACTATAAAAACCGGTGCGTTAAGTGAAGCAGGTAAACGTGGTATTGAGATTTTGGACAGGACCCCGAAAAAGTTTGACGTAGACCAGCAAATTGAGAATATCAATAAGCTGATTACTGAAGGAGTTAAAGGTATTGCACTATTTCCTGCAGATGAAGAAAAATTGGTTCCTGTCATAAATGAAGCAATCGATAAGGGTATACCTGTTGTATGTATTGATGGTGACGTGCCAAAAAGCAAAAGAGCAGCAGTAATTGGATGTGATTACTTTAACCTGGGTAAAATGGCAGGAGAAGCGGCTGCCAAGCATTTGAACAAAAAAGGTAAAGTAATAGTCTTGCTGTGTGCAGCCGCGATACAAAGTGTTCAAAAACGTTTTGAAGGCTTTAGTTTGGCATTAAAACCATTTAAGGACATACAGATATTAGAAAAGTTAGATATGGCAGGTACTGACTATAATGAAACTGTAATGAATATTGAAAAGCTAATAAAAAGGAATCCTGATTTTGACCTTCTTTATGTCGTTACAGATGAGAGTTCTTTAGCAGCAGCCAGAGTATTTAAAGAAAAGTCTATAGACAAAAAAATTGTGTGTATAGCAAACAGCAATGAAGTAATGAAATATGTGAAAGAGGGAATTGTATCTTCACAATTCTGTTTGAGAAATAAGCTGTGGGGTACTATGGCGGTCAAGTTTTTGAGTGATATACGTGATGGCAGGCCAGTCCCGGAATTTAAAGATACAGGCTATTATGAAGTTACGAGAACCAATGTTGATATATTCCTTAAAAAGTAAGGGCAGACTGAACACTAGTGAAATAACAGAACACTTTAAAAACAGCAGTAATAGAGATTCATTTTAAAATACAGGCTTGGATGGTCTTATTAGCAGAAACATTCCGGGCCTTTTTTATGCCATGGCAATAAAAATACTTGAAGAAATGCTGAAAGAGGGGAATAATAAAGTAGAGGAATCTGTTGGAGGGTTTATATGAGAACCATTTTAATAGGCCTGCTCTTTATTATATTTTTTATTTTAAGTGTCCCCCTATTTCTTTTGGAACTTATCATTGGCATTTTCAGCATCAGTGCAAGGACAATATTGGCGCAAAAGATTATATCTGTAATGGCCAGAGCTGTCTTGCTGCTCGGGGGTGTAAGTGTAACTGTCCTGGGAGCTGAAAATGTTCCGAAAGATGAAGCGGTAGTATATGTATTCAATCACCGGAGTTATTTTGACATTGTTATATGCTATTCAACCGCCCCCAATCCGGCTGGATTTATCTCAATGAAAAAAATGAAGGATGTCCCTTTTATTAATATATGGATGATATTTTTGCGATGCCTGTTTATTGACAGGGGTAATACCAGGGAAGGGTTAAAAACCATTGAAGCAGGGGTTGAATTATTAAAAAAAGGACATTCAATTTTTATTGCTCCAGAAGGGAAGAGAAATTTTTCAGGGGTATATGATATGCTACCTTTTAAAGAAGGAAGTTTCAGGCTGGCCAAAAAGACCGGCTGTGCCATCATTCCTGTTGCCATCAATAATGCGGACAAAATTTATGAGGCGCAAGCTCCGTGGATCAAAAAAACCGATGTTATTATCGAATATGGGAGACCTATTTATATTAAGGATTTGGATGGTGATAACAGAAAATTTGTTGGTGCGTATGTCCAGAAAATCATACATGACATGCTAAGGAAGAATCAGAATATATTGGATGAGAAAAGATTATTCTTTAACAGTTAGAAGTAAATATAAAACTGAATAATGAGTCAGCGGCATTGTTTCTTAATTATCAATATGTGGTATAATCTTACAGTGGTTATAACAGTATTGACTGTAGCGGCAATAATAACAAAAACAGTAGTAATAACAAAAAGGCAGTAATGATAAAAACATCAGTAACGGTAAAAATAGCGAAAATAGCAGTAATAGCAATAATAGTTTTAATTAGTTATTGGTATTACATATAAACTTTACAGATTGGGAGGAGTACTTTGACAAAACTGTTACCATTAATGAAAAAATATTTAATTTTTGCTGTTCTCAGTCCAATACTCATGATATTGGAAGTATTGGCTGAAATCATAATACCATACCTCATGTCCCGCATAGTAGATGTAGGTATAGTCAACCGTGATATCGATTATATTATAAAAACCGGAGTTATGATGGTAATTGCTGCAATTCTGGGCCTGACTTTTGGCGTAATCAGCGCTCATTGCGGTGCCAGGGCAGGGTTTGGATTTGCTGCAGAAATCAGACAGAGGGCTTTTGAGAAGATTCAAGGATTTTCCTTTGCTAACCTGGACCAATTTTCAGTATCATCACTGATAACAAGACTGACAAACGATTGCTACACCATTGGCCAGGTTACCATGATGAGCCTGCGTATGGCCATAAGGGCACCGTTTATGATGCTCTTTGCACTAATTATGGCATTTGGAATAAATGCATCGCTGGCGAGAGTATTTATGATTGCCATTCCGCTGCTTGCGGTTTTTATAATTTTAATTTTAATTAAAGCCAGACCGCTATTTTTAAAAATGCAAACCCGCGTTGACAGGGTAAATGCAACTATTCAGGAAAACTTAACAGGAATAAGGGTTGTAAAATCATTTAACAGGCAGGAACATGAAGAGCAAAAATTTAAAGAAAGAAATGATTCCCTGAGGGATACCGCTCTTAAGGCCGTTTCCCTTATTATATTTCTGTTTCCGATAATGAACCTTATAGTTTATTCAACTATTATTGCCGTACTGTGGTTTGGAGGACAGCAAGTGGCTGCAGGCGGCATGGGCGGCGGTGAGCTGATTTCTTTTATTACTTATATTACGCAGATCCTGATGGCACTTATGATGATTTCCTTCTTTTTCATGCAATTGTTGCGTGGCTCGGCATCTATGAGAAGGATTAAGGAAGTATTGGATACGGAATCTGAAATTGAGGAAGTAGCTCATCCTGTGAAAGAATTGAGGGATGGCTCCGTAAGCTTCAATCATGTGAGTTTCCGTTACCCGGGAAGTGCAGAGGAGACACTAAAGGATATCAGCTTTGACGTAAAATCGGGTGAAGTCCTTGGAATTATTGGTTCTACAGGCTCATCCAAATCTACACTGGTGCAGCTCATACCAAGGTTGTATGATGTGACAGAGGGTTCTGTTGTTGTCGGAGGAGTAGATGTTAGAAAATATGATATCAAAGCATTGCGCGATCAGGTGGCATTTGTACTGCAGAAGAACACACTGTTTTCGGGCACAATCCGTGAAAATATGAAATGGGGCAATGAAGATGCCTCGGATGAGGAGATTATAAAGGCACTTAAACGGGCACAGGCCTGGGAGTTTGTTTCAAAATATAGTGACGGGCTGGATCACAGAGTTGAGCAGGGGGGAGACAACTTTTCCGGCGGTCAGAAACAAAGGCTTTGCATTGCGAGGGCACTGATGAAGTCTCCAAAGATTATAATACTCGATGATTCAACAAGTGCTGTGGACGTTGCTACCGATGCAAAAATTCAGCGTGTATTTAAAGAAGAACTGACAGGCTTAACCACTATCATCATTGCGCATAGAATTTCGTCAATACAGCATGCTGACAGAATTCTCGTAATGCATGAAGGTAGGGTGGAATCCTTTGGTGATCACAATACTTTATTGAGAATTTCTCCAATCTATAGAGAAATATATGAATCGCAACAGAAAGGAGTGGTTGGAGAATGACAAGCCGGTATGGACATCGAAAACTAAAGCCGGATGATCCAAAGAAAACATTAATAAGACTGTTTAGCTATTTTAAATTCAACAAGGCCTTGTTTTTCGGAGGAATATTTTTCATTTTACTTGGTACCGTTGCACAGATAGCGGCAAATGCCATGCTAAGTCCCATTATTGACTCATTTGTTGAGGGCTGGAATAAAACACTGATTGTAAAATATCTTCTTATAATGGGAGTGCTTGTTATTTTTATATCCGCAGGCCAATACCTGGGTGATCTGTTTTTGGCAAGGCTAGCGCAAAAGACTACTCACAAGATTCGCGAAGAAATGTTTTCCCATATGGAAAAGTTGGCTGTTTCATATTTTGATGAGCATTCTCACGGAGATCTCATGTCTACATTTACAAATGATGTAGATATGCTTAACCAATCCCTGGAGCAAAGTGCATCCCAGGTTGTCGTATCTGTTGTTTCAGTGGTAGGCACCTTTGCGATGATGCTGTTCCTGAGTCCGTTACTGACACTGGTAGTAGTAATAATGCTCATTATAATGCTTTTTTGCACGAAATATGTGGGAAAAAAGTCAGCGGAAAATTTCCGCAGTCAACAAGCAGCACTGGCGGATATGAATGGTTATATAGAAGAAATGATGTCAGGACAAAAAGTAGTTAAGGTGTTTAATTATGAAAGACATGCCATAAATGACTTTAAGGAAAAAAATGAAGAACTTCGGGAAGCAAGTACACTGGCATCTGCTTATGGTGTTATGCTTATGCCCGTAATGGGCAACCTGTCCTATGTAATGTATGCGTTGGTATCAATGTTTGGCGCATTTCTGGCAATGAAGGGCAGTATAAGTATTGGAAATATCGGGTCCTTTCTTCAGTATACAAGGACAATTTCAAGACCGATTACCCAGGTTTCCAACCAGCTTAACACATTATTTGCAGCTCTGGCAGGTGCAGAGAGAATTTTTAATGTATTGGACCAGCAACCGGAAACCGATGAAGGAGATGTCAGCCTTGTCCGGAATTGTAACGGGAAGGGCAACCATTGCTGGAGAGTTCCGGGGAAAGACGGAAAATATGAAGATATACCCCTTAAGGGATTTATCACTTTTAAAGATGTAGATTTTGGATATACAGAAGGGCAAAAGGTGCTTAAAAAAATCAACCTTTATGCAAAGCCCGGTCAGAAGATAGCATTGGTCGGGTCTACAGGTGCAGGTAAAACTACAATAACAAATCTTATAAACAGATTTTATGAGATAAGGAATGGCACAATACTATATGCCGGGATCGATATAAGGAGAATTAAGAAATATGATATGAGGAGTACCATGCGTATTGTTCTCCAGGATGTTCACTTGTTTGAGGGAACAGTCGCAGACAATATCAGGTATGGAAGACTTGATGCTACAGATGAAGAGGTAGTGGAAGCAGCAAAGCTTGCCAATGCCCATTACTTTATCAGGCATTTGCCTCAGGGTTACAATACAATGCTTACAGTCGACGGCCAAAATCTGTCACAGGGCGAGCGCCAGTTGCTTTCAATAGCAAGAGCAGCAATAGCCAATCCAACCATACTTATACTTGATGAGGCCACATCTTCTGTAGACACCAGAACGGAGAAACTGATTGCAGAAGGCATGGATAAGTTAATGCAGGGTAGAACTACTTTTGTAATTGCCCACAGGCTGTCCACCGTACGCAATGCAGATGCGATAATGGTACTTGAGCATGGAGAAATTATCGAACGGGGCGACCATGACGATTTAATGAGGCAAAAAGGCCGTTACTACGCGTTGAATACAGGTATTGCAGAATTGGAATAGAGGAATAGGGTCTTTTTTGACCTGCGTCAAAGTAATTGCATTCTGTCTGGTATATAATAATATTGAAAAAAATAAATAAACTTGTTGTGCCAGCATTCCGATAGCAGAAGTTCCGGGCTTAAGCGCTGGTAGAAATTTGCTCTGAAGCTCTCCACAATGCTATCTCATTACCTGGAACAACAAGTTAAATTAATAAAAGATAAATTACAGGAGGTATTATTATGACATCAAGAACTTACCAGTTGGAAACTATATCATGCCCTAGCTGTATTGCTAAAATCGAGAGCATGTTGAAAAAGACAGAAGGAGTTACGAGTTCCGAAGTGCTGTTTAATTCTTCGAGGGTAAAGGTAACATTTGATGAAAATATTATTACTTCAGAAGAAATCAAAAGCAGGATTGACAAGTTGGGATTTAAAGTATTGGGAGAAAAGTAAGATAAAGTGTTGCAGGAAAATTAAAAAGTATTGTGAGAAATGTAATATAAAGTTACAAGAAAGATAGGATAAGATATTGCTAGAAAACAGCATAGGGAGGGTACCGGCATGTTTAAGCTGACAAAGAAACAGATTATATCAATATCAGGAGCACTTATTGTCATTGCATATATACTAAAAAGGCTAATGGGATATGAGATAATTACTATTGTTTTTATGTTAGCAACAACAGCAATAGCCGGTACCCCCATTTTCAAGAAAGCTTTTGGTGCATTGAGATACCGTATTGTGGGCATTGACGCACTGGTAACTATTGCTGTAGCCGGGGCAATAGTTATCGGTGAATACTGGGAAGCAGCAGCTGTAACATTCCTGTTTATGCTGGGAGATTTTCTTGAATCAAGGACAATAGAAAAAACCAGGTCTTCCATTAAAGCTCTGCTTGACCTGGCTCCGGATAAAGCCAGGGTAAGGAGAAACGGGACTGAGATAGAAATACCGCCTGACGAGGTAGAACAGGGCGAAATTGTTGTAGTAAAGCCAGGGGAGAAGATATCGGTGGACGGCACTGTTATAGAAGGAAATGCTTATGTGAATCAGGCGGCCATAACAGGCGAGTCCATTCCTGTAAGCAGAAGTGTGGATGAAAAAGTATTTTCCGGAACAATAATCGAATCCGGATACCTGATCATCAGAGCAGATAAAGTAGGGGATGACACCACATTTGCGAGAATTCTTGAGATGGTGGAAGAAGCCCAGGATAAAAAAGCAAAGACCCAAAAATTTCTCGAGAAGTTTTCAAAGTATTATACACCGGCAATTATAGTTTTATCTCTTCTTATGTATCTCATCACAAGGGATTTGGTAATGTCATTAACACTCTTAGTTATCGCGTGCCCTGGCGCCCTCGTCATTTCAACTCCGGTTTCTGTTGTCGCCGGTATCGGAAATGGCGCAAAGAACGGCGTTCTGGTAAAAGGCGGAGAAATCATGGAAAAGCTGGGAACGGTTAAGGTGGTTGCCTTTGACAAAACCGGTACCTTAACAATAGGAAAACCCGTGGTAACACGTATTAAAGCCTATGGCATTGATGACAATGAACTGTTGAGGATTGCCGCTATTGGGGAATCCTATTCAGAACATCCTCTTGGAAAAGCAATTATCAACAAGACGGCAGAGAACTTCGGCAGTATCAGCGGTACTCCGGAAGAGGCTGAGATTATTACAGGGCAGGGGCTTAAATTTAAACTAAATGACGAAGTATACTATATTGGCAATAGAAAGCTGTTTGAAAGCAACGGGATAAGCATTGAGCAGCAGGACGGCTATATAAAAGATGAGGAAGAGAAAGGACAGACAGTAGTTTTAGTTGGCAACCGTGACAGTGTTATGGGTGTAATATCCATAGCGGATGTTGTGAGGGAGGATGCTAAAAAATTAGTTTCAAAACTTAAATCCCAGGGTATCAAAAAAGTAGTAATGCTGACAGGTGACAACAAGAGAGCGGCCAGGGCAATATCTGAACAGATAGGACTGGACGCATACTTTGCCGAGCTTCTTCCTGAGGAAAAGGTGAAAGTTTTGGATGAACTGCAAAAAGAGTATGGAAGAACCGCTATGGTTGGTGACGGGATAAATGACGCACCTGCTCTTGCTTCGGCAGACTTAGGCATAGCCGTTGGAGGGGCCGGAACTGATGTGGCAATGGAGACTGCAGATGTTGTACTTATGTCGGCGGAAATTAAGAAACTGTCCTATGCAGTTGGCTTAAGCAGGGCTACGGTAAGGAATATGAAGCAGAACATATCTTTTGCAATATTTGTAGCTGCTTTGCTGCTGGCAGGAGTATTGATCAAAACTGTTGACCTGTCGTTCGGGATGCTTGTTCACGAGCTTTCTGTCCTGCTGGTTATAATAAATGCCGCCCGGTTGCTCCGCTACAGGGAGTAGATACACGGTTGGTAACCATCACGGTATGTAACTTTGGGACATGGAATCCTTAATACGCAGGGTGTGGGGATAGGATGCGGGTAAAGTTGGCGAATACGTAGGGTGTAAGGATAGTTCTTTAGCTAAGAAAGATTTTTTTATGCTGAGAACTGTCTCTTATTATTATCTGAGTTTGTTATTAGGTATTTTTATTATTAATATTACTATTTAGATAAGTTTATAATGGGGGTTCTTAATGGATTGCAACTGCCATAAGAAGAGTTATTCAAACTGCATAGATGTTGTACCAATATTCAGCAACCTGACCTGTGAGGAAAAAATGGAGGTTGCCGCAATAACTACTGCTCAAACCTTTGAAAAGGGCGACATGATTTATATGGCTGGTGATAAAAGCGACAAGCTCTATGTCTTACATTCCGGAAGAGTGAAAATATCAAGATTCAGCATCAACGGCAAGGAGCAGGTAATCCGGGTTGTCGGATCCGGAGAATTCATGGGTGAATTATCTTTGTTCAGCTCTTTACCTATGACTGACAATGCAGAGGCTTTGGAAACTTCCACAATGTGTGTAATTGAAGGGGCAAAGCTCAAAGAGCTCATGAAAAAGTATCCCTCTATTTCTTTTAAGATAATGGAAGAATTGAGCCGTCGCCTGGAAAGAGCGGAAAATCTCATTGAAAAAATTAATTTAACTTCAGTGGAACAGCGCCTGGCAGAAGCCCTATTAACTATGTCAGCAGGGAAAAATGAGCTGGCGCTGAATATGACCAAAGGCGATTTTGCCTCCCAAATCGGAATGACGCAGGAGACCTTAAGCAGAAAACTTACATCATTTCAGGAGGAAGGGCTCATCGAACAAAAGGGCCGCAGAAGAATCATTATTCTGGACAGGGATGGTTTGGAGAAGATTATATCCGGCTTGAATGATTTTGCATGATTCTGTAAAATCACAATTTTCAAATGATATCTCATCATTAGGCACAACAAGTTAATTTAGATATTAGCATGAAAAAACGTTTCTTACACTTTATTTACATATTTTTTTCGCTTTTTTTTTATTCACATATTTTTATTCTTTTTATTCCGGGTTATGTAAATTTTAATTGAGCATGATTTTAAACCAAATGACAACATTGTCTCGTTATAAAAAATTTTTCAACAATTTATAATGAAATTGATTTAAATCGAATCAGTTGAACGAAGTCTTACCTTAACTGCTTTTCCTGTTACTATGAGCAATTAACCTATACTTATTTGGAGTGATGGTGTGAAAGGAGGGGAACTTGCCGGCAAGTTGCCATCATGTATAAATTCACAATAAAAAATTATAAGGAGGTCAATTAAAATGAAAAGGTCATTTAAAGTCCTTTTACTGATGACACTTGTTGTTTTTGCATTTACCATGCTTACAACAGGATGTGGGAAAAAGTCAGAAACTGAACAGGTAAGTACAGGAGAGATAAAATCTGAGGAAACAAAAACAGAATCCGAGGAAACAAAAGCAGAAGAGTCAGGAATGGAACAGAAGAAAATAAGGATAGGCTATGTTTGTAAAATGTTGTCTCATCCCTGGTTCATTGAAGAAGAAGAAGGGATGAAGAAAAAGGCTGAAGAATTGGGAGTTGAAATTATATCCATTGATGCAGACCAGAAGGATGAAAAGTTTATTGCAGGTGTTGACAGCCTTCTTGCACAGGGTGTAGACGGAATGGCAGTAGTTGTAACGAACCAGGGCCTTGGACCGGCAATTGCGAAAAAGTGTAAGGATGCCGGTATTCCCCTTGTCACCATCGATGACACTATACAGGATGAAAATGGCAATCAAGTTCCACATGTCGGATTCCCTGTAAAAGAGTTTGCCATTATGGGTGGAAAAGAATTAGGGAAAATTGCGCGTGAAAGAGGTTTCTTTAATGAAGGCAATGTGGTAAAGGTCATGCAGATTGATATGCCTCACTTATCTGTTGTACACGAAAGGACAATAGGCTTTAAAGAAGCATTAATGCAAGAATGTCCGGAACTTAAGGAAGGCGATTTCATCCAGCAGGGTTCTGAGACAGGAATGTTTGATGAGAATCTGCCGATTGCATCAGCTATATTTAATGCCCACCCCGAAGTGACTCACTGGATTGTGACAGGAATTAATGATGATGGTGCCTTGGCTCCTTTAAAAATATTCCAGGAAGCAAATTTTAATATGGACAATGTAATTGCCTGTGCTCTGGGAGGCTATGAATTAACGTTGGCAGAATTCCAGAAAGGAAGCAAAAGCATTATAGCAGTAGGATTCCAGGCCAGTGTCGCAGGGCAGCAAGCAGTTCAGGTCCTCTACGATAACATTGTCAATGGCAAACCCCTTCCGGAAATGACTGCAAGTGGCGGAACTCTGGTTACTTTGGACAACTGGAAAGAATATTTTAATGTTAACTGATTTAGATAATAGCAGCTTTAACACTGGGTATTGAAGGGAGCCGGGAGAGTATCCGGCTCCATATTACCCATAATTAATGTAGGCAGGAGAGTAAAATATGGACAGGGAAATCGTTCTTAAAATGGAACATATATGTAAATCATTTCCAGGTGTACGGGCGCTGGACTGCGTGGATTTTGAATTGAGAAAAGGTGAGATTCATGCCCTGTGCGGAGAAAACGGTGCGGGTAAATCCACGCTTCTCAAGATTCTCACCGGACTGTACAAAAAAGATAATGGAACAATTCTTCTGAATAATAAAGAAGTGAACTTCAAAAGCATTTATGATGCAAAGCAGCACGGTGTCTCTGTAATTCCGCAGGAAATTCAAATGGCGCCGAAACTCAGCGTTGCTGAAAACATGTTTATGGCAAAATACCCACGGAAGTGGTTCTTTTTGGTGGATTGGAAAAAAATGTATCAAAGTGCCGCTTCCATGCAGGAAAAATTGGGTGATTGCGCAAAAAACATGGGTGTGAAAAGCCCGGTTGAGAACATGAGTATGGGCAGCAAACAACTTATCGAGATCATGAAAGCACTATCAACGGATGTAAGCATATTAGCTCTTGATGAACCTACATCTTCTCTTTCCGAAGAAGAAACGGAACAACTTTTCAAGTTGATAAAAGAGCTGTCACAGCAGGGAATTTCAATTGTATATGTAAGCCACAAGCTTAAGGAAATCTTTAGAATATGTGACAGAGTGACTGTATTAAAGGACGGAAAATATGTCGGGACAAAGGAAATAAGGGAAACAAGCATTCCTGAAGTTATAAGCATGATGGTTGGCAGGAATCTCGATCTTTTTGAGAAGAAGCAGGTCATATCCAATAAATTCCGGGATATTGTACTGGAATTAAGGGGACTAAGGCTGGCAAAGTTTAATAAGGAAATTAATTTTAAGCTGCATAAAGGTGAGATCCTCGGGATGTTCGGCATTGTTGGCTCAGGAAGAACTGAAACTGCCAGGGCGGTATTCGGTGTGGATAAAAAAGTTGGCGGGGAAATTTTCATTAAAGGGGAAAAGGTAGAAATTAATTCGCCGGAAATGGCAGTTAAACATAAATTGGGTTTTGTGACGGAAGACAGGCATGGAGAAGGTCTTGTATTAAGGGCATTTATTCGATGGAATATAACAATGCCGTTTATCCGGCTGCTGTCAAGGTTTTCGTTTATCAAGCATACTGAAGAAAAAACTAAAGCGTCAGATTATATAAATGTTCTGAAAATCAAACACCCTCCGACACTACTTTGGCCGAAAACCTGAGCGGTGGCAATCAGCAGAAGATTGTAATTGCAAAGTGGCTTGGAGCGGAGTCGGAAATTCTGATATTTGATGAACCCACCAGAGGAATCGATGTTGGTGCAAAGTCGGAAATATACCGCCTGATAAGAAACCTTGCTGAGCAAGGCAAGTCTATTATCCTGATCTCTTCCGAGTTGCCCGAGATACTTGCACTAAGCGACAGGGTTATGGTGTTCAGGGATGGGGCAATAAGTGCGGAACTGGAAAACAATGAACTTCTCACAGAAGAAGAAGTACTAAAATATGCTGTTATACAGTGAGGTGTAAAACATGGCGAATTTAGATAAATGCACAGTTCAAACAGAAATAAAACATCAAAGTGTTTTTTCAAAAAATAAGGTAATTTCTTTTCTTAATCGTTATATGCTTTTAATTGTTTTATTTGTTTCAATTGTCTTTTTTTCAGGTATGTCACCATATTTTCTGTCTTTAAAAAACCTGCTCGCTCTGGGATTAAATATATCCGTTATCGGAATTGTTTGCATTGGGCAGACACTGTGCATACTGACAAGGGGGTTTGACTTGTCTGTAGGTTATAATGCAGGACTATGCGGGATGATTGTGGCATATCTGACAGGCAAGCTGGGTGTACCGTACGTTGCAAGTTTTCTTATTGGACTTGCGCTGGGCACAATTATTGGCATGTTAAACGGAATACTTGTGACAAAAGGTAGGATCAATGCACTGATCACAACACTTGCAACCGGTTTTATCATGGCAGGATTTATATTAATTGTAAGCAAGGGATATTCAATTATTGTAAATGATCCTGGGTTTATATTTCTCGGAACCACTAAAGTACTTGGAATACCGTTGCCGTTTATTATATTGATTGTTCTTTATATTATTTTTGACATCATCCTAAAACACACGGTTTTTGGAAGGCATGCCTACTGTGTCGGTGGAAACCCCGATTCAGCGAGAATAGCCGGTATTAACGTAGAAAAGATACAAATACAGATTTTCGCCATTACCGGGGCACTGTCAGCTTTTGGAGGAATACTCCTTTCGTCCAGGATGGGGTCAGCACAGACAACAGCGGGCTCTACTTATGCAATGGACTCCGTTGCCGCGGCAGTTCTTGGCGGAACTGTGTTAGCCGGTGGAGAAGGGAAAATGGGCGGCACATTGCTGGGAGTTATCATTATCGGAATTCTGCAAAATGGATTGATTATGATTGGCGTTCCTCAACACTATCAAAATATTGCAACGGGACTGGTACTGATACTGGCTGTTCTCTTGCAAAATCTCAATAGAAGGACTGCGTGAATTCGATTTAACAATTTGGGAACAGCTACATAAGTCTTAAAAATTTATTGCACGGCACAAATCAGTAAAGACAGCTTAAGAAGAATCATAAATCAGAAAGGACAGTTATCAGGAGAATCGTAGGTTGGGAAGGAAGCTATTGGAAGAATTGTAAGTCAAAAAAGATATCAAGAAAGATATTTATCAGAAAAATCATAAGTCATGAAAGACAGTTCTAAGAAGGATTTAAGGAGGGGAATTTATGACACCAAGGGAACGTTTTTTAAAAGTAATTAACGGGGAATTACCTGACGGGGTACCTGTAACACTTTTCATTTCAGATCAGGGCCATTTCATTTCACAGGTTTATCCGGATATTGACCCCTGGGAGTTTTCGACGCTTCAACTGAAAGTTATTGAAATACAGAAGCAGCTGGGAGTAGATGTGTTTGTAAGAATGCTGTTTGACGTAAATGATCCTCTTCACATCCATATGGGCGGACTGGATGTCTCACAGCAGACGGAAAACTGGGAAGTTAAGACTGAGGAGATACAGAACGGAAATACCCTGATTAAAAGATCTGTTATAAAAACGCCGGATGGGGAATTGACGCAGGATTTCTCCATTAATGAGCTAAGAAAAGGAACCTACATGTACGCATGTACCAAAAAACCCATTCAAACTCCTGAAGATCTTGAAATTGCAATCAAATACGAGCCCAGGATGCCTGAGTCATATAAAGAAAAGGTAAAACAAAGGGTAAAGAAGATAAAGGATGCTCTTGGAGATGATGGCATTCTCGGCGTATGGGCACCTCATGGACCTTTTAACAATGCATCCCTGTTAATACCGCTTAATGACTTGTACGCCCTGTTTCTAACTGACTTTGAGTTTTATGACAGGCTGATGAATTTCGCCATGGAAAGAATTCTTGATTATACTACAGCTATGGATGAGGCAGGAGTAGATGTTCTCTGCGTAGGCGGAAATGTACCGGGCGGATTTCTTGGTAAAAGGATATATGATGAGTATGTTCTTCCATATGAAAAAAAATATATTGAGTTCTGTCAGAAAAATGGAACTCCTGCTCTATACCACAACTGTGGAGAAATCATGAACCTGGTGGAATCTTATAAGGAGCTTGGTGTAAGAATGGTCGAGCCCTTTTCACCACCTCCCTTGGGTGATGCCGATCTGGCAAAGGCAAAAGAAATTGTCAATGGAGACTATGTCATGATCGGAGGGGTGGACCAGGTAAGATACCTTCAGAATGGTACACCCGATGAAGTAAAGAGAATCACCGAGCAAACAATAAAAATCGGAAAACCGGGTGGAAAATTTATACTTCAGAGCGCAGATTTTCTGGAATACGGTACTCCTTTTGAGAATCTTGAAGCTTATGTACAGGCTGCAATGGAAAATGCCTGGTATTGAGGAAGTTTAATCTGCCTGGTATTAAGAAGTTTTAGTCTGAAAGAACAAGAGGTATAAGAAGTTTATTCTGTAAGAACAGAGATTGTATGCTTGAGGCATGAGGAAAGGAATGTATACCAATATGAATTCAAGAGAAAGAGTAATAAAGGCAATAAATCACCAGCAGCCCGACAAGGTTCCCCTGGACCTTGGCGCAACATCCCAAACCGGAATCAGCGCGAGCACATTATATAAACTGAGAAAAGCGTTGGGATTGGAAGAAAAAACAGTGACGGTCCATGAACCATTCCAGCTTCTGGGGTATGTTGATGAGGATGTGAGAAAAGCTCTGGGTGTGGATGTAGTTGGACTGTACAATCCGGTGAATATGCTGGGAGTGAGAAATGAGAATTGGAAGCCCTGGAGGATGCCGGACGGTACGCCTGTGTTAATGGCTGGAGGCTTTGAGTATACGGTTGATGAAAATGGGTTTACTTATGCCTACCCACAGGGCGACAGGACAGCCAGACCAAGTGTGAAACTGCCGCCTGACGGCTATTTCTTCGACAACATTGACAGGAGCAGCGGTTTTGATGAGGATAATCTTGACCCAAGGGGAGATTACAAGGACTCCTTCTCTGTATTTGATGATGATACGGCAAAATACCTGGAAAGGGAATCAAAGAGATTGTATGAAGAGACGGAATATGCCATAGTGGGAAACTTCGGAGGCGGAGGTTTTGGCGATGTAGCCGCAATTCCCGGTCCTTCTCTAAGGAGTCCCAGAGGTATCAGAAAGATAGAAGACTGGCTTATGGCTCATATACTGTATCCGGATTATATTCTGGAAGTATATGAAATGCAAGCTGAAATTGCTCTGAAGAATCTTGAAATATACAAACAGGCTGTTGGCGAAAGGATACAGGTGATATGGGTAAGCGGGACTGACTTCGGCACACAGAATTGTGAGTTTATCTCTCCGGAGATATACAGGAAATTCTATAAGCCGTTTAATAAAAAAATTAACGACTGGATCCACAAGAACACGGGATGGAAGACTTTTTACCACACCTGTGGTTCTATTGTAAATCTTCTGGATGACCTGGTCGAAGCCGGAGTGGATATTTTAAATCCTGTTCAATGCTCTGCAGCAGGAATGAATCCTAAGTTTTTGAAGGATAAATATGGAGATAAACTCGTATTCTGGGGAGGAGGAGTGGACACCCAGCAGATACTGCCCTTTGGGACTCCTGACGATGTGAGAAGGCAGGTTCGGGAAAGGTTGGAAATATTCTCGAAAGGTGGAGGATTTATTTTTAATACCATCCACAATATTGTCGGAAAGACGCCAGTAGAAAACCTTCTGGCCATGTATGAAACGGTAATGGAATTTAATGGAGGTATGTAGTAAAAAATTTACACAGGAGTAAGTCCAATGACATGGTTGTTGGCTCTGGAGCCCCAGGCTGGCTTTATAACTATGCAATAATTATGTATCAATAATGTTATATACACAACTGACTTTTTTGAACAAACTTTGCCGGATTGAGCTGACAGAGAGAATACCATAAACAGGTAAAATACTATAACAATAATATTGAAAGGGGCGTTTGAATGTTTATGAAGAGGTACAAAATTATAACTTCCATAATACTGGCAGTTATAATGACGCTTTCTATAATACCGGTTTACGGAGTGCACACTGTAGCATATGCAGAAGAGTACTCACAAGAAGGCAAAGATGCACAAAGCAGTGTAACTATAACCCAAAACGGCAATAACTGGACTCTTGAAAATGATGTGATGAGAACGGTAATCTCATTTTCTGACGGTTCCATTGATATGACCAGTTTTTATAATAAACTGGTTGACAGGGAATATCTAACCGGACAAGGCGAAAGGCACCTTTTCTATCATAAATATGAAGGCAATGACATTTATGCTGATGATGGCGGATGGACTCTTGAAAGTTCAGCAATAAGCGATATATCGCTCTATAACATTAACTGGGGAAAACAGCTTGAAATCGTTATTTCAAGAGATGTTCCGCACAAAATGGCTATAAAGTTGATATTTGAAATATACAACGGACGTGCCGGCCTGAGGTATCAGACCTTCATAAAAAATAACGAAGGTGTAGAAAAGACTATTAATGTCTCAGATATAATTGCACTGAATTTTCCCAATGAAAACAAGACCATATATTATGCGCATGGTACTATAGCATGGAGCAATACAAGAGATTCCCTGGCATCAGGGAAATATAACTGCATAACCCGGTACGATACGGGCGACGGATGGATATTGTCACCAGAGAATAATTTTGCGACATCACTGGAACCGGGTGGATTTGTGGGAGATGAGAATCACCCGTTCTTATATATAAATGCATGGAGTGGAATTGATAATGTAAAGGTTTCAACTGATCCTCTTGCTGTACAGCTTGTGCTCTTTCCAAATGAGGAAGTGGAATATTTCTCGGTAAATCTGGAAGTGTTCAAAGGAGACGAATGGGATGGACGCATGGCTGTTTCGGAACATTTAAGAAAGAGATTCAGATACCATGACACTTCAAGGATATTCAGCCTAAACGACTGGGAGTCATATCTTGCAGGTATGCGTTCAGAAAGCTATTACAGGGATGTATTGATACCCGTAGCCAAAGAAGCGGGATTTGACAATATACATGTGGATGACTTCTGGAATGGCGAGGGAGAAATCTTTAACAGGGATTCTGATCAATGCCTTACGTCTTTTACCCATGATTTGCCCGCACTGGCGGATTACGTGAACGAACAGGGCATGAAGTTTGGATTGTGGTTTTCACCTACAGGTGGTTTCTGGGGAGAAGAGAGAGACCTGGCAAACCCTGAAACTATTGAGCTGAAGAAAGCCCAGTTGGAGAATACTCTGATTGACAAATACAATTGTGAATGGACACAGATAGATTTAGGTATACTGTGGAAAAAGGACGAGATAACTTCCTACAGCCACCCAAGCGATTCAGTCTACCGCAAAATGCTGAAACTAAGAGAATACATGAACTATTTTACGCATAAGTATCCTGATTTTCTCATGCAGGTTACCTGCGAAGTTGATAATCCAAGAGGCCGTCAAGGTGTAGGCTTGCTGCATATACCGGATAACGGTATGGCTGGAATGTACAACAGGACGGAGTATGGCAATTCATTGCTGGATATGTTCGGATATTTCGGCATATTCCCTACCGAAGGCATGCTTGATACCTGGGGCAGTTGGTCAGTGGATGTAAATAACTGGACTGACAGTATGGGATGGTATTACCAGTTCTTACTGTCAAGGCATGTAACTGTATATTTTGACCCTGCGACATGGTCTTTGGAAGGCCGGAGTCTTTTTAGAAAATTCAGCGACTGGAGGAAAAACCCGCGAATTAAGTCTGTACTTAATGAAATCCTGCGTCCTGTCTACAACGGTCCCAATAATGATAATACAGGGCCATACTCATGGATGTTTATGAATGAAGATAAAAGCACCGGTATACTTATTGCCGTCGGAGGATCAAATAAAACGGTTGATGTTGTAAATCTGAATTTAAGATGGCTTGATGATAATAAGACTTACTTAATAGAAGATATAACGCTAAATGACGACGGTGAATATAAATATAGCTTCAAATGTAAAAAGACCGGCGCTGAATTAAAGTCTCCGGGATTTACTGTTGATTTGAGTGAAAGCCAGTCAAGAGGAAAAGCTTTCTGGATACAGGAACTGTCTTCAGAAAATCCTCAGGTGTTATACGCGGATGATAAGGTATATTCATATACTGAGAGCTGGAATGGTAATGAGCTGAGAGTGGATGTAACAGGAATGCCCAATACAACAGCGAAGGTGATTGTCTATAAAGACAGCGTTGGGTATACGGAAATAAAAGATGTTGCAATAGGGCCGGACGGTACCGGATATCAGACTTTTGACAATACTTCGTTTACATATCCGGAAGTTCAGTTAAAGACTCCTGCAGCAGACGGGCAAACAGTAAACCTTACCTGGTTTAATTATTCATCAAGGGAACTTGGGCTTATAATTGAAAGAAAAACCGGTTTGGATGATAATTGGCAGGTAATAGACACAGTACCGGTTGACAGCAATACTTATGTGGATTCGGGGTTGGAACCGGCACAATTGTATTCCTACAGAGTAAAACCAATTTACGGTGAAGGAGAAGGCTCATATTCCAATGAGGCTTCCGTTTGGACCAAAGGATTCAGCAGCTGGGGCACAATTTATCAGAAAGATTTTGAAGACGGAGATTTAAGTGATTTTAGCATAGCATCCGGAAACTGGAATATTCACACTGAAGAGGATGGCAACAAAGTACTGAGACAAAGCGACTGGTACAACGATGCATTTATATATGCCGGAGACAGCTCATGGAGAGATTATACTTTTGAGGCAAGAGTTAAACTGAATTCCGGGCAGAATTTCGGTATACTGGGACGCAACGGATATCAGATGGATTACTACGCCAATACTGTACGCTTGTTTGACAGAAAGAATTTTTCTCCGATTTTATCCAGTCCTTTTGCTTTGGAAGCAGGAAAATGGTACACATTTAAAGGAGAATTTAATGGTAACCGGATTAAATACTATATCGACGGCGAATTAATGTGTGAGTATGAAAATTTTGCGTATCCTTCCGGCAGGATAGGATTTATGACATGGTCTGCAGATGCCTCCTTTGATGATGTAGTGGTATCCGGCGAAGTAGTTGCCAGTGTAAAGTTTACTCCTCTGCAGCCTGGTACTAAACTTAATGCTGTGCCATTGATTGAAGGTACTGCGAAATATGCTGATGTGCTCGAATTATATGTGGACGGAGTTATGACAGGCACTGTCACTCCTCGTCCTGACGGCAGCTGGTCATACAAATTCAGCGATGAAAATCCGTTGTCAGATGGAAAACACATATTAATGTGCATTGCAAAAGGACAGGAAGGCCAAATTGTTGCCAGAGATTACGCTGAAATAACTGTAGATTCTGCGAATGCAGTAGTACCGCAAATTGAAATAATGACACCACATCAATCGGATATTGTGGATAAAAATACAGTGGAAATCAGGGGAACTGTGGACAGAGCTTCATATGTTACAATTACTGTGTATAATGCTGATGAAAATATTGTATATGAATCGGCACTGGAAGCATCTGAAAATGAAGAATGGTCGAAAATATTGGGATTGGAAAACGGAGAATATAAAGCGGTTATAACTGCCCGTGACAAGGAGTATATCTACTCTTCATCAACAAAATCTGTAGACTTTACTGTTAAGTCAGATATTGTGCTTAAAACGGTTATAAGTGATGATTTTGAGGAAGGCAACATAGATAATTGGAGTGCTAGAGGCGGCAGCTGGTCTGTTGTTACAGATAATGACGGAAATAAAATATTAAAGCAGTCCGTTTCCGGCGATGCATTTATATTCTGTGGAGAACCTGAGTGGGGTAACTATGTCCTTGAAGCAAGAGTCAGGCTCGACAGCGGGGTTAACCTGGGCCTGGTAGCACGCTGGAACGGAAGCAATCTTAATTGTTATCGGGCTGATTATTACCATAATAATGCAAGGCTCTATAATGCAAGCAATGACACCGGTACCATGCAACGCGGCAGCTTCACCATGGAAAGTGGAAAATGGTATCTGTTCAGATTAGAGCTTCATGGAAATGTAATACGTTTTTATGTAGATGGGGAATTGAAATGTACCCTTGAGGATTCACAGTTTTCTTCCGGCCTGATTGGACTGCAGGCATGGCAAACCATTGCATCTTTTGATGATGTAACAGTCCGGCTGATTATAGATAAGGGAGCATTGGCAGCCAGGATAGCAGAAGCCAGGGAAAGGAACGAGACAGATTATACTCCGGAATCATGGGCAGTACTTGAATCAGCGCTGCAGGATGCAGAAGCGGTGTATAAAAATGATGAAGCAAGCCAGGAAGAAGTGGACAATGCACTGGCAAGCTTGGAAGCAGCTATAGCCGGGTTGGAAATTATACCGCAGGGAAGCAAACCCTTTACCATTGTAAGCACCGGAGTGATTGACAGGTCAACGGGAATAAAAGCAGTGGTAAATATTGAACTTACACCCGGAGTGGGCACACATGCCGGTAATGAAGTAGTTGTATTCCAGCTTATGAAAGGTGATATACCCATAAGTATAGTTGCTGTAGAAAAAGATATTGCATCAAAAGAGAGCATTACAGCACACTTTAATGTGACTGATCCCCAGAACAGCAACTACAAGGTCAAAGTGTTTGTGTTGGATGAATACAACAGTGATTTAACTGCACCTATAAGTCTTGCATATCCGGTGGTTCTGGATTAATAAGCGGATGGAACAAACTGTGGATATGGAGCCTGAAACCTTTCAGCTTTCAGGCTCCCTGAATTATTATTTATGAAGGAGGCTAATACGATGAATATAAGGCACTTTAGTGTGGTGGCAGCAATAGCATTTATAATTGCACTCTTTCCACTTAACGTATTTGCCAATAATGCAGTTACCATAAATACCATCACTGACAAGTACCAGGGTGATAGTGTAACAATATCCGGAACGACTGTATTTGACGAGGTTACAATAAAGGTGCTCCGTCCTACTAATACAATACTTTATGTGAATGTACTGGAAGGAGGAATTTTCAGCGATACCTTTACTTTGCCCGAAGACGCTGAATTTGGCAGATATACGGTTATTGCCGGAAAGGGGCAGGATATAGCGGCGCAAACTTTTAATGTAATAAGACGCGGTGGTGGCAGCACCGTTCCTTTAACACCACTACCAGCATCCGGGGAACCGGGGACAGAAGTACAGGATGATGGCGCTGTTAAGATAGTAACAAAACCATCTTTGGATGAAGGGAGCAGTACTGCAGTATCAATCATAAGTATGGAAGTGATTGAAAAGGCATCTGAGCAGGCGAAAGAAGTTTCCGGGGGAAGCAGGGTGGTAATTCTTGAGATTCCGGAAATTGAGGGTGCTGAAAAATACTCTGTACAGCTTCCTGCAGATGCACTGTCATCAGGAGGAAAGGATAAAAGAATAGATATAAACACAGTTCTGGGAACTGTTTCAGTACCGGGCAATATGTTCAGCAACATCGGCCTTGTTGGAGAAGAAAATGTCGAGATTGTTATAGGGTTTGCAGACAGGACGGATATAGATGAGGATATAAGGCGGCAGATAGGGGACAGGCCTGTGATAGAGCTGAATGCCAAGGTGGATGGACAGGTAATCAGCTGGAACAACCCTGACGCTCCTGTAACGGTATCCATAGACTACACTCCTGCGCCGGAAGAATTGGAAGACCCTGAACACATCGTGGTATGGTACATTGACGGAAAGAACAACGTGGTGTCTGTGCCAAACGGAAGATATGATCCGGCATCAGGCAAGGTAATATTTACAATCACACATTTCAGTAAATATGCCGTAGTCTTTGTTAAGAAGACATTCAGTGATATTGAGAACTACCCATGGGCTAAGAAGCAGATAGAGGTGCTTGCTTCGAAAGGAATAATAAACGGCACTTCAGCTACTACTTACTCACCCGGCCTTAGCATAACAAGGGCGGATTTTATTACTTTACTTATCAGAGCTCTGGAGCTTAAGGCAGAGTTCAGCACAAACTTTGATGATGTAAATCCTGAAGATTATTTCTATGACATACTTGGTACGGCAAGAATACTCGGCATTGCTACAGGTGTAGGCAACAACAAGTTTAACCCGGGGGAACAGATATCCAGGCAGGATATGATGGTTTTAACTGCAAGGGCTTTGAAAATAGCAGGCAAAATATCTGAATCGGGAACAATTTCAGACCTGGCCGGATTCAGCGATGCATCGGAGGTGTCAGTGTATGCTGTGGAAGGAGTTGTTGCCTTGATAAAGGAAGGCATCATCCAGGGAAGCGGTAACAGGATCAATCCTAAAGGTACTGCGACAAGGGCGGAGGCTGCCGTGGTAATCTACAGAGTGCTTAATAAATAATATTACAATATCCGGACAGGTATGGATAGACACATACCTGCCCGGAGAAAATAAAAAGCTGTTTAACTGTTTAAAAAGCTTAATAGCTGATTAAAAAGCATAAAAGCTGGTTAAAAAATTTAGGGTGTGGGAAGATGAGTGTTAAAGTATATCATTCCAAATATAAGAATATCGACTGTCTTGTGATGGAAAATGAGAGGATGGCAATAAAAGTTATTCCCAGGTCAGGAGGCAAGGTTCAGAGTATTTTTGACATGACAACCGGTACGGAATATCTGTACCAGTCTCCCCGGCAAGAATACAGGCTTCCGAAATACAACTCGCCTTTCATAAAAGGTGAGGGCAGCGGATTTGATGAGATGTTTCCTACAATCACACCATGTTATTATCCCGATGAGCCATGGGCAGGCATTTTTCTACCGGACCACGGGGAGGTGTGGGCACTGCCGTGGGAGTGCAGCATGGAAGAGGACGGGATCAGAACCGTCGTGCATGGCGTGAGACTGCCTTACCTGCTTGAAAGGTCAATGAAATTTACAGGTAAGGACTCTTTTATCATTAATTACAGGCTTATAAATAAAACGGGGTTTCCCATGAAATTTATATGGGCCGCACATCCGTTACTGAATATTGACGAAAACTCAGTTATTGTGCTTCCAAAAGAAGTCAGTCAGGTAATGAATGTCCTGCATGGAGCAAAAAGATTGGGAAACTATGGACAGCTGCATAACTGGCCAGAAACCACAACGCCTGATGGAAGAAAGTATGACATGAGCAGGCTAAACCCGGAAAACAGGGATAATGACAAATACTATGTTCATGGCAATATTCCGAGGGGCGAATGTGCTCTTTACAACAGTAAGGCAAAGAATTATATCAAATTTGTTTTTCCAATGGATAAGGTACCTTATCTTGGTATATGGGTTAATGAGAACGGTCCGCTTCTCGGCCAGTGCAATGCAGCTTTGGAGCCGTGTACAGGGGCTTTGGACGGGATTGATGTTGCAAACAAATTCGGACAGCTGTCTATGGTAGAAGCCAACGGAACATTTGAATGGTTCCTGGAGATACAGCTTGGAGAGGCTGAGAACAAGGATGAAGTAATTAAATAGATTAAATTAAAGGAATTTAATGGACATTATTTACTACAAATGATTGCATTATTTCAGGTTGTAATTTATAATTTTTTGTAGAATACATTATGTGGACTAGCTTTTATAAATAATATAACGTGCCTGCAAAGGGGAGAAAGCTAGTGACTAAATTCACAAGAATTTTCATTGGTGTCTTGATTTTCACTGTTATATGTTTTGCATGTGTTTTTTTGTATTTCAAAAGAGCAGACAATACCGGTTCAGATGTTTCAAATACAGAACAATTGAACGGTGAAGTATTGTCGAGAAAGTCCGGGGACTCCAGAAAAGTAATCGGAGTTTCTGTCATGAATTATGTCAATGAGTACTGGATTGATTTCATCGATGGCATCAAGGCTTACTGCACTGATGCCGGAATAGAAGTGGTTCCGGTAGACGCAAAAGACAATGTGGAAAACCAGAAAAAATCAATTGAGAACTTTATTGAGAACGGTGTAGACGGGATTATAATTGTACCGATATCAGAAACAGTTGCTTTAGAGCAGGTAATCCATAATGCCATGGAGCAAGGCATTAAAGTATTGACACATCATGATATCAAAGAATTTCATGTTTCCAGCGGACCTAATGAATATACAATCGGAGTCGCCGCAGGAAGATGTATGGGCAGGCTTCTTAAAGAAAAAGGGATTGATAAGCCCAAGCTGGCAATGCTTAATTATCCCGATCTCGGTACTATGTTTGACAGGGAAAAGGGACTGGAAGACGGATTGAGGGAATACGTCCCGGAAGCGATCATTGTTGCAAAATGTAAGGGACACACTCCGGAATTGGGTGAAATAGCTGCGAGGGGGATTATAAAAAACCATCCGGATATAAACGGGTTTGTCGGTGTCAATGATAACGGACTTTTGGGAGCTTTAAACGCCTCAGTTGAACTTGGATTGTCTGAACGTGATGATTTCATAATTGTGGGCATAGGCGGGGACAATTCTACACTTCAGATGATAAAGCAGGATACACCGTTTAAAGCGACGGTATTTATTGATCCATGGCAAAACGGTTACAATGACGCAAAAATCATGCACGAGATGTTCGAAGGTAAGGAATACAAGAATAAGATTGTTTATTTTTCTTCTATAAGTATTATTGACAGCTCCAATGTGGATGAATTGATAAGTGAAAAAGAAGGAAGAAAGAGGTTTTAAAAGGTGCAGAAGTTATGCTGTTAGCCAACACAATCCATAAAATTGCAAAGTATTTTATAAATCTAAGCATCCGGTATAAACTTATATTAATATACATTCCTCTTACAATAATACCTTTTTTGGTTTTGACAGGCATGTCTTATTTCAAATCTTCTTCAATCATTTTGAGGGAAGCAGTCATGAATTCCGAGCAGCTTGTAAAGCAGGTTGCGGATAAAGTTGATTACAATTTTAAGGAGATAGATAAAAATATGCTCCTTCTTGCATGGGACGATAAAACCATGAATATTTTGAAATCACATTATTCTGTAGAAACCCTGTCCAAAAGGAAAGCAAACCAGATTGAACTGGAAGCAGCCATGCAAACATTTCTAAATACACGCCTGGAGATTGAATCAGTCTATATCTACCGTCACGATGGAGATGAATACTATATCGACCAAACAACCTTCAACAAAGATGTGAGGAAAAAAATTTTGATGAAAAAAACAGAACTCATATCAGAGGCTGAAGAATATATGGGAAAAAACAAATGGATTGCGATGAACCTTGAGAAGGGATTGATAACAGGCATAAGAATCATTTATGATCCAATTACCCTGGAGAAGCTTGGCATATTGATAACAAATGTTCAGGAATCCTACTTAAGAAGTTTGTATGATGATATCAGGGTGAATAAAAACAGCTTTTTTGTCATAAGAGACGTAGATGGAACCATTCTCTCAACCAATTCCAGTTTGAATGAAAGGGAAATATATTCAATTCTGAAAGGCATGAAAAGCAGCACGGGACAGCTTGCAAACTATACATCTAGTCTGAATGTCAGCGGCAAGTTTTTTATTATAGGACGGACTTGCAATTTTACGGAGTGGGAAATACTGAACATAATCCCACGTGACGAGCTACTTGAAGGAATCAGGCAAAACAGGGTGTGGATATTTTTAGTGGCCTTGTTGTGTATTATAATCTCTACACTCCTGCTGCTGCTGTTTTCATCGTACATAGTGAATCCTATCAAACAATTGATCAAAGTAATGAAAAAAGTTGAGAAGGAAGACTTTTCAGTGAGTGCTGAACCCACCAGCCAGGATGAATTTGGAGAATTAACATTAGTTTTTAATAAAATGATCAAACGCATCAGGTACCTGATCGAAGAGGTATATCAACAAAAAATTATCAAGCAGGAAGCTGAATTCAAGCTCCTCCAGGCACAGATTAATCCGCATTTCTTATACAATACCCTTGATTCCATCAACTGGATAGCAAAAATGAACGGTGTGGAAGACATCAGCAAAATGGTAATAGCCTTGGGACAGCTTATGAGAATAAGCATTTCCAAAGGAAAAAAAGAAATAACACTGGCACAGGAAATCGAGTACATCAATAATTACCTCCTGATTCAGAGTATGCGCTACAGGGATAAGTTCAAAGTAGTGATTGATGTGGAGGAAGATATGAAGAATTGCATATTGCCCAAGTTGATTTTACAGCCTGTTGTTGAAAATGCGCTGGTGCATGGCATAGAAAAGAAACTGGGCAAAGGAGTGTTAATCATCAAGGCAAGTTGCCAATCTTCAAAGCTGGTCATTGATGTTATCGATGACGGAGTTGGGATGGATCCCGTTCAAGCCAAGAAGATTCTGGAATATGAAAGTGCCGTTGTAGGGGAGGGTGAAAATGAAATACATACCGGTATAGGTATATCCAATGTAAATAAAAGAATTAAGATAATCTATGGGAATGACTATGGAGTAGATATAATCAGTGAAATTGGAAAAGGAACTGATGTAAGAATTGTTCTGCCAGCAAGATTTAAGAAAGGAGATGCAACATGATTAAAATACTCATTGTTGATGATGAACCGATTGTCAGGGAAGGTTTGAGAAAAACAATCAACTGGGATCAACTTCACTGCAAAATCGTAGGAGAAGCAGAAAACGGCGTCGAAGCAATTGAGAAAATAAACATGCTGTTACCGGATGTAGTGATTACCGACATAATGATGCCTGGATTGAGCGGGCTTGAATTTACAAAGTATGTCAAGGATAACTACCCACATGTGAAAATTATTTTTTTAACCGGATACAACAATTTTTCCTTTGCCCAACAGGCAATCAAGCTTGGCGCATATGATTTCTTACTAAAGCCTACCAATACTGAAGAACTGAAGAAAATTATAATCAAAGCAAAGGATGAGACCATCAAGGCTAATGAAGAGCTGCAAAAGCAGGAAAAGATGCGGAAAATGATGGATGAAAGCCTGCCCATACTTAAGGATAAATTCATATGTGATCTGCTGTATAGTAATATAACCAGTGTAGATGAAATTAACAGGAAAATGGATTTTTTTGGAATAAATATTGATGCATTCATTGTACTATGTGTGGAGATTGATAACTATAATAAACCTGTTGAAGAGGTTACAGAGGAAGATAAGTTTATCTGTTTATTTTGTATCGAAGAAAAGCTCCGTGAACTTTTGAACCGCTGCAATATTCAGAGCATAATCAGTTGTAACCTGAACACCTTTTCAGTAATTTTACTGTTCAATAAGGATGAATCTGAGGAAGTTTTAAAGAACAGTGTCATTTCACTTGCAGAAGAGTTTCGAAATAAGATTGAGCATATGTACGATTTTACCGTTTCAATAGGAATCAGCAGGTTTTATAAAAGCATCGGGGATCTTAGGAAAGCCTATAAGGAAGCGGTTATGTGCCTTGAAAACAGGTTTTATATCGGGAACAATTCTACAATACATATTGATGACATATTTAACTTTGAAAGTTTCACTGGAAACAGTGAAGTAGACAATAGATGCCTAATTGAAGCCATCCGGACAGGAAATACTCAAAAAATCAAAGAAGAAATTGATAAGATGATTGAAGTATTATCACGTATCAGAAATCACACCTACATAAGAAACGTATGTATGGAAATAGTAGTATCTGCTGCAAGAATGTATTGTGAGATATACGGTAATATGGAAGACATATTTGAGAATAGTATCATACCCTTTGAAACAATGATAAGGTGTGGAACAAGTCACGATTTATTTAGGACTGTCAGGGCAATTATAGATAAAATAGTTAATGAGATTCTTGAGAAACAAAACTCACAAACCCGAAAAGTGATATCTAAAGCACTGGAATATATAAATACCAATTACCACAGGGAAATTACTCTAAACGACCTGGCAGAACACGTTTTTATGAGTCCCTGGTATTTCAGTAAACTGTTTAAAAAAGAAACGGGAGAAACTTTCTCTGAATTCCTTCTAAAAACAAGAATTGAAAAGGCTAAAGAAATTCTTAAAAGACAGTAAGGACTAAAAACTTATGAAGTTGCTGAAAAGGTTGGGTTTAATGATGCGCGATATTTCGGACAGGTCTTCAAGAAGGTGACAGGGCTGACTCCCACGGATTTCAGGGAGATGAATTGATGATGCGTTATCTTATTGTTATTGTGGCTGTTTTGATTGCATTTTTACTATTTCTGTTTCCTACTGCTTCAAAAAAGGAAAACCTGGTAAATAACACCCTTTCTCAGGAAAAACCCAAAATTTCATTTGCTGCCTGGGGAGATCCGAATGACAGGGAGATATTCAAAGATGCAATAAAAGAGTTCTCCCTGCAGACAGGCGCCCTTGTAGATGTTTTCTGTTTTTCGGACAGAGAAGGTCTTAGAAATAAGGTTGTTACACAATTTGCTATTGGAGAACCTTTTGATGTTTTTTATGCAGACGAAGTTGCTTTTGAGATTCTGGCACAGAAGGATTGGTTGCTTGACCTGTCAGATCTTGAATCAGGCGGGCAAGTTAAAGGTGAAGATTTTAATGCAACTGCGTATAAAAAAGGTATGTATGGTACGAATTTGCTTGGTTTGCCTGCAAGTATAAATCCCTATGTCATCTATTACAACAAAAGGTTGTTTCGCGAAGCCAACTTGAAAAGCCCCCAGGAATACTATGAGAATGAAAGCTGGAATCAGGAGCAGTTAGGAATAATTTTCAGGAAATTGAAGGAGAAAACAAGTGCATATGGAATGTCTATCAGGAATGATTGGCAGACACTTTTCAGCATAATATATAATAACGGCGGAAAAATTCAAGGCATATTGGACGACGGCAGCTTTCAACTGAATAATACTGCAGCCGAATCCATCAGTTTTTTTAAAGAGATGATTGATAATGAGTACTGTGTATATATGGGCAGCCTTTCTAAAGGTATAACAGAAGAAGAGATGTTTAAATCGGAGCAGGTTGCAATGGTCTATGGAGGATTTGAATATACTTATATTCTGAAAGAAATGGTTGGACTTGAATGGGACATCATACCCTTTCCGTCTCAGACCCAGACGTGCAAAATTTCTGCTCTGGATATACCCATCATTTCAGCAGCAAAGAATACTAAAGAAGAGAAACTGGTAAAGGATTTTCTGGTCTTTTATACCAGTTTCTACGGGCAAAAGCTAAGGCTCGAAAAAGGAGAGAGATGCCTGCCTTCCTTGAAGCACACGTTTTATATGAGTAACGGGCAAATGCTCTTGCCGGAACATATCAAATACTACTTTAATTCGCTGAATGATGGTTTTGAAGAAGACAACACATATAATTATTTGATGAACAAAAATATTATATTTGATAAGTTCAATAAATACTGGAGTGGTGAAAGTGACATGAAAACCATTGTGAAGGAATAATGAAGTATTGATTAACTGCTGGCATTGTTTTATAATATACTTTAACGTTATTATTTATGTATACATTATTTTTGTAGATATATTATGTGTAGAACGGTTTGTTAATTTGTTAAGAATAAATTTAAATATACAGTGCCTTTGTTGTACGGTAGAACGGGAGGAAAGAAAAATGCCTATCACTGAATTTTTATCGCGTAATGCCAAATTATATGGAAATGAAAAATGTCTCACCGAAATTAATTTGGATCTCCAGAAAAGCCACAATGTCATATGGCGTGAGTATGAGCTTATTGAAAATAACCCTGCAGGTGAATACCGGCGGGAAATGACCTGGCGTGTCTTTGACGAAAAAGCCAACCGGCTGGCTAATTTACTGCTGAAAAGAGGAGTAAAAAAGGGAGATAAGGTGGCAATCCTCTTAATGAACTGTCTGGAGTGGCTGCCCATTTACTTCGGAATATTAAAGGCAGGAGCTGTTGCAGTGCCGTTAAATTTCCGGTACACGGCTGAGGAAATAAAGTATTGTCTGGATTTATCTGATTCAAGCGTTTTGATTTTTGGCCCGGAGTTTATTGGCAGATTAGAAGCAATATATGATGATATTCCAAAGGTGAAAATGCTTTTCTTTGCGGGAGAAGGCCGGCCAAGTTTTGCTGAGAGTTATGACCGCCTAACTGCCAATTGTTGTTCTGAAGACCCGCAAATTAAGATTACTGACGATGATGATGCTGCAATATATTTTTCATCAGGAACCACGGGATTTCCAAAAGCAATTTTACATACACACAGAAGTCTTGTATCTGCTTGCTATACTGAAAGCATGCATCATGGGCAAACGCGTGAAGATAATTTTCTGTGCATACCGCCTCTATATCATACCGGTGCAAAGATGCATTGGTTTGGTAGTTTGATTAGCGGCAGCAAAGCTGTATTGCTTCGTGGAATTGAGCCGGAATGGATACTTAGAACAATTTCAGAAGAAAAAATCACTATTGTATGGCTGTTGGTTCCCTGGGCACAGGATATTTTGGACGCAATTGACAGAGGAGACGTGAAGCTGGAAGATTACGATCTTTCCCAGTGGAGACTGATGCATATCGGTGCGCAGCCTGTTCCACCCAGCTTAATTCGCCGATGGAAAGAACATTTTCCTAATCATCAATATGATACAAACTATGGCCTGAGTGAATCTACAGGGCCTGGCTGTGTTCATTTAGGTGTTGAAAACATTCATAAAGTTGGTGCCATAGGTATACCTGGTTATAACTGGGAAGCCAAGATTGTTGATGAAAATGGTTGCCCTGTCCCTCAGGGAGAGATTGGCGAACTGGCTGTCAAGGGACCTGGTGTTATGAAATGCTATTACAAAGACCCTCAGGCCACTGCTGCGGTACTGAAGGATGGCTGGCTGTTTACCGGAGATATGGCCAGAATGGATGAAGATGGGTTTATATACCTGGTTGACAGGAAAAAAGATGTGATTATCAGCGGTGGAGAAAATATATATCCTGTTCAAATCGAAGATTTCCTCCGCTCCCATGAAGCAATTAAGGATGTAGCGGTAATTGGATTGCCGGATAAGCGTCTCGGTGAAATAACTGCTGCAATTATCGAATTAAAGCCGGATTATACGTGCACGGAAGAGGATATAAGGAAATTCTGTGCTACATTGCCACGCTATAAACGCCCCAAAAAAATAATATTTGACAAGGTTCCCCGCAATCCTACCGGAAAGATTGAAAAACCTCGTTTGAGAGAAAAATATGGAGCAGTAAGCCTGGTAGCGGTGCAGACGGAGGCAAAAGTATAAAGCAGGAGTAAGAGTAGAAGTAAAATAAAAGCATAAAACAAAGAAAAAGCATTTAACAAAAAATGCAGATTTACATATTGTATTAATTGATATACGCTGCTTATGCCATTTAATGTAGCAGCATAATATATTTGTGACTGCAAAAGGTCAATGTTATTATGTTCCTGATATTTTGCTCAGAATTAGGAATATATAACATTGACATTTTTTTGTCAATGTGCTAGTATTATAGCGCATTAATGTTATATATTTAACAAACATAAACATTTTTTTAACAAACACAAAACATTTATATAGCGCTGATAAATGTCTGGTGAATGTCTAATAAATAAAGTAATTTAAGGAGTTGTAAACATGGCAAGAAACAATATATTTGATTTAACAGGAAGAGTAGCAGTAGTAACAGGAGCTTCTTCAGGTTTGGGCGTACAGATGGCAAAGGCTTTGGCCCGCCAGGGAGCAGATATAGCAATTTTGGCACGCCGCAAAGAGAAACTTGAGGTTGTTGCAGAAGAGATCAGAAAACTTGGTGTAAAGTGTCTGCCTGTTCAATGTGATGTAACAGATACTGAAGCCGTTAAAAAAGCTGCAGATCTTGTAGAGGCCGAATTCGGAAAAGTAGATATTCTTATAAATAACGCTGGCAGTGGAGATACAGGACCTGCTGAAGAATTGACAGATGAAGCATGGCAGTACACCATGAACGTGGATTTAAACGGTGTTTTCAAAGTTGCTCGTGAGTTTGGCAAAAAAATGATTAAAAATAATTATGGACGTATAATAAACATTTCCTCCATGTATGGACTTGTTGGAAATATGGCTCTTCCCAGTTCAGCATATCATGCAGCAAAGGGTGGCGTTGTCAATTTAACCAGAGCCCTTGCAGCAGAATGGGCTAAGTACGGAATCACTGTTAACACAATATGCCCTGGATATTTTGAAACAGAGCTGACTGTAGATACTCTTAAGACCGAATATTTCACAAACTATATGAAGGCATCAGTACCCGTTGGACGCTATGGCAGAGAAGGCGAGCTGGATTCAACTGCCATCTATCTTGCATCTGATGCTTCATCATATGTGACAGGTGCGGCTATTCCTGTTGATGGCGGATACACATGCATTTAGGATTACAGGTTAACGAGAAGTTTTTATCTTGGCTCTATATCAATAGTTGGTGCGGTGCCAAGTAGAATGAAATGTGGACATGTTTTTCCAGCGAGTAGTTGTCAAATTGCTCGCTGGTTTGTTTTATAAAGCAAGCAGGTGACGTCAGTAGGTTGATATGCTGATTTATATTACATTTTTTATAAAAAATTAAATGGCTGAAGCAGTTTTTTAACAACCTTAACGTTTTTCATAGAATTAAAAAAGGTCAATTGAAAAAGTAAATTCCGGTTTGCAAAAGTAAATTCCACAGTATTTGCAAAGCAAGAGAAATCTATATTTTTCGTGTTTTTTGATGAGTTTTATTTGCGCTAAATATTAACA